>JAESFH010000188.1_pt1 | contig 38535 bp, 41 predicted proteins | sample 9269381 | NCBI WGS metagenome assembly JAESFH01 (sample SAMN14504062, study PRJNA617094) | algae metagenome | isolation source: Aphanothece sp. CMT-3BRIN-NPC111 and co-occurring heterotrophs from well... | place: USA: Clark Mountains Wilderness, California | collected 2010-04-18
AGGCCGGCCGCCAGACCGCCGGCGATCACGGGCTCGGCGCCGAAGGCCACAAGCGCCACGCCGCACGACAGGCCGATCCCTGGACCCAGCCGACGCATGCCATCTTGAACACGATCGATAGGGGAGAGAACCGTTGCGGCGGTTTGGGGCATGGGCGGGCGCTGAACTTCGAGCTGGTGGGACACCGGGCCGATGCAGGCACCCGGAGAAGCGGCGCGATCCTAACCGCTCCGCGTCGCCAAGGCACTATCTGGATCCCCTCTGCGGCAATCCTGCCGCGCAGCCTGTCGTGGAGAGGGAACCGAAGGTGAATCCCGTCGCTTGACAGGCCGTCACGGCAACAGGGTCTCGCATATGGGTCATGTGGTCCTCCTCGGCGATTCGATCTTCGACAACGCCGCCTATGTCCCGGGGCAGCCCGACGTAGTGCGCCAGGTCAGGGCCAGGCTTCCCGGCGACTGGCGCGCCACCCTGGCCGCGGTGGACGGCGCCGTGACCCGCGGTGTCGAGCGCCAGCTCGCCCGAATCCCGGCGGATGCGACCCATCTCGTGGTGAGCGTCGGCGGCAACGACGCGCTGCAGAACAGCTATCTCTTCCGCCAGCCGGCGCGGCTCGTCGGCGAGGCGGTGGCCCGTCTCGCGGAGGTGCGTGAGCGGTTCGCCGACGATTACCGCGCCATGCTGGAGCCGGTGACCGCAAGAGGGCTCCCCGTGGTGCTCTGCACGATCTACGACGCGCGCTTCCCGGACCCGCAGGAACAGCGCCTCGTCATCGCGGGGCTCAGTCTCTTCAACGACGTCATCACCCGCGCGGCCTTCTCGCGCCGGCTGCCGCTCATCGACCTGAGGCTCCTCTGCAACGAGCCGGACGACTACGCCAACCCCATCGAGCCGTCGGCCAAAGGCGGCGAGAAGATCGCGCGGGCAATCGTCCAGTCGGTCTCGGGCAATACGATCTTCCCGCGCTCGCAGGTCTTCGCCGAGTGAGCGGCCCCGCCGGCGCCTCCCTTCGGCGCCCGATCATCCGATGAACCAAGGACCTCCCGATGGCGCATCCCGAGCACCAGGCCTTCGTCGCCCATTACCGGGTCGAGCCCGGCCGCAGCGTCGATCTCGCGTCCGTCGACCCGCGCGACGTCTCCAACCTGCCGGAGGAAGAGGTCGCCCGCGCCCAGGTCAAGGACGACGCCAGGATCATCGACGTCCTCCAGGACCGGCTCTATGCGGAAGGACGGCGAGCGCTCCTGGTGATCCTTCAGGGCACCGATACCTCGGGCAAGGATGGCACCATCCGCAGCGTCTTCGGGGCGACCGGGCCGCTCGGGGTGTCGGTCCACGCCTTCCGGGGACCGAGCGAGGAGGAGCTGGCGCACGACTACCTCTGGCGCGTCCACCAGGCCTGCCCGAAGCGGGGCACGATCGGCATCTTCAACCGCTCCCACTACGAGGACGTGCTCGTCGTGAAGGTGCGCGGCTATGCGCCCGCGGAGGCGGTCGAGCAGCGCTACGAGCAGATCAACGCCTTCGAGCGGATGCTGGCCGAGAACGGCACGACGGTCCTCAAGTTCATGCTCCATATCTCGAAGGAGCAGCAGGCCAAGCGCCTCCAGGAGCGCCTCGATGATCCGTCCAAGAACTGGAAGTTCAATCCCGGGGACCTGGAGGACCGGGCGCATTGGGACGAGTTCCAGGCCGCCTACGAGACCCTGCTCCGCCGCTGCTCCACGCCTTGGGCGCCCTGGCACGTGATTCCCGCCGACCGCAAATGGGCCCGCAATGCCGCCATCGCCCGGATCGTGCGCGCCACGCTCGAGGACATGGACCCGCAATATCCGAAAGCCACCTACGCGCCGGGCACTTATAAGGTGGTCTGAACGCGGGTCTTGCCCCTTCGGCCGGCGGATCGCACAAAGGTCGCTCCCGACCGGAGCCGCCAATGGACAGACGTGAGATTCTGCGCCGCTTCGAGCAGGAGGTCCGCACCCGCACAGAGGCGGCCCCGGGCTTCTCCATCGCCTGGGACGGCCCGGTCCTGCGCATGATCGGCCCGGACGGGGAGGCGCAGAGCAATGCCGTCCTGGCATCCCGCCTCGACGAAGCCACCGCGGATGCCGCGATCGCGCGGCAGGTGGCGTTCTTCCGACGGGACAACCGTGCCTTCGAATGGAAGCTGTTCGACTTCGACCGTCCCGTCGACCTTGGCCGGCGCCTGCTCGCCGCCGGCTTTATCCCCGATTCCCCGGAGACCTTCGTGGCGCTCGATGTCGCGTCCGACATCCGATTCCGGGATCCTCCGGCCGGGATCCGGATCGTGCGCCTCGACGACCCGGCGGAGTTCGGCGTCATCGAGCAGGTCAATAGGGCCGTCTACGGGAGCCTCGGCCAGGCCCAGCGCCTCGCCCTCGCGGTCGCTTCCGAGAAACGGGGCGATCCGGATGCCCTGAGCCTCTACGCCGCCTTCGCGGGCAGCCAGCCGGTCGCGGTCGGATGGATGCGCCACCGGCGGGGCGAGGCCTTCGGGAGCCTCTGGGGCGGGTCCACGTTGGAGGCCTGGCGCGGGCGCGGCCTCTATTCCGCGCTGGTCGGCGCGCGTGTCGCGGAGGCCCGGGAGCGGGGCTGTTTCTGGCTTACGGTGGATTGCAGTCCCATGAGCCTGCCCATCCTCGCCCGCTGCGGGTTCGAGCCCCTGGCGGTCACGACCCCGTTCATCTGGTCGCCCTGAGAGAGGAACCGAACACTCGTCCCAGCGACCCGTCGCGTCTACGCCTCTACAGTGACAAAGGGAGCCACCCCTCGCCCCAACTTTGCTGTTGAAGTATGCTTCACAACCATGCCAAGCCAGACATGGGGCCGGACGTATCAGAAATCGAAATGGCGAAGTGGCGGAAATACCTGACCAGAACGGTGCTGTGCCTCGCCGTCGGCGCACTGGCGGTCACGGTTTCGGTCGCCCTCCGCCTGGCGGACCCGGCTCCGATCGCGTCTCTTCGCAACCAGACCTTCGATTTCTTCCAGCGCTTGAACCCCCGGGCCTACGGCGACCTGCCGGTCCGGGTCATCGACATCGACGACGCGTCCCTCGCCGAGATCGGGCAATGGCCCTGGCCGCGGACCCGCGTCGCCGCCCTGGTGCGCCGCCTCAACGAGCTCGGTGCGGCCACCATCGCCCTCGACATCATCCTGTCGGAGCCTGACCGCACCTCGCCGACCCGGATCCTCGACACCCTCGGGCTCCAGTCCTCCCAGCGCCAGCAGGATCTCGCAGGTCTCCTGCACGGCCTGCCGGACCACGATGCCGTCCTCGCGGAGGCGATCCGCGAGGCTCCGGTGGTGATCGGCTATGCGAGCACGGAGCAGGCCAACGGGCGCCGCCCGCTGCGCAAGGGCGGCTACGCCTTTGCGGGTGCGAACCCGGCGACATTCCTGCCCGCCTTCGGGGGAGCGGTCACGAGCCTGCCGATCCTGGAGGAGGCCGCCAAGGGCGCCGGCAGCCTGAGCCTCGGGCGGCAGGACGAGTCCGGCATCGTCCGACGGCTGCCGCTCGTCTTCACGGACGGCCAGCAGCTCTATTCGGGCCTCACCCTCGACGCGCTGCGCCTCGTCCAGGGCGCCTCCTCGGTCACGATCCGCAGCACGGGCGCCAGCGGGGAGACCGAGGGCGGCAAACCCGCGATCGTCGACCTGCGCGTCGGCGATTTCCGGGTGCCGCTCACCGCGCGGGGCGAGCTTTTCCTGCATTACGACCACAACCGCCCGGAGCGCTACGTCTCGGCCCGGGACGTGCTCGACCCCGCAAAGGGCGACGCGGTGCGGCCCCTGATCGAGGGGCAGATCGTCTTCGTGGGCACTTCGGCGTCCGGTCTCCTCGACCAGCGGGTGACCGCACTGGGAGAAGTCGTGCCGGGCGTCTCGATCCACGCCCAGGCCGCGGAGCAGATCCTGGCACAGGACTTCCTGCTGCGTCCCGACTGGGCCGACGGGCTCGAGATGCTGGCCACCATCGGCTTCTGCCTGCTCGTCTCGTTCCTCCTGCTGGCCCTCAGTGCCCGCTACGCCGCCGCGGTCATCACGCTCGTGAACGCGGCCATCCTGGGCGGGGCCTGGCTCGCCTTCACGGAACTGCGGCTCCTGATCGATCCGATCTTCGCGGTGCTCAGCGCCTCGATCCTGTATTTCGCGATCACCGCGATCCTGTACTTCACCACGGACCGGGACAAGCGCTTCGTGCGCGAGGCCTTCGGCCGCTACCTCGCGCCGGAGCTCCTCGCCGAGCTCGAGCAGTCCCACGACAAGCTGAAACTCGGCGGCGAAATCCGGGACATGACCATCATGTTCATGGATGTGCGGGATTTCACGCCGATTTCCGAGGTTCTCACGGCCGAGGAGCTCATCGGCTTCCTGAACGCCCTGTTCTCGCCCCTCACCGACGCCATTCAGGCCGAGCGGGGCACCGTCGACAAATATATCGGCGATTCCGTCATGGCGTTCTGGAATGCCCCCGTCGACGTCCCGAACCACGCCGCCCACGCCTGCGCAGCGGCGCTCCAGATGGCCGCGGTCGTGGATCGGATGAACGCCGAGGATGCCTTCGGCTTCGCCGACCGGGGCTCCCCTCACCTCAAGGTCAAGATCGGGATCGGGCTGAACACCGGCGAGGCCTGCGTCGGCAACATGGGGTCGGAGCGGCGGTTCAACTATTCGGTCGTCGGCGATGCCGTGAACACGGCGGCCCGGATCGAGTCGAGCTGCAAGGCCGTCGGAGTGACCGTGCTGGTTTCCGAGGACACCGCGCGCGCGGCACCGGATTTCGCGCTCCTGGAGGCAGGCGCCGTGCCGCTCAAGGGCAAGAGCAACGCGGTCAAGCTCTTTGCCCTCGTGGGCGATCGCTCCTACGCCGCGACGCCGGAATTCCGCAGGCTCGCCGGCCAGCATAATGCCCTCATCGAGGCGATTGCGGCGCAGGATCGCACAAAATCTCTGGAGGCGTTGCTTTCTTGCCGCGCCCTCTGCGGCAAAGAACTCATCCCGTTCTACGACGGATTTACCAGAGCAATCCGCGATCTGGATGCGCCCGAGGAAGTCAGCGAGGATGCACCGGTATCGATCATGACCGTTTCATGAACCTCAACGGACTATCGGTAAGCTATTTTTGAGACGCCGCCGCCCATTGCCTTGTGGCGAAAACGGTCAATACTTTGATCTACGCCTACATCTCACACATGTGATGATCTTTTCTGGCGCGATATGCGTCATTTGCGGCCCGCCTAGACTCTGCGATGCTGAGCGGCAGCTTGACGGGCGGGGATCCTGGACCTTTTATGCAAGCTGAGCGGCATGACCGCTGATGGCAGGGGTCGGTGATGCAACCTTGGGCAAAAGCGCTGGCGGCGGTGGCCTGCGTCTGCGGCACGATGGGAGGCCTCCCCTCCCCCGCCTCGGCGCAAGCTCCGGGGTCAGGCCAAGCCCTGAATGCGGCTCTTGAGGCGGCCGGTCCCGCGCTTCGTAACGAGTACGAGGCGCTCTTCCAGCGCATCCTCGCCAACCCGGCGGATCTCGAGGCCAACTTCCGGTTCTCCGAGGTCGCGACCCGGATCGGCGATCTGGAGGCCGCCATCGGTGCGCTGGAGCGCATCGTCTTCTACAATCCGGACCTCCCCCGGGTCCGGCTCGAGCTCGGGATCCTCTATTTCCGCCTCGGCTCCTATGCGATGGCGCGGGAATACCTGGAGAGCGCGCTGTCCGGCGCCGAAGCGCCGCCCGAGGTGACGAGCCGCGTCCGTGGGTTCCTGGCCGAGATCGACCGCAGGCTCAGCACGACGCAGTGGTCGTTCTACGGCCAGACGGGTTTCCGCTATCAGACCAATGCCAGCGCAGGTCCGTCCTCGCCTCTGGTCCGCATCCTCGGCACGAACGGCCTCCTCGACCGAAACTTCGTCCGCCGGCCGGACTGGAACGTCTTCGCCCTCGGGTCGCTGCGGCACATCTACGACCTCGAGAACCAGCGCGGCGACGTGTGGGAGACCAACGTCGCGACCTACAACACACGCCAGTTCGAGATCTCGCGGCTCAACGTCAACCTGCTCGAACTGCAGACCGGTCCGCGCTTCGCCCTGAGCCCGGACGAGATGCCAGGCGCCTATATCCGTCCCTATTTCGCGGGCGGCATCCTGGGGCTGGGAAATTCCTATTACCTCGGCAGCGTCGGCGGCGGCGTCGGCCTCGGCGCAACCTTCGGATCGCTTCTGGTCGAGCCGTTCGCGGAGTTCCGGCACCGGGACTTCGGCAATTCGCGGAACTACCCGACCGCAAACCAGCAGGACGGCAATCTCTGGTCTGCCGGCGTGCTGCTCGGGAGCCCTCTCCAGGGAGCGCTGCGCTGGCAGACCCGGGCGGCGTATGTCGACAATGAGACCCGCGACCGGTTCGACTATTACGGCTACCGTCAGGCGGTCGTGGACGTCGCCCTGCCCTTCGATTTTACCGGCCCCTGGGGCGACCGCCCCTGGACGCTGACGCCCTATGTGGGCTTCACCTACACCCAATACGACGCGCCGAACCCGCTCGTGGATCCGAAGGTCCGCCGCAGGGACGAGGAGTGGCGGGTGGGCGCCGGCATCGATCTGCCGGTCTACCAGAACATCGGCTTCGGCACGCAGGTCACCTACAGCCGTGTCGGCTCGAACCTGCCGAACTTCCGGACCAACAACCTAGCGGTCAGCTTCGGCCCGACAATTCGCTTCTGAAATCGAAAGGCCTGCCGGGCAGCGCACCTGTTGTCGCGCCCGCAGACTGAATCTCTCGTCGAGGCCGTTTCGGCCAGCGCCGAAACGGCCTCGACTTTTGCAGCGGGCTTTCCTCGCGTGAGGCGGATCCGCCTCACGCGCACGCTCTAGAACACGACCACCGAGCGGATCGACTTGCCCTCGTGCATGAGGTCGAAGGCGGTGTTGATCTCCTCGAGCGGCATGGTGTGGGTGATGAGATCGTCGATGTTGATCTTCCCCTCCATGTACCAGTCCACGATCTTCGGCACGTCCGTGCGCCCCCTTGCGCCGCCGAAGGCCGTACCCTTCCAGACGCGGCCGGTGACGAGCTGGAACGGGCGCGTGGCGATTTCCTTTCCCGCCTCCGCGACGCCGATGATGATGCTCTCGCCCCAGCCCCGGTGGCAGCACTCGAGGGCCTGACGCATCACGTTGACATTGCCGGTGGCATCGAAGGAGAAATCCGCGCCGCCGCCGGTGAGGTCGACGATCGCCTGCACGACCTTGTCGTTCCCGACCTCCTGAGGGTTGATGAAATCCGTCATGCCGAATTTCTCGGCCATGGCGCGCTTCGACGGATTGATGTCGATCCCGATGATCCTGTCGGCGCCCACCATGCGGGCGCCCTGGATCACGTTGAGGCCGATGCCCCCGAGGCCGAACACCGCCACGTTGGCGCCGGGCCACACTTTCGCTGTGTAGAGGACGGCGCCGATGCCCGTGGTGACGCCGCAGCCGATGTAGCAGATCTTGTCGAAGGGGGCGTCCTCGCGCACCTTGGCGAGGGCGATCTCGGGCAGCACCGTGAAGTTCGCGAAGGTCGAGCAGCCCATGTAGTGGAACACGGTCGCGTCGTCGCAGCGGAAGCGGCTCGTGCCGTCGGGCATGACGCCCTGCCCCTGCGTAGCACGGATCGCGGTGCAGAGATTGGTCCGCCGCGACAGGCAGGATTTGCAGTTGCGGCATTCCGGCGTGTAGAGCGGGATGACGTGGTCGCCGGGCTTCAGCGTCGTGACGCCGGCCCCGACCTCGCGCACGATGCCGGCGCCCTCATGGCCGAGGATCGCCGGGAACTTGCCCTCGGAATCGAGGCCCGAGAGCGTGTAGGCGTCGGTATGGCACACGCCCGTGGCCATGACCTCGACCAGCACCTCGCCGGCTTTCGGTCCCTCGATCGTGATGGTCTCTATGGTGAGGGGCTTCTTGGCCTCCCAAGCGACCGCGGCTCTCGTCTGCATACCCTGCCTCGCTTCCGTCGATGAGAGCCCATTTAGAGCGCGGCCCCGGTCCCTGCCAAGGCGGACGGTCCTCCAGCGCACGATGCGCCCCTGCCCTCCCCGGCCGAGTTCGCGGAATATGACCGACATCGCGACCGGCCGGTCTATCGGCGGCAGGAGGGCGACCGGTCCTCTACTGCAGCCCGGCCCCTCGTTCCAGACGCTCCAGGAGCTCCGTGAGATCGACCGGCGCGGGCTCCTCGAGCACGTCCCTGTAGATTCGCAGGAGATTGCGGATGATGGCGAGCCTGGGATCTGCGCTCATGCCCGGCTCCCATCGCTGCGGGCGGCGGCGCGAAGCATCAGCCTGAGGAGTTCGGGCTGCCGGGAGCCGGCGACCTCGACCCATGAGGCGAGCACCATGCTGGCGGCAAAGGCCAGGGCCAGCATGAACAGGGCCGCATCGAGAACGATCATGGCGTGTCCGCCCTCCGGATGACGAGCAACATCCGTCGGCTCACCGCTGCGCGAGCCTGCGACCGTCCGCGGCGTCGATGTGGATGACGCGGTTGTTCCTGTAGCTGTTGACCCCGGACAGCTCGGGCCGGGACCGCAGATAGGCCGTAATCGCGGTCAGATCGCCCTCGACCTTGAAGTCAACCGCCCGGCAGTCGCCATGCATCTTGTGACGGGCACTGCCGCGGCTGTGATTGTCGGTGTGAAGCTCGCGCGTGGATACCAGCGTCACGGTCCCGAAGCGCGCCTGCACATCCTGGAGCACGGTCCGCAGCCCCTCGGGCAGGCAATCGAGCGGCGTCTTGGCCGACGAGGCAACGACCGCCTGGGCCGATGGCGAGGCTTGGGCCAGGGCTGGTTGGGCCAGGGCTGGTTGGGCCAGGGCTGGCTGGGCCAGGCTTGCGGCCGGCGGGACTGCGCTCGCCACCTGCTGGGTCGAGCTCACCTTCTGCGGCGTCGCAGGTGTGGGATCCACGCCTGCGATGAGGGGGATCTGCCGAACAGGGGCTCGCGAAGGAGCAGGCTCGGAAGACGACGGCGCAGTTGAGGCCGAACCCAGCCGCGTCTCGATCTTCGTGGGAGCCGGCGCCGGGGATGGCTGCCCTGCCTGAGACCGTGGGGCGACGCGCGCGACGTCAGCGTTCGGGGCCTTCGCTGGGTAGATGAGAACGGCAGCACTCGCGGCAGAGCAGCCCAGCACCAGAAGACCAAGGCTGCGGACACCCGTGCCGATCCTGCCCACTCGCCTTGGACGCGTTGCCTCCAACATGCCGATCCTCATCATGGCTCGTATCCTCCGAAGCTGTGGTGTCTGGCCTATCGGGCCGTGTGCAGGGATGCGTAGGTCGCGGTGGCTTGCGTCTGAGAGACGAACCGGAGGCTGGGCGCCGGCCCGTCCGCTCGGAAGACCGGTGCGAGCAGGGGCAGCAACAGCACGCCCGCGCTGACGAGCAGGGGCAGCGCGACGGGGTACCGGCCCGTGCAGAGGCCCGTAACCGCCACCAGGACGATCGCCAGCGGCGGCAGGCTGCAGATCGCCAGAACCATCAGGCTCATCATGGTCGGTCTCCCGTGCCTTTGTTGATGGCTGCGCGTTAGAGGCCTGCCAGGAGCGCCATGGCCGCGGTCAGGATTGCAGTGGAGGCGAGAAAGCCAAGGCTGGCCTGAATGAGCGAGGGGGTCGTCGGGGCCGGAGCGGCAAGGGTGGTCATGGGGTCACCTGATCGGGAAAGCGGCGGGGAGTGGGGTCAGTCGCACTCGTGCACGCGGCGGGTGACGGTCTTGCCTCGGGCGGACTTCTCCTGGACCAGCTCGAGGTAGCAGTTCTCGCCGAACGCCTCGTCAGCGCTGATCGAGCCTGTGGTGGTCACATCCATCTTCGGCACCGCTGCGGAAGCCGAGGCGACCTGCACGGGCTTTGTCGGGCCGGCGCTCGCGAAGGTGATGTGGCTGATCGCGATGGCTCCGCCGATGGCGAGAACGGAGAGGCCGCGGAGGAGAGGAGCAGGGAGGAGGGTCATCGGCTTAGTCCAGGCAGCGGGGTTGACGGGGACGCGACTCAGTTGATAACCGACTGATAGCGTCACGTTTGATTGCACGCAAGTTGATAGGGTCCTAAACAGCGTGACCTTAGACCAAAGCCGTAGAAGCTCAGCCGGAGATCCTTGTGACCGCCCAGAAGCCGACGCCTGAGATCCCGATGCCTCATGCCGAGAGCCCGAAGCTCTCAGACCAGCTCTGCTTTGCGACCTACTCGGCGGCTCACGCGTTCACGCGGGCCTACAAGCCTCTGCTCGACCCGCTCGGGCTCACCTATCCGCAATACCTCGTGCTCCTGGTGCTCTGGGAAGGCGACAACGTCACCGTGAAGGAGATCGGACAGGAGCTGTTCCTTGATTCGGGCACCCTGACGCCGCTGCTCAAGCGCCCGCAGACCGCCGGACTGGTGGTGCGGACGCGGGACCCCGCAGACGAGCGGCAGGTGCGGGTCACACTGACCCAGAAGGGGCGCGACCTGCAGGAACCGGTGAAGCAGGCCTGGGATGTGGTGGTGTGCTCGGTTGGATTGACGCCCGACGAGCTCGAGGTGTTGAAGGCTCAGATCACGCAGCTGCGCGACACCCTGCACGCCGGCGCTGAAAAGCGGCCAAGCGAGAAGGCCGTCTAATGCTGGTTCAGAGAATACGGGGGAGCTGGCGGGAGGCCTGCTAGGGCTGCCCCACGGGGCGCTCGCATCAGCAACGGTGGGGCCGAAATCCGTGTTTTCTGCGGAGTGTCGGAATGCCGCCCCAGAGCAACAATCTCATTCCCGCCTTCGGGACTTTAAAGAACTTGGAGCTGTTTCACCCTGCGCCCCGCCAGCTCTCCCCTTCCGTGTCAGCGTTTTCTTTGCGTGACCCGGATCCGCTCATTCGAAATCACTGTGGTGTTCCTGCCTTGATAGCCTAAGCCGTCCAGTAAAATTGACCGCTTCGCTCCGTAAGACGATGCTTTGGCTCCCTCTGGGAGAGCTTTCATGCCGCTCGAAGAAACTGTTGAAATCTGGTGCCGTCTCTTCGGCTATGCATCGTGCTTCTATGTCCCGCCCGAGATGACAATCGTTCTGGGCTGCACGGCATTGCTGAGCACCTTCGCTGTGGTGGCACTGCTCTTTGGCTTCCTTCAGAAGCTGGCCGGCTGATCGTCCGGCGCGGTCCTCAAACCCTGCGGGCGCATCGGCCCTGCTCGTCCCGGGCGAGAGCGCACTTTCGTGCATTCGACCTCGCACCATCTCCTCCGCGGGTCCTCCCCGTCGCGGACGCTCGCCCTAACCGGAGCGTTAAAAGTACAACGAGTGTTCGGTTCCCGACAGACCAAGTGAGTCGCTCAACTTAGGATCATATTTCCCACTGGTGTTGAGCATTGCTCCGCCAGCTGGATCAGGCCCCTCCCCGCCGGTGGGGTGGGGGGTGCGGGGAGGGGCCGACGCCCAGTTTGCCGGAGCAAGCGGACGTTGTAGCGCCACAAGCCGTGGGGGCGCGGCAGCATACGGCGGTAGAATAAAACCATCGATCCGCAAAATAAAGTCCAATCACGTTGTGCTCGACCGCCAAGTCTAAGTACGCACTCGTGATCATTCATACTTCGAAGCGATTAACGGCATGCTGCATTGGAGTGGATCATACTCACATATAGCTACATCCGCCTCCAGAGGCGCCCACCTCACAGGCCCATCGATAAAGATCGGGCGATTGCGGTCCGCGGGGTCCCGGAAGCATCGAGCGCAGGCCTGCCGATGCGCGACCCCTCGCCAGGATGCAGGTGCCGAGGCCGGGTGGCGAAGCGGCCTGAAACCAGCACCTTCCTGACCTCTCGAAAGGGTTCGTTAACCATGGCACGGCAGCCTGTACCCGCTGCCCCGCGGGCAGCCCGAATCCGCAGCTGGAGTTCACGGTCGATGACTCACAAGACCTTTGCCGCAAAGCTTGAGGAGATCCTGGGCTTGATCGAGCCGGCGCTGGACGGCATCGAGCGGGGCGGCGGCCAGGAGGATCTGCTCAAGCTCCAGATCCTGCTCGGGGACCTTCTGATCAACTGCATCCGTCTGCTGGAGCGCAACCCGGGCATCGAAGCCGCCGCCTCCGACCTTTACGTCTCGGCCAGCGCACTCGTGAAGTACAGCACCCTCGGCCTGCGGCCCCTCGCGCGGCATCAGCGCCTGTTCCGCGAAGCGCACAAGCGCTTCAGGGAGCGTCTCGTCACGGCCCAGCCGAGCGAGCACGGCACCGCGATCGTGTGGCGGCACCACGAGTTGCTGCTCTCGGCCTAGGAGCGGGCGCGAACGGCGCCGAGGCCACGCCCGATCCGGCTCGGCATCACAAGCGGACCGCGAGATCGGGCTGCATTCGACAAGGAGATAAGAACAATGAGAGTCGAAGCACGCAGGGCCGGCGCCGCCACCCTCGGCTTGGCCGAGGGACCGGGCGAGCCGGTCTGGTACGATATCAGCCTCGAGCACGACGGCACCTCGGTGATCTCGTTCGCGGGGGCCGTGAAGTCCGTCTTGGGCCGGGATTTCGAGCACCTTCACCGGAAGGCGGCTGTCCTGCGCATCGACGAGGGGCCCGCGATCGAGGTCACCATCTCCGAACTCGACGGCGAGCTTGCCATCCTGACGCTCACTGATCCGAAGAACACCCTCTGACCCTGAGAGCGCGCCCGATCGGAGCGGCGCCACAGCCGGAGAAGCGTCAGGTGTGGCGCCTGCGTCGCCCACCGTCCGGCACCCGGGCAAGGGACGCAGAGGGACCGTTCCTCGCCCAGGTCGGAGATTTGATCAGCCCTGCCCTCACCGCGTCAGCGCGGGGCTCGCAACAGCGTCGTCCAACCCTCAGGGGCAGGGGTGGCGCAGGCCGTCGTAGCCCAGGAACGTGCCGCTTTGCGGGTCGTAGGACTGGTAGCGCTGCATGCAATATTCCACGGCATCCCCTCCGGGCGCCGCATAGGCCGGAGCCGGAGCCACATAGACGGGGGCGGGCTGCTGGGCCGCGATCGCCCCACCGATGAGGGCGCCGGCGGCTAGGCCTCCGATCACGCCGGCCGCGACGCCGGCGCCGCCGCGATAGCCGTAATAGGGCCTCCCGACCCGGCGGGTGACCACAACCCGCCGCCGAAGCTGCGCATAGCTGACCAGAGGTCCGGCGGCTTGCCGCTCCGCCACCGTGTTTCCGGCGGAAGCCGGCGCTGCCGATGCGGTTCCGGACATAGCGAGAGCGGTCCCCAAGGCCGCAGCCGCAATCGTAGCCATCAACGTCGTACGCATGATCCATCTCCTCTACGCCGCGGCGAAGTCGTGCCGCGGCCCACTTCGGCAATGGAGGATCGCGGCAATTGTTCCGGTTGGACGTCGCTCGCGCCTGTCGGTCCGGGATCCGGGGCAGGCGCGACTGGGTTTTCCCGCGGCCGAGAGGAATCGGGCCAGCGCCGATCCCGCCTGCCGGAGCCGGTGCCAGACTCCTTTCGGCCCTGCACCACGCGATCCGGGCAGGCGTGCGTCTCTGCTCCGGGGAGCCCCGACGCGGCGCGGCCTTTGCGCGGGGGTGCGACCGATACACGCTCCGTCGCCGTGCGGCCTCGATGACGTGGACGTTTGGCTCCCCTCCGTTATGGTCCCGGCGCTGCGATCGAAGTCACAGGAGGAGAATGTGGCAGAGGCCAAGGCGCCGCTGATCTATATCAGCTACGGCATGAAGAAGAGCGGCAGCACTCTGGCCTTCGAGCTCACGAGAGCCATTCTAGAGCAGAACCGCTGCCCTCAAAAGCGGCTCCCCCGAGCGGTCGTCCCGGGCCTCTTCAAAATCAACTTTGTCGGCGAATTGTTCGCCCCGCAGCTGGAGACGATCGAGCGGGAGGCGGCAGCGCTCGGGTATCCGGTGGTGCTGAAGACGCATGCGGGTCCCACACCGGATGTGCTGGCCTGGGTCGAGCAGGCGCGCATTATGGGCCACTGCGTCTATCGCGACCCGCGCGAGATGGCCCTCTCGGCCCTCGATCACGGCGCCCGTTCGAGAGCCAGAGGCGACCGCGACTTCGCGCATCTGATGTCCGCCGACGATGCGGTTCGTTCCCTGCACAAGCAGGTCCCACGCTTCGTGGCCTGGTCGCGGCTGCCGGGGTTCATGCCGCTGTACTACGATGACGTGGCCTTCGAGACCCAGGCGGTCGTGCGGCGGCTATGTGCGCAGATGGGCCTCGATGCCGATCCCGCCAAGGTCGAGCGACGGGCCAAGAGCTGGCGCTTCACCCAGTACAACAAGGGCGTTCCGGGCCGGGCGCGGGAGATGGACCCGGCCGACAGCGAGCGCATCCTGCAGGAGTTCCGGAGCTTCTATGAGGAGTTCATCGAATCCCGGCCCGCTCCCGCCAAGCCCCTCGAGCCGACGCCCCTCCCCTTGCAGAGGCTCTGGAACCGCATCCGCTCCTTCTGACGCAACGCCCCGGTCCGGCTCGCCATGCGCCGAGCAGGCTCAGCCGCTTGCGGCCTCCAGGTCGCGCTCGAACGGGAATGGGGGCTCGACCAGGCCCGCAGGGAGCGCGGCAACCTCGCGGCCGGAGAGCCCGAGGGCATCACCGATCAGGACGAGGGTCGGGCCGCTCACTGGAAAGAGGGCCGCACCGCTCGCGATATCGCCCAGCGTCGTTGCCAGGGCCTCTTCCTCGCGGCGCGAGACGCTGCTGATGACGGCCGCGGGCGTCGCCGGGCTCGAGCCGCGGTCGAGCAGCTGGCCGGCGAGGCGCTGCGCGGTCTCGCGGCCCATATAGATACAGGTCGTGGCGCGTGGATCGGCGAGCGCGTCGAGGTCGAGGTCGGACGGCAGCTCGCCGTGCCGGTCATGGCCCGTGACGAACTGCACCCGCTGCGCGTGGTTGCGGTGGGTCAGCGAGACCGTCAGCGCAGAGGCGGCCGCGAGCGCCGCCGTGATCCCCGGCACCATGCGAACGCGGATGCCGCGTGCGCGGCAGGCCTCGATCTCCTCCCCGGCCCGGCCGAACACCGCCGGATCGCCGCCCTTGAGGCGCACGACCCGCTGGCCGCCCCGCGCCAGATCCACGAGCAGGTCGATGATATCCTCCTGGCGGCAGGACACGCCGTGCCCCTCCTTGCCGACGAGCACGCGCCGCGCCTCGCGCCGGGCCAGCTCTAGGACGGCGGCGGGAACGAGACGGTCGTAGAGGATCACGTCGGCGGCCTGCAGCTCGCGCACCGCCTTGAGGGTCAGGAGCTCCGGGTCGCCGGGGCCGGCGCCCACGATCACGACCTCGCCTTCGCGCTTCTCGGGCTCGGCCTGAAGGATCGCGTTCGCCATCCGCTCCAGCTCGGCGAGGCGCTCATCCTCCTCGGCCTGCGAGATGAAGGTGACGTCGACGAAACGCTCCCAGAACCGGCGCCGCGCACCCTTCTCGGGAAGGATTGCGGTCAGGCGCTCGCGGAAGCCTTTCGCGGTGGCGCTCCAGCCGCTCAAGCCCGGCGGCAGGATCGCCTCGATGCGCCGGCGGATGGCCTGCCCGAGGATCGGGGCGGCCCCGTCCGTGGAGATCCCGATCACCACGGGTGAGCGGTTCACGATGGCGCCGAACTGGAAATCGCAGAATCCCGGCTGGTCGATCACGTTGACGAGCGCCCCGCGGCTGCGCGCGGCGGCGGCGAACCGCGCCGCTTCGTCGCCCTCCGCTTCGGCGACGGCCACGACCGCGCCGTCGAGATCGTCCGGGCGCCAGGGCCGGGGAAGAATCCGGATCGAGGGCGTTGCCGCCGCGAGCGCCGAGAGTTCCGGCGATGGCTCATCGGCGAAGATGCGGACCTCGGCACCGGCGGCTGCCAGGAGCTCCGCCTTCCAGACCACCGGCTCGCCGTTTCCGGCGACCACCGTCCTCTGGCCCGTGAGGTCGAGGAAGACCGGCAGCTTCGCGAGAGGCTGCAGGCGGGCCGGCCTCGTTTCGGCGGGCGCGATGTGGCGGGTCATGGAGCAGCCTCCAGAACAGGCGCGGCGATCTTCAGGGGACCGGTCCGGGCGTGGAAGTCGCTCCCGTTCGCGGTCGCGGCGATGAAGGCGGATCGGATCAGGAAATCGCCGAAGCGCTCGCCGTCCTCGCGATCCCGGGCATAGGCGGCGAAGAGCGGGTCGAGGGCCGCCACGATCCCGTCATGGCCGAGATCCTCCCCATAGAGCTTGGAGAGCCGCGAGCCGTCGAAGGCGGCGCCGAGATAGAGATTGTAGCGCTCCGGTCCTTTGCCCACGAGGCCGATCTCGGCGATGTAGGGCCGCGCGCAGCCGTTGGGGCAGCCCGTCATGCGGATCGTGATCTCGTCCTCGGCGAGGCCGTGCAGCGCCAGCCGCTCCTCGAGCGCCGTCACGAGATCCGGCAGGTAGCGTTCGCTCTCCGCGAGCGCGAGGCCGCAGGTCGGCAGCGCGACGCAGGCCATGGCGTTGCGGCGCAAGGCGGTGGCATGGGCTGTCAGTCCGTGCTCGGCCACGATCGCCTCGATCTCGGCCCGGTTCTCGGGGCGCACATTGGCGACGATGACGTTCTGGTTCGCGGTCAGGCGGAACTCGCCGTCATGTGCCTCCGCGATCCGGCGCAGGCCCGTCATGAGCGAGGGGCCGCCGGGAATGTCGCGGATGCGGCCGTTCTCGATGAAGAGCGTGAGGTGCTGAGCTCCGTTCTCGCCCTCGGTCCAACCGTAGCGGTCTCCGTTGGAGTCGAAGCGGAAGGGGCGCGGCTCACCGAGCTTCTTGCCGATCCGACGCTCGACTTCCTCCCGGAAGGCGGCGAGCCCGCGGTCGTCGATGGTATATTTCAGCCGGGCATGCTTGCGGCTGGTGCGATCGCCCCAATCCCGCTGCACGGTCACGACGGCCTCCGCGACGGCGAGCGCGTCCTCGGGCGTGCAGAAGCCCATCACGTCGGCGGTGCGGGGATAGGTGTCGGGCTCGCCATGGGTCATGCCCATGCCGCCCCCGACGGTGACGTTCCAGCCCTCGATCTCGCCGGCCTCGTTCAGAATCGCGATGAAGCCGAGATCCTGCGCGAAGATGTCGACCTCGTTCGAGGGCGGCACCGCCACCACGGTCTTGAACTTGCGCGGCAGGTAGGTGCGGCCATAGACCGGCTCCACGACCTCCTCCTCGCCGCCGGCGATCTTCTCGCCGTCGAGCCAGATCTCGCGATAGGCCGGGGTCTTGGGCAGGAGGTGATCGGAAATCGCGGCCGCGAGCGCGTGCGCCTCCCTGTGGGCGCGCGACTGGTGCGGGTTCGTGGAGGCCAGCACGTTCCGGTTCACGTCGCCGCAGGCCGCCAGCGTGTCGAGCAGCGCCGCGTCGATGGCCTTCATGGTGGTCTTCAGATTCGACTTGATGACGCCGTGGAACTGGAACGTCTGGCGCGTCGTGAGGCGCAGCGTGCCGTTGGCATAGTCGCGGCCGATGCGGTCGATCTGCAGCCATTGTCCCGGCGTCACCACGCCGCCCGGGATGCGCAGGCGGATCATGAAGGAGAAGGCCTTCTCGAGCTTCTTCTTCGTCCGCTCGGCGCGCAGGTCCCGATCGTCCTGCAGGTACATCCCGTGGAACTTCACGAGCTGCTGGTCGTCCTCGACGATCGCACCGGTGACGATTTCGGTAAGGCCTTCGGCGAGCGTGCCTCGGAGGTAGCCGCTCGCCTCCTTGATGCGCTCGTTGCGCGAGAGTTCTTTTGTCATGGAGCGAACGAACCTTAGTAGACGTCTTGGAGGTAGCGCTTCTCGCGCTCCAGGGTGGCGACGGCGGCCTCTGCGGCATCCGCCGCAAGGGCCTTCACGTCGGCATAGGCCGCGACCAGCGCCGCGCGCACATCCTTTGCCATCGCCTTGGCGTCGCCGCAGACATAGAGGCGCGCGCCGTTCTCGAGCCAATCGATCACGTCGCGCCGCTGCTCGAACAGGCGGTGCTGGACATAGACCTTCTCCGGCGTGTCACGGGAAAAGGCGAGGTCGATGCGGGAGAGCGAACCGTCCTTCAGCGCATCCTGCCATTCGAGCTGGTAGAGGAAGTCGTGCGTGTAGCGGCGGTCGCCGAAGAAGAGCCAGGAGCGGCCTGTGGCACCGATCGCCCGGCGCTCCTGCACGAAGGCGCGGAACGGCGCGATGCCGGTGCCGGGCCCCACCATGATGACATCGGCGGAGGCTTCCGGCAGGCGGAAATGGCGGTTCGGCTTCACCCGCACACGCAGGTTGCTGCCGGTCTTCATGCGGTCGGCGATGTAGGTGGAGGCGACGCCGGAGCGCGCGCGACCGTGGGATTCGTAGCGGACCGCCGCCACGAGCAGGTGGGCCTCGTCGCCCACCTCCTTGCGGGAGGACGCGATGGAATAGGCGCGCGGCGGCAGGGGCCGGGTGAGCGCGCGGATCTGGTCAGCCGTGAGCGTCGCCGGGAAGGCCTGGACAAGATCGATGAGCTGGCGGCCATCGATCCAGTCGCGGGCGCCTCGCTCGTCTAGAAGCCGCTTCACCTCGCCGTGGCCTGTGGCGGCGGCAAAGCTCTCCACGGTCTTGACCGACAGGGTCGTGATGTCCCGCTCGGTCCGCAGCGCCTCCCGCAGGGTTCCGTCGCCGGCCAATCCCGTCGCGGCCAGAACCGCGTCCACGAGGGCGGGATCGTTCTCCGGGAACACTTCGAGCGCATCGCCCGGCTCGTAGGCCGGCGCGGCGCCGTCGAAGCCGAGCGCGAGATGGAAGGTCTCCTTGTCGGAACGCGACGAGTTCAGGTCGATGTGCTCGATCACCTCGGCGAGGATCGGGTCACGGCTGACCTCGGCATGGCCGCGTGCGCCGAAATCGACCGACACCACGTTGCCGGGCGCCTCCTGCGCGGGAGCGAGCGTCGCGAGGGTGGACTTGATCCAGGCCGCTGCCGGCGCTTCGAAATCGAGATCGCAGTCGATCCGGTCGACGGCGCGTTGCGCACCGAGCTCGGCGAGCCGCGCATCGATCGTCTTGCCGACGGCGCAGAACTCCGCATAGGCCGTGTCGCCGAGCGCCAGCACCGCGAAGGTGACGCCGTCGAGCCGGGGCGCGGCCTCGCTCATGAGCTCGCGATAGGCGCGCACCGCCCGCGAGGGCGGCTCCCCCTCACCCCAGGTCGCCGCGATCACCACGACCCGACTCTGGCGGGGAAGATCGGCGAGATCGAGGTCGGCGAAGTCGACGATCTTCGGCTTGAAGCCGCCCTTGCGGGCGAGCTTGGCGACGTCCTGCGCCAGGCGCTCCGCGTTGCCGGATTCGCTCGCGAACAGGATCGTGAGCGGCTCCGCGGCCCGGGTCGGGGCATCCGGCCTCGCGGCCGCCCCCTGCCCGGCATCGAGGCCGGCGAGAAAGCCCGCCAGCCAGGAGCGTTGGGTCACGGAGGCACCGGCGAGCACCCGATCGAGGCTCAGGCGATCATCGTCGCCGAAAGGGGCGGTTTGGGGGAGGAGAGCAGCTGCTGACATGCCACGGAGTCTCCGGCCGGAGCCCCCGCAAGTCAACGAGAATGTTCTTTTTAAAGAACGAACTCTGGTGGAAGTTCCCTGCTGCGGCCCAGCCCCGGCAGAGAAGATCCTTCTTCAACTCCGCGATCACTGGCCGAGCGCTCCACGATCGATTCCAGGTGCCACGCAGGCGCATCACGATCCCGATGCACCCTCCATGTCGATCGGCAGCGCGGTCGTCGACTTCACGCGCTCCATGGCGAAGCGCGAGGTCACGTTCTTGAGCGGAGCCGCGGAAATCAGCCGCTTGTAGAACAGGTCATAGGCCCGCATGTCGGGCACCACGACGCGCAGGAAGTAATCGACATCGCCGGCCATGCGGTAGAACTCGGTGACCTCCGGCATCGCGGACACCGTCGACGCGAAGCGCTGGAGCCAGTCCTCCGAGTGGTCGCCGGTCTCGATCGAGACGAACACGGTGAGGCCCAGACCGAGTTTCTCCGGGTCGAGGAGCGCGACGCGCCGGCTGATCACGCCCTCCGCTTCCAGGCGCTGGATCCGCTTCCAGCACGGGGTCTGCGACAACCCGACCCGCTGGCCGATCTCCGCCACCGAGAGCGTGGCATCCGTCTGCAGGAGCGCCAAAATTTTTTTGTCGATCACATCCATCCCACGATCCCGCCTTTCGCAATGCCGCTCGTTTCCGGGGGCGGCGCGACGGAGAAGAAGCTTCTCTTTTCCATCGCGGACAGTTCCCCGAGCCATTCCACGGACCCGTCCAGGTCGGGCGACTGCGCTTGACGATGTTCGTTATAGAGAACAAATCTCACGGCAACAACGCGGAGTTGACCCTGATGGCTCTTGGCTCGACCGGCACCCTCGCTGCGGTGCTCACCCCCCTCCTCGGCATCTCGGACCTGTCCCAGCGGCTCGCCGCAGCCTCCCGGCTCGTGGACGGCCGGATCGTCTTCACCACGAGTTTCGGGCTCGAGGACCAGGCGATCACCCATGCGATCTGCGAGAGCGACCTCGACCTCCACATCGATATCGTCACCCTCGATACGGGCCGCCTCTTCCCCGAGACCTACGACCTCTGGAACCGCACCGAGGAGCGCTACGGCCGGCGCATCCGGGCCTTCGCGCCCGATCGCGCAGCCATCGAGACCCTCGTCGCCACTCAGGGCATCAACGGCTTCCGTCAATCGGTGGATGCCCGCAAGTCCTGCTGCCAGATCCGCAAGGTGGAGCCGCTTCGCCGCGCGCTCAGCGGTGCCGCGGCGTGGATCACCGGGCTCCGGGCCGAGCAATCCCCCAACCGGGCCGGCGTGCCGGTCGCCGAAGCCGACGAGGCGTTCGGCCTGGTGAAGATCAACCCGCTCGCCGATTGGCGGCGCGAGGACCTGGTCCGTTACGTGGCCGACCATGCCATCCCCTACAACCCTCTCCACGACCAGGGCTTCCCCTCGATCGGATGTGCCCCCTGCACCCGCGCGGTGCGTGTCGGGGAGCCGGAGCGTGCCGGCCGCTGGTGGTGGGAGGACGAGGCCAAGAAGGAATGCGGCCTCCACGTCCACGAAGAGCGTCGCCTCGGTGTAGCGGCCTGACGGAGCCCTGGCACAGGGTAGGCGTGCCGGGGCGACCGCCTGCCCCCGCCGGTCCCTGGACCGGGACCATGCATTCACCGGGATGGTCCCGAGCAGGGCTGCAGCGCCGGTCGCCACAATCTCGCCACGCGATTGCGCGACACAGGTCGAATGTTGCCTGTGGGGGCAAATCGGGACGGGGTCGAAGCGGAATACCGCTCCCCCGGCTCCCACCTCTCCTCAAAAAAGTTTGTAGCCTGACGGAACCGAGACGCGCCGAGGCGCGTTTGTCTGTCATCTCCGGCCTATTTCTGCCCCCACGGGCCGGCGCCTTTAGCCCCGCTAGGCACTCCTGGCGGGGTTTTCTTTTGGCTGGGTTCACGCGGTTTGGGGCGGAGCGCCTCCACAGCGGCCCCGGACGAGGGCCGCCGGGTCAACAGGGGAGCGTCGCCCGCGCCGGCGGCAGGCCTATTCCCCCTGGAGGCCGCACTGCAGCGGTATACGAAAGACCCAGCCGACGATTGCCGACTGGGCCTTTAGCACGCTCGGTCATCACTGTATTGTGAACAAGCAGTGCCCGTCCGGGGTCTCCGCTCCGGCGTCGCTGCGGGGCCCCTCCCCAAGCTTTCTCGGGCAGCGGGGAGGGGCCGTCCCTTGATCTTCGACGAGGGACGCCTCAGTGCCTATCCTCAGATCTGAGGATGCGCGGCAGCAATGCGCAACCCGCCCTGACCACCCTGCCCTCTCGCACGCTTGCGAGCCCCGCGCCGTCCGCTCCCCGAGGCCAAGGCCTCTCACGGCCCGCTCCTCCGGGGCTTTTCGCGCGGGCGTCGCGAGCTATATTGGCTCGGCCGTACCACGCTGGTGCTCCGCAGGAGCGTGGTGCCACAGGCCCCTGCCTCTTGTGCCAGGGGGGCTCCCGAGGCCCGGCGCCCCATGCCGGGCTTTTCTCGTGATGCAGATCCAGCAAGAGGAACTCGCTCGTGAAGAAGGCGTCTGAATACCGTCACCACGCGGGCGAGTGCCGCGCCATGGCCGACCGGACCAAGCCCGGGCCGCAGCGGGATCAGCTTCTGGAGATGGCGAGAACCTGGGACAAGCTCGCGGAGGAACGGTCCGATCTGGTCCGGCGGCATCCGGAACTTGCCCTGAGCGGCGAGCATGAGGAGGAAGCGAATCTCGCTTCCACGGATCCTGAGCGTCCCTCCACGCTCGGCCGCAGGTGATTCCAGAGGCTGACGATCCAAGAGGTTCACCATGCTGGCCGAGCTGCTGACCTTTCTCGCCGTCGGGTTTGCCGCCCAGCTCGTCGATGGCGCTATCGGTATGGCCTATGGGCTGACCTCCACGACCATTCTCCTGAGCGTCGGGGTGTCGCCCGCCATGGCGAGCGCCAGCGTCCATGCCGCCGAAGTGTTCACGACGGGAGCCTCAGCCCTGTCCCATTGGCGGCTCGGCAACGTGGATGGCGCATTGTTCCGGCGCCTTGCGATCCCGGGCGCGGTGGGTGGAGCGGCAGGCGCCTACCTCCTGACCGAGCTGCCCGGGGACAAGATCCAGCCCTTCGTGAGCGCTTACCTGTGCGTCATGGGCGGGGTGGTGCTGTGGAAGGCGCTGCGGAAACACCGCGGCGAGGCGCGCCCGCCCCGGCACGTGCCGCTCCTCGGCTTCGCCGGCGGCTTTCTGGATGCGATCGGCGGCGGCGGCTGGGGGCCGATGGTCGCCTCCACGCTCGTCGGCACCGGCATGAGGACGCGGCTTGCGATCGGCTCCACGAATGCCGCCGAATTTCTGGTCACCACCACGGTCTCGGCCATGTTCGTGTTCACGATCGGCCTGGAATTGTGGCCCATCATCACCGGCCTCGTCCTCGGCGGCGTGATCGCGGCGCCGTTCGCGGCCTATGCCACGCGCGCCCTGCCCGACCGGCCGCTGATGATCCTGGTCGGCGTCGTCATCATCATCCTGAGCCTGCGCGGCCTGGCCCGGGCCTTCGGCGGCTGAGCAACGGGGGCCTGAGGCTGGCTCCGTGATTCCGACACGTCGCACCCATTGCGGCACCCTCGCGCGGAGAAAACCGGTCCGGGTCCAACGGCCACAGACGGCTTGCGCAGGCCCTCACGTGTCCGTCCCGAGGCGACCGAAGATGCGCGCGATCCCGACCCGGTCCTTCAGGGAACGGCCCTGGGCGCCCACAGAATGATCCCGGCGCCGACCAGGCCGATGGCGCCGCCAATCAGGTCCCATCCGTCGGGCCGCAAGCCGTCGACGGCCCAGAGCCAAGCGAGCGAGGCCACGATGTAGACGCCGCCATAGACGGCATAGGCCCGTCCGGCGTGCTCGACTGGAGCCAGAGCCAGAAGCCAGCCGAAGGCGGCCAGAGAAGCCATCCCGGGCACGAGCCAGAGAATGGACCGGTCGAGCCGCAACCACGCCCAGAAGGCGAAGCACCCGGCGATCTCGGCAAGCGCCGCCGCTACGTAGATGGGGATCGTGTGCATCCTGTCCCTCTGCAAGAGACTCGCCGCCTGCGCCAGTGAGACCGACAACGGCGTCGTATGAACAGAATGGAACGCGCTCTGCGCCAACATGGATGATCCGCGGGCAAGGCCCGAGCGCAAACCGGCGATACACGGCGCGGCGGCAGGTCCTTGGGGATCAGACGCCATGCGATGCTACCGCGCGGGACATAGAAGATGGCGGTCACGATCTCCCGTAGCGGCCATGCACGTGGGCGGCCCCGCTGATGGGGGTCGGGCATCAAGGCCATCAGCAGAGCCCATTCGGCATCAGTCAGGTCCGTTTCGCATCGCGACCCGTCGCGGCTATGCTGCCGCCGAGTGGTCGGGGTCCACATGGCCCTTCGAAGTCAGGCTTCAGCAACCCCTTGGAGGCAGCCTCGTCCCGGTCACTCAACCCGTTTTGGGCCGGGCTCTGAGGCTGCGGCCCCATAAGCCCTCGGACATGCGCCTCAGAACATCATAACAGCGCCTGTTTGCCCTGTCTGGGCGCTGGAAGAGGGTTGGATCTGCCAAGGTTGTAACAGGGACATCCGTGGCAGTAATCTTGTTTTCACCGCCCTCTATTCTTAGGTGGGGGCGCAACAATGCGCCTCGAATTGTTTGATCGGTGAATTTCGCCCACTCATGCTGTAATCGAAATTTTTGTTCCGACTTCAGTTGTGTTCATCTCCTGTTAATACACTGCATCATCTCTACGGGCGTTTGTTTGCTTGGGCAACACAAGTATTCGTCTCTGGCCATCTGGAACCGATTCCTTGGACGAGCGTTGACAGGCGTTGGATGCGTCCTTTCCGGCCGCTCCGATTCTTGTCCAGGGAGGTTCTCAATATGCGTGTCACTCTGATGACTACGGTAGCGGCAGCTGCCTTGTCCCTGAGCCTTGCGGCAGTCGCCCAGACGGCAAGTGGTTCTGCAGGTGGCTCTGCGGGTGGCTCTGCGGGTGGCTCTGCGGGCGGCGCGGCAGGAGCGACGACTTCCAGCGGCTCGTCCGGCGGTGCTGCGGGCAGCCAGCAGATCCAAAGCAGCCCAGCCGGTGGTGGAGCCGGCGGCGCGGCCGGCACCTCGGCATCGGGTTCCGGCACCTCCGGCGGCCAGCAGGGCACGACGGCTTCGGGCTCGTCAACCCAGTCCGGCGGAGCAGCGTCGTCCGGTCAGCGCCAGGGCGGCTCGGCTTCCGGCAGCGCGTCCGGCACGACGTCCGGCAGCGCAAGCACCACCGGCTCGACCAGCAGCTCCACGAACATCAACCTGAGCTCCGAGCAGCGGACTCAGGTGACTCGCGCCTTCAGCAGCGTGAACGTGCAGCCGCTCACCAACGTCAACTTCAACGTCAGCGTCGGCGCGACGATCCCGGCCTCGGTGACGACGCTTCACACCTGCCCGGGCGAGGTCATTCGCTACCTCGATGGGCTGACCGAATGCCGCTTCGTGATCGTGAACAACCGGATCGTCATCGTCGAGCCGAGCAGCCGCCGGATCGTGACGGTGATCGAGCGTCAGGGCTGACGCTTCGTTCCATGCAGCGGAAAGGGGCGGTTTCCCGCCCCTTTTCAATTCGCGGATCGTCGGGCGAGGCCGACGCGCTGGCGTCAGGTGTCCGACGGGTCCGGATCGAGGTGCCGGAAAGCCGCAACCACCTGATCGTAGACGGCGCGCTTGAACGGGATGATCAACTCCGGGAGGCGCCGCATCTCCTCCCAGCGCCATTCGTCGAATTCGGGCCTGTGCTGGCCGCCGCCCGGGCGCCGGATGTCGATCTCGCTGTCGTCGCCCTCGAAGCGGAAGGCGAACCATTTCTGTATTTGCCCCCGGTAGCGGCCCTTCCAGGCTCGTCCCGCCACGAGGGAGGGGAGATCGTAGGAGTACCAGTCCTTCGCTTCTGCGAGCAGCGTCACCGACCGGACATTGGTCTCCTCGTAGAGTTCGCGCAAGGCCGCCTGATAGGGATCCTCCCCGGGGTCGATGCCCCCTTGCGGCATCTGCCATGCATAACCGTTCGAGACGTGCTCCGGGCCTCCCTCGGATTTCCGGCGGCCGACGAAGACCTTGCCCTCGCGGTTGAGGAGCATCACGCCGACGCAGGGGCGGTATGGCATGTCCTCGATGCTCCGCCCTCCGCCTCTGCTCCTCGTCATCACGTTGGAACCCATTCTCGATTCTGCCGGGACATACCTCGACTGGATCTGCGACCGGCGCAAGAGCCCATCGGAGGTGCCGGGCCGCGCTATGGGAAACCACGCTTGCTCATACGGTGTTCCAGGGCTCACCATCGGCTTCTGCCACCGGATCCGCCGTTGGGCTGCCCCTCCCCCGCGTGCAAAGTTCGCCGAAAACGAAACGGCCCCTGCATCACCCGGATGCAGAGGCCGAAGCGTCGTTCGAGAGCCGGATCGGCTTTAGTTGGGAACGCCCGTCGTGGTGTTCGCCGCGCCCTGACGGAAGCCGCGCAGGTACTCGTAGGCCGCGGTGAGCTGCTTGTCCTTCGCGGGGTCCTGCGGAACGTACGCCGAGGAGCCGCCGCGCTCGTCCTTGTCGTTCTTGAGGTGGCCGCGCAGGCCGGCCTCGCCCTTGGTTTCGTCCTTACCCTTCAGCTCCTCCGGAATCTCCTGGAGAACCTCGCGGTCCGGATCGATGCCCTTCGCCTGGATCGAGCGGCCGGACGGGGTGTAATAGCGCGCCGTGGTCAGGCGCACCGCTCCCTGGCCGCCGAGCGGGATGATCGTCTGGACCGAGCCCTTGCCGAAGGAACGGGTGCCCATGACGAGGGCCCGCTTATGGTCCTGCAGGGCGCCGGCAACGATTTCCGACGCTGAGGCCGAGCCGCCGTTGACGAGCACCACCAGGGGCTTGCCCTTGGTGAGATCGCCCGCCTTGGCGTTGAAGCGCTGGGTTTCGTCGGCGTTGCGGCCGCGGGTCGAGACGATCTCGCCGCGATCGAGGAACGCATCCGACACCATGATGGCCTGATCGAGCAGGCCGCCCGGATTGTTGCGCAGGTCGATGACGAAGCCTTTCAGCTTGTCGGCACCGATATCCGTCGTGAGTTTCTCGATTGAGGAGCGCAGGTTGTCGAAGGTCTGCTCGTTGAACTGGCTGACGCGCAGGACGCCGATGTCACCCTCCACCCGGGCACGAACCGGCCGGACCCGGATGGTCTCGCGGGTCAGCTTCACCTCGATCGGGTCCTTGGACTCCTTACGCTGGATCTTCAGCTTGACCGAAGAATTGACCGGGCCGCGCATCTTTTCGACGGCCTGGTTCAGGGTGAGGCCCTGGACCTGCTCATCGTCGATGTGAGTGATGACGTCGTTGGCCAGGATGCCGGCGCGGGATGCGGGCGTCTCGTCGATGGGGGTGACGACCTTCACGAGGCCCTCCTCCATCGTGACCTCGATGCCGAGGCCGCCGAACTCGCCGCGGGTCTGCACCTGCATGTCACGGAAGCTCTTGGCGTCCATATAGCTCGAATGGGGATCGAGCGAGGTCAGCATGCCGTTGATGGCTGCCTCGACGAGCTTTCCCTCGTCCGGACGTTCGACATAGTCCGTCCGGACTTTCTCGAAGACGTCGCCGAAAAGGCTCAGCTGGCGGTAGGTATCGGCGGAGGCAGCAACTGCGGTCGGCAGCAGCTGCGTCTGCGACACCAGGGCCGTCGTCCCTGCGCCAGCCACCGCGCCCATCAGAAGAAGAGAGAGTTTGCGCATTACCCGCGAACCTTTTCGCTTTGCGATTTCGCCCACCATGGACCCGGATCGATCGATCCGCCGTCCTTTCGGAACTCGATGTAGAGGACAGGGTCCTTCGTTTCGATGGCGCTCGCCGCTGGCGATCCGGACGACGAATCGCCCATGGTCGCCACCGGCTCCCCAGCGAGCACGAATTGGCCCACCTCGACGTTGATTTGGTCCATGCCGGCCAGAAGGAGATAGTATCCCCCGCCCACATTAATGATCAAGAGTCGGCCGAAGGACCGGAAGGGACCGGCGAACGCAACCCAGCCGTCCGCAGGGGATACCACGACGGCCTTCGGCCGCGTTGCGACAGAAATGCCGCGCGTCGTTCCGCCATAGCCATCCGTGGCGCCGAATCCGCGCGCCACTTGGCCGCTCACCGGCATCGGGAGCAGGCCTCGCATCTCCGGGAACGGAAGTTTCGGCGCCAGGCGCGCCGGATCGCGGATTGCGGCCTGGGCGAAGCGGTCCCGGGTTTCTCGCTGCTGCGCCTCCGCGGCCTTGCGGGCCTCCTCGGCAGCCCTCTGGGCACCCGAGATCTCACGCTCCATGCGCTCGATCAATTCTTTGAGATTGCCAGCTTGGCGGGCGAGCGCCTCGGAACGCTCCCGCTCGGATCCAGCCGTGCGCTCGGCTTCGGCGAGGCGGCCCTGGCGCGCCTGGACCAGGGCCGACAGGCGCTCTTGCTCGGTCCGCAGGGCGCCGAGTTCGCTGTTCAGGGCCGTCTGGTCGGCAGCGATCGCGCTCTTGAGGCGGACGAGTTCGGCGAGGTCGGTGGACAGGGTTTCGGCTTCGGAGCGTAACTCGGGCAGGACGGCGCCGAGGAGGATCGAGGCCCTAACCGCCGAGAGCATGTCCTCGGGGCGGACCAGCACGGCAGGCGGCGGCCGCAGCCCCATGCGCTGGAGCGCGGCGAAAACCTCCACGATGAGCGCCCGCCGGCTCTCGAGGGAGCGGCGAATGGCGCTCTCGCTCCCTGTCAGCACCTGGAGCCGGCCCTCGACCGCCCGCACGCGCTCCTCGGCGGCACGAAGCCGGTCGGCCGTCTCGATGAGGGCGGCGTTGAGCTTGGCGCGGTCGGTCCGGATCTCCGCGATTTCAGCCTCGAGGCGCCGGCGCGCCTCGGCGCTCGCCGCCATGGCATCGCTGATCGCCCTGAGATCCCGCTCGCGGCGGGCTTTTTCCTCGGCCGGCTCCGCCGCCTTCTGAGCCGAGTCGGGGCTGGCGGGGCTCGGCTGCGCATACGGGTGCCCGGCCGCGGCGAAGGTGAGCGCAACGGTCAGGAGGGTGCGGCATGCAGAACGGCGGGGCGTCGCGGTCATCCGTCAGGATTCGTGTCCGGCGCGATGATAGGGGTGACCGGCGATGATTGTTAGAGCCCGGTAGAGTTGCTCCGCCACCAGAACGCGGACGATCTGGTGCGGCAATGTCAGCGCCCCGAAGGAGACAACGAGCGCGGCACGCTGGCGAATGGCCGGGTCGAGCCCGTCCGGCCCGCCGATCACGCAGGCAACCGCCGCCTGCCCTCCGTCGCGCCAGGACTTGAGGCGCTCCGCGAAGGCCTCGCTCGTCGGGCTGCGGCCCCGCTCGTCGAACGCGATCAAGGTGGATGTGCCGGCTTTCTCGAGGATGGCCGCGGCCTCCTCGGCGCGGCGATCGGCGTCGCGCCGGGCACGGCTTTCCGGGAGTTCGACGAAATCGACACCCGAGACCGCCAAAATACGCCCGAGCCCCTCGATCCGGCCGCGATAACGGTCGACGAGGTCCCGTTCCGGACCGCTCTTGAGGCGGCCCACGGCGATGAGGCTCAGCCGCACCGCGTCTCAAGGCCCAGCCTGCCCCCGCAGGCACAGGTGCCGGTCAGGCGGGGCGGCATCGGCCGTCAGATGGCGCGCGGCTCTGAGGGACGGTCGGCCGGGCGGTCCGCGCCCCACATCTTCTCGAGGTTGTAGAAGCCACGCACCTCGGGACGGAAGATGTGGACCAGCACGTCGCCGGCATCGATCAGCACCCAGTCGCAGGCCGGGAGGCCTTCGACGCGCGGCGATCCGAGGCCCTTGTCCTTGAGAGCCTGGATAATCCGGTCGGCAATCGCACCCACATGGCGATGGGAGCGGCCCGAGGTGACGATCATGGTGTCGGCGATCGAGGTTTTGCCGGTCAGGTCGATTTCGACCGTTTCCTCGGCTTTCATGTCCTCGAGGCAGGTCAGGGCGACGGCCCGAATGTCCTCATCGTGCGGAGCACCCGCTCCGGAATGAGGAGGAAGCGGAGAAAAGTCCGCTTCACGCGGAGATAGTTGGTTCAGGTGAAGATCCTCTCGTCCAGCGCTTCACGACGCGCTGCCACCACAGAAGATAATGTCGGACAGCACACATTTTCAACGTGGCACAGTGCCGAAAGTTCGTCTTTTCTCAAGGCGGAGCCGGCCATGGCGGCGTCCGCGTCACCTCTGCTGTACCGTTGCCTTCCGGCGGCGGATCTCCGTCGAGGACAGGAACGAGCGCGGACCGTGGAGGAAGGTCCAGGCAGGTCCCGCCCGTGACGCCAGCGCGGGTGCCGCCGATTCGGGAATGCGGTCGGAAGCGAGCGCCGAGGCTGCCCGGGACCGGACCGATTTCAGGGTCCAGCCGGGCCGGTCGATGATCGCGATCGGCATCAGCCGCGCGATCTGGCGCCAGCCGCGCCAGCGGTGAAGGCCTGCCAGGTTGTCGGCTCCCATGAGCCAGACGAACCGCACCTCTGGATGCCGCCGCACCAGGAACCTCAAGGTATCGACCGTATAGCGGGCGCCGATCCCCTCCTCGAATCCCGTCACGTCGATGCGTGGGTGAGCGGCGCAGGCTCTGGCCTGGAGGATCCGCTCCTGCATCGGCGCCGCTTCGCCGGGGTTCTTGAGGGGATTGCCCGGGGTGACGATCCACCAGACCCGGTCCAGCCGGAGGCGTTTCAGGGCGAGCAGGGTCACGTGCCGGTGGCCGGCATGGGGCGGGTTGAAGGAGCCGCCGTAGAGCCCGATGCGCATGCCCGGCGCGACGCGGGGAAGGCGCACGAGCCCCGAGGGCTGCAGGCGGAAGCGCGACGGCGGCCGGGGAGGCCTTGCCTCCCCGGCAGACGCCTCCTGGACGGCGAGGCTCACGGACGGATGTGCCCTGCCCCGCGGACGCGGTATTTGAAGGAGGTGAGCTGCTCGACGCCGACGGGGCCCCGGGCATGCATGCGCCCGGTCGCGATGCCGATTTCCGCTCCGAAGCCGAACTCGCCGCCATCGGCGAACTGGGTCGAGGCGTTGTGGAGCACGATGGCCGAATCGACTTCGGCCATGAAGCGTTGCGCCGCCGCATCGTCGTCGGTCACGATCGCGTCGGTGTGGTGGGAGCCGTACCGGTCGATGTGGTCCACCGCGGCCTCGAACCCATCGACCACCCGGACCGAGATGATGGCGTCGAGGTATTCGGTGCGCCAATCCTCCTCCGTCGCCTGGGAGACTCGGGGATCCGCCGCCTGAGCGGCCTCGTCGCCGCGCACCGCGCAGCCCGCATCGAGCAGCAGGGCCACGAGAGGCTGGAGGTGCGTCTTTGCGCAGGCGCGGTCGACGAGGAGCGTCTCGGCGGAGCCGCAGATGCCGGTGCGGCGCATCTTGGCGTTCAGCACGATGCGCTTCGCCATGTCGAGGTCCGCCTCTGCATGGACATAGACGTGGCAGATGCCTTCGAGATGCGCGAAGACCGGCACTCGCGCCTCGTTCTGAACCCGGGCCACGAGGCTCTTGCCGCCGCGGGGCACGATCACGTCGATGGCGCCGTCGAGGCCGCTCAGCATGGCGCCGACCGCGGCGCGGTCGCGGGTCGGCACGAGCTGGACCGCTTCGCGAGGAAGGCCGGCTGCCTCGAGTCCCTCCCCCATCGCGGCGGCGAGCGCCTGGGAGGTCCGGAAGCTCTCCGAACCGGCCCGGAGGATGGCGGCATTGCCGGCCTTGAGGCAGAGCGCTCCCGCATCCGCGGTGACGTTGGGGCGGCTCTCGAAGATGACGCCGACGACACCGAGGGGCGTCGCGACACGCTCGATCACGAGGCCGTTCGGGCGCGTGAATTGCGCCAGGACACGACCGACGGGGTCGGGCAGCGCAGCCACGCTCTCGACCGCCTGGGCGATCCCATCAAGACGGAGCGAGTCGAGCGTCAGCCGGTCGATGAATGCGGCCGCCTGACCCTTCGCCTTCGCGGCTGCGACATCCTCCGCGTTAGCCGCGAGGATCGCCGGAGCCGCTGCCCGGATGCGGGCCGCCATTGCGGCGAGCGCCTGGTCCTTCTGGGCGGGGCTCGCGAGCGCTAGCAGTCGTGCCGCGCGGCGCGCCTTTACGCCGATTGCCGCCATGATCTCCGCCACATCGCCTGGGACCTCGGTCGCCGCCGCGGCGTTGGAGCGGGAGGCGGGGGCGACGAGCGTGAGATGGGAGCTGGCGGTCATGAGTTCGTCTTCAGTGCAGTGGGTCCTCGCCAGGCCGCCCGATCGGCGGCTCCGGCGAGGACTCCCTATCGGAGGGGCAGCCTCATAGCACGGCTGAGCCCTGCAACGCCAAAGGAACCTGCGGCCGCGTCACATCCCGGGCCGAGGACGCGCCGATGACCGGAACGCTCCGCATCGGCACCTCGGGCTGGCATTACGCCTCCTGGAGAGGTCCGTTCTACCCCGCCACGCTGAAGCCGGCGGACTTTCTCGCCTTCTATCAGAGCCGTTTCTCATCGGCTGAGATCAACAACTCCTTCTACCGCCTTCCGAGCGCAGAGGCTGTGGCGGCCTGGCGCGAGGGCACGCCGGACGATTTCCTGTTCGCCTGGAAAGCGTCCCGCTTCATCACCCACATGAAGAAGCTGAAAGGCGTGGAGGAGAGCCTCGACCTCGTCTTCGGGCGCATGGCGGGGCTGGGTTCCAAATTCGGGCCGGTCCTGTTCCAGCTGCCGCCGATGCTCCGTGCCGACCGGGACCGCCTGGGCGCCTTCCTGACGATCCTGCCCCAGGGCCGTCGCTATGTGATCGAGTTCCGGCATGCCAGCTGGTACGAGCCGGCGATCCTCGATCTCCTGCGGGAGCACGACGCCGCGCTCTGCCTCTCCGACCACGCTGCCGCGCCCGCACCCTGGGAGGCGACGGCGGGCTTCGTCTACATCCGCGGTCACGGTGCAGACGGTCGCTATGCCGGCAACTACGGCGACGAGACGCTCGACTCCTGGGCTCGCCACATCGCCGACTGGCGCGCCGGAGGGCGCGACGTCTATTGCTACTTCGACAACGACATCAAGAGCGCGGCCCCTTTCGACGCGGAGCGGCTCATGCAGCGGATGGGCTGACCCATTCGAGAGCGCTCTCCCGGCGCCGGGTGCCCCGCACCAGCCGCGGATTCAGGGCGCCAGCACGGCAAGGTCGTCCCGGTGGACCATCTCGGCGCGACCGGGATATCCGAGAATTGCCTCGATCTCGCGGCTGGCCCGCCCGATGATCCGGGCTGCGTCCTCCGCGTCGTAGGCCACGAGCCCGCGCCCGACCACGCCAGTACCGTCACGGATCACCACGGCATCGCCGCGGGCAAAGCTGCCCTCGATGCGCCGCACGCCCACGGGCAGAAGACTCGCTCCGCCGCGCAGGGCCCGGGCCGCACCCTCGTCCACGTGCAGCGTGCCGCGCGGCTCCAGGGCTCCGGCGATCCAGGTCTTGCGCGCGGTCGCGGGATTGGAAGGGGTCAGGAACCAGGTGCAGCGGGCGCCGTCCGCGATCCGCTTCAGCGGATTCTTCGGCCGCCCGTCGGCGATCACCATGTGGGTGCCGCCCGCGGTCGCGATCTTGCCGGCCTCGACCTTGGTGCGCATGCCTCCGCGGGAAAGCTCCGAAGCGGCTCCGCCCGCCATGGCGTCGATCGCGGGGGTAATGCGCTCGACGACGGGTATGTGCTGCGCCTTGGGATCCGCGGCGGGCGGCGCGGTGTAGAGCCCGTCGATGTCGGAGAAGAGGACGAGCAGGTCCGCCCCGATCATGGTCGCGACCCGCGCGCCGAGCCGGTCGTTGTCGCCGTAGCGGATCTCGCTCGTGGCCACGGTGTCGTTTTCGTTGACGACCGGCACCGCATGCATCTCGAGGAGCTTCAGGGTCGTGGCGCGGGCGTTGAGGTAGCGTCGGCGTTCCTCGGTGTCCGCGAGGGTCACCAGGATCTGCCCGGCCGTGATGCCGTGATGTGCCAGCACCTCGGACCAGATCCGGGCCAGCGCGATCTGGCCCACGGCCGCCGAGGCCTGACTCTCCTCGAGCTTCAGGGGGCCGGAGGGCAATCCCAGCACCGTGCGCCCGAGTGCAATCGCTCCGGAGGAAACGACGAGCACGTCGGCTCCGCGGGCGTGAAGATCCGCGATGTCCTCGGCAAGCGCGGCGAGCCAAGCATGGTTGAGCCGTCCGCGCACCCGGTCGACGAGAAGCGAGGAGCCGACTTTCAGGACGATGCGGCGAAACTGGGAGAGTGTTGGGTTCATGGGCGGCTCAACGTCGAGCGGACGAGGTCTCCGCCCCGGGGCGCGGCGCGCCTCATCCTCCGCATAAGCCAGGCTGTGATCGAAGTTCAACTGCCTCGTGGCAAAGCCGTTGCCGCGTACCGCGGATCGGCGGGCGACGCAGCTATTTATGGATGCCACCCCTCCATGGCCGCAGCTTCGGCCTTCTCCTCGCCTTTGGCCTCGCCAATGACATCGAGAAGGGCGTGCAGCACCTCCTGGACGCCCTCACCGGAGGCCGAGGAGAGGATGTAGGGCTTACGCTTCGCAGCGCGCCTGAGGCGTGCGACCTGCTCCTTCAGGGTCTCTTCGTCGAGGGCGTCCGCCTTTGAGAGCGCCACGATCTCCGGCTTCTCCGCCAGCCCGTGGCCATAGGCCTCGATCTCGCCGCGCACGATCTTGTAGGCCTTGCCCGCATGTTCGCTCGTGCCCTCGACGAGATGCAAGAGCACGCGGCAGCGCTCCACATGGCCTAAGAACCTGTCGCCGAGGCCCGCGCCCTCGGAGGCGCCCGCGATCAGGCCTGGGATGTCGGCCAGCACGAATTCCCGATTGCCCGTGCGCACCACGCCGAGACCGGGGTGGAGCGTCGTGAAGGGGTAATCGGCGATCTTGGGCTTTGCCGCCGTCACGGTCGCGAGGAACGTGGACTTGCCCGCATTGGGCAGGCCGACGAGCCCGGCATCGGCAATGAGCTTCAGGCGAAGCCAGATCCAGCGCTCCTCCCCGTCCTGTCCCGGATTGGCGTGGCGCGGGGCGCGGTTGGTCGAAGTGGTGAAATGGGCGTTGCCGAAGCCGCCGTTGCCACCCTTCGCGAGGAGCACCCGCTGGCCCACATGGGTCATGTCGGCGATCAGCGTCTCGCCGTCCTCTTCCAGGATCTCGGTGCCGACCGGCACCTTCAGGACCATATCCTTGCCATTGGCACCGTGGCGGTTCTTGCCCATGCCGTGCTCGCCGCGCTGGGCCTTGAAGTGCTGCTGGTAGCGATAGTCGATGAGCGTGTTGAGGCCTTCGACGCATTCGGCCCACACGTCGCCGCCGTGGCCGCCGTCGCCGCCGTTCGGCCCGCCGAACTCGATGAATTTCTCGCGCCGGAACGCGACGCAACCCGCGCCGCCGCCGCCGGAGGCGATAAAGATCTTGGCTTGGTCGAGGAACTTCATGCCCGCTTCCTAAGGCTTCGGTCAGACGTGGGTCGCGGGAGGAACGCGGAAGCCGGCATTCCGGCTCCCGCAACCGCGCAATTGCGGGAAACGGCGCGCGACTCCCCGGAGAAGAAGCCGCGCGCCCTCGTCATTCCGCTGCGAGCGCCAGCTCCGGCCCGGCATCGGAGTCCCGATGCGGCACGAATCCGGTGTGCCCCCAGCTCTTGAGGCTCTCCCATGTGCGCCGGTCGAGCCGCATGTGGTCGACCGGGAACAGGCCGCCGCGGGCCTGGAAGGCCATCAGCCCCGACCCCTGGAAAGCGAAGCCGCACTTTTCGAGCACCCGCCGCGAGGCCGGGTTGATGACCCGTGCCGCCGAGACGATCTCCCGCTCCGCCGTATAGGCGAAGAAGGCGTCGATGAGGGCGCGGGCAGCCTCGGTGGCGTAGCCCTGCCCCCAATGGGGCGTTCCGAGCCAGTAGCCGAGGTGGGGGCGCCCGTCCTCCGGGTTCGGATCGATGCCCACGCAGCCGATCAGGGCGTTGGGCCGCCCCTTCGGCGTGATCGCGAGATGCAGCCCCTCCCCTTGCGTATTGGCGCGCCTTGAGAAGTAGACGAAGCGCTCCGCGTCCTCGGGGGTATAGGGATGCGGAATTCGGGCCGTCATGTCCGCGACTGGTTTCTCGCCGGCGAGACGGACGATGGCTTGCACGTCCGCGAGGCGCGGCCAGCGGAGCCACAGCCGGCGGGTTTCGAGCCGGAAGACGTCGTCACGGGTGAGGTCGGGAAACATCGTGCTGCTCCGATCCGATGGGCCTGGCGCGGCCCTTGAAACGACGAAGGGGAGATGGACATCCCACCTCCCCTGTGTCTCGGATCTGGAGCTTGGCTGTATGAGCCTGGAGCTTGGACCCGCCGGTTCGGTGCGATGCCGGCGGGAGCTCCTTCGTTTTGCTCTCGCCGTTTACTCTGCGGCCTCTTGGGCCGGTACGACCGATACGAAAGCTCGGCCGTTTCGGGTGAGGAATCGGACGCGGCCGTCGGTGGTGGCAAAGAGGGTATGGTCCTTGCCCATGCCGACATTCGCGCCGGGATGCCATTTCGTGCCGCGCTGACGAATGATGATGTTGCCGGCGATCACAGCTTGATCGCCGAACTTCTTGACGCCGAGACGACGGCCGTCCGAGTCGCGCCCGTTGCGGGACGAGCCGCCTGCTTTCTTGTGAGCCATTGCTCTACTCCTGCTCTCGTTCGACCGACCGCCTCAAGCGATCTCGGCCGATGATGATCTGATCTCAGTTCCCGATCCGGTCCGCCGGAGCAGACCGCATCCTTCCGCCGCTTCAGGCGGACTTCGCGATCCCGGTGATCCGGACGACCGTGTAGTCCTGGCGATGCCCGCGCTTGCGGCGCGAATTCTGCCGGCGGCGCTTCTTGAAGGCGATCACCTTCTCGCCGCGGGTATGGGCCACCACCTCGCCCGAGACGGACACGCCCGACACCGTCGGAGCCCCGATTTCGGTGCCGTTGTCGCCGGTGAACATCAGCACTTCGCCGAACGTGACGGCGGAGCCTGGCTCTCCCGCGAGCTTGGCCACGGTGATGGTCTCGTTTTCGGCGACGCGGTATTGCTTGCCGCCGGTCTTGATCACTGCGAACATCGTTTTTCTCCGTGTTCAGCCCGGCTCGTGCGGGATCCCGCAGGCCGACTTTTTGGCAGTTTGGGTTGCGATGCGCGGATGCTCGAGCATCCGCAAACGAAAACGCGGGACAAAAGAGCCCGCGCCTGAGGTTCGCTCGATACGACGCTGCGGCGTTTTTGTCAACGGAAAAGGCACCGGGTCCCGTGCGAAGGCCTCTCCGGGGTGCTTGCGGAATCGATCGACGGCGTGATATCCACCGCGCCTCAACCGCCGAACCTCGGCTTTGCGGAGAGGTGGCAGAGTGGTTGAATGCACCGCACTCGAAATGCGGCATACGGGCAACCGTATCGGGAGTTCGAATCTCCCCCTCTCCGCCACGACCTCCATTTCCTCCGTGAGTGCGGCCTTTCTCCTGGCGCAGCCGGAGTTCCTCCGGTGTTTCCGGGGCTTTGCACCAGCCCTATCGCCCCCACGCTGACCTGAGACGTTGTCGGACCGCAATCACGGCTTTTCAGCCGTGGTGATCTCGTTTCCCCCTTCCGGTGGTACGGCCATCTCTGCCTGCTCGCCAGGAGCGCAGTCACATCAGCATGCTGCCTGAACGAGAAAAGCCCCTGCTCGGCAGGGGCTTCGGTGCAAGCTAATCTGGCGACGGTCAGCCTGCTGCGAAGCCGAGCTGCAGGCGCTGCTCGCTCCAGTCGAGCGGCAGGCGCGTGTCGCTCATCAGCTTGCGGGCTGTCAGCTCCAGCGGATGCTTGCCCGTGAGCAGGCCCGCGATGATGTCGGGAGCGAGGTAAGTGAGCCGCAGGAGGCGGGTCACATATGACGGTACCAGCTCCTCCTGGCGTGCCACCTCCTCGACGGTCAGGCTTGCATCCTGCATTAGGCGATCGCGAATCGCATGCGCCCGCACCAGGATGCGGGTGATACTCGCATCAGGTGCCCTCCCCTCTTCGGCACCCGCCACCACCAGCCGCACCTCGATCCCGACCCGCTTGAGCTGAGCCAGTACCACCAGGGTGAGGCATCCGCGCTCTCCCGATGATTGTGCCCCTGACCACATCCCTCTGACACAGGCGTCCGGCTCACCATCAGCCTTTAGCCACCCCACCAGTCGGACAGGATCGAGCGCGATCTCGACCCGGTCGAGGTGCACCTGAATCCGCGGCACTGCCGCGAGCAGAAGCCTGCGCACCGTCTCGGCTGGGAACTCGCTCCACGTTTCAGCTTGATAGGCGGCCGCCTCAAGCACCTGCTTCTGCTCGGTGGCGTCCCCGACCAGATCCTGCAGAGCGCCCACCAGCTCGGCGGGGCACGCGAGAAGCTCCCGCAGCCTGGTCTTCACCAGCCCCTCCAGGGCAGCTGCCGGAAGCCGCTGTCCCGTCGGCTTACCCGTGCCGCCCTCTCCGTCTCGTGCTGCTCCTGTGAGCAGGGGCTGAGAGACATAGTAGCGGTAGCGCGTGCCCCGCTTAACCGCATGGCTTGGCGTCAGCCGCTCCCCTTGGGCATCGTAGACCAGCCCTGCCAAGAGGCTCGGCTCCTCGTAACCTGCACCTGTGTCCTGCCCCACCCGGTTGCCGGTGAGGATTCCCTGCACCTCGACCCAGAGCGCCTCATCGACAATGGCCGGGTGCTCACCAGGATACATCGGCAGGCTCCTTCACCTCCCAACGCCTCAGCACACTCGCTGTGTCCACGTGCTTGGGCACAGCTCTAGCCCAGCGCATTCTATAAATGGACTTCTGCCAAGTTATCCGGGCTTTGCTTCGAAGAAGGTTTTCCCTCCGCGGTGGAAACCGGCCTTCTCATAAAAGCGCAGAGTCCCCTCCCGCCGGGAGCCGGTGGCCAGCATCATCTTGTAGCAGTCTGCGCTCCAGGCAGCGTGCAGG
>JAESFH010000189.1_pt1 | contig 38371 bp, 32 predicted proteins | sample 9269381 | NCBI WGS metagenome assembly JAESFH01 (sample SAMN14504062, study PRJNA617094) | algae metagenome | isolation source: Aphanothece sp. CMT-3BRIN-NPC111 and co-occurring heterotrophs from well... | place: USA: Clark Mountains Wilderness, California | collected 2010-04-18
CTAATAATGGTGGAGCTACTCCCAGAACTGGGCAACCTAATAATGGTGGAGCTACTCCCAGAACTGGGCAACCTAATAATGGTGGAGCTACTCCCAGAACTGGGCAACCTAATAATGGTGGAGCTACTCCCAGAACTGGGCAACCTAATAATGGTGGAGCTACCCGGATAAATAGGCAATCTCCTCGTGTGGCGGGTGCTTATACTCGATATATGAACATTGGCTACGCTGCTACCCAGAAACGAGACTATCAAACTGCTTTGATTAACTTTAGAAGAGCGCTTAATGAACGTCCTGGCGACTCTTATGCTACAAGAGCTATTAGCAATGTACAAAGCTATATTCAACGTAGTCGCCAGTAAGAACCTTCTTTTTCAGTCAGTAGCGATCGCTATATATCTCATTTATAGCTGTTGCCATAAAGGTTAAGACACTGCATCTTTAAGGACACACTCCATTGCTTGCCATAAGGAAACGTACACCTGGTGGGTTGTCTCTACGTATTTCTCTATCCGAGCACTTCTAGGTTTCGTACCGCGCCTTGATCCGCACTAGTAGCCAGCAGTGCATAAGCCTTGAGCGCCGCACTCACCCGACGCTCCCTAGGGTGCACAGGTTTCCAGGCATCTTTGCCCTGAACTTCCATTGCCACACGACGGTTGGCTAATTCCTCTGTCGATAGATCCACATTAATGCTGCGATTGGGAATGTCAATCAGAATGCGATCGCCGCCCTTGATCAGAGCAATGTTGCCACCTGCCGCCGCTTCCGGAGAGGCATGACCAATCGAGAGACCCGAAGTACCGCCTGAGAAGCGACCGTCGGTTAATAATGCACAAACCTTGCCCAGTCCCTTAGATTTAAGGTAGCTAGTCGGATAGAGCATTTCTTGCATACCAGGACCACCGCGGGGACCTTCATAGCGAATAACCACCACGTCGCCTGGTTCCACTTCATCACCTAGAATTCCGCTAACAGCGGCATCCTGACTTTCATAAATGCGTGCTTTGCCTTCAAACACAAGAATGCTTTCGTCTACACCTGCCGTTTTCACAATACAACCGCGCTCAGCCAAGTTGCCGTATAGCACAGCTAATCCACCCTCCGTGCTAAAGGCGTGTTCGACGCTGCGGATACAGCCGTTTTTCCGATCCAAGTCGAGGGAAGGCCAGCGAGTCGATTGACTGAACGCTTGCTGAGTTGGAATCCCCGCAGGACCAGCTTTGAAGAAGGTGTGAACGGCTTCTTCATCAGTACGCATGACATCCCAGCGATCGAGCGCTTCTTTTAGCGTCTTATTGTGGACTGTTGGCACGTCCGTGTGGAGCAGTCCAGCCCGATCCAACTCACCGAGAATGCCGGGGATGCCGCCAGCCCGGTGGACATCCTCGATATGATACTTCTGGGTATTCGGTGCCACCTTGCATAGTTGTGGAACTTGGCGCGAGAGGCGATCAATGTCAGACAAGGTGAAATCGACACCCGCTTCATGGACAGCAGCCAGCAAGTGCAGAATGGTGTTAGTCGATCCGCCCATAGCGATGTCTAAGGCCATGGCGTTTTCAAATGCTTTGAAACTAGCTATAGATCGCGGTAGTACCGATTTATCATCTTGCTCGTAGTAACGGCGGGTAATGCTGACAATGGTTCGCGCGGCGTTGAGGAACAAATCTTTACGGTCGAAATGGGTCGCAAGCGCGGTGCCGTTGCCTGGTAAAGAAAGACCGATTGCCTCGGTGAGACAGTTCATGGAGTTGGCGGTGAACATGCCGGAGCAAGAGCCACAGGTCGGGCAGGCGGAACGCTCATACTCTTCGACAACTTCGTCGCTGATACTGTCGTCCACGGCAACCACCATGGCGTCCACCAAGTCCAGTTTGTGATCCGAGAGCTTAGTCTTGCCAGCTTCCATGGGGCCGCCAGAGACGAAGACTGCGGGAATGTTGAGACGCAGGGCGGCCATCAACATACCAGGGGTGATCTTGTCACAGTTGGAAATACAGACCAGGGCATCGGCACAATGGGCGTTGACCATGTACTCGACCGAATCGGCGATGATCTCGCGCGAGGGCAGACTGTAGAGCATTCCGTCATGACCCATGGCGATGCCATCGTCCACGGCGATGGTGTTGAATTCTTTGGCGACACCACCGGCGGCTTCAATCTCACGGCACACCAATTGACCCAGATCTTTCAGGTGAACGTGTCCGGGTACGAATTGGGTAAAAGAGTTGGCGACTGCAATGATTGGCTTCTCGAAATCTGCGGTGTGCATTCCGGTGGCGCGCCAGAGCGCACGGGCACCAGCCATATTGCGTCCTTGGGTGGAAGTTTTCGAGCGATAGGTTGGCATGGCGCATTCTATTCGGCTAAAAGGTCTTAATAGTCTAGACTTTATTCGTTTTTAGATCCTACTGCCTAGACATCAATTTAAGTTGAGTAGTAGCGAAAGACTTCTGTATCCTTAACGCTTTTGCAAAACCCTTCCTAAGAAAAGGGTGAATTTCTTTATACTTCACCCTTTTCTCAAAAATGTCCTGGTACAGTCGGGGAAATTTTGACTAGTACAATTTTACAAATTTACAACTGTACTAGCTAAAAAATTCAGACCCTCCTTGCTCTCCGCTAATCCCTATTGCATACATAGTAATCCTCAGGTAAGAGTGAACAAGAACCTCTCTCTTGTCTCCTTGTCCAGAAAGCCAAATTTTCACAACTCACATGTGGTTGCGATAGAGGGGATGATGTCAAAAATAATTCGTAATTGATAGTTCGTAATTCGTAATTACAATTAGTGAGAGCTTGAACTCGTCACTAATTGAAGACCACTAAATTTTTAATTTAGTGGGGCTTGTACTCTCTTAAATTACGAATTACGAATTACGAATTACGAATTATTCGGTCAATTACTACCAAGCCAAAAGGGATTTACTTTTTTCTCCGCTAGTACAAACCACGCCGTTGCCCCTACGTGTAAGCGATGGAAATAAAACCAAGGCTGACTACCAGCCGCTGAAAAGCCTGTTGTCAATTTATCTCGATCGGCGGCAGGTATGCCACCAGAGCTATCTTGAGCCGCCTTAATGGTGGAAATCAAAATGCTTGAGTTTTGAGGCTGATTTGTAAGTTGGTATGCAACAGCCATATGTGCAGTTCCTTCATACCAAATTCCATCACGATCTTGGTTATAATCAAAGCCTTGCCCAACTCGGTGATATTTTTGGGCATATTCAAGAGATTGCCAGTAAGGTTTTCCTGCATCCCGTAAGGCTAAAATTGCCCAAGCCTGAACATCTAAAGGTATCACATCTTTATTAATGGTGACACCATCAGGCCAGGTTCCCGTCCAAAATTTTTTATCTACTTTATCCCACATAGAGATAACAAAATTTTTGGCATGGATAGCGCGATCGCGCCACACTTGATCGCCAGTAATTAAATAAAGCCGCTCAAAGGCAGCATACAAATCGAGATTATGCTCTGTGGCTTTTTCCGTTAATAAAGTTGGGGTTGGCTCCCAGCCGCTGAAACCTGCCATATATCCTCCCCCACCTCTGCTATCCCGACAATTATTCTCTACCCACGCCCCCATATTTTTTGCTACAGCAAGATATGACTCACCGCCAAAGGTGTCGTAATACCCTAAAAGAGCTAGCATTGCCCAGGCAACACTACCTGTGTGAGAGCTTACTTGATATTCATCTTCTGTCCAACGACCAGTTTCGAGATTAAACCATCCTGGTAGGGGGATATTACCTCGCCGCGAAACTTTTTTGTCACCCCAATAGGCATTCCGGATACGACCATCTTTATAAAAACGATCGTGATTTTGGGCATATATAAATGTATCTACCACCTGCTTAGCCCGTTGTTTATCTTTAGCAGCAATGAAAGCAAGAGCAGCAACGGCATTGTCATAGGTAAAAGCCACATTTTGCATGACAATATCAAAGGCGTTGTCCGATGCTATGGTTTTGTAACTTAATAAAAAATTCAACGCATCTCTACTTTTATTGCTATCAGCACCAGACGGGGCATCAAAAATGGTTACACTGTGAAATTGATCTGCTACTGTAGCCAGGTAACTATAGGCGCTGCCGGAAGTTTGATTCGGCTCTACTTGTGGTCTCTGACAACAAGTAAAGGCAAGGATAGTTATAAAAATCAGCAGCAAACGTTTAGATAATTGGATCATATGCCTGGAAACTTAGTAATAGCAAAATAGTAATTAAATAAGTTAATTATATTATCGCCATCTTCGTAAAGGGTACAATTCAAATAGAGTGAGAAATAACGCCTGCAAAGATTGTTTTTCATTGGCAACTTGGGGCTGCTTCCAATGTTCTGGTCTACAGTAAACAAATTCAATTAGCTGTTGATGTTGTTTAGGAGTTAAAGGGCTGATTAAGAAACGACAGCCAGTAACTTTACCAACTCGTCGCACTTTAGCTAAAAGTTGAAATGGTTCTCCTGGTATTAATAACTTTAGCAGCTGTCCGACTTGTAAATTTAATGTGGTTGGGGTATAAAAAGACACTCCATATTCCGACATATCATAAATAGTTGAGGAAAAATGCGTTTCTTCCCCTAAAGAGGAGGAGACTATGACTTCACAAGGATTCTCAAATCGGACTCTAGGAGCTATTCGCTCTTCACTAGAATAAACCCCCCCAATTCCGGCAAGCAAACTTGTTACTAAGATAACTGAGTTTAACTCAGCCCAAAGTACACTAAGAGTGTATGTATCAGTAGCATTAGCTGAAATATCGGAATTATAAAAAGCAAATAATATTGAGCCTAAATTGATAAACAGTAAAAATAATAGAGGTCTCATTAGTTTTAGCGCAATCGCAGGTTTATGACTAGTTATTCCTTTAGGTGTTACCTGAAAGTTATTTTTTTTATTAGGGAAGGCTAAAGCTTTGAATACTGTGTTTGCTATGGGAATGCATTGCAAGGCATTATATACATAAGAAATTAAGATAGTTCTACTACCAATTAACCAAGGAACTAGAATTATCCCAGCTATATAAGGAGGTAAAAAATAATATATGATAAACATCATGTTTGTATTTAAGGCTTGCATCCCCAAAAGTAAAGACAAAGCAGGCGCTATATAGCTAATAGTTTGAGTTCCTTGATCGATCCAGTAAAAAATGCCAGATAAATGGTTGATGCGCTGACTTATATTGAAACCAGGAAGAAATAGAGGATTATATTTACTCAGTAAAACTTTAATTGTGCCTTCTGCCCAACGAACCCGTTGAACTAAATAACCGAAAAGATTTTCTGGCGCAGCACCAACGCTTAACAATTCATTAATGAAGATAGTTTTATATGCTTTTGATTGAAGCATCATTCCTGTAACCCAATCTTCAACAATGGTAGAAGTAGGAATACCGCCAACTTCATTTAGATGCTGACGCCGAATGAGGATAGAAGTACCAGTACAAATAATACTATTGCTGAAATCGCGCCCTGGCTGAATAACGTTATAGAATACTGTTTGTTCATGCGGTAATATGCCACCACCTAAGTTGAGTTCTGGTGGATCGGGGTTATAGAAGTTCTGGGGTGTTACCACCATAGCAATCTGAGAATTCTCAAAAAAACCAACAGTTCGTTCTAAAAAGTTATTCAAAGGAATAAAATCAGCATCAAACACAACTACAATCTCACCTTTAGTTGCTGCTAAACCATAGTTAAGGTTGCCTGCTTTGGCATGATCAGGATGAGAACGGGCTAAATATTTGCACTTTAGTTCTTTAGCAAGTTTCGCAATTTCTGGTCTGTTTCCGTCATCAAGCACCCATACTTCTTTATGAGGATAGCGCATTGCTTGACATCCCACTAGCGTTCGCCTCAAGACAAAGGTTGGCTCGTTGTATGTGGGAATGAAGATATCAACACTGGGGATGTACTGTCCTTCCTTGATACGCTGCGATCGCCAATCTGCTTCCGGGCTATTATTAGTCTTACGCAATGTTTGAAAAGTAATAATAGTGACATTGACAATCGCAGTAAACTCCATTATAATCACAGCCAAACTGATAGCGCCGCTGTACCAATCTATAACTAACGTTTCTGTGACGCGCCAAATTAAATAACGGATATGAAGAGTTAATATACCTAAAGTTAACAAAAATCTCAGCCACAATGGAGGTAAGTTCGGGAAAATTGTTCGAGATATCAGGGTAATAGTAATTAGTATTACTAGGGGTAGCAGTACATAGGATTGGCGCGACAGGCTGCTTAGATGAGGAAATAGTAAAATTACATTTAATATACTGAATAGTATAAATATAACGATTAAAAATACTTGCCAAAGTTTTAATTTCATTGGGCAAATCATTAAATGATTAAAACGGAGAACGCATCGCACTATCGAGTAAAGGGAGACTTTACCTACTCATATGTTAAGCCTAAAATAGAGTCAACAGCTTCAACATCGCCCCGGAGACACTATGTATTCTAGGGAAAAGACTTAAGGTTATCGGCTGCGGCGTGGCCCTACGGTGTTATAGAAATAATATGCGTAAAAGCTAAACTAGTAGCATATCCGGATCTTTTATAGCAGTAGCCATAAGGGTTAGGGCGATTGGTCTTACAGCCATGCACGCATCGAGATGCTGCTATAACTGTATATTTGCTAGAAGCTAATTGCTAAAAGCTAACTGAAGGATTGCTATAAAATAAGAGTTACGATGAAAGCATCTCAAATTTAAAATTGGAACTTATCAGGCTAAATTGATTCTGTAGGTATCAGAGACGTTTAAATTCTCAGGGGATAGAGTTTTGAGGATATTTAAGCAATGAAGTGGAAATCTATCGTAATTCTTTGTACAGTTTGCCTTTTGACTGTTGCTTGTAACAAAGAAACATCCTCCAATCAGCCAGATGCTTCTACCCCTCCAGTAGCTGAATCTAAAGCACAGACTAGCAAGAACTCTGGAAGCTTTGTGGCTGGCGCTCATTCAACCCAGGGTAATGTTCGGCTGGTAACTGAAAACGGGAAACGCTATTTAATGTTAGATCGAGCTTTTAAAACCGACTTCGGGCCAGATTTATTTGTTCTCCTGCATAGAGATAATCCACCCAAACAATACCGCTCTCAAGATTATGTGAACCTCGGTCGCTTACAAGGAACGAGTGGTACTCAAAGGTATGCTATTCCTGCCAATGTGAATCTAGCGGAGTTTCGCTCGGTGGCGATTTGGTGCCGCGCATTCAACGCAACTTTTGGTTATGCCCCCTTTAGTGGCTAGTGGCTCAATTACATCACGGAAGATTTCACGAACGCGATCGCAATTCAGTAAAAGGCTATTCGAGCCATATGGCGTGGGCGTGCTTTGTACTCATGCCTTTATTCAACACGGAACCAGTACGTCTCGGCGGCCCAAAACTGTCGAATCTTCCTCATCCAACTCAACCGGCGTGCCACTGCGAATTAGTTCAGCAAAGTCCTCATTGGGCACCATAATGCACAAAACATATAAGCGACCCGCGCCGTTATTACGAATCTCATGAATTCCCGTAGGCGGTACTAATAGGCTATCTCCGGCACGAATTGAAACTGTTTTGCCGTCACAGGTTGCCAGTCCTTCCCCTTTGAGAATGAAAAACATCTCCACCGCAAACTGATGCCGATTCGGGGGTGTCTTGCCACCAACATCAAAAATCTCTACACAAAGCGTTACAGAGGCGTTAGCAATCGTTGGGTCAAAAACAATCGCTAAACGGTTTGTGTCATTGGGGCTAATGCGAAACGCCTGGTAGTCTTTAGGAGACTTGATAATGGGAATCATGCAACGAGTAGCAAACATAGTTTCTTTTGATTTTTAAGCTAGAAGTTTTGGTTTGGGCTGTAAACTGATTTTGTAACTACTAATGTAAGACCTTAGATCAGTTCTATCTCGAAATTGTAGATTTCTAATAAGTTACAAGTGTCGTGGTCATTAATATTTGTGTCGTTTAACTCCAAGTTGTAGAAATCCACAAATTCAGCATCGAAATAGGGGCCAGCATGCCAGGTGCCAACATCTAACTTAATAAAGCAATTGCCGGGAATCCGAAAGGCGACAATTTCTTCCACTACAGGCTTGTCCGTATCTGAAGGTGGCGCAACCGCAATCAGCCACTCTTTCCCTTCCAGAGAACCCAGGCACTGGGTACATTTAAGGTGGCGGGTAATTTTGTGAAATTTACGACCTCTCTGGTGAAGCCTCATAATGTAGAACCGAGGGATACCATTCTGGAGTGTCAGCTGGGCATCATCAGCCTCGTATTGCTTGCCATCCTCAGTTGGATATATCGCTTGACCATATTGCTTAAAACTTTCTGGCGTAATCCACTGTGCAGATAATGGTTGAACCAGGCGGGATTCGTTCATCAGGAAACCTGTACTCTCGGTATGATATTGATCGCGTTCCTTAAGCGTATCTATTCGAAGAAAATCAACAATGCCAGAGTGAATAAGGAATAAGAAAAAAGTAAAAGTTGTTAATTTTTGTTTTTGCCCTTGCCAACGATTCTAGATAGCATCTATAAGGGCTTGCGAGTCGGTAACAAAACCAAAGCACTGTTTAACGTTGTAAAGCGTTGCTTGCAAGCAAAATTCAGGGGAAGTAGTAGCGGTGCAGTCCTTAACTAACAAGCAGTCGTAACCAAGGAAGTGAGCATCTTGCAGGGTACACATCACGCATTGATCGGCATTTACTCCGCTAAAGAAGAGGGTTGTCTTACCCAGATTTCGTAAAATGCTATCTAAGGGTGTATCCCAAAAGCCACTCATCCGGTACTTGTCGATGCGAATATCTTCTGGTTTCTGCTCTAATTCATCGACTATAGCAGCAGCCCAACTGCCTACCGTTAGCACAGGGGCTTTATTTGCTGGCAGAGGATCGCCTAAACCAATGCGATCGCCTGTGGGGTTGTAAACATAACGCAGTCCGGCACTGATATTCAGCAAGTCGGGACGATTCCCCCAATTTAGCCAAATTACAGGGATATGTGCAGCCCGTAGCACTGGAAGTAAAGTATTTAGTGGCTCAATCGGAGCGCTTGCGGGCGTGACATCTACACCGATATGAGCTAACCAACCATTAGGGTGACAGAAATCATTTTGCATATCAATCACCAGAATGGCAGCTTTCGCCAAGTCCAGACGCAAGTTCTTGGTTTCTGTCGCCAAGGTGACAAGGCGTGATTCCAGAGGTGGACGTGTGATATCAGCGATTTCTGCATCAACTGCCCAGGCATTTGGCGGCACTCCCAAGGTACGTAGCGATCGCTTCATAAATCTTTTTTATCCAAGAAATTTGATTAGGTCGGGCGCAAGTTTGAATGGCTATAACGTTTCACTATAGATTTTAAGAAACTTTTTTGCATTTGCACAAAATAGTATTCTCTAAATTTTTATCTAGCTAATAGTATTAAAATAATACTTAATACTATTACAAACACTTTGTTACAGTCTATTTTATAACTGAAACATACTGTGATAACAAATTTCTAACTGACAGTATTTTCTCAAGTCATTAACTTAGTAAGTATTAAACTTTATCTTATGCCACTATCAGCGGGTCAGCCCGCTTCAGCAAGACGGCTTTTAGCCCAGCGGCTTTTGCTCCCTGATAGTCTTCTTTTAAGCTGTCACCGATGTGCCATGCTTCTTGGGGGTGGCATTGATGTTTTTGTAATGCTGCGGCAAAAATCTTCGGGTCAGGCTTAGCGGCTCCAACTTGCGAGGAAATGGTGACGGAGGTGAAAAATTGGGCTAAATCGAGGGCTTGCAAGACAGCGTACAGACGGGAATCAAAGTTAGACAGCACCCCCATTTCAATTTCCATCTGCTGCCATTCTTCTAGAACTGGGCGCACATCAGGATATACAAACCAGGGTTGGGCTGTAGCAAAATAAGCGTAGAGTTCGCCAAAGAAAGCGGCAAAATCTGAGAACTGGTGCAATACGTCTGCTTGCTCAAATGTGCTCAGCGCGATCGCACTCCACCACTCAAATTCACGATGGGGAATCTCTTGGGGGTCTACTTCTGGAAATATCGGCGGCGTAGAGGTTGCGAAAGCTTTGAAGAACGCTTGATTCAAAACTTCAGCTGGCGCTTCTACGCCAAAGCGATGGGCAATTTCACTATATATGTGGCCAACACTGCCCCGGACGCCAAACAGTGTGCCGACAGCATCCATAAAAATAACTTTTGGTCGCATCATTAGATCTTAAGCCCTAAAATATTAAGTTGTCTAATAGACTCTGAGCATAGTACAATAGCAGATTGTGTCGAATTGAAGCCATTTTATGCCTAAACTTAAAACTCGCAGAGCTGCGGCAAAGCGTTTTAGAGCCAGCGGCAGCGGTAAAAAAATTATGCGCCGCAAAGCCTTCAAAAATCACCTGTTACAACACAAGGGTGCGGAGCGCAGGAATCGTCTGTCTCATGCGGCTGTTGTGCATGAACGGGATGAAGACAACGTGCGCTTGATGCTGCCTTACTTGTAATTAGTGGTTACTCGTTGATAGTTAGTAGGAAGCAAGATAACCACTAACCACTAACGACTAACCACTAGCGACGAACCACGAACCACTAACGACTAACAACTAACTATGACACGGGTAAAACGCGGTAACGTTGCTCGCAAACACCGCAAAAAAATTCTCAAAATTGCTAAGGGGTTCCGGGGGTCACACTCTAAACTCTATCGCACAGCTAATCAACAGGTGATGAAGGCGCTGCGTAACGCCTATCGCGATCGCCGCAACCGGAAGCGCGATTTTAGACGTCTTTGGATCGCCCGCATCAACGCAGCAGTACGTCAGCACGGTATGAGCTACAGTCAGCTGATAGGCAACCTGAAGAAAGCTGATGTTCAGATTAACCGCAAAATGCTGGCACAGCTGTCAGTCCTCGACCCAGGCAGCTTTGAAAAAGTGGTGCAATTAGCTAGTCAAGCTAAAGGATAAAGGATGATGCTAGAAGGCAAAAGAATAACTTTTTTATTTGTTGCTTTTGCCTTTGCATGCTCCATGTTTTCCTTTTCAAGTAATGCCGCAGAGCTAAGAGAGATTGAGCGACGGGGTAAGCTGATTGTTGCAGTCAAAGACAACTTGCGTCCTCTGGGCTTTCGCGATGCTACAGGCAACTTGCAAGGACTGGAAATTGACATAGCTAAACGTCTAGCAGAAGAAATCTTGGGGCGTCCCGACGCTGTGGTTTTGCAGCCGGTGGCAAATCAAAATCGAATTTCTGTTGTGCTAGAGGATCAAGTTGACCTGACAATTGCCAGGGTGACTGCAACCGCTTCTCGCTCTCGTTTAGTTGACTTTAGCGCCTCCTATTACTTTGATAGCACGGCTTTTGTTACAAAGGATGCTAATGTACAGCAGCTTGGCGATTTTAGCCTTGGTCGCAGAAAGATTGCTGTGCTGAAAAGCTCCACTACCATTGCCCAAGTGCGGTTTGCTGTAAAAAACGCCCCGCTGGTGGGGGTTGATTCTTACGAACAAGCGCGATCGCTCTTAGAAGCTGGTGAAGTTAGTGCTTTTGCCGCAGATGCCAGCGTTCTCGCTGGTTGGGTACAGGAGTATCCCCAGTACCGTATCCTGCCGTCGCTGCTATCAGCTGAAGCGTTGTCTGTGGTGATGCCTAGGGGGTTACAGTATGACCCCTTGCGGCAACGGGTAAATGATGCGATCGAGCGTTGGCAGGCTTCAGGTTGGTTGAAGGCACGGGCTACCTATTGGGGTCTACCATAGAGGTAGTAACAGGCAACGCTCGTCGCCAATACACAAACGTAGAGACGTTGCATACAACGTTTGTACACCATACGCGGACTCATAATCATATATATGGATAGTGTTCTCCCCACTTTTTATCTCTCTTTCTTGCTGGCTTTGCTCGCTGGTGCCTGTGTGGTAGTTTTTCGCCAGATCCTCAAAAGTCGGAAGACAGAAAATACTCTTTCACGGCTGGAAAATAAGCTAAAAACCGATAAAGGCACAGCTCAAGAGTATTACGAGTTGGGCAGCATCTATTTAGATAAAAAAATGTTCGCCCAAGCGGTAAACCTATACCAAAAAGGTCTCAAACAAGGGCAAGGCGAGGAGGCCGATAATCTTGCCCTCATATATAATGGGCTGGGTTATGCCTACTTTGCCCAAGAGCAATACGATCTGGCAATCCGCAACTACAAAGAAGCGTTGAAGCTAGAGCCAGAGTATATAACAGCAATTAACAATCTCGGCCATGCTTATGAGCGTAAAAAGTTAACGGCTCAGGCATTACAAGCCTATGAAGACACCTTGAAGTACGATCCCAATAACGTCACTGCCAAGCGTCGAGCCGAATCGTTACGGAAACGATTAGTGACTTCTGCTTAAGCTATCCACCAGTAACGATGCTCGGAAAAAAACAATGCCATCATAGCTAGTACCGCTAGGCTGCACTAGCTACAATGGGCAATTTAGTTCATCAGGCTTACACAGTGGCGGGCATATAGTTTAAAAATCTGGGGTAAGGGTAGGTTTTTCTTACCCTTACCCTAAATATGCTTGAGGAATTAATTTCATATGCTTATAGCGCTCTACCTATCCTACAAATAATTTAATACGATCTACTTAGTCAACAATTAAAAAATTTTATTCCGCATTATTAAAAATTTAAAATTAGTTACTATAACGATAGTAAAAGTATCTATTACTAGCTTTCTGTCGGTGGGCATAATTAAACGTAAAACCTGTTATAGCCCCCTTGCTAAAGCTACAGGCGTTGCCGCAGCTGGCGTGTGATGTTTTTTCATGTAGGGTTACTTATTAATCTTTCATCTTTTCGACGAGGTTTTTACACAAAATAGTTGTGTTGGGCGATTGGATGTTAGCGGCTATGACTTCCATAAATGCTGGGATCAAGTTTAGCTTCTGTAAGCATAGACACAATTTCACAAAAGATGCCTTTTCAACTCAGCTAAATTTTGCAGATAAATTTACTAATTGCTTTAATTGAGCAACTTATTTTTACTACTTGTTCATCTTTATCACTTCAATTGGCTGCTACTTTGCCTTATTCCAACTCGCAATCCCAACTTTTTCTATATTTTCCTCTCAAGACGCATTTTTACTATCTGAGGACTGAATAGGCAATCAGAAGTGGATATAAGTAACAATAACGTTAAAGGCATTGCTCAATTAAACGCTCTAGTACAAAAAAACAATTCTACTAAACGAGGTAAAGCTATGGATTCAGGTACAAAGCTTTCAATTATGACCTGTTATTACCTTCATAATTTTTTACGTAAGCACAAAAATGAAGTCAAGTCGATTGTAGCTCCAGGAGCTGGGGTTTGTGCTGACTCTCAAGCAGACTTAGATCTAGTTTTAGAGAGCCTCTATTTGGAAGAAGATGAAATTGCTGTGAAGGTAAAACAGTTAGAAACATTAACTCGCTATCATCAGATGCTGCTAGAACAAAACGCCTCTCCTACTAAGGAATTAATTGATGTGGAGCGGCAAATATTATGGATTTTAGGTCTTAAACGGGTCAGCAGTTAATTTATGGAGAATGTTACCGAAAACATTGCTACGACTTGCTCCTGCCTGACGGAGAGAGGAAGGACTACATTCTTGCGCTGCCCTTGCTAATACATCCGAGCAGAAATCTTTACTTAGTTCCTGGTGGCGATGGGGAAATAAAAAGATTTTAACAAGTCAGCTTTTTCGGTCAAGCTATACCAAATATTTCTAAGTATAAATGCTCATTTGATTAGAAGTAGTTTACCTAATTCTTAAGCAATTATAAAGTTAGTCGTATAAGTACATAGTTATTTACGTCTTAATAAATCTCAATAAAAAATATCCGTAAAAATACGGTTAAATCTCTTCTGAAAGCAAGCTAAAAATAAGAAATAACTTGGCTGAATTTTTACTCCATATGCTTTTGCCTAGTTCTAAATTGTCAAAAAGCAATGTAAGAATTGCATCAGCATCCGTCTAGTAATCGGAGCATTACGTACATGATAGTTACTTCTAAAAATATGCTCGTTACTTCTACAAGGGAGCCAGCTTTCAAAGCAGAACATGCTCTCAAACAGAAGTATCCTAAAAAGCACGATCACTATAGCTTTGATGATTTTTTTCATTTCCAACCAGATACAGGAACAGTTAGTGACTGGAATGAATCTCGCAACATTTTTGCGAGTGAAGACTTCATCATTGGTTTAATAGAGGGCTTAGAAGAAGAAGTTGGTACCGCTTCAGGGGTAGTCATGTATAGCATTGGCTACGAGTGGGGCCTTAGAGATGCCAAGTTCTTCCAGGATTGGTTCCAGAAGGAATACCAATACGAGAAGAAGATTAGTGAAATCAATTCAATGTATATGCTAGAGGCTTGGTGGTGGCCTTTTACAGCCCAGGGTTGGGGAAACTGGGAAGTGGACTTGAGCGAACAGAAGAACGGGTTTACGTTTGTCAACATTTTTGATTCAGCAGTGGCGCGTACCCTAGGTGATGTAGGTAAACCCGTGTGTCATTTATATGCTGGTTTATTTGCTGGTTTCTTTAGCGATATGGTGAAAAAACCTTTAAGTTGCATTGAAATTCAGTGCTACTCTATGGGGGAAACTTACTGCAAATTTCTTTTAGGTAAGCAAGACCGAATTGATGCAGCAGCCTTCTGGCAAAACGAAGGTGCTACCGCTCGTGATATCGAAAAGCGGCTTCGGAATGGGGAGCGACTGAGATGAGTAATCAGGGTTCCTGGTTGCGCCTATCAGTAGAGAAATTTTTTAGCGATGGTAACTGGCAAGGTCAACCACTAGAGAACTGCAACTCGCAGTATCAACACCAGTCTGGAAATTTAACCGTACAGGCTTCAGCAATAATCGCGAAGCTTCCAGATAACTGGGGGTGCCTATCAGTAGAGGGATTCTTTAACCTTTCTAACTGGCAAGGTCAACCACTAGGAAACCACAACTGGCAGCACCAAGATCAAGTTCTACAAGCTCCAGCAACAGTTATCAGTCTTCCAGATAACTGGGAGTGCCTATCAGTACAGGAATTCTTTAGCCTTGGGAACTGGCAAGGTCAACCGCAACAGAAGCACAGCTTGCACCCTGTAGTTTCGTCTGATTACTTAACCATGCAGGTAAAGGAGTTTTTCCAGTTTATGCCTTGGGAAGCTAATCCGGAAATAGGCTCCCTACCACAAAACTCCTCTATTCCAGATTCCACTCCTGTAGGTTTTGTAGAAACCACATTATCAAATCTGTCCGACCTATTTTAAGGCTAAAAACATGCACTCAGAGATTAAGACTTTACTTTATGAAGCGGAAGAGCACTATCTGAAGCCAGCAGAAATCGAGACTTTTAAGCATTGTGCTTCCTTCCTTGCTCAACGCCTAGAAACCTATGAGCTGCTGCGTAACCAAGAGATTGCTATCTTCCAACCTGTCGCGGATCAACTTTTAGAGCGCTTCCCGCAGGAAAAGCAGGAAACTTTAGAGCGAGCCTTGAAACATTGGCTATCTGTATTACGCTACTGTGCTATGGCGATGCTACTGAATAACCAAGAATTTCTCCAGCGGCGAATTCTGGAATGGCTTACCGACATGGTGCAAGCGCATCAGACACAAGAGATTGAGAGCGCCTTGTACCAGTTGCTGCAAAAACAACTGAAGGAACTTTTTACTGAGCAACAGTTGGCTCTAGTGCAACCTTTTTTAGAACGAGCTGAGATGACTCTTTTAAGGTCAAGTGCCTTAGCTCAGTTGTAGGAATACTGTGAAAACTTTAAAGCGGGAGACTGCTCATGATTGATGTTGCCGATTTGCTCCAAGAAGGTCAACGCTTACCAGGTAACTACTTTGCCACCAATGCCTATATAAAAGGTGATTTTGAATCAGGCTTGATCGAAAACCGTCGAGGCGATCGCCTTTTGGCTCTACCAGAGACTTTAATTCAGGCTATTTACGCTGGTCTAGAAAAAGAAACAGGCCAAGCTGCGGGTGCGGTGCTTTTCAACTGCGGTCGTTGGTGGGGCAAAAACTTCTATGCTCGTTTTGTGGAAGAAGTCAGCGATTACTATGCCAAGACTCTAGCAGAAATGGAGATGGTGGAACTGCTCCAATGCCTGAAACAATGTTGGAAAATCCACGGCTGGGGTACTTTTGACCTGGACGTGAGCTATTACCAGCAGGGATTTCTAGTAGCCAAAATCAAGAACTCCCCATTTGCTCAGGAAGCGCCGCAGGGTAACAAACCAGCGTGTTTTCTGGAAGCAGGCATACTAAGTGCTTTCTTCAGCCAACTCACCGGGCGACAGCTTCACTGCATCCAAACTTCCTGTGAGTCCTTAGGGGCTGATTGTAACAATTTCGTTTTAGGCTTGCCCCAGCGCCTCAAAGTTGCGGAAGCATGGTTAGAGGAAGAGCAAGACCATGAAACTATCCTGGAGCGACTGTGTAAAAGCAAACCATCTGCGGGTTCTTGATTACAAGCACTCTCCAAGAGAACCGATGCCGTTGGTGTAGCTGAGAAACACAGGAAAAAAGCAGAAAACATGGCCAAAATTGTCAAGCTAGAACCTATTGCTCAAGAGGCAGAAGTCCAGACCAATGACAATCTTCTGTCTGGCCTGCTGAGGAATGAACTTAATGTTCTTCAAGAGTGTGAAGGTCGAGGGTTGTGTTCTACCTGCCATATTTACATCAAAAATGGCATGGAAAGCCTTTCTCCCCTTAACCGCCGAGAGCAGCGCACCTTAGAGGTGATCACCACAGCTAAGCCCAATTCTCGCCTTGCTTGTCAAGCACGAGTAATTGGTGAGGGTATTGTGGTTGAGCTACCCGCCGGAATGTATGTTAACGCAATTGAGGATATTGAAGCCCTCATTGGCCGCCGTGCAGAACAAGATATCCTTCATCCTATTAACGGCAAGGTTTTAGTGGAAGCTAATAAGTTGATTACTCGTTCTGTGCTTAATCAGCTCCAAGACGCTCGCTTGCAAGCTGGAGAGTATCTTGCCCGTACCACAGAAGCTTAAGAAGAGAGACTTTTACAAAGGAAAGCAAAATTCATGCTCACACAACTAACCCGTTTAAGTGTAGAAACAGACGGCCGCTATGCAAAGCTTGAGGAATTGCAGTTTCTGAAAGACTATTTACAGTCTATGGATGTGCGCCTCAGTGCCTATGAAAAGATTCGAGCTGCTCAAGAACAAATCATTCTTCAAGTAGAAGTAAAAATGTGTGACATGGACCCCAGCTTATTTCGTAGCGCCGCTGGAGATTTCACCGAGATCTGGAGAAAAGACATCGGGCAGCTATTACGGTACGCCGCCGCCGCATTGTTATTCAATGAGCCTGACCACCTAAGAGAGGGACTTTTACTTTGGCATAACACAATCGCCAAGTCTTTTAAATTTGAACGAACCTGCAATACAACCTTTAGAGTAATGCCAGAGGTAATTAAGGAGTATCTTACTCCCCAGGAAGCAGCTTTATTCTGCCCGATTTTGGAACTTAACCACATCCTACTAGGCTAGTAAATTTTGTGGTAGTGGGTTTTCAGAAAATTGGGTTAATTAGCTTGTGTCAAATCAATAATTGGGAGAAATTGTGGCTATGCAAGAATCTTTAAAGGCTTCCTCAAATAGTAAAAATTCCCATTGGCTGAATATTGTAGAAATCGTGTCAGTGGTTGGCTCTATTGGTGGTTCAATTGCATCTGTAGTTACTCAACAAGTTGCATTCGCCTCTATTCCGCTATCTTTATCCGTGACCTTAAATCTGCTCAACCGCAGACAGCTGCTAGAGTCAATGCAGCAGAACAATGAAAGTGCGATCGCCCAGATCGCGGAAGAAAACGCTGAAACCCAGACCAAGATTGAGACTCTCGCTGAGCAGCTAGTTGAGGTAAAGCAACTAAATACTGACTTAGGTCAAAATTTTAAGAATCTCCAGGACTACACGCAGAACATACGTAAGGAACAAATGAAAATTGGCAAGCTGGTAAGTTTCTTACGAGAAATTGAAACTTGCGAGCAAACTATTCGCATCAAGCCTAGCTATGCTGAAGCATACTACAACATGGGTCTTACCCACCAGTCTCTAGGAGATAAAGAAGCAGCAATTTGTGATTACACAGACGCTATTCGCATCAGCCCCAGCTATACAGAAGCCTACTATAATCGTGGCATCATTCGCGCGGAGCTAGGAGATAAAAAGGGAGCAGTTGAAGATTTACGCGAAGCGGCGAGACTGTTTTTTGAACAAGGGGATATCGCTAACTACCAAAAAGCAAGAGACCTCAGTAAGAAGCTTCATGAGCTAAGTTCACAATCTAAAACTGAGTCTACTGAAGCATTAGTAGTAGAGGACTTGTTTTCTTGAAACAATTCATTCAGTTACTTTGTTGAGCCTATATAAAACAAAGTAGATATGTAGAAGGAATCAAAAATGTTAACCAGAAGCGCTGACAAGGCTTATAACGTTACTTTAGTCAACGAAGCCCAAGGATTAAATACAACCATTGCCGTTCGGGGAGACGAGTATATTCTTGATGCTGCTGAAGAGCAAAATCTCCCAATTCCCTCGGCTTGCCATGCAGGTGCTTGCGTTGTTTGTACTGGCAAAATTCTCAAAGGTGCAGTCGATCAGTCTGACCACTCTTTTTTGAGAGAAAACGAACTCAAGGCTGGTTTTGTTCTTACCTGTAGAGCTTATCCCATTTCTGATTGTGTCATCCTGACTCACCAGGAAGATGAATTGTTTGAACTTTAACATAAATAGTGTTACGGAAGCTGAGAGTTTCCGTAACACTAGAACATTTAGGTAGAGCAATCAGATATTGATCCTTATGAATCAGGAGATTATCCAGAAATTTTTAACCTTACCAGGAGTTTTAGGAGTTGCCTTAGTTCATGGGCAAGCATCACCATACTTGTATATAAAAGAGCAAACGCTGGACTGGCAGCAGAAGCAAACCATAAGTTCCCATATTCTGCAATTTATTGCAAAAGCTACTGAAGAAGTAGAGTTTTCTGAGTTTCAAGTTATGGGTTACTATGCTTATATATATAAGCTAGCCTCTAACCTTAAATTTATAGTTCTAAACCATACTGATAGCGTTGCTATCAAGTTTTTGGCTGCCAAGCAATTGAAAGCGGCGCTGCAAGAAGATATTGAGAAAACAATTACAACCTTTGAGCTTTTAACAAAAAATATTTCTCCGCCCAGAGCCGTTTCGACGGCAGAAGCTAGACAAGCATCCACAAGTGGATACAGATCTGGCAATACCACGTTAGAAGTAAAGGTTACAATTGGAGAGTTAGTCAATGCGCTCAATCATTTGAGCAAATTTAGTAGCAATTATATGGGAACAAAATTAGTTGTTAATTATTGGCAGCTAAGTCGTCCTAAGTTTGAGTGGTTAGATAATTTCACAATTAACCGTTCTGGTGAATTAGCTTTTAATGGTGGAATGACAGAATTTGTTACTGGTTTACAACATCAGTGGGTAAAGAATTGGACTGCGGCTTTTATAAGGCAGTGTTCTAAAATTATGCAAGATTTACCTTCAATGATTGAAGAAAAAGGCTTAGATGAAGAAAAAAAAAGACTATTATTAAGCTCTAATGCTCGTCAATAACCTACCCAAATTTTATACAACAGATGTAGTGGGGAACGCTTGATTCAAGATTAGCAGATAATGAAACGCGAGGATTGATGTGTAGCTATATTTTAGATAATTGGTAGAAAATGCAGCTTCATCAAAAATTAGTATTAGGTGCCATAAAATATTTTTTATTTAGCCAAATTAAGCGTTTGTCCAATTTTAAAATAACTTTTTTAGGCAATTTAGTATGAGTAAAGCTTTTATTTCTTTGCCTAAAACAGTAATCCAGCGCTCCAAGTACCGAATTTTAGGGCTAGTTGGACAAGGACAGTTTGGGCGCGTTTTCTGTGCTATTCACCGGAAAACCGGGCACTTAGTGGCTTTAAAAGAGCTGGAACGGCAGCGTTTTTCAACTCACAAGTTTTTACGAGAGCTGCGATTTTTATTAAGTTTGCAGCATCCCAATATCGTCACCTGTCAGGCTATAGAACATACTTTGACTGGACGATATCTGGAGATGGATTATTGCGAGGGAGGCACTTTAAGAAATCTGATTCAGTCAGAAGTGCCATTAAGCTTAGTTCAAAGCTTAAAGTTAATTGCTGATGTTCTGGCGGGTCTTGAACATGCTCATAGTCGTGGCATTGTTCACTGCGATATCAAACCAGAAAATATCTTGCTGAACTTGGATACTACGGGTTGGATAGCTCGTATTTCTGACTTTGGGATTGCTCGGCTCAGCCAAGAACTTGGCAGCTTGGCTTTGGGCGAAACTGGTTCACCTGCTTATATGGCTCCAGAACGGTTTTATGGCCAGTACTCACCCGCTTCTGACCTGTACGCAGTAGGAATTTTGCTCTTTGAACTAATAGTTGGAAGAAGGCCTTTTTCCGGTTCGCCTGGGGAACTGATGTCAGCTCATCTGAATCACCCTGTCAATGTTCCAGATACAGTCCCATTTCTACTACGCTCGACAATTTCAACGGCTCTACAAAAGTTACCAGCGCGTCGATTTGCTTCTGCGGCGGAAATGTTAGCGTCAATTCGAGTGGCTACAGAAGTACATAATTTAGTCCAGGATGGCTCCTCTCCTATCTCAAGACCAGCAGTTGTCCTATCGGACTTTTCCTCGCTCATCACTCAACAGGAACCGCTACAGGCTCCAGCAATTAGTTTGGCAGTTGTATCTGAGCAGGTCTATCAAGCAAGTGGAGCGCAAGTTTGCTGCCAAACTTATGCCAGTGATGCTTTAACTGGAGATATTTTGCACCAGAGGCAAATGCAGTTAAATGCTCCAGTGGAAGCGCTGATGCTACGACCTCAAGGGTGCTTTGTCTTAACTAAGTTTTGCCAGCATAACGCTGTTATCTACTCGATTTACTGCTTACCCAGAACACAGACTCTAGCTAGCTTTTCTGATTACCAAACCGAGAGTTTTTTAGAGGGTTACAAATTACTGTCTCTGGAGTGTGCAGATTTGACGACTGCTATCGATCCTCAAGGACGGTGGATTGCGATCGTAAAATCGGCAATTACACCTGATGTAGAAGGAAATCAAACAACATTCCAGATTTTGCAGTTACCGAATTTACAGCCAGTCAAACCGCCTGTTACCTGCTGTTTTCCATCCCAGTTGCTCGCCCTCGACAGTCGTTATGTGATGGCTATCTCTACTCGGTTAGGAGATGAGGGCACTGTTTTTAAAATCTTTAACCGTCGTGGTAGCTTTATTGGTGCTTTAAACTTACCGATGCCCCTGCATCTTGTTACCCTTAGTGCTACGTTTCCCTATCGGCTCTTTGCTATAGAGGAAAAAAATCCAACTTCAGGGCTACTAATCGATCTCAAACCCTTCAGAGTATTTGCAATAAAGTTAGATATAGCCCCGGCGTTTATAACCGCTACTTCTTGGGGCTATATCATGGCAGATCGGCAAGGAAATATAATATTGCTCGATCCGGATGGGCAAAGAATTGGTGCGTTTATGGTACCTGCTGCGCCCTCAGCGATCGCCACTTTTGAAGATTATGGAATGGCGATCGCCACTTGGTCAGGAAATCAGGCCACTTTGTATCGGGTTGATTTGAGGAAGATAATTTCTCTATTATCTAGCTGAGTAAGATACACTCGAAAGATTTGCCGTAGGAGAAGACTTCACAATCTTACCGTCTAGCTTACGAGCTACATCCCCCACTAGAACCGTTGGTTCTTGACCGTTAAGGTACATAACTGCTGTGAAAGCTCCCACCGCGTTCCGACGAAAAACCGCCATATCCATGCGCGCAGGTTGGCCTAGTACATTGAGATCTACTCCAAAACCAGTCGAGGCATTTGCCAGTTTGTTGAGATCAGAAAGTGAATTGTAATTCACAACTTGCACTCCCCCGAAGGACTTCAGTTGCTGCCGCAGTTGACCGAGAAGCTGTTGCTGAACCTCTGGTTTCTTGAGCTGCTGCAAATTGGCATCGAAGCTGGCTTGCTCCTGTGCCTTAGCTAGGTTCCCCGTAACCCCAATAACAACTTGGAAGTTCTGTGGATTGACAAAAGCAACAAAGTCCTCTGGCTTTATGTTCGCTAGGGCAAGCTGTTGTCTAAAAGAACTTAACTTGGTGGCAATCTCACCAGCTAAGGCAGGTGGGAGTTCCTGGAAACCGGGCGGCAAATCTTCTAGAGTCAGCTTTAGATTCGATGATGCCTGGTTTTGGGCAACCATCTGAGTAACTATCGCTACCATACTAGGTTGAGTAACAGGCTGTGTGATGGTCGTTCGCGTAGCGTCCCGTAAGGAAGACCCGTCTGCGGCGATACGTTGCTCCGCAACACGCTCCGCGATCGCTGCCTGAGGATGGCTACTAGCCAAGATAACGCCGCACAGCAGGCTAATAGTCAATAATACTTTCTTTGCCATTTCTTTTACCAAAGCAGGCGAATACATGGGTAATTACCAGGATAGTACGACTTCATCTTGAGTTGCCACAGCTTTTTGTGAGAGCCTTAACCATGTATAAATGAGAACTAGCCTGTGATGTTGTTAGGATTGCAAAAAGCATCGGGATTAAAGTTGGCGATAGGAGCCGCGATCGCATTTTTTTTATTAGCCCTAATTTTTACTCTGCATCGGCATTACACCTATTATTCCTCCTACGACCAAGGCATTTTTAATCAGGTATTCTGGAACGGAATTCACGGGCGGTTCTTTCAAAGTTCCCTATCTTCCCAGTTATCTACCAACGTCGTCCACAATGGTGAAGTTACGGCGGTTTACTACCACCGATTGGGGCAACACTTCACCCCAGCTTTGTTGCTCTGGTTGCCACTGTATGCCCTGTTTCCCTACCCGGCAACCTTAACCGTTTTGCAAGTTACTCTTGTCACCGCCGCCGGTTTAGTTTTATACGTCCTAGCTCGACAATATCTTGAGCCTAAGTTAGCAACAATGATTACGGTGAGCTTTTACGGCGCTAACGCTGTTATTGGCCCCACCTTGTCTAACTTCCATGATATTTGTCAAATTCCCCTGTTCATATTTGGGCTGCTGCTGGCAATGGAAAAACGCTGGTGGTGGCTGTTTTGGGTGCTGGCTGTTTTGATCCTAGCGGTGCGAGAAGATTCGGGTGTGGAGTTGTTTGGCGTGGGGTTCTACCTGATCGTCAGCAAGCGCTATCCTCGCATCGGCTTGGCTGTCTGTACGCTCAGCTTGGGTTATATGCTCGTCCTCACCAATCTGATCATGCCACTATTTTCTCAGGACATATCCCAGCGGTTTATGATGGAGCGGTTTGGTCAGTATGCCAATGGCCCGGAAGCTTCCACGCTGGATATTATCTGGGGAATGATCAGCAACCCCTGGCGTTTGCTAGTCGAGCTGTTTTCACCTTTCTGGGGCACGATTAAGTATTTGATAGGTCAATTGTTGCCCTTGGCTTTTGTCCCAGCAGTTGCACCAGCATCTTGGATGGTGGCGGGATTCCCTCTACTCAAACTGCTTTTAGGGAAGGGAGAGTCTGTTCTAGCGATCAACATTCGCTATGCAATGACAGTAGTACCAGGGCTATTCTATGGAGCAATTCTCTGGTGGTCAGCGCATCCCACATTTTTTAAGAAGTATTCGTTTCGGCGCTTTTGGATTTTCTGTATTAGTCTTTCCCTGTTCTTTTCGATTGCTTCCAGCCCCAATCGCACATTTTATTTTCTCTTACCAGATTCCTACCAGCCCCTGGTATACGTTCCCTTAACCCAACAGTGGCAGCGTGCGAGTTCGATTCACTCATTGCTGGCGCAGATTCCCTCAGACGCGAGTGTGGCTGCTACTACCTATCTGGTGCCTCATCTTTCAGGTCGTCGCGAAATTATCCGGGTTCCTGCGTTGCAACTGCGTAATGACAAGCGACAAGTCGTGAATGTGGACTATGTAATAGCTGACTTGTGGCAATTGCAGCAGTATCAAGTCGCATTTAAGCAGGATGGCGAACAACTACGGGAACTCGTTTCTCTCATCGACCGGGTAAGTGGCAATAGGGAATACGGAATTATCGGTTTTAAAGACGGTGTCATCCTGATGCAAAAGGGCGCCACCTCTAATGGGGAAGCTGTGGCGGGCTGGTTGGCTTTTAAGAAATAAATTCATATAAACTATCCCGCCTGACTTCGTGAACACATGGTTTATGCATCCGCACCAGCGGAGGAAGATTTGTCGTACTTGTAAATCATTAAATATATGTAATTATTTAATACTAGCTACCGATCAAAAATACGCACAAAAATTACCTGCCTCAAGTAAACAAATTGAGGTGAAAGCGGTGGCAATAAAGCAAAATTATTAAAGTCAGTATCGTAATCCCAGTTACGATCTGGAGCAAAATATATCTGTTGAATCCATGTGCCGTTGACATGTTGTGGCGTTCCTAAACTGACAAAAGAACCGCGATACGTCAAAGTGTCCCTGTCCCAATTTTCATGGAACCGTGGGTAATTCTCTAGGCCACCGCTATAACTGGCATTACTACCGCTAGCGTTGCCAGTACCGCTTATATCTGTTCCTGCAAGAAACGCTGCATTGATAGTTGTGTGAGCCGCATTGGGCATACTACCAGATATGCCACAGTTCAAGGCATTAGTAGTGAGGTTAAGACAAGCATTAGACAGCACATTCATCGAATCAGCTAGCACTGATGCTGGTTGTTTATTTATATTGTTGTAATCACCTTGGACATAAACTGCTTGATCGCTAGCTATTGTGAGTGGTCCAGGAATATTGGCGCCATTTGTTATGGCAAAGCCATAAGGGCTTTGGGTACCACCAGCAGTCGAAAAACTATTGGCATCTATTGTTTCATGAACGACTAAGCCACCCTCAGTTCGGTCACTTGCAGCCAGTCCAAGATTTTGAAATGAGCCTGTAGGAGCATTGGAATCTGCGGCAGCTCTTTGAAATAGCAATTGGTCAGCAGAAAACCCATTACCGTTATTATTGTTAGAAAGAGTACCATTTGAGAATTGAAGATAAATACCGTCTCTATTCCAGAGTGTCAATCCTTTCATATTCATTTGTAATATTTGCATAGACCTCTGCTCACGGTTGTTGTAAAAACTATTATTAACCTGAAGCGGAGCCGCAGTAAAACAATTGTTTTGTAATGCGGCAATTTGGGCAGGAGTCGATGCTGTAAGTAATGCAATTTGCGGGTTACTTAAACCTAGACTTGCTATTAGGGTTAATAATGTTGTGTCTATCCCAGTACCTGTGAGCGGCTGGCTTATTGATGAAAAGCTAATGGGAGATGTTTGGGATGCAATTGCAACTTGTAATGCCTTGACTACAGCCTGAGCCTGAAGATTGGTGAGAGCTGGAGTTATGCTTGGTGGGGTGGGAAAAGTTCCCCTGCATAAGCTTTGTTGCTCTTGCGTATTTCTGGTCACGATCATGACTGGCTGCATCAAACTCCGTAACTGACCTTCAGAAAAAGTTACAGTTGATGAAGATGTACGATTGATTGCTGTAACTGTAACAGGCACTGTGCTAGTAGGCTGATATTGAATACGTAGATCTGCATTTTTAAAGTAATCTCCACTCGCATTTAGAAAACTAGGCGATGGAACTGTCACTGCTTCCACGCCGACTTGAATTTGATTGCCCCAAATACTCTTTAGGTTAGCTGGAGATAAAAATGATGTAGTGGGGGTACCATTGTTGGCACTCAGCAAATTCTGAATGGTGCCTGCTCCATCCGGAATTCTAACCCGGCCATTAGGATAGGTATTGTTATTATTCTTGCGGCTATTGAACAGGTTCCCAACAGTGGTAACTTGACCGTTAATCGTGAGGGTTGTGTTTGAGCCGAGATAGAGACTCCCGTTCGTATGTACCGGACCATTCAAGGTCATTGTCGGACTGGGTAATATCTCTAAATCGTTTTGGTAAAAAGCAGCAAACTGGAATAGTGGAACTACACGACTCTTTAAATCCATTTGTAATATTGCTTCCGTATTTAACTCCCCAGACTTAGAAGCAACTGAAAATATTCTGTAGGTATACTCCTGCATATTAAGGTTTTGATACAGTTCCCCCCTAGGAATCACGGAAATAGTCGGGTAGGGATTTATATTGTCAGGGTTTTCTTTAACATAGGTATTAGCGTTATGAGATTGGAAAGAATAAGCTTGACAGGCAAAATCGCCGCTTCCAGTACTACCGGAGACCTGATTTATACAAGCATCCATAGAGGTAGGACTGACACCACTTGGGCGATTGTAACCTTGGAAATCTTGCCGAATAGCCTCTGCACGCAGATTTAGCCCCGACTCAGCTGCATAAAAGCCACTATTACTATCGGCAAAAGAACGTGTGGTTGACCTTTCGATATCAGTCATTAATAGATAGGCTGCCATTAGACTCAGCAACACAAGCATCATGGTGACAGCCGTAATCATTACATATCCTTCCTCTTGCTGCGTCTGCATCTGATGCAGACGCACAATAATTGGCATCAGCTGCTTCAAGTCTTTGTGCTGGTGTTTCATCGCCTTAACGGGAAAGAACGTTGCGAGGAAAAAAATGTCCTGAAATTTGGAGATTTTTCGCTTTTATCAAACCCTTAGAAGTATCTTTTACAGTTAAAGTTACCTGTAGGGATTGAAGCTGTTGCCAACTCTCTCCAGCACCAGGAAAAGTATCTTTCAATTGGTTGCTTGACATCAAAACATTGGCTTGAAAACTAGCCAATTCATTAACTAAATTTTGAGTAACGGTTCCATTCGTTATTAGCTTAAGAGTATTGTTTTGCAAAGTATAGTGACGCTCTTCAATCAGATAAATACTACTGTTGGTACTGTAATTGTTTTGCCAAAAAGTGCTGTTCGATTTGTGTATTTTAAAATTAGAGTTGTCATCAGCGTCATAAGTAAAAAATTCACCTTTACCATTGCCATCGTAAATATAAGCCCGCACAACCTCGCTGGCGTTTCCTTGGCAACCAGTAACTTTATCTTGGGCACACCGATAGTTGCGCCAGACTTCTAGATTGTCAGGCCAGCCATCATTATTAGCATCGGGAACTGGCGTACAACCGGCCGGTGGGTTAGCACTTCTATCAGCAACAAAGACAACATCAGTATTACTGCCTGCATTAATAGTTCCACAGACAGGGAGAACTGTTCCTATCAAGTTTCGCAGAAGTATCAACTCTGAGGTTCCATTCGCATTTCTAGTAACTTGGATTACGGGTATTTTAGGGTCTGTTAGCCGCTCACCTGCCTGTTTAATATCTGTACCAACCAAATCGATAGCAGCACGCAAGTTCTGATTCACTTTATTTCGGGCTTGGTCTTCCAGGTAAAGCTTGCGATTGTAGAGAACCGCCGAGAAAGCCATGCCGATCACGATTGAAGCTATAAATATGCTGACTAGTACCTCTAATAGAGTGAATCCGCTATCTGAATTGCGTATAGACTGCCTCAATGTTGTATATCGTCGTTCCATTGTTTTTTAACTCTACTCTAACTTGTCTACTATTAGAGCCACAGTAGGCTTGGTTTTCGCAGTAATAGATCGTTGCGTTATATACATGTCCCATTGATGTAGGGGCTGGGAAAACTGTGGTGTTTCCAGAGGTTGGTAAGGTAGTAGGGTTCTGTTGCCTCAGACTATCTAGAATTTGTTGAGACGCTATCACAGCTCCTGTACGAAGTTCACTTCTAATATTGTTAAGACGTGCGTATAAAAATAGCGGTAGTGAAAATGCTAGACAAACAGTCAAAAGAGTTAGTGATACTACGGCCTCAAGCAGGCTGAACCCTTGTTCTTCTTTATTAAGATTTTTCTTTTTCATTGAGCTGCTACTGCCCCCCCAAGTAGAACCTCAACAGTACTTGTTTTATTATTATCTTTATCCTGTAAAGTAATGATGAGATTTGAGTTTGCTAATCCTCGGCTGTTATAGCAAATAGTCCAAGCTAAAGGAAGTGCTTGTACAACACCATCCTTAGTTGTAGGTGCTACCATCTGGGTACGTTTAGGTAAATCAAGATTAAAGTTAGGAGTTGCAACCCAGTTCGTCGCACTGCAATTGTTGGCAGATTCCGCTATGAGATTAGTCGCGGAACCAGGCCTGACTCGGTAGGCTGAGGTCGTAGCCATTGCCCTAGCCCTAATCAATTGGAAGTTGCCTGAGACTTGAGTGACTGCATTCTGCAAGGGTTTGTTTGCAAACATTAAGCTAGGCACAGCCATTGCTGACAAAATACCAATAATTGCGATAACAACTAATACTTCCACCAGAGTAAAACCTTGATAATTTTTCACTGTGCCTCCACAGGGCAAGTAAGTTGTTTCCAGGAAAAATAAAGGGTATATGTGAATTTATTCATACTAATAATAAAATATTTCTTATGCTATATCAATAATTTTTTTTGTCAATTAACAACAAACGAGGCTAAACTCTTAAGCCCATTCCCTGCCCGGAGTATGCGAGATTTTACAGACCTTCGTTAGCGTTATTTCCTACTAATAACCAACCGCTAACAGCTAACACCCGGTCGCACTCGTTGGGGATGATCGGTCTAAATCAGGTGAATTCAGCAATATTACCTACACTAATTTTGTAGAGATATGTCACTCTGTATAGATATGTAAAAGATGGGTGGAATTGGGGCAAATGAAGATTCTGGTACTAACTTGGGAGTTTCCGCCGCGCCTTGTGGGAGGCATTGCTCGTCATGTTGCGGAGTTATATCCGGAGTTGGTCAAGCTAGGGCATGAAGTCCACCTGATTACAGTCGAGTTCGGGGAAGCACCCCGTTATGAGGTGGTGGATGGGGTGCGCGTTCATCGGGTATCAGTCGGTTACAGCCAAGACTTCTTCCACTGGGTTGTGAACCTAAACGAGAGCATGGGGCAGCACGGAGCCAAGCTGATATTAGAGGAAGGTGCCTTTGATGTGATTCATGCTCATGATTGGCTTGTGGGGGATGCGGCGATCGCTCTCAAGCACAACTTCAAAACCCCGATTGTAGCCACCATCCACGCCACCGAATTTGGTCGGCACAACGGTCTCCACACAGATACTCAGCAATACATCAGTGGTAAAGAAAAGCTTCTCGCTTACAACGCTTGGCGAGTCATTGTCTGCACAGACTATATGCGGCGGGAAGTGGAAAAAGCTTTAGAAACGCCTTGGGACAAAATTGATGTTGTATATAACGGCATCCGACCAGAGAAAAAACTGCGTGGCCACGAATTTGATGCTTGGAACTTCCGCCGACGGTTTGCCAATGATGGAGAGAAAATTGTCTACTATGTCGGTCGCATGACCTACGAAAAAGGTGTCTCAGTATTGCTTAACGCAGCCCCAAAAGTGGCGTGGGAACTCGGAGGCTATATTAAATTCGTGTTCATTGGCGGCGGCAATACCGACCACCTCAAGCAGCAAGCTTGGAACTTGGGTATTTGGGACAAGTGCTATTTCACCGGCTTTATGTCAGATGAAGACCTAGATAAATTTCAGACTGTTGCTGATTGTGCGGTATTCCCCAGCCTCTACGAACCCTTTGGAATTGTCGCCTTAGAAAGCTTTGCCGCCCGCGTGCCAGTGGTTGTCTCTGATACAGGCGGTTTCCCAGAGGTGGTGCGACATACCAAAACTGGCATCGTCACTTGGACGAATAATGCCGAATCCTTGGCTTGGGGCATCTTGGAGGTATTGAAAAATCCAGGCTACGCCCAGTGGCTAATTGACAATGCTTACGAAGATTTAGGGCGACGGTTCAACTGGCCTAAGTTAGCTCAACAAACTGAGGCTGTTTATGGTCGGGTTTTACACGAGCGATCGCAAGCTACCTGGCTCTAGCAATAGTTATCAGTTTTGAGTTATGAGTTTTAAGTTATTCAGAAATCTCTTTAACTCAAAACTCAACGCTCAGCATTCAAAACTATTTCAGTAAATATGCTCATGACAGTGCGCGATCGCACCTTGATATTCGCATTCAGTGACATCCCTGATTGTCATAAAACTTTTTTGCCATTAATCACTAAAAGCTGGTGATTTAGCTTAATTTTTGCCGGAAATCTATCGAATGGATGAACTTGATCCGGCGGTAAGGCATCTGAACCCCTCGAAACTAAGCTGCCCTTAATATCACCAAGCTCACTAAAAGGAAACGAGTCAATTCTCAGAAATATTTTTTATTACTTTTATCGCTCAAAGCGCGATCGCTTTTTAGCTGTAATGCGATCGCACGCCAGTAAGCACAAAATGCCTATGGCTAGGCATCATAACCCTTTTGGTATGCCTAACGCTTCGTGCATTTTAACGCTAATCACAGCATTTTTAACAAGCAGGCAGAAAGAAAAGTCAATAATTCCGGCATCATTAGGCAGTTTAAATTTTATTAATTTCACTTAATTAGTAGAAATGTATATTTATTTTTTCTATTATAAAAACCCCCAATCTGGCTGGCAGCAAAGCTCTGAGAAAATAACTTTTTTTTATCTGCTTAAGTTATACGTTTTCTGGTACTTTGTTTCATAGAAATCATCTAACTCTTAGTAAATAACGCTATACTGTTTATATAGTTACATTTACTTGAATTTGTAGTTCACCTACTAATCTGAATATATATAAAAAGTGGTTGTGCTAAGGATGTAATGACCTGAGATTGTTGAAGTAAGGTTTTCGACGGTAATTATCCTTACGTGTTAGGCACTACCGAAAAATTAAATTGTCAGGTACGAGAGTGGAAGCCTCAAACTAAACTTTCACCCTCACCATGGCATGGATAACATTAGTAAATTGGAGAAATAATCATGGCTACTTACACGCTAACTACCAATGGGGATAATCTTGTTGGCACCGCAGGTAACGACACATTTAATGGGACTTATGATGCTGCGGTAACGGATACGTTTGGTGCTAACGATTTTCTCAATGGTGGCACAGGCATAGATACGCTGCATATTGACCATCTTCTGGATGTTGCTATCACACCGCCTGATAATCTCTGGACTAATCTGAGAAATATTGAGAATGTTGTAATCAATACGACAGGTAATGGGGCGCAAACCATTACTACAGGTGTTAATTTTCAAGCAGCATTCGCGGACTTGGGCGTAGGACTAACAACAACAACATCCGGGGCCGGTGCGATTGACATTGGCATGACCACATTCACCGGTGCGGCAACACTCAAAACAACATCCACAGCAGGTGCTCAAACTATTGTCACGGGTTCAGGTACTACTACAGTGACAGCAAGCTCCGATGCCGGGTCAATGAATATAAAAGGTGTAGGTCTTAACAAGATCTTTGCAACTACCACCGGAGCGGGGGCGCAGATTATTGGTGACGGTAGTGGTAATGGTGCAAATCTTGCCCTAGTGAAGGCTACATCTGCTGGAGGAGCACAAACTATAACAAGTACCAGTACAAGTGCGGTCGTTGTGGAAGCAACATCTGCTGCGGGCAAACAAATTATTACAACTAATTCAGGTGCAGATACCATAACGGCATCAACCACAAGTGCTACTAATACAATTAATACGGGGGCAGGCAACGATAGGGTTACCATTTTGGCTACGACTTCGGGTAATTACACTATCAATGGCGGTACAGGGAATGACACCATAACAGGTGGGGCAGGGAATGACGCTCTGATTGGTGATCTCGGCAATGATATTCTGAACGGAGGTGCCGGTGTTGACAACATGATGGGTGGTGATGGCTCCGACGTTTATTATGTTGACATCGCTACAGATGTAGTAAGCGAAACCAATGCTCTTGCCAGTACGGGTGGCATTGATAAAGTGAACAGCTCTCTTGCAGCTTATACATTAGGTGCGAACTTAGAGAACCTCACCTTAATTGGAACTGCTGCCATCAACGGTACAGGCAACGCACTAAACAACACCATCATAGGTAATGCGGCTGCCAACACCCTCAATGGGGGAGCCGGAAATGACATCCTTAACGGTGGTACGGGTATTGATACCTTAATTGGTGGCGGCGGTAACGACATTTATGTTGTCGAGAATGCAGGAGATGTCGTTAGTGAAACTTCTACCCTCGTCACTGAGATTGATACAGTACAGTCTTCCATCAACTACACCCTGGGAGCGAACGTAGAGAACCTCACCTTAATTGGAACTGCTGCCATCAACGGTACAGGCAACGCGCTTAACAACACCATCAAAGGTAATGCGGCTACCAATATTCTTAATGGTGGTACTGGTATTGATACCTTAACGGGTCTTGCTGGGAACGATATCCTGGTTGGAGGTTTTGGTAATGACATCCTCACTGGCGGTACTGGCGCTGATAGCTTCCGTTTCAACGCTCCTACTGAAGGTATTGACAGGATTGCTGACTTCAAACTCCTGGATAATGACATTCTCCAAATCTCCGCTGCCGGTTTCGGGGGTGGGTTAGCTGTCGGTACCCTGGCATCTAATATGTTCCTATCTGGTTCTGGGGCAACAACAGCGACAAATGCTAATCAGCGGTTTATCTACAACAGTGCCAATGGTGGTTTATTCTTTGATGCAGATGGTAACGGCGCCCTTTCTGCAACAATCCAGATAGCCACTTTAACTGGTATGCCCGCACTCAACAATAGCAACATTGAGATTATTGCTTAGAGCTAATATCTGTTGACATCTTCCCCGACCTGCTGGCGCGAGGTCGGGGATTTGTATTAGATCATGTCCGATTGATTAGTTACGAATTGTAGGTTGGGTTGCACTGCGTTTAACCCAACACCAAGCTTATCAATATAATTTATTATTTTTATCGCTCAAAGCGCGATCGCCTTACAGCTAAAAGGCGATCGCACGCCAGTAAGCACAAAATGCCTAGCGCTAGGCATCATCACCCTTTGGGTATGCCTACATAGTCTTCTGGTTCCATAGCACGGTTCGTGCCTTTTAACGCTAATCACAGCATTTTTAACAAGCAGAAAGAAAATGTCAAAAATTTGGGCATCATTGGTAGTTTAAGTTTTATTAATTTCACTAAATTACTATAGACGTATATTTATATTTTTTCTTAGACGAACCCCCAATCTCTCTGGAAGTAAAATTCCCAGAGAAATTACAACTTTTTATCTGCTTAAGTTATCCACTTAGTTGACTTAAGTTATACATAAACGCAAATATTTAGGTAATAAAGTCAGCTTTTATTTCCAAAAACACTTAATATAAGTTGGGTAATACCATAAAACAACTCCGGCGGTCGCCAGCAGCTTAAATCTCAGTAATTTCACTGAAGCTTTATATCTGTATCATTTTTAGAATGATAGCTCAAACACAGCCTAAATTTACCGGAACCGCAAGTAGCTAGGGGACGAGGTTAATCTCTCAGCAAGTTGCCCAATTCAATTGTTATGCGGTCTTTTTGTATTTAATCCTGCTCAGCCATCCATATTTTATTAAGTATCAGCACTGTTAGCGACATGAACCGTTTACTAAATAGTTTTATCCTTACCTAGACTCTAGAGCCGGCAATCCAAACCACTTCACACTCAGGAACTTTTTCCATTGACTAATCAACAGGTTTTAGATAATAGCGCTCCTAAGAGTATTGAATGTAACACCTCTGGAGCGTTTGAATCCTGGATAGCTCAGATCGGTGGTTCTTTAGCAGTTAGCACCTACCAAGCCGGAAAAGTGGCACTCATTGGCTGGGATGGTCAGCAAGTGAGCTTGGTATTGCGTCAGTTCCAAAAGCCTATGGGAATGGCCGTGCAAGGTCAGCGCTTGGCTATAGCAACCCAACATGAAGTTTTGCTGCTTGCCAATTCCCCCCTACTAGCAGCAGACTATCTCCCAGAGCAACCCGGTCGCTACGATGCCCTTTATCTGCCTCGTGTAGCTTACTATACCGGAGACTTAAACATCCATGACATGGCATTTGGCAGCGATCGCCTGTGGATGGTAAATAGCCGCTTTTCTTGTTTAGCTTCCACCAGCAAAGACTTTAGCTTTGTCCCCTGTTGGCAGCCTGAGTTTATCAGCGAAGTAGTACCGGAAGATCGCTGTCACCTCAATGGTTTGGCACTCAAGAACGGGCAACCGAAATATGTCACCGCTTTAGGTGAGAGCAATGCAGTCGGAGGGTGGCGGGATACTAAAGCCACAGGGGGAATATTAATTGACGTTGAAACCAAGGAAATTATCTTGCGGGGGATGTCCATGCCCCATTCCCCGCGGTGGCATGATGGCTATCTGTGGGTGCTTAACTCCGGAACCGGGGAGTTATGGCGAGTAGAACCAGACACCGGAAAATATGAAGTAGTCTGCTTGCTCCCAGGCTTTTTGCGAGGATTATGCTGTATTGGTCCCTATGCCGTTGTGGGGCTGAGTCAGATTCGAGAGCAGCACATTTTCGGAGGTTTACCTGTGCAAGAGCGCTTTGAGCGCTTGGTATGTGGTCTAGCCGTGGTAGATCTACGCAATGGCAGCATTGTCGGTACTTTTGAGTTCACATCTGGGTGCCAGGAGCTATATGACGTGCAGTTCCTGGCTGGAGTACAGCGACCCACCATCCTCAACCAGGAACGCGCAGAGGTGCGTCAGGCAGTTACTGCCCCTGAGTTTGCCTACTGGTTACGCCCTTCTTCTCAAATTAAATAAATCTCTATTCCCCAGTCGTGCTAAGGCGTTGGGGTAGTGGGTGCTCTAGCGTGGTGCCAGTACTGCTAGAAAGCCTAAAGATTTTTTCTTTCTCGGTCAATCCTCACTTTCAGTTATTAACTGTAGAAATATTATGTCATTCACCGATACTACCGGAGCTACAGTCACAGGCGTTTATGCGGCTGATGTTTCTGACCCGATAACCGCCAATGAACGTTTAGTTGCCACAGTTGGGCAGCTAGTCGTTAGTTTCTCAGAAGATTTAAATGTCACGGGAGGCAGCAGTGGCGTTAACAGTGCTACAAATGCCGCCAACTGGAAACTGCTACGCAACGGGGTCGATATCAGTAGCCAGATTAGTGATATTAGCTTTGTTTTCAACAATACAACTAATCGTTATGAAGCCATACTCAGCCTAAGTACCTCTCTGACCGGAGGAGATTATAGCTTAACAGCACTCAGTGCGATTACAGACCTCAACGGCAATGCTTTAGATGGAGATGGCAATGGTACTCCGGGGGGTGATTTTAGCCAAGTTTTCTCTATCCGCACGCCTGTAGCACAAGGTTCCGAGTTCCGCGTCAACACCACCACCGCTAGCACTCAATACGCCTCCACAGTGGCAATGGATGCGGATGGAGACTTTGTCGTCACTTGGAGTAGCTATCTACAAGATGGCAGCCACTATGGCATCTATGCCCAGCGCTACAACTCCGCAGGCGTTGCTGTGGGGAGTGAGTTCCGCGTCAACACCACCACCGCTAGCACTCAACGCGACTCCACAGTGGCAATGGATGCGGATGGAGACTTTGTCGTCACTTGGAGTAGCGCTGGACAAGATGGCCGTGGCTATGGCATCTATGCCCAGCGCTACAACTCCTCCGGTGTCGCTGTGGGAAGTGAGTTCCGCATCAACACCACCACCGCTAGCGAGGAATTCAGCTCCACAGTGGCAATGGATGCGGATGGAGACTTTGTCGTCACTTGGACTAGCTTTGGACCAGATGGCAGTGGCTATGGCATCTATGCCCAGCGCTACAACTCCGCAGGCGCTGCTGTGGGGGGTGAGTTCCGCGTCAACACCACCACCGCTAACGATCAACACTACTCCACAGTGGCAATGGATGCGGATGGAGACTTTGTCGTCACTTGGAGTAGCAACCTACAAGATGGCAGTGGATGGGGCATCTATGCCCAGCGCTACAACTCCTCCGGTGTCGCTGTGGGGGGCGAGTTCCGCGTCAACACCACCACCGCTAACGATCAACACTACTCCACAGTGGCAATGGATGCGGATGGAGACTTTGTCGTCACTTGGAGTAGCAACCTACAAGATGGCGATGGCTATGGCATCTATGCCCAGCGCTACAACTCCGCAGGCGTTGCCCAGGGAGGTGAAGTTCTAATCAATAGCTATACCGCTAGCACTCAACGCTACTCCACAGTGGCAATGGATGCGGATGGCGACTTTGTCGTAGATTGGCAAAGCAATGGCATCTATGCTCAAGTTTACAAATCTACTGAAGCGCCTGCCACAGTGGGCATCAATAATGTCAGCGTCTTCAGAGATGCCCCGAACACAACTATTGACTTGTTTGCCGCCTTTGCTGATTCTACTGACCCAGACAGCAACCTGACATATAGTGTTGTCAGTAATAGCCAACCCAGCCTGTTTAGTGGCACAACTATCGATAACTCTACAGGCCAACTCATCCTAGACTATAACCCTAACAGTTTTGGCAGCGGTAATATTACACTCAGAGCCACAGATACAAGTGGTTTATTTGTAGAAACAACATTTAGCGTTAGCGTCGGCTCCTTCGCTTCCAATGGCTCTGAGTTCGGCGTCAACACCACCACCGCTAACCAACAACGCTCCTCCACAGTCGCCATGGATGCGGATGGAGACTTTGTCGTCACTTGGAGTAGCTCAGGACAAGATGGCGGTGGCTATGGCATCTATGCCCAGCGCTACAACTCCGCAGGCGTCGCTGTGGGGAGTGAGTTCGGCGTCAACACCACCACCGCTAGCACTCAATACGGCTCCACAGTGGCAATGGATGCGGATGGAGACTTTGTCGTCACTTGGAATAGCTATGGACAAGATGGCAGTGGCTATGGCATCTATGCCCAGCGCTACAACTCCGCAGGCGCTGCTGTGGGGAGTGAGTTCCGCGTCAACACCACCACCGCTAGCACTCAACGCTACTCCACAGTGGCAATGGATGCGGATGGAGACTTTGTCGTCACTTGGACAAGCTCAGGACAAGATGGCGATGGCGATGGCATCTATGCCCAGCGCTACAACTCCTCCGGTGTCGCTGTGGGGGGTGAGTTCCTCGTCAACACCACCACCAATGACTATCAATACGCTTCCACAGTGGCAATGGATGCGGATGGAGACTTTATCGTCACTTGGAATAGCTATGGACAAGATGGCAATGGCTATGGAATCTATGCCCAGCGCTACAACTCCGCAGGCGTTGCTATGGGGGGTGAAGTTCTAATCAATAGCTATACCAGCGATGACCAATACGGCTCTTCTGTGGCCATGGATGCGGATGGCGACTTTGTCGTAGGTTGGCAAAGCAATGGACAAGATGGCAGCGGCTATGGCATCTATGCTCAAAGCTTTGATGGCAACCAAATTCCCACCACAACAGGTATTAATAATGTCATCGTCGCTGAAGATGCTGCTAACACGGTCATAGATTTATTTGCCGCTTTTGCCGATAATGATGCAGATAATACTCTGAGCTACAGTATTACAGGCAATACAACCTCTAGCTTGTTTAGTAGCACCACCATTGATCAAGTCACCGGACAGCTAGTTCTCGACTACGCAAACAATGCTAATGGCAGCAGCGACCTAACTGTGCGAGCGACTGACAGCCGAGGGTTGTATACCGAAACCACCTTTAATGTCAACGTCACAGCCGTTAATGACGCTCCAGTCCTAACAACCAATAACAGTCTCACCTTAAATGAGCGTACTGACTCTACAATTACCAATGCTCTGCTGCAAACAACCGATGTCGAGCAGACGAATGAACAACTAATTTACACCCTCACTGACCTACCCAACTACGGCACGCTTCAACTCAATGATGGCGTCAATAACGTTCCTCTAGCAGTCGGACAAACCTTCACACAAGCTGATATCAATTCTGGCAAAGTTAGTTATAACCACAACGGTGCTGAAACCGCCAGCGATAGCTTCGCCTTCACGGTTAAGGACGGGGCTGGCGGTTTCATCTCAACGAGAACTTTTAGCATCAATATCTCTGCCGTCGATGAAACTATAAACGGCACAAGTGGCAACGACACTATAAACGGGCTTGCTGGCAACGACACTATAAACGGGCTTGCTGGCAACGACACTATAAACGGGGGTAGTGGCAACGACACTATAAACGGGGGTAGTGGTAACGACACTCTTAACGGGAGTAGTGGTAACGATACATATATTGTCGATAGCAGCAGCGACAGCATCAGCGAAATTGCTAACGAAGGCATAGACACAGTGCAATCGGCTGTCAGTTGGACATTAGGTGCCAACTTAGAGAACCTTACTTTAACTGGCGCAGCAGCCATTAACGGTACCGGCAATACCCTCAATAACACCCTCACTGGGAA
>JAESFH010000190.1_pt1 | contig 37759 bp, 55 predicted proteins | sample 9269381 | NCBI WGS metagenome assembly JAESFH01 (sample SAMN14504062, study PRJNA617094) | algae metagenome | isolation source: Aphanothece sp. CMT-3BRIN-NPC111 and co-occurring heterotrophs from well... | place: USA: Clark Mountains Wilderness, California | collected 2010-04-18
GCTTCAAAACAAACCAAAAATTGCTTTAAAAGCAAGTTAAATTTTATTTCTAAACATTTGACAAAAGGTAATGAATTGATTTCCAATCAATTTAAAATTTAAACTTTGCGGCCGTGGATATACATAGAAGTAGTACCCCTCGTATTTCTTTCTTTTTCAAGTTCATCAATATACTTCGAATCAACATTCTCCATTAGCAAAGTAATCAAGAGGCTTTCCATATTCATTAGCCTCATTTCGTGTTCAAACTGCTCTTTTGGCGTAAGGTATTTTTTCTTCGTATCATAAATGTCTCTCTCCTGCCTTAACGTTTCGCGTAAATGATTTATGAGGTCATCCGGATTATATCCCTTCTTAATCAACGTCTCGGATATGCTATTGCTCATCGATCGGTCAATATCAATTAATGCTAACGTTACTGCAATAGGTAATTTTCACTAAAAAAGTAGTGAAAATTACCTATTGAAAGTATGCTGACATTTGTCTTGATTGCTTTGAAAACTAAAAGCAAAACTCTAATGGCTGAATTCAACAAGCACGTTGGCAAATTTATTGATAAGGAAAAAGCAGAGAAGCAAATCAAGAATTACAAAAAGCTAAAGCTAAAAACAGACAGCAGCTTCTTTGGTTCTGATATCATTCAGGACTTAATTAACGCGCCAGGTGCAATAGGTATACGCATTCATTATGCAATGGATGATGAAGGTTACATGCAGCCTGTTCTTACTGCAGAGTACAATGACTCTGCTCCTGCCAAAGCATCTACTGATCAGTCCACCACTTACGCTGATGCATCTTTAGGATGCCCTCCTTACTGTCCTAAATAGCTTATGCCACTTCTCATTGTTGTACTCGCGAGTAGCATTTTGGTTCCATTGGTAATTGGAGCACTTCGGTACAGAAGCGCTTCAGACTCACACAGAACTTTTTTTGTTCTTATCTGCGCGGCCACTGCCAGCGAGATCTTATTGCTCTACATGGCCATCTCTGGCCATCACAATCTTGCTGTAATGCATATTTATTCGATCATAGAAACGATTTTAGTGGTGACCTACTTTACTAACGAGGTTAAAAATGCTTCGTTCAAGAAAGGAATAATCATGTCGCTAAATATCGTGACCTCTATCGCTGTAATATATGCTATTGTTGGTAATAACTTTGAACAATACCCTTCAATTCCCAGGGCTCTGGATGCATTGCTTATAATTGCTTGCTGCATCTATTACTACTACGAATTAGTTACCATTGGAGAAACGAAAGACCCAACTACAAATGGAAGTTTCTTTGTTACTGGTGGTATCATGATCTATTTTAGCGCAACTTTTATCACCTGGCTGATGATGAAGTATGTAATTGATGACTCAATGTATGTAAGCGCGCTCTATGGCTCACATGCGTGGATCAATGCCTTTTGCAATCTATTTTATGCTTACGGATTATGGATAAGTTCACCATCATTGTCATATCGTTCATAGCCTTCAACGTAGGCCTGGTTACGGCCATTATGTGGTACGTGCGAAAGGTTAAGCTTGACCAGATCAAGCGCCAAGGCAGGGTCGTAAACCTTGCAAAACGTAATGAAGACTTAACCGAGCTCCTAAGAACAAAAGATTCTCTCCTGGACAAATACAGGCATTTGGTTAATAAGATGTTTTAAGCTAAAAAAGAAAAATTACAATCCCACTCCATAGAAATTTTTAAATGAAATGGCTGGCCTATTTTGGCGATTCTCGAAAGGAAGTCAAGAAGGATCAAAGTTCGATGACTACTGAACAAATTTTTTAATGTACTTCTTTTCGACCGTAGAAAACATGAACACTTTTAGATCGTGTCTTTGACGTTCAAGGTAAAATGTATTCCCATCAATTGCTTTGATATTCCATCCAAACCTTGGTACATCGACAAAAGATATGTCATGATCCTCATAGTATTGATCGGAGATAAAAACTTGCTGTCCTACTTTAAATTCGTCAATATTTTTCGAAGATTCTTTTCTCTTTGCCATATGTTCACATAAAGCTTAAAAAATCATTTCCGTTTTTCTTTCGGTAACAAATTGCAGGAGTATTCATCCTCCTGCAACTCTACACCAATGCTTTTACTTTATCAACTTCTTTCGACCCCTTTTTGGCTTGCCACAGATCATAACTGGTCTGCATGTTCATCCACAAGTAAGGCGTATTCCTGAAAGCCCTGCTAAGCTTTAATGCCATGGCAGGAGAAATGCCTGCCTTGCCGTTAATGATGTCCGACAAACGAGGCCTGCTAATAAGTAATTTTTCTGCAGCTTGGGTAATGCTCAGCCCAAGCGGCTCCAAGTAAAATTCGAGCAGAATCTCACCAGGGTGTGGGGGATTGTGCTGAATAAAGTCTTCCATTTATAATTTTCTCTTAATGCGTATCTAAGTAATCTATATCGTAAGCATTACCGTTCGTGAACTGAAATACTATTCGAAAATTTCCCGACACATCAACGGAGTACCAGCCAGCATAGGGGGGTGCTTTTAATTTATGCAGCCTGAATGCTGGTGTATTGATATCCTCGAGTTGGTGTGCGTTGTGGATTAGATATAGCAATTTCTTAATCTTGCTTAATCTTTCCTGAGGTAGCTTCTTGCTTTTCTCCGTGACAAAGAACTCCTGGAGCCCCTTGTGTTTGAAACTTTTGATCATTCTAATGCTGTTTCGAAAAATTCAGAAATTTGTTTCATCGGTATTGAGTTTGTGTTCAAAATTAGTTAATGGTTACGTGTTCCGTAACACAGCACGAATGTAACTAAAAGAATGGAAATTATTCGAATTTTCTTGCCGATATTTATCAAACTTTTTTTGCAACTAGATTTCAGTTGCTGTACCTTTACTACTGGCAAACAAGTATGAGTAAGTTTCAAAAAGCACTGAATCGCCTGTTATCTAGACCCTCCGATTTAACATACGATGAGTTAAAGATGATCCTGACGAGTTTCGGTTATGAAGAAATAATGGGAAAGGGCTCTGGGAGGAAGTTTATCCACTCAGAAACACAACACCTGATTGTTAATTTACATAAGCCACATCCAAGGCCTATTATTAAGATGTACATAATTAAGCGCGTAATTGAAAAACTATTTGAACAAAATTTAATATGAAGAATACTTTAGAATATAAAGGTTATCAAGCCAAAGTTGAATTTAGTGTAGAGGATGATGTGCTCTTTGGAGAGCTATCGGGTATAAATGATCTAGTTACTTTTGAAGGGGACAACGTCCAAGAACTTAAGCAGGCGTTTCACGATGCTGTTGATGAATATTTAGAACTTTGCAAGCAACAAGGTAAGACTCCAGAAAAAGCTTATAAAGGAAGTTTTAATGTAAGAATTAAGCCCGAGACCCATCGTCTAGCAGCTCGAAAGGCTGAAGCACTGGGAATTTCGTTGAACGAATTTGTTGAGAAAGCTATAACGAGCCAAGTAAATGATGAAGCTCCTTCGAAAAACGAAGTTGTAAGTGGGGTTAGATCCTACCCTGAAGTAATTTATGGCGGGTCGTACGTAAAGAGAACAGAAGTACTACAAGTAAAACCAAGGAAACAAAAAGTTGTTTCTATCAAAACCAAATCCGGCAGAGGAAAAGGTTCTGACCCGGAAGATAGAAGAGCGAAAGATTCTGACAGAGAAGATAGAAGATACGCAAGCAAAAAAGGTTAATATGTAAACTATATGTAACCAATCTGCTTCAAGTTATTGATTATCAGAAGAAATAGCACAACTCATAATCAGGGGGTCGGGGGATCGTGCCCCTCTGGGCCCACAGTAAATGCCCATTTTTATTCAAATATGGGCATTTTTTATTTCTGGCCTGTCCGTTATGGCCGACAAAATAGGCATTTTTGGTAGTATACTTGTAACCGTAATGTAACCTTCCGAACGGTTTTATGATCAGTATACGCTTGTACCAGGCAAAAGGGAAAATGCGTGCAGATGGCAAGGCCCCTATCTTCTATGTTCTAGCCAAAGGGTCCGAACGTATCTACATTCTCACAAAAAAATATTTAAAGACAGACTGTTTTGACAACAGTAAAGGACTTGTTCTAAAGGGCGCCGACAATAGCATTAAACTGAACGCGTTCTTTAAAAGGCAGATGACAAGGCTGGATGACATTGTCATTGATTTGTCAAATGAAGGCAAGGAGGTTACGTTGAAGAAAGTAAAGGCGATCTTTACAAATGACCTATCGAAAGACTTTCTCTCCTTTGCATATACCGAGCTCAAGAACCAAAAACATCTCATTAGTCCCAAAACGTATTTAGGTTATTGGGAACGTCTTAACGTCCTCAAGAAATACTGCAATGGCGAATTGCCATTCAAGTCAATAACTTATGAATGGCTTGCTCTGTATCAGCATGATTGTGTCCTTAAGGGGCGAAAACCAAATGGCTATTACCAAGATTTCGCTACCATAAAGAAATTTTGGAAAATAGCTTTTTTAAAAGGTGAAGTTAGACACAACCCTTTTAACAATTTCAAACTAAAAACGGAAGAAACTCAGCGTAATTGGCTTACGAAGGAGGAACTAATTTTACTCAATAACCTTTTACTAACTGATAAAATTACAGAAGCAGTAAAGAACACTCTTAGGCATTTTTTATTCAGCTGCTTTACAGGACTACGGTTTGGCGACAAAAAGGCTTTTAGCAACGCAAACATCGTCAATGATCGTATTTCGTTAAGAACCAAGAAACGGGAGAAGTATATCAACATTGCATTTAATGATCAAGCAAGAGAACTCTTACCTTTTGTCCTGGAGCGTAAATTGAAAGAGAAGAGTAACAGAGTAACTAAGGATCTAAAGTTATGTATGGAGTCCGTTAACATTACCAAACACATAACATACCACTGCAGCCGTCATACATTTGCAGTAAACTCGTTACTATTGGGAATTGATATTGTTACTGTGAGAGATTGGTTAGGCCATAAAAGCGTTACTACAACGGAGATCTATGCGAAAATTGCAGATCAATTCCGAGATGAAAATATGAAGAAGTGGAGCAACTTTTATGGAACGGAAGAAAAAGTACTTGAAGAAATTTAAGGATTGGTTTGTAGGTTTTCTTTTGATTTTAGAGGGACTTTTCGTCCCTCTTTTTTTTACACATCAGCTTCCGACTGTATTCTGTTAAGGGTATCGAGCCCTTTTTGAGTATCCTGTAAATTATTGCTAACCTTTATCCGGTCGATACGTGTATCATTTGATCTTTTGTATCCAGCAAGGTCTTCTCTTGTTGAGCGGGTTTCCTGGATGAGTTCTCTTAAAAGATCATCCGTATTGCCGTTCATGGCACTTGGCATAGGTGATGCCATAGAACCGCGACTCTGATCTCGCCATGGACTGACTGGCCCGCCAGCCTCGAACCTACGCCCCCAATTACTAAATGAATTGATAGCTGAAAGCTGGCGTCTAAAACGTGAAGCACTTCGTTTATTAATAATTACTTCTCCACCTTCAGCTTCGAAACCAGGTTGGCGATTTACAGTGAAAGGCACACCGCCCTGAGCATGAGAAGGTCCGTGGATTACACCACCTTTCGCATACTGTGTAGAATCAATTTTCTTTAAAGCCGCGTTTGAGCGAATCAATGCTGCTGCAGTCAGCGCTGCCCCTAATATGGGTCCTACGATGGGGCCAAGCGTTGCAGCTCCTTGCCATATGGATGAGATTTCAGTAATTAAATTAAGAGCAACCTGCGTTCGCTCTGCTCGTTTCTGTTTGTTTCCATTCTCACGCTTTATTTTAACGAGCTCGTTTTGCGCAAGTTTATATTGTAAGCTCTCTTCTCCATGCAGTTCCTTTGCGCGATCAACACGAGCTTGTTGAGCATCAATATCAGCCTGATAACTTTCTGCGAGTGCCCCAGCAAGCTGGCTTGCACCACTGACCGTGGCCATGAAGCGCTGCTTATCATTTTCTTCTATCTTTCTATTATGCTCAATATTTAGATTGAGAAGGTTTCCATAGATTTCTTGATACTTCTCAGTTTTCTCCTGTCCTGCCTGTTCTAATAATTCGAGCTGTTGTTCGAGGTTGCGGGCCTGTATATTGAAGAGCTCATCATTGAATTGCTCTTCATTAATCTGTCGTGTTGCAAGGGCTTCGAGGACTATTAGTTCTTCATCACGGGCACCATCTTCAATAGTCTTCAGCTGGGCATCAATTCTAGCCTGTTCCTTTTCCTTGTCAATTTTATTCCATTTCTCATTGACTGCAGCTCGCTGCTGGCGACCAAGCTCCTGGGCGGCCACCATACGTTCTGCATAGAAAGGAGCGTTCTCATCAAGCGCTTCAATTTGCCTTTGAAGATTTAATTTAAGCTGGGCGAGATCTTTCTCTCTGCTATCACTCATCGCCTGCACCTGCATATCTTCCAGGTTGCGCAGGTTTGCATAGTAGGTATCCCAATATTTTTTTTGCTCCTCAAGTTTCTTTTGAAGCTCGGCAGCCTCTTTCGCACGTTGCTTATCGCGTGCTTCTGCAGCTTTTGCTTCTTTTGCTTCTTGCTCCTCACGCAGCTTATCGCGCTGGTTATTAATTTTTTCTAGGAGCACGTTATTCTTCCCTTCCAAATTGATGACTGCTACACGATTGTCAGCTATCTTTTCGAGCAAGTCATCATCCAATGTGCCACGCTTTTCATATTCAATCTCTTGCGCTAATGTACCCTCAGCCAGTTGCAATATTTCATCTTCACTAAGCTTTGATTTTTGCTTAGCCTGCATGATTGTCAGGTTCAAGTTATCGATCGCTAATTTTTTTTCTTTTTCAAAATTTTGGATCGCAACTTTCTCAGCTCCTTCTAAAACAGTGAGTCGCTCTTTTTCTGCCAGTGTTCTGTTTTTTGATTGAACAATAAGACGGTCAATACTTGCTTCTGCTTCAGCATTGCTGATTGCAATTCCACGATTACGATCATCCAGATCCTGCTGAAGCTCGGCGAGCTTAACCCCTTCCTCATATGACTTTTTAATACTATCACCCAGCCCCTTAAATGCATCTGATAATTGCTCTACGCCACCAGGAGCACCTGTAATGATCTTCCATAATCCTGCTCCAAAGTCCTGAAACCTATTTGTGAGCTCAGCAACTACGCCTGAAATTCCTCCCAGAATCTGTTCAACCTTATCAACTATTGGAGTAAATGTTTTAAAAAGAGAAATGAGTGCTGCAAGTGCGATTAAGATCAAACCAATTCCTGTCGCAGCGATTGCAGTTTTAAGAATGCCAAACTGCGATGACAATCCACCTACACCTTTTTTTGCCATGCCAAGAGAGTCGCTGACTTGGTTAAACATTGAAGCCCCCGGGAGGTTGCTCCATGCATTCTTTAGCATTTCGCTTGCATCGGTAGTACCTTTGATCTCTTCCTTTAAGTCTTTAATACTACCATCGACTTCATTAAGCTTTTTTGCAGCATCAACAAATTCCTTCGTGCCCTTAGGAAGGCCAGCAACTTCCTTGCGAAGCTTCGCGGCCTCTTTGGTTAATTCTTTTAATGATTCCCCTGCTTTTGCTCCATCTGCCAGCTCTACTTCTATCTTTGCCATCTCCCCGCTCTTAAATCCCGTTAAATTTGTTTTCCTTCTATTGCTGCAGTAAGTATCTTTTGACAATCCGCCTTATAGGCTGCGAATGTTTCAGTATTAAGTTGTTTTAGTAGGTCGCCGAGTTTCGCTTGTCGTTTCCACGGCTTTGGTTTATGCGTATCCCACTTCTTTTTGCTGAATGCAATCGCAAACACTATCCTTTGTTTTATCTGCCATGGAGTAAGATTTGGAGCTCCATTTTTGTAACCTGGTACGGCACCTTTGAATTCCACATTCTCGGACCATTTACTTAGGTCTCCTATGTTTGGAAGTTTTGTCCATTGCGGATTCTTTTGACCAATAAAGAAACCTTGATCTGCATATTGTACAATAATCCTCGGAGCTTCTGTATCGCTGGCCTTCGTGATAAGGAGAGTGGCTGACTCCTCCATCTCACCGGTGCGGCTATACTTTGAAAAGACTTTCTTTACATCAGCTAGCAGACGACTACCATATTCGTTTGCAAGCACATCAAGTTGTTCTTGTGTTAGTTTATGAATCATCGCTGTGTGATTAGTTCTGTTTCACTCACTTGCAACCCGCGATTTGTAAGTCTTAGTTTTATGCTTTTTACAAGAAAGTCGCTGCGATCAAACCTTCGTTTTAGAGTCCAATCAAATTTCAAAAGTTCGCGCAGCGTCCAGTTGACCATTAATGAGAGTGAACGTTTATTCTTGTAGTAGAGGAGCCAGTACTTGTAATAAGTATTATGGATGTACGTGATGTTTTCGTTCACTCCGGATCCCTTATTGATCGTTGCATAAGGATAATTATCTACATGTAATCCCCTATACCAAAAAATTCTCGGTATAGAAAGTTTTGCTCCTGCTAGGCGTCCAACCAAAATACCACTGCGAGTTCCTACAGAGGTTTGTGTTGTAGCTTCATTGGTGATTCGACCTAAGGGAATTTCAATTTCGTGTTCTGGAATACCAATCTCAAAAGCTTCCTCTTCAGATAGCGATCCATCAGCATCTTCTTTTTTAATTAAAAGCCTATAGCCCGTTAGCTGATTATTTGTAGCCTTCCCTTTCCGTCCAGCAATCAAATCTATACTTTGATAATTTCTAGATTTGGCAAGCGGTTCCCGGAACTGCATCACTAATTTGCCCGTATGCTCATTTTGATAAACCGCAAGGTTATATCGAACTGCAAACGCCTTTAAAAAATCAATTACTGTAATATCGGGTACAAGTTCAGACAGGTTAAAACTGCCTCGATAAAAAATGAGCTTGTTGTAAGTCTTAGCTTGAGTACGGTATACATAAGGGACGAAGTCTTGCAAAACGTCAAGGGTAAAGCTGTTATCTAATAACATGCCTTCACAAAATGAATAAAAATCTCCTTCAATATCTGCTTCTAAAAACTCTAATATTTTATCCAAAATATATTGAGTTTTTAAGAAGGGTCGCAGCGAGTGCATCCTCGTGTTGTCTCTCAGCGTTAAGGGTACACCGGGATACAGTGTTGAATTTATTTTTTTTGTCTCTGAAACAAACTGCACGCTTGTTCCGGAGAATAGATTAACATTAGTGGAGTAGTGAACATCTTCAAGTCCATGCATCCCGAAATTTATATGATAGGGAAAAACAAAACGTTTGTCCTCAGCCGTTTCGTTGAAGTGTGGAAGTAAGCCTGCATTCAAATCCGCATAATAATCATCCAAATTATATCCGATATAAAACCAGTAGTTTGGTGTACCTTCTTCTCTTGGGCCTTCGCTGACACTTACTGCGAGCTCTATCAAAGGATCAGTTGACGGGGTATAGCTACTACCGCCCTTTATCCCCCTAGTTATGATCATGCCGTAATACCCGTCAACAGTTTCGGGTGTGCTAGGATCCAATACGGACATAACCACGTCACCACCTTGCGCACTGGCATTTACAATTTGCTGGTGGATAGTTAGAGGTTGGTCGTTTTCATCAACCGTTGTCTGATAACTATTTCCATTGACTGTCACCGAAACTTGCTCATCGTTCTTATTTACAATTACCAGAACGCTCTTCGTGAAAGGCGCATCATTAATAACTATTGTTTCGTCAACAAGCTCGCGGATTCTTTTCGTTTTGATATCATCTTTTAGTGTGCCCAAACCAAATAGAAAATAAGTTTCGATTCGTCCAGCTTCGATACTATCAATTTTGATATTACCCTTCTTAAAAGGAACATCATCGAATTTCAAAATGGCCTGCTTTGGCAAAAGCTGTTGCACATTTTCCATAACATCAGGATGGCTTAACTGCCTTGAATTTTTAGGACTAGATTCTCCACCTGGCAGGCCGAATGGTAATGAGTATGAACCTGGTGTTAGCCTATTTGTATCACCGAGAATTGGATTCTCAAGCGTTATTTCAATAGATGTATCGTTCAACACATCTAAAGGTTCTGATTCATTTTCGAGCCCAATCCCAATCATATTGCAGGCGTGTAGTTTTCGTCATCATAAGATTCTACTATAGTAAAGCGCACAAAGAGCTCGTAGTTTTGATCTTCATATAAATCAAAACTACCTGGATTGATGACCACTGGTTTTCGCTTCCCGTCAGTAACATCAAATACACGTTCGCTCCGAAGCAAATCTTTCATGTAATCGAGCCATGCCTTAGAGGGGAGATACCCTGAAGAAATGTTCGTCACATGTCGCAAGACAGATGCATTGACTTCCATTTCACCATCGAGCGCGCTGTAGGTGTGCGGAAGAAATTTTACTATTGTATCTTTCTCAATTTCCACTCCTTGCTGGCCGCGACCGGTAACACGAATAACTTCATACCCTCCTAGCGAATTCAGAAACAGGAGTATCCGCTTATTGGGTGAGCTGATAGTGTCTATGAAATATGTACGCACTTCACTAATCATTTTATTATTTTGATTTGTGAGATACAGTCTATACTTCACAATGTTTTTTCCAGCATTCACAGTAAGCACGCCACTGTTTGCTGGTCCTGCTGGAATAAGATAAAGCTGTCCTCCTTCCGCAGGAATTGTTGAAACCAGTTTTCGCTCTGCTGTACCGTCGTCGAAAAAAGCCTGAAAATTCAACCGGATCTCGGTTGTCAGCGTGTTGAAGTTGAAGTAAGTAAGATAGTCTTCCTGATTTCGATCAACTTGTTTTTCGACTGGAGCCCAAGTCATAAACTTCCGTGTTGATGGAAGATATTGGTAGAAAAAATTAGTCGCCTTGAACGCAAACTTACTAAGGCCACCCATCATCACTCTATGAGTTTCTGTTTCTTCATACTCGCCGAAAGGTTCAACTTCATCATCAAAAAGAGTAGCAATGAAATGTTTGAAATTTCTAATGCGATCAGTCAACGGTACCATATCAAGTGCATTGAGCGCTGGAGGTAAAGCATGCAGCATATTGCGGAAAGCTTCACGCACTTGAAATGTCACTGCCCCGTCTGAGGCCGGAGGCAATTCTATTTGCATAGAAGAAGCATAGTTGCCACTACCTTCCGTTTCTTCAATCCGGATGTCATCTCGGACGCGGACATTTGAAACAAACGGGGAGTTCCAAGCCGGAGCTGCAGATGTGTTAAAGGTGACAGGATTACGGCTGAACCAGATATTATTGAACAATATCACATTTGTCTCAGGTTCCGGATCTCCATCTGGCTGTGGCTCCGGGTCAGGCTCTGGTTCCTGGCCAGGATCAGGCTCTAGATCTATATTAAAATCTGTTACTAAAATTAAATATTTCTGCAAATCCTCTCTGAATACAACATCAAATGAATTTGCAAGGGCGGAGAAGTTGTATAGTGCCTCTGCCCATCCATACCCAGGGGATGCAGGACTGTCTCTTTTGTAACTATTGCCGCCTGTCGATATCCAGTAATCTGGCCCATTAGCGGTGCTTTTCAAAACATTAGAGATTTGAATCGCAAGGACTCCGGATTCCTTTGTATACAATGCGATATGACAACCAGAAGCATGCTGCGAGTACAGCACAACACGGACCAGTGTAACTATAAGGCCGTCAATATTTAATTTAAGTATATATGTCCCATTGGAGTTTACTTCATATGGAAACGTAACAGTATACTTTCGACCATCAGGGCTAGTTGGAAACGGCACAAATGGTTGTGCAGGTAGTAGCGGAGTGTCTATACCAATATCTCTTTCTTTGTAGATTGTGATTAATGGACTTGTGCCGATGTCATCTCTGATGGTGACACTTATACTACCTGGCTGATTGACGCCATTAATATCGACATATCTGCTATTAAACTGAATATCGAAATTTTCCATTAGTCCCAATCACTTTGATTAAATTGAAATCCTTCTGCATCATTTATCGTAAATATGAATTCGCAGCCTATAAATTTTGTAGATGACAGATTCATATCAGCACGTTGAAACATGCTTCCGTTTACTGTGATGCTTATTTTAGACTCCCTAGTATCTTGAATTAGCCGGCTCACCACCTTCTTCATAGCAGACTCGCACAGATGGTAGTAGTGATCTTCATCTGAATGCGCTTCACTGCTACACGGTCCACCAATCCATAAGATACCTTCCCGACCAAGGATATGATTATCAGTACCAAGATCTTGTAGTTTGGATTTTACAGGTGGTAGGACCCATAGTTTTAATCCTGTCCAGGATTGAGCTTCCTCTTGACCACCTTCAGTATCACCAAAAAGAAAGCCATCAATGAAATTGGCCTGCTGGGCAATAGTATTAAAGTAGCTCTTAAAAGATTCAAAGTTGTTCAGTTCAAATTCCATGTTCTTGTTGGTTTGAAATGAGGAACCCTACAGGCAGGCAGGTAAATAGCTTCTGGATGTTTATAATTTCCGCCTTTCAGATTTCGCCCTATTCGTGCAGCTCTCGTTTTCATCGAGAATATTCCGAAATGTTGCAGCCTTACTGAATTACCGGAGCTGACCTGGTTCTGGATCGTTTCCAGCAAGACGTTCAATACCAGCTCAACATCAGTTTGTATGATGCCAGTGTTGCGTGAAACTTGATGGATCAGATCTCTTCTATTCATGTTGCTTGTTGCGTTCCTTTGCCTCTATTGCTTTTTGTTCCAGGTAGTCAAGAGCATCATAAATTTTTGCGTTGCGAGCCGTCTCCAGACCTTTAAACACATCCGTTTCTGCCAAGTGATATCGCAGGTTCATCCAGAGCGTGCCTGTAGGCACCGGAGGCACTGGTTCTTCAGTTTCCTGTTCATCATCTTCTGGCCTCGGAAATAGAGTCGGACATCTGCTCATTAGAAAGTCGCGGATGTTTGCGTAAGTATGAAGTATAAGAGCTCTTTGCTGGGCGCTCAATTTGTGCGGTATAAGGCTAGCATTACGTTCAATGTGTTCTGGGCTGAAGTAATCAGGATCAGTATAAAGAACAGCCACAAGGGCATTTAATGCGTCTTCAATTTGACTCTCGAGCTCCTTCGACTGGAGTTGAGTGTACTGATGGCTTAGAACACAAAACCGGCTGAAGATAGAATCAGCATAAACTAGCTGATCAAAAATCAGATTATACATGGGAAGACCATCACTTAACTTCGGAGGTGCAAAATTGACTCTCGACATAGTGAAAGTTCCCACTGGGAAAAAATACCACGGCATTCGGAAACCTCCTTTTTTTGTTCGCTGGAAAAAGGTTATCGCATTGAAACAATCAACAACCTGCTCAATGTTCAACTTTGAAACTGCAGCTACATTTTTTCTAAGGGTGCTAAGCACATCGATAATGATAACACCAAACTCCTTAGAACCACAGGCAACACGCATATGCATTTCGCCTAATTCAATCATGTGTAAGAACTGCTTTTGCGAGAGCTCATTCCATGAGGTTTTAAAAAGTTGTGCTATTGTATACTTTTTCATTTTGCTCCCTTTCGAATTTGGATATTCTGATGCCTTTTGATACGCACATATGGATTTGTACTCGTGATCTCGCTATACCATTTTTTACGGCCAATGCGAAACCCCAGAATTCTCTTCCGCTGCCAATAGACTATTCCCTGAAGGGGAACAGTAATGGATATCCGCGGCTTAATCTCATTGCCTTGAATCACACCTGATATAGTATTAAGGCTGTCACTATAAGCAAATACTTTTGCAGGAAGCATGGAGCTGTCAATACTTAAAAGAAAAGTATCACGCAGTGGTAACTGCCATTCTCTGATAAGCTGAGCGGTAGTTTGATTAACACTTTCAAGATTATTAAGTCTTTTATTTACGCCATTAAACTGTTTGATGAATTCCAGGCGTTCTGTATTGATTAACTCTCTTGCATTGCGCAAAGTGAGATCAAGCACATTGCTTTTAGCGGTTTCGCGATCGGCTTTATTCTTATAATGAGTTACTTGTCCAGCATCGTTTTTAATAAACTGTATTACTTGTTCGTTTTCGCGCTGCAGCTTATCAATATGCTTTTGCTGCATGGATAGAATGAATAGAAGAATTGCTACAGCAGTTATTAAGAATATAATGAATTTGGCTTGGCTGATCATATGTAAACTTTTATCATGTCCATAAGCTTGTGAAGTTTTTTAGTATAGTCCGGATCTGTTGCATACCCGGCTTTGTGAATCTCAGCAGCAAACAAATATGGATTGTCCTTCGCCATCATTGCGCTTTTATATCGAGACGAAGTAGATATCAGTTTCGCATGATCCGTAAAGCTCTCCTCGGGAGTGTTATACTTGCGGAACCAGTCTTTAACACGGTACTTCCACAATTTTTTTCCGACCTGAATAACTGAGATTACAACAGGAAATTTTTTGTCCGGGTTGTCTAGGTATTCAGTTGTAAGCAGTAACTGTTCATTGTTATTAACTCCATCGGAATCCTTTTTTCCAAAAAACATATTACCCGGTGCAACCGAGCCCCAGGCACTTTCTAGCGCTGCCTGAGCCATTACAACAATAGCAGGAACACCTGTCTTTGATTCACTGGTTAGGGCCTGTGGGTAATACTTCTTAACAAATTCGCGGGGTGTCATCGGATCCTTTTAATTATTGAAGTCTTTCAAATTTTTTTACAGAGTTTTTAAGATAGTTGAACATCGCTTCAGCTTCAGCTTTCGACTTTAAGAAGTACTCTTCTAAAATATGAAACTCCTTCCTGGCCAGTGAAGCATAGCGATGATGATGTGGGCGTTCAAGCAGAGTTAAAAGCTCATCAAGTTTCTTAAGTGACGGGAAGCTGATCTGGGCGAGTCCGTTGATTCTTCCTGAAATTGGCAAAGGACCTTCATGATAAACTTTATGAATGATCTGCTGAAGTGCCTTTGTCTTCTCATCAAGCTCGTTATGCTGCTGTTGCAGTGCTTCGTTCTTTTTTTCCAATCTTGACTCGTAGTTCTGAAACCTTGAGCTCACGCTTCTCAGGTAAGTCCGGAACATACTGATTGAGATTGCATACGTGACCAAGCCACCAGATAGAAAAATTAGTAATTCCTTTAACCACAACATCCATAACCTCTCCTTCTTACGTTTAATTAATTTTTAATAACTTTTGTTAATTCTTTTTCCATGCGATTCCCCATAGGGTGAACGTTACACCGACAAACAATCCGAGGAATCCCATCGGACCTATCTCAAACATTTTTGCAAAAGCGAAAATCCCTCCGAGGTTCATTGTAAACCAAGCGCACAGATATCCTGCTAAAAAAAATCCAAAGCTCTTTGCATCGGCCCAGTGATAAACTTTGTCTCCATTCTGTATCGCTTCAACTAATCCATCTCTAAAACCTTTATATCGAATAAGTGCGAAGCAGAAAAGCCAAACTATGCCGGCGCAAACCATGTTTAGAAACCCGAGGCAGGCGATAATTAAAATTTGATAGTCAGTAAAATGAGTGACGCTCATACACTAAAATGTTTATCGCTGCAATGGTTGTCTGGTCCCCAAGTGATATTTCCATCTGATGGTTTACTTGCCCAACAAGGGCTAGCAGAAATGAGAGGGAAACTTTGAATATTTTCTGTTAAGAAGGCATCAAGCTCTGCTTCGTCAGCTTCATATCCAAAATCGCCTTCTTTCAGGCTCACCATTAATTGCTTTTTTTCTTCATTACCTGCAGTCTGTTTTTGAATGACAGAGTCATTACTGCTGTACATCATAATGCCTTGAGCTTCTATGCTGATAGCAAGGGATGGAAGAGTCAAGTAAAGTGCTCTCTTAGAGATGATAGGTTCAAGAAGAGCTACCAGTTTCGCGTTTGTATTAGTAAGCGATCCTGTTTTGAGCTGCGTAACAATCTCTTCGTATTGATCTTTACAAATCAACCTTTTAACGTAGCTCCCTTCTATATCGGTAATGCGTTTCTTTAGCCGTAGAAAGACTCGCCTGTTACCTCTGATATCAATGTACTTGCTTGCGACAGATGTCTTATAAACTATACAACCAGTCATTGCAGTATTTGCAATGATATCACCGTACCAGGTACCGTATTTGGTAGGTGATGCATTTTCTTCAAGATATTCAAGAAGCTTGTCTGCAGCAGCATCAGCGGATGTGATATACTTCATCACAAGCTTTGCTATTTTCCAGGCAGGAGCTGGCTGAGAGTTAGCGTTGGACTGCTGTTGTATGCCCAGATCTCCTACTTGCACTCCTATTTCATCAACCATGAGGTACGCAGTATAATACGCGTGCGCTCGTTGGATATAAGGCAGAAGAGCTTTTATGTCAACTGAAAGTTCGTCGACAGTTGTTGCCGTGGTATATGCAGTAGTAAGTTCGTCGTGAAACTGATTACCCAATAGCGGTTTAATAAAGTGTTCTGCAGCATCTAGAATAGAAGGTTTGAGTTTATCAAACTTCATATTCACATCAATGTTGATGTATCTCTTTACGTCTGCTGTGATTTTGAAGAAACTCATGCTGCTTTTGCGGGGCTAGTTGGTGACTGTTCGCCTTCTACCTGAACTCCAGTCTTCGCATTGCTTAGTGTATCTATGAATACATCACGGTAACCGATACGGATATCATCTTGCCAGCGATTAGCACGCGATACAATGTCAAACCATTCAGTTGTAGTCTGTCTTCCGATCGTTGTATGCAACTGTAAATAGAAGTTGAACTTCTCGCGCATGTCTGATCCAGAGCCAACCTGGAGAGAGTTCCCTGTACGAAGTCCTGAAAGAGTAGGATCTACCGCGTGAGCGCTTGTAATCCTAGACGCGGCCGTTGCATCAGCATTTAGCCATGCAGTATCGTATAATTTATTCTCAAGGACATTGATTTTCCAACCAGGTTGAATGTTTCCGTTAGAATCGACAGCAAACTTTGTATAGAAGGTTTTGGAAACGTTCTCTGCACCAGCTAAGCAATCATCAATATCGTGTTTTAATTTTTTCTCTGCATCCGCCCTAGCTTTTAAACAGGCAGCTTTGCCTTCAGGATAATTCTTTTCGGGAAACAGGTCAATAAAATACTGCTCAGGGATCTCAATGTGATACTTGATGTTCACTGCGTTATCAATGTTGGCATTTATCCAAATCGAGATCTTCCTGGAGGTCGCCAGCCAGCGATTGTTTGAATGCCATTTTGCTGTTGGGTAATAATCCTTATCTATACTAACAAGTTGATGCTTGTAAATGCCATTAGGTACTCGTTCATCCAATGGATTGCGAGGGTTAAAAGCAGGAACTTCCTTATAATCACCTGAATTGGGTTTCGGCCATAGTGCACTTAGATAAAAAGCAGGGATTTCTCCAGTGAGAACGTTACGTTTACCAATGCGAACGTCTTTTACTCTCTGCCATTTTACGCCGAGTATCTTGGTATAGTTTGCATTCAGGAGATATTGCACGTAATAGAAATTCCACCACTCATAATCCTGTATACAACCTTGGGTAAAATTGATCAGGTCGTTCCGGTAATAGAATTCTCGAATTTCTTGAGGAAGGTCTTTCACCAACATTGGAGTTTTAACTTCTTCTCCCTTGTCGTTTATAGATTCGCGGTAGAAGTAGATGCCTTTTCCGTAGTGTGCCTTTATTTTAAAATCTAGTGCGCTTGCAGAAGTAGTGTCCTGCATGTTTGCGTCGATTGTATCCTGCGGGTAATTGTTGTTCTTTCCCCATATGGCGTACGGAATGGATGATGTACGCTTAGCGCTGATAGCATCTGGCTCAGTATCTCGCTTTGTAATTTCGATGATGGCACCTGAGGCCATTCCGAAAGAAATCCTATGGTCAATATCAACTACTCCGGTCTTTCTCTCGATTGCCATTAATGAAATACGTTAAGCCATTTTGGCGATTGATAATCCTGGAAGCCATAGATCATGGCCGCTTTTATGCTCTTTGGATGACCTGCTATCAAGTCGTCCAGTAGAAGAACTCCATTTGCTTGAAGATGGTAGTATTGTTTGCCTTTTGGATCGAGTCCTTGTATTTCAGTTTTGGCGTCTTTAGTCTTTTTCCTGCAGAGAATCTCTCTCTTTTCGCCTTCGGCTGTAATAAAGCGAATACCATACGCTTTAACTGTAAGCGTAGCATTGTCTACAGTATCATTCAACTTCACTAAAACATTCTCGATGCTTATCTGCTCCATGATTTTGCTGGAGCAAAGTTGTATCAACAGCTTTTTTTTTCTTAGGACGTGTAACGCATCGTGTGCAAATAGGATCGTTTGCAGTTTTGAAACCTGAAACCCCTTACACTGCAAAGGGTAGTCGCCAAAAAAGTTAAGAAAATGAGGCATTGAGCCACGCTTAAGCCCCGAGTGCTTTACCGTTTTGGCGATTGCCATTTTCAAAAACCATAGAAATGTGAAAAGTTGTATATAAAGCGAAAGAAGGGGATATTTAAGCTCCCTTAACTAATTAGCAATATGATCCTTCAAGTGCCTTCCGTTCCTCAAGCAGTGTATGATGTGATTTACTTAAACAAGTTTGATCTGATATTAGTAGGAATTGTGCTGCTGGTAATAATGGGTTTTACTAATTGGTTGATAACCTACCTAACTAAGAGTGCCGAATACAAGGCAATCAACGAGAACATTGAAGCGGTAACAGAAAAAGTGGAATCAGTAAAGGGAGAAGTGGATCTATTAATTGACCGTAAAAAAAACATAGCTTCTGAGGAACGGCTTGCAATTTTTGCTTACCATGAAAAGCTTGTTTCATATGCGAATTTTGTAACAGGTTCAGCCACTTACGGGACAACAGTAGAGGAACTAGAGGCAGGCATTACTTCTATACGCGCTAGTCATCTTGAATACCTTCACTCACAAAGTAGGCTTGAATTGCTTATTGACGAGGCAAACTTGCATCAAAAGATTGGGGAAATGAATGCTATACTCTTGCGAGGATCGGCAATTACAGGCAAGGTATTGATTGACTTGCAAGTAACCGCAAAAAAAGTCTTGCTCCTAGATAAAAAGAAGGTAGACTCCTCCGATCTTTATTTAGAAGCTCTTAAACAAACCTCCAAAGAACAATCACAACTTCGTAGCAATTATATTTTGGACATCCTGCCGATCTATAAAGAATATATATCGAAGAAAGTAGAACTAGAAGGAATAATACGGCCACTGCTAAAGGGATCATTATGACCTTCTATCTTCCGCCGAACGATACAGGACTGCTATAAGCTCTCTCCTGGACGCGACCTTTAAAGCCCCACCACAATCGGTAATCATGAGCATCGGTTCCATGAGTGGCGTGAGCCTGGTTCAACAATCTGTTTCGTTCGCTTGATTTGTCTTTCTTGCTGTCAATCATTGGAGCGCTCTCAAGGGCTATCCGAAGATCCTTACAGTTATTGGCATTGTATCGAAGTATCGGCAAGCGCTCGTCTTTCTCCTTATGCATTATGCTAATTAGGTTGTGTCTACCTAGGTGACTTGCGTCACCTAGCGCTTCCCTTATCACCTGCCAGCCGCGCTTCTCAAGGATATCAGAAAACTCATCGAAGTACGTCAGCTTGCTATTGGCTTCTCTTTTGTCTCCGGACTTGTCACCATACTGATGGACCACTTTACGCTGATGATGCTCATAGTAATCACAAAATTTGCCGGCCAGGTCCTGTAGAATATTTGGGTGACTAACATGCATAAAATTTATAAAGCGCACGGTGTTTTGATTATTAAACCAAGGATCCTGCTCCCACTCCTGGTCAATAGTTAAACAGTTGAAAGCTCCAAAGTCGTGGGAGATATTTAACGGCTTTTTAGGATCACAATCTTTATCCCATCTGCTATCTCGTTTTACATTGGGAAGTTCGAAGCCGTATTGATCAGTAAAGTTGTAATCGATGCTATCCGTATACCAATGTTTATCACCTAGCGATGGATAGAATAAGCTACCGAGTTGCTTGATGTAATGACTCATCACTTCAACCAGGTACGTCAGTGGCTCATCTCGTTTCTTCCATCCGTTAAGTACTTTGTCAGTGATGATCTTTCTATTGTGCCAGCTTGTACCCGTTGCGAAGTAGATATTGTTAGCAGGATCTTGAGCGAGTATCTTACGTTCCATCAGCCACTTTCCAGAGGTACCATATGGCATTGATGTAGTAAAGACTTGTGTAAGATGTCCAGGTTTGTCTTGAAGCATCATGTGAGATCCGCGAACAGTTTTATCTGCTATACGCAGATACTTTATGCGATCAATTAAAAGAGCTTCATCTGTAATAGACCAATCATTATTACCACCGCGCATAAGTTCCGGACGGTCCATGGATCCAAGGATGATGGTAGTACCATTCCACCAACTGATGACGTTCTCGTATCGATCAGGTTTTTGATAAGGTGAAGCAAAATGAGCAGGTGGTTTTTTTCCTACAACGTAATCACCATCCTTTCCATCCCATTCCTTGTAACCGAACCACTCCCAGGCAGATTTCATCGGTGCCAGCGAATTGATCAAAATTTGTGTGTATGTAGGACCTAACAACAGCCCACGAGATCTAGGCATGCTCGCCACATAAATCATCACTAGTACTCCGTTCACAAACGACTTACCGAACGCGCGGCCAGCGACCAGGATCTTCTCCAGCTGAGTCGCCATCAAAAAAAGCATTGCTACGGGATTGAGGTAGAAATTCTTTTTAACAGGCCTCAGTCCTTTTATCATTACGAAGGTTCTTCAGTATATTCTACATCTATGGTGACACCTTTCATCAGCTCATCAGCCTGAGCTTTCAGAGTTGCTTCATCCGAATTGAAGTTGATTGTGATCGCGGGCCTTGGCAATTGTGTCTTAATATCGTCTTCGAGGCCATTCACTGCATTGAATCTTCTTGTAAGCTGATTGATTGCCTTTGCAGCTTCAATCTTGTCTATCGTGGATCCTGTATCAGAAATGGATTTCATCATTTCAATTTGCTCGAGCAAGACTGCGCTGATTCGCGCCTTCTCGAATACTGCAGTGCTCAGACGTGGATCGCCATATAAAGCCTTTGCACGTCTGATATCATCGTAAGCTGTGCGTTCTGAAATCTGCATGAAATTATCCTTGCACCATTGCATATGGGCCTTCACAGCTTTGCGATCATTTAACACTTTTCCGGTAAGAAGATCCCACGTGTTTGATAAGCGTCTCAGCATATCTTCCTCGTGATCTGTTAGCTCTACCGGTTTCTTAGGATCATAGAGAAATTTCCAAATATGATCAAATGCTGAATCCTTTATCAGTTTTGCTTCGCGCAGCGTAAGCGCTTGTGTAACGGGTTGCGATTTTTCAAAGCCTCCTTGGTAAACTGGGAGTGCCGAGCTGATTGGCTCAGGATTAACCGAAGCTATCTTTACACTGGAAAGCAACAGCTGTTCCTTCTTTTTCCTGCTCATGCTTTGCCTATTAGTTTTGCAATCTGTTCACTGATTACGTGATATTCAGCTTCAGCCCGTTCCATCTCTTCTTGCCACTTCGTTGGCCTGTTAGGATTCTTTGCCTGACCTGCTTGAATTTTCTTTTTAAGCTTGCTGCGAAGGTCAACGTTGTTCCTGCGTTTTTCCTTGAGGTTGAGAAGATCAGCGTTGTTATTCGCTGCATCGGGTCCAGGAAGCTGGCCATGCTGGTCGGCATAACGCGCACGCTCGAATAGCTCACGCTCTGCCTGCTGCAGTGTGGTGATCTTCTTATAGTGTTCTGTCAACTCTGCCTTTGTTGCTCCATCTTCAGCCATTCGCCATATCTGGGAACTAAGCTTTTTCCTCTCCAGCTTTTGAGTATGGTATTCGGACCAGCACTTGTTAACCAAGTCAGACTTTACACCGTCTTTAACAGCTTGTATCACTGTCGCCACGGCTATCTCCTTTTCAAGTACAATATCAGGTTTGCTTTGTACGGTAATTTGTTGTCGTGTAGCACAAATTTGTTCCGTTTTATTACCTGGGAGAATGATCTTAATCTTCGGCTTCTCTTGCTTTTGCTCACGTGCCTTCTGGAGCGTTTCCTTAACATTGATACTGATCATGATGCAAACCTACTTTTTGGCAATCGCCAATTTTAGGACGTACATTTTGTCTCCCTGGTGACCTCATTGGTTTTTATACTCTACGGTTGAAAATAAATTAAAACAAAAAAAGCCCCGAACTCCCTCGGGGCTTTTTACCTTCTAGTCAAACGTGGCTTAATCCGTTTTTTCTTTAAAATTTAGTCAGTCAAAAGCGGCACCGAACCAGTATAAAATAAAGGTGCGTGTGGCGCATTAGCCGTAAATTGAAATGTCTTTCCCTTTAAATCTGCTTTGGCTGCACCGCTTGTTCCGTTGCTTCCAGTCATGTATGCTGGTAGCTCTGCCGATAAGACAGTAGTAGCGGGATTGAGTCTGCAAAGCCCAATGACTCTCATTCTTCCGCGTGTATCAGGTATTAATAAAACGCATGGTGTGTTCATCGCCTGAGCTTCAAATTCAGCTACCGCTTCCTCGTCACCAGGGTAGAAACATTCATACACGTTTTCCTTGCTCTTGCCGTCTGTTTCACCAATCGTGTTATCGTCGATCTTGTTCTTGTTAGGAGTACTGTAGATTTCAATGAAACCTTTTCCTTCCAATGCTATGATGTTCGCTATAACATTTAATTTTCCAATAGCAGAAAGAGCGGGCAAAACTCCGAGATCTGCAACTGGCATCCAGTATGCTCTCATTAAAAGCCCACCCATGTTCTGCTTACCGTCCCACTTTAAATCTGTGTAAGCCATTATTTGCCTCCTTCCTCTTTCACTTCCACTTCCTCGATCACTGTTGCGCCAATCTCTACAAGCTCCGCTAGTAGGACAGCATCTTTTAAAGCATCCGCTGCTTTCACCACTTCGCCATTATAGATGAATTGAGGTAACGTAAACCTGTAGTGTTTGCCATCAGCCTGAAATGGTTCGCTCGGCGTTTCGAGTTTTTCTCTTTTAGCATCTACTGCTATCGAAGACTTATTTTTAATTGACATTTTTTAATCTCCTTTTCGATTATGCTCTTTCAATTTATACTTGATCGTTAACGGCTAAGCCGCGAGCGTGAATTTCTTTGAACTCAACTCCAGACTTGAAATCAATAAGAACTTTCAGTTTGCGATCAGCCTTCTGAATGTCAACTGAGTAACCACTTGTTGAATCAGTACCATATACAAAGTTATCAGCCTTTGTTGTTACCAAGCGCTGTGAAGAACCGAAACCAGGTTCTGCAACGAGCTCGCAATTAGTACCATCTATCTGGACGCGTTTCTTAATCGGCTGTCCATTGTAATCTGTGTTGCTGCCAAAATCCAACCGATACTTTCTGCAGTACCAAGTGAAGATCGTTGAGTTGCATTTCATGATGGTAGGTACACCTTTGTAAACTTCACCTAGTGCATCGTGAGTAGCTTCTACTTTATCAATTACGTTAGAAGAAGTGATTACACCTGTTACTACTGGAGTGATCTTCGCACCAGTAATTTCATCAGCAAGGATTTTTAAAAATCCGTTCATTGTATCAGCAGGGCCAGTACCCGCAGCATTGTATACGCCCTTGTAAATTGCCTTCAGGCGCATGTTCTCTCTGATCTTGCTGTTGATGTAATCAAAGATGAATTTTTCGAAAGGCATGTCTAGCGGATCAGAAGCCTTCTTCATCTTACCTAACCATGTCTTCTCAAGTAACCACGGCTCAAGTAAGAGATCAACTTTGCAATCACGCACCTTTAAAATACGTGCGCCGAATTTCAATGCATCTTCAGTAGGGTTAAAATCTTTGTCAGCACCAGGTTGAACGATATCCGTAATACCAATATTAGGTAAAGGAATCTCATCTGTAACATCATCAAGAACTTCCATCCCTTCAGTAAAATCTTCATCAAGTAGGACTTCAGCTGCAAGCTCGTCTCTATGCTCCCTATGATAATTACCAAGCGCTGTTGCAAGTGCTGTAATGTCAATCGAATCTAAAGCATAGCCTTTAGCTTGTACCTCTTGAATTATAAAGTTTCTATAAGCACTTAATGCCGCAAAACCTGATCCTGCTGCAAATGCAACATTAACGTCACCGGTTAGTCCACCTAGGAAAAAACCTACTGCGAAAGTGAGAATCAACCCCACCACCTTTAACAACACATTCTTCATTTTCTATTCTTCTGTTTTAAGTCCTATTCTTTTCGCAGCTTTTTTCTCCCAGCTGTGCGTTGGCTGTTTCCCTGCATACTCATGACCTTTGTCATTCTTTCCTGCCACTATAGTGGCTTCAGCTGCAGGCTTGTTCTCAAGTTTCGCTTTAGCATCAGTCAACTGGCGTTTCAAAGAAGATATAACCGTGTCCTTCTTCTTAGCTTCAGCCTCAAGCTTTGCCACGCGTGTACTCAGCGAAGTGACTTGAGCATGAGCCTTTGCGCTTTCGCTTTCCTCAGTCTCTGTTTCTTCTTCCTCCGATGCTTCTGCTGCCAATACCCAATTATCATTTTCAGTGATAGCGGGATCGGTTGGAGGCTCATTGCCCTCGTTGTTATCAGTCTTTGTATCGAAGTTCCTGATGTTACCTTCGCTGTCAGGGTGATTGCAACTTGCTCCATCTCCTGAGCCATCAGTATTGAATACAAGTTCTTCAGACCATGCTACGCCTTGCGACTCTGCTGCAGTTGGCTCTTCTTGTGCGGGAGCTGCTTGTTCAGCATTCACCTTCGTAGTCTTCTTTCCTAAAAAGTTAGCTGCGATCTTATTAAATTTCATTTGCCTATTACTTGATTTTGATTTCGTGGTTGGTGAGCTAACCAGTTCTGCTGCTTTATTGATTGCATCGTGGATGGAGCCGATGCTATCAATCATGCCATGAGCAAGTGCATCGGAGTTTTTAAACATTTTGCCAGTGAAGATCTCTGCTTCAGGATTGAGGCGATCGCCTCGCCCTTTCTTTACTGTTGAGATAAAATCCTTTGTGATGGCAGTCAGATCAGCGACGATCTCCGCTTCCTGGTCCTCGGTTAGTTGCTCGATAGAGTTTACACGAGCTTTGTCTTTACTTTGACTCGCGCGTATGATTTTAACCTGGCCTATGTTCTCTTCTATGTAGGTGCTCCAGTTCTCGTGTATGTAAAGAGTACCAATAGATCCGAACTCTGTTGGATTGTTCTTGTTGCCTACAATCCACCGGGCTTGGCTGGCCACCCAATAAGCAGCGCTAGCAACCGTACCATCGCCAAAAGCGACAATCGGTTTCTTGCTGTTCTTGATGGCCAGGCCAAATTCATTCGTCCCATCTACCGTTCCCCCCGGGCTTTCAATATCCAGGACAATGGCAGCGATGTCTTCATTCTCGTTTAGCGCTGCGAGCTCATTCGAATAATCACGCATCCCGTAACTACACAATTCGCCTCTTTTCGTAAGTGCTCCGAGCACCGAGATAATTGCTACCTGCTGTCCTGACTTTGATTTAACTGCTCTTGTACTAACATAACTTCCAATTTGTCTTGCTTCAATTCCGTTGTACCGTACTGCTTCCTTCTTTTCCCTTTCACGGGAATCAATTCGATAAGCTGGCAGTGTCATCTTGCCGCTGATCATCGCATCATAGATAATAGGTGCGCGTTCAGCCAAAGATTTTTCCAGCAACCAAGTGCGGTACGAAAGCAAATTTGTGAGCTCTTGTATCATTTCAGGATACCAAATTAGAACGGCTCCTGCAGGTACTTTAGGACGTGAGCTAAGACGCTTAGAACGCCTGAATTTCGCACTATTCTGTTCCTTCGGGCTTATCGCTAAACAAACTTTAATCGAAGCCTTTGTTACATCAAAAAATAAATATCATAATACATTTGTATTATGTAATACAAATGTATTATCTTTACAGCATAATAATTCACAAACAAAAACTTATCAAAGTCATGGAAACAACAACAAACAAAGAAACAATCACATTTGGTCAGCACACTATTGTAAAGGATTACGATAAGTATACTGTCATCATCACTAAGCCCTCACCACGCTCACGCATGGGCATCAAGGTAGTAGCTCACTACTCATTCAGATATAACGACATATCGAAGAGCATAATGACAATGAACTTGTTCGTTGATAAATTCATTCAGACAGAGACAAACACTGCATTAGCTAAAGAACAGGCTAAAACAGCATTAGCAGTGGCAAGGAAGAACTTTAACAATCCGTACGTGATTGGACAGATCCTTTATAACTCATGGGGATACGATCAAACAAACGTTGATTTCTACCAGGTTACGAAAACCGAAGGAAAGACAGTATTCGTATGTAAAGTGGCGCAACATGCTACTGAGAGCGAAAACATGTCGGGAAAAACGATGCCAGTTAAAGATTCTTTTATTGGAGAGGAGATTAAGAAAGTTATCCAGGTGCGCATGTATAACAATAAAACGAGCTCATATATCAAAGGCCTTTCCGAATGGGACGGCCAGCCAAAGTACTACTCTTCATATCATTAAAATTTAAAAGTGCCACTAAAAGTGAGTGGCACTTATTTTTTATCTATCACATTTAAACGACAATATCATGGAAGTTCAATATTTAGCCGTAGGTCAAATTGGTCCAGTATTCGTGTTTGGTAACTTTTTAGGTTACGGTTGTGACATACAATTGCACATCTTTCATATCCACTATAACTGATTCGACTGTTAATACGATTGTATTATATTTGTTGCTCAGGGTGTTTCCTTGATAAGTTCATTCTGATAGGATGGCCGGACCGATAACCGGCCTTTTTTTATAACCGAATGCCATGGATGATTTAAAGAGAATAACCCAGCTTATTGAAAAATGGAGTTTGAATAAGGCCTTTCTCGCAAAGAAGCTCGGAATGCTTCGCGGGACATTCAACAATAAGATCAAACCCGATCACTACACTAAGTTCAGCGAACAAGAGGTAGAGAAGCTTAAAGGTATTTTGATTAAAATGAGAGAGGATTTAAAAGATTTATGAATTCTCACTCGGTATTTCTTTAATCGTTCCATCTGAATTAAAAGGTCTAAAGCCCTGCCCCTTTTTCGTTCCACCTAGCTCTTCACATCGGGCAAAGGCGCCATTCAAGGCGTGCATGTATTCAGTGAAGCCAAGGCCATGATCTTCAACTGTTGGGATATTGTAAAACATTAAATATTCTGCGGGCTTGTTTATCATGTAATCCACACGTGCTGAAGTAAGAAGCCGCTCTGAAGAATCTTTAACTATCTTCACCACACTTACATAAATTTCACGAGCCTTCTTGTTATTGGCCGCACCAATTACTTCCAACTCAATAAAATTACCGTTATGAAGAAATGAACAGGAAGTTTTTTCCTCTGTGTGCATTATTGTGATGTCTTTACCATCATAGTGAATTATTGTCTGCATGTCGGATTAGAGTTTAGCGAAGTGTATCGAGATTCAAAAGTTTATAATCGGCATGAGCCGGATTAATGTCGTTTGCTGAGTAGTTATTTAAAATAACTGTTCTATTCTGAGGGGACCAATCCTTTATTTTGTAGGTCCCTGAGTCGTTAATAATCTCCTCGAAGTTTAGGTACAACTGGCAATCAGTCATTAATTCAGGTGTGGCGTTTCCTGCTAAACCGTTGTTAATAATGTCGAGTACCTGCGGTTGTGTTAAAGCACCTTTGTATATGGATAGGTGAAATAAGAAGCCGTCTAAATTGTTGGTGTTACCTGCAAAAGAGTTTTGTGCGTCAGTGCCTATATACAAATCTGAGTTACCGACTTCGTCCCATCCATAAGGGTCTAACATCTGCACTGTCTGACTAAACAAACCATTTATATAAGGTACGTTTACCCCGCTACTTTTTGCGACTATTACGACAAAGTTAGGTTTACTTGTATCGTAGTTTGCGAAGTCTACCAAGCCTGAAGAATTATTTAAGCTTAACGAAATGTCATAAGCAAGGGCAACTAAAATAGGTGTACTGTACAGTAACTTTGCTTTAGTGTTACCATTGTCACGTTTAGTTAAAAAACGTTCAGTACCTATTTGGGTTACCTGCGAAAATCCTAAAATATACGTGTAGCCTTTTTCTTTAGTTGGGTTAAAGTTCGCTACCGATAAAAAATTGCTGTTAGCTCTAACCAGACGCAAAGCCTTTCGTCTTTCCGGCAATCCCGTTGATTGTTCTATTCTAAGCGGTTGGTCTGTTGCTGGGGTAAAATTGTATAACTGTGCGTGTCTATTATTGCCTGAATTATCTCGGACGAAGTAGTTTGTATTAAAGAAAACATCACCAAAATTTAAGTCAAGTTGAATGTTACTAATTGATTTATAGTCATCTGATCCTGCGCCGTTTTCAATTAGTTTTATTTCACGTCCACTTACTGGCTTATCTAAAAACACTGCTCGTGCTATACCCTGATTAGAGTACAACCCATTCGCTGCATTCTGCCACAAGAAGCGGAAAAATGGAAATCCTAAATTTACATTCGGTATGTCAGTTTCTATGATACCGTTTTGAATTGCCTTTGTATTTGTCCCATCATAAATAAGCCATATTTTTATAATGCCCGGCGTGGTGCCTGTGTTTATAATTTGCGAACCATTGTAATAAAACTGTATGTTAGCAGAACCTACAAAAAAACAGGCAAACCCCGCATTAGTTTCTGAAGCTGAGAACACAGTTCTAAATGCTGGGTTTTCTAGGTTCATGTTACTAGCTTCTAAATACAAGGACCATTGTGTAGGTGCTGCACTATACACGGGTACTTGTGAGTAAAGGTTGATGCCATTACCCTTAAGAAAGTTAAAGCCTTTTTTGCTCTCACTATATAAGTTCTGATAAGCCGATTGTAGTAGTACGTTGTTACTGCCTACTTCACTTGCACTGTAGTTTACTAATTCTGCATGCTTGGCTCCCAACTTTGTTACCTTAGCGTAGTTGTACTGTTCTACAACGTCAAACGCCACGGCGCCAGAGTTTTGATTTAGCGGGTAATGCCCTGTTACATTTGAGTGTAGGCTTGGTGGTATAATGTTCGTGTGGTGTAAAGTTTCCAGTTCTTTTTCACCAGGCTTAATATCTAAAAATATTACATTTCCTATGTAACCGTCAAAAGATAACCTGTTTAAACCCGCGTATAGATAACTAGAACCAATGTATAAATTTTGTGTGTAGGTAATTAGAAGCGGGTTACTAGTAAAGGTAGTGCGTACAGTGGCACCATTGTTTATTTTACACGAAACGTAAGTATTAGCACCGTCAAAAGGTTCGTAAATAATTGTTACCCTGTACCACTTATGTACATCTAGTAAGGGTAGTAATACTTCAGTTAACACAAGTGTAGAACTATTAACACCAAATTGTAACCTAGCTTTACCGCTATTTGCTGTTGTCCGTAGGTAGAAGCCGCTACCGTCACCACCTGGCGAACCCCTACGCGTTATAATTTCACCTATTGTTTGTGGTGTATTTACATACAGTAGTAAACTAATACAAAACGGTGTAGCCCCGTTAAAATCAACAGGGTCAGCTATTGAAAGTACGTGCTGTGATGCTGCGTCAAATCTTAAAACGTTCTTAGTAGCTATTAAACTTTTATCTTCGTACGGTCTTAACCTAGACATTATGCAGTAGGGGTATAAATTAAAATATTCTCTTCACTTCCTGTACTTGTTATTGTAGCTAGGGACTTAATCCAGTATTTGACCCCGGCACTTTCACTGCCAGTAATGTTAGAGTTTATCCAAGTTTGTAACGCCGATAAGTTTGGATGTGCTACCCAGGTACTCGAAGAATCTAAACGACTTTCGTAAGTCACCGCGCTAATACCAGCTGTTGAACTTGCAGACATAGAAGTAATAACACCCCTAAAACTTAAAGCGTGTTCGGTAAATAAATTACTGTTGAACCTGAAGACAGCTAGACGACTGCTTACCCCACCGCCCCCGCCACCGCTACCAAATTTCTGCCATTTACCCTGTCCAAATTCTGTGAGTAGGTTAGTAGAATTAAACGGACGCGCCACATTATCCTTCAGCACATACAAGCCAGGCTCGCCATTGTTGTAGTACGTAATAAATAGACCTTCACCAATCAATCCTGGAGCATACGCTTTAATCGCTGATCCGGAGGAAGGTGATACTTCTTTCCAATAAGTGTTTTCGGTCTCACTAGGGTTTTTCGGAGGAGCGTGGTTTGCGTTATTGTTCGTCTTACTATTCCAAAATCTGAGTGCACCAGTTATGTCAGGGTAAGTGCAAAAGGCGCCATCACCAGTGCCATCCACGTTAAACACAGCATTGTAAGCCCACGCCGGAATTCCGGACGTAACGCTTTGTGTAATGAAGTCAACCAGGGTATCAAGTACGTCGTGCTCTTGTGCTATCGTTCTCCGTGATACAAGCTTCTGACGGAAATATAGTTTTAATTGTGCGCCGGTCATTGTGTTTTAAAGTATTCTGTAAATGAATAGTCACTTGTGATTTTCAATTTTTCACCTGGTTGTAAAATCGCAATTACCACATCGTTAAACTCTACAACAGATGGTGCTGGGCCTGTTGGAGCTGCAGGCATATCGGCTCGATAAAAAAAACTGTTATCTGGCCCGCTGTAAAAGAATCGGCATGTGTAGCCATGCCTTGCAGCAGTGCTTGTACCACTATCGTGATCAAATGCAAACTGTACAGGAGCCTGGATAGTACCGAATATTTTTTGAACTGTGTTCGGATATTGAAACAATACAATGAACTCATCTAATGAAGCTGTCTCAAACATGCTCCGCAGATCTTCACTGTCTCCAGTTACGAAAAATACAAGCTCACTTTCCTTTGATATACCTTCCCGTTTTTGGCTCGATACACTTGTAATTCCAGCGCTTTGATAGGACACTGCCCAATTATATGTGGATGCTCCTTCATTTAATTGTAATGCTCCGTATATTATTCCACTAACTGGTTGGGGAATGATCTTCACGTCTGCCTTTCGGACTACCTGGAGTTTAAGCACGCCTCCCATGCGGGTACCAGGCACGTGAGAAATGTTTTTTAAATAGGCCATTTGCATTTTATGTTGGCAAACTTCCTGTAATTACAAATGATATTTTAAGACGTGGACTTTTACAATCGCGTGGACGCGGGTGACTTAATATTTGTACGCGGCTGACTTAATATTTTCCTTTAAGCAGAGATAGCACATGAAGCAATACCTACTGACACTGCTGACTTAATTTTTGTACGTGGCTGACTTACTTTTTTATCGTAGTCTCTATTCTTCCAGCGATTCCAAAGTTTATAGGCTGCGTCACGGCTATATTCCGTTTCTTCTATGTCGTAATAAGCCAAGAAATCTTTTGATGCATTAAAAGGCCTGATACCGTAATGCTGAGCGGACAGGATCCACCCGATGAGATCTTCCTTAAATACTTTGTCCAAGAAATAATTGATGGTAACGAGTTTTGTAATTTTTGGCGATCGCAGAATCATGTCCTGGCTGAGTATCACACTTATTGTCTCTGAGTACTCGATATGCTTATCAATGAAATCTTTTTTTCTTCCGTCGATAATGATACTCATGAACTGCTTACCGAGTAGCGTGTCCTCTTCAACTTTGTATGGACCTTTGTTTCCTTGATAGAATTTTTTCGCCAGATACTTTTTTAAATAAGCAGATACCGGCACTTTAAATTGATTCTGCACAAAACAGCCTTTCCCTCCGTGGCGCTTAAAAGTTAGTGGACACAAGTTTATCCATTCCCTTTATAGAATACCTTGCATTCCAACGGGTTTGTTTACGGCTGTAAGGATTTTATAAAAATTGAACTTAAGTTCATTACTCCGGCCGCTTGTATTTATTCATGCTAAGAATTCTACAAGTATTGTTTGATGAGCACGTTCATCACACCTACACTTACATCATCAATTCTACACGATATTATTTGGCTCTCAATGTAAGTAAGTGTAATGCGAGGTTCACCAAGATCAAAAATTCGCCTCATTGTCTTCATGTGCCTGGCGTTGCGGTGGTCAAGACCTAGGGGAGTTGCATGGGCAGCAAGACAGCAAATGATTTGAAAAGGACTAAGATCTTTCCATTCTTTTGTGATCTCTGTCATAACAGTTGAGCTTATTTTTTATTTTGGTTCTACAAAGTATTGCTGGACGAGCGCTTTTTTACCGTTCCTATCCGAGCTCATGCAGGCGATGATCAGTTTATCTTTCGGGCAAGTCTTGACAAGTTGAACTACCAGGTGAATTCGCTCATCACACAAATCCTTGTAAAGAGACCATAAAAATTTTCCTTTTAATTCATATTCACGCAACCTACTGAGCGTCTCGTAATGATTGTCTCTTACAAGCTCTACCAAGAAAGTTGCGGCGCCAATATTGCCATCCGCCAAATGTATTACATCTTGAATATTCATAATTTGGCAAGTTCTTCAAGCACCCTATCTTTCATTTGGTGACGGACAATCTGGTTATATGTAACTGTAATGGAGTCCGCAAAAACAAGATCCGCATCACCGCAACCGTAGTCGATATCCGGATATCCAACTTTGTTAAGCTTGGCTTCTACAACATCTATCGGCATTAGTCCTTGGAGCTTCTCTTTTATCTTGTCCATTCTTTTGCTCCAGTTATCATCTGCTTCAAATGATACAATTATTTTAAGGTTCTGAAACATATGCATTAGTCCCAGTGTAAGGAAATGATTACGTACCTAATACCGATGTAGGTCACATTCCAAGCATTCGTTCCAAACAGATCGGGCTTCTTTGCAGCAAGTTTTGTATAGAACTCGTCTGGTGCAACATCTGAATACTCATTCAGTATAGCCGCGAAGTGCGATAATCTTTCGCCATCGTACAGCGAAATCTTCTTCGCTTTTGCCAATGTTATTTCATAATAATCACTCATGATATGGTTGATGTTTTGCCATTGAGATGTACTTGTGCTTTATTGATTGGGTTCTCGGCGCAGTGGCCCTTGTGGGCATTCAAAGCGCGCGGATTTGGTTGAACCACTTTACAATGAGGGCAGGTCAGCTCGCGCTGAAACTCGTCTACCTTTGATCGAAGTTGATTCACTTCTCGTTCACGCTCCCTCAGCGCTGATTGAAATTCATTCAGTCTTGATTCACGTTGATCCAGTGTTGACCGAAGTTGATCCACTTCTGATTGAACCTGGGCGAAAGCTGATTCAGTTTGGACCAACTTTGATGGAATGTCGATCTGCGCTTTCCTTTCAGCCCATTTTGCGTAAAACAATTCGGCATAAATCCAGTTGATCGTGGCCACCAGAATCCCTACAAACCAGCGCATGGCTATTACCAGTCCGGTTTGGTCAGTGTCAAAAGCCTGGATAAAGAAAAGCACTATGATGCCGCTGGCAAGTGCCATTACTACAGGTATACCTTTCCAGATATATTCCTTGTTACAGGTTGTAATAAGCACTGTGAGCTCCCAGGCCAGGGCTATTACCCAAGTAGCAATCTGCTTCTCCCAGGCGGACATTGAGGAAGGAAAGACTTCTATAAACAACGTATGGCTGAAGAAAATCATACCGGCAATAACCATAAGCAAGACGAAGATCACAGCGCCAAGGCTTGTTATTGCCTTTGCAACCTGGTCAAAAAAGTGGGTGGTTAGGTTCATCGTTCTAAGGTTTAAAGTTTCGTACATAAAAATCCTTGGGCACGGTAGAACGACATTGCTTCATGGTCATACTTTCCCAACCATTGCTCCGGCTCTATGGCAATGCTGTCAATCGTCCGGGAGTACTTGTTCACGCACATTGTAAAAAAGATAACGCGTAATCCGTCATCTGATTCCTTGTCGAAGTAATATACTTCAACGCTTGTCCAGTCGATTGTCTGGCTTGCTTTATTTAGCTCAGCAACCTGCTCTGGCTTCGCTTTAGGAAGTAGTTTCTTCCTTGTCTTGTTCTTCGTTTTAGATTTCATGAGCCCCGTCTTAGTTAAGTAATGATTTTGAATAAGGATCAAGCACGAAAATGATATTCTGCCGGGTGTGACTGCGCTGAACTTTCTGCAGTAGTCTCACAAGCATGTAGCAATGGTACCGGTTAAAGCTAAGGCGTGTTGTTCTCCGGCCATTGCGAAGCATAGTATTAAGTCTCCTTTGAAGGAAGTCATGGTATTGCAACAATGAATAGTGATGATCAATATGCTGATTATTCAATATTCTGTAGTTACGGTCATCCAGCTTGCAACTCATCAAGTATTGTTCGATGGCGTTTTGTAGGTCAACCAAAGCTTGCGCTTCCAATTCCAGCCGAGTAACAATTTCTCTCATGACACTACCATTTTTTAATTCTCGCTAATTGTGAAAATATGAATCTCAACTTCAGCGATATGCCTAAACACTGTACCCCATACGTACACCGGCATAACCTTGACCGATGAAAGAAATGTAAATGTTGATGTCATAACAAAGGTTTGTTTTAGTTAATGATCTGGTATACCAATGTTAAAGCATATGCGCCTTGTAGATCATGAGGACCGTTGCCATATGGTATATCTGGATATCCATTCCTGTGAAGCTTGGCATCAACTATATCAAGAGGCAACATAGAAGAAATAGTAATCTTGATTTTTTCGCGTCTTACTTCAACAGGCTCATCTTCATTAAAGCTTATAATAGTGATGGTAGTCATGGGTTAAAGGGGTTTTAATTGCGATTCTTTTCTTAACGAGGGCAAAAATTGCCGCACAGGATTTTGTTGAATTCGAATTTCAATTTCACCATTCTCGACTTCACACAATCCTATTGCATACTTTTCCGCGTCTGTTATAAACCAGGTATCTTTCCTTGGAATAATTTGTTCAAGTGCCTTTTGCAGAACTTCAATTTTTCTATCCAGAGGCCGCAGAAGCGTTTTGAACTTAATGTCAACTTCAATCTTTTTTATGCTGGCAGCTTCATACTCTAAATGATATTTTCGCCACTCCGACATTGTATAAACTTCCTGTTCGGGAGGAAAATCGAGTTGCGGATAGTCAGCCATTATCGCGTTACGATCTTCCAATACCGTGAAAAGCTGATGCACAATCTCTTCAAAACTTGATTTGTTTTCTTCCGCTTTTTCTTCGAAAGTTGCCATATAGCTCAAAACATTAGACACCTGGTTGAAGCGTTGCATACGCTATTAATTAGGTCTGATCTGGATGGTCCTGCTACCATTGGGAAAATACTTGTTGATGTATTCTCGCATAAAGTGGTCGATTTGCTCAATGGTATACTTCCCTTCTGCCCTGAGTTTAACGGCGAAGAACTGCACATCTTCCCTTGACAAGAACCTTGGCTTGCTGTAATCCAGCGGATCCAGCTTTTCAGCCCTTGTGGTAATGTATAAGGCGCTACGTATTGCTGTAGGCGTTGAGTTGCTTCTCATCATGCTGTAGAACCTTACCATGAACGAGGTCAGCCGTTTGTCTGCCATGAACTTTGATGATGACCATTGCGGAGCGTAATAGTCCAGGGTAAAAACGTGCTCATATTCCTTCGCACTATAGTTTACAATTCGGTAGTACTCCAGGTAGTTTGTCGGTGTGATTCGGGGATCCGTTGTGTTCTTGTCCAGGTATCCCGCTTCAAAGTCCCGTATGATCCAGTTGATCAATAATTCGATTTTATCCCGTCTCTCTTCCATCCCGATTTTTTTTGAGTAGCCTGTAAGCTCAATGCCGTTTTGAAGTCTTATAACTCGGAAGTAGGTGCTATTATGCTTGTCCCATTTTTTCTCGGCTCTTGACGGCTTTGTGATTGTATTGTCCTGCATAAGATTTAGGTTTTAGTGTTTTGTTCGATTGGTCTTTCTCGGTGCGGCGCATTTTCTCCTAACTGTTTATAGTTAACATTTAAGGTTAACCTAGAAAGACGCTATAGAAAACATGCTACAGTGAACATTTGTAAACAGCTTTTTTTAAGCAGTTTTTTCCCAAACAGTAAACTGCTAATGTTGTTAAAGCTTTGCGTTCACTTTTGGCAATACCGTCCCGTGAAGCTCTTTTTTTGAAGTGCCTCAAAATGAAAAAACGATTCTCAGGGCTGTCGCGAACAGTCAAAAAAATCGAATAGCCATATCGTTGTTTGGAATTACGGAGCTCTTGTTGTCATAGGTTTCTTGATTTTTGATTTTAGGAATTGAACTTGTTTGCCTGAGCTTCTTTCTTCAGGCGCTCAAGCTCTTTGTTAGGTATGCGCCATCGGCCTCGATCCTTTGAGGGCTGATTGGCTTGTATCTTGCCCAGCTCACACAGTCTCCGAATGGTTCTGTCTGAGAGGTTTAATTCTTGCGCTACGTACTTTACAGACACATATCTTTTGCCTTCAGGCTTTAGCCCATCAACTTGGGTGCGCACAATCTGTAGCTCATAACGCGCTGCCTGTACGTCCAGCCTTAGCTGTTTTATTTCCTGAAGCAATATGTGTGTGATATCACTCATGCACTGCTATTGCAAAGGGTTGGGAACTTGGAGATTGGAATAGTGTGTAAAAGAAAAAACCCATGAACAAAGTCACGGGTTTTATTGGTAGCCTTCCGAGCCGTCCAACTCTAGCTAAGCCAAATGTGAAACATTCAAACTTAACGATGCGAGTATCTTCTGTATGTAAGGTTCTTCTTGTCATCAATTAACATTTAAATGCCTCATTGGTTGTTAGCTAGCAGTACGGGTTCGGAAGATGCTTCAAAACAAACCAAAAATTGCTTTAAAAGCAAGTTAAATTTTATTTCTAAACATTTGACAAAAGGTAATGAATTGATTTCCAATCAATTTAAAATTTAAACTTTGCGGCCGTGGATATACATATCGGCAAAGAGATTCACAAAATCTATAAGCAAAGAAGGTTTGGACAGGCGGAATTAGCCCAACTGATTAATACAAGCCCCCAAAATGTGCATGCGCTTTTCAAAAGAAAGTCTATTGACACTTCACAGTTACTGATCATAAGTAAAGCGCTGAATTTTGACTTCTTTTCTTTGTACTCTAAGGAGTTAACGCTGGAGAAAATTAATAGTGCTCAGGGTAGTCTTCTGGATGAATGCAAGAAAGAAAAACAGATATTAGAAGATAAATTTAAGCTGCAAACCGAGAATGCTACAAATCAACGTAAGTACATCGAGATGCTTGAAGATAAATTTAATTCGAATGATCAGTATAATAGGGGCATTATCGAAAAGAAAGATGAACTAATGAAGAAGTTGCAGGACTATACTGCAGCACTAGAAAAAAAATTAGAGAAGTACGAGAAGAAATCTTAAGGTTTTTCTAAATTTCCATTCAGGAATAATTTTTTAACTTCCCCGATAATGGAAATACATATTGGGAGAGAAATCAAGCGCGTTTTAAGGAACAAAGAGATTAAAGCTGCTCACATCGCAAAGGTTATTAGCACCACTCCCCAAAACGTTAACGCACTTTTTAAAAGGCCATCTATTGATTCACATCAGTTGTTTATTATTAGCAAGGCTGTAGCCGTAGACCTTTTTATATTGTACTCGAGTAGGCTGCAAGCAGACAAAAACGAAGAAGTACAACGTGACTTGCTACAAGAATGCAAGCAAGAGAAACATTCACTTGAAGATAAATTTCAAATGTTAAATGACATTATTTTTTATCAACGAAAGTATATTGATGAACTTGAAAAAGAAAGAAATACGAGGGGTACTACTTCGAATCAACATTCTCCATTAGCAAAGTAATCAAGAGGCTTTCCATATTCATTAGCCTCATTTCGTGTTCAAACTGCTCTTTTGGCGTAAGGTATTTTTTCTTCGTATCATAAATGTCTCTCT
>JAESFH010000191.1_pt1 | contig 37711 bp, 39 predicted proteins | sample 9269381 | NCBI WGS metagenome assembly JAESFH01 (sample SAMN14504062, study PRJNA617094) | algae metagenome | isolation source: Aphanothece sp. CMT-3BRIN-NPC111 and co-occurring heterotrophs from well... | place: USA: Clark Mountains Wilderness, California | collected 2010-04-18
CTGGGAGGGGCGGAAATCCTACCATGAAACCCTCGACCGGGCGCGCTCCACGGCTGGCAACCTGGCTCACGTTTTGAGTCAGCATACGGAGCGCACGCTCGATACTGTGGACCTTCTGCTCGATGTCACGGCGCGTGAGGTTGGTCCCGACCCGCGTGACGCTCACCGGAAAAGCGCGGCCGCCGCGTCCCTCGCGGTCCTGACCCAGGATATCCCCTATGTCGCATCGTTGCGCATCCTCGACGGTGAGAATGGTCAGGCCCTGTTCGCCTTCGTACGCACTCCCGTCAACGGAGCCGCCCTCGACCAGGAGGCCTATCGGGCCCATGCCGGCCGCATTGATCCGCAGCTGCGGATCGGCGCCCCGCTCCGGGACACGGCCGGTCAGGCCTGGCTCGTCGGCGTCAGCAAGCGGATCGGCGGGCGCGATGGCGTGCCCAGCAATATCGTGGTCGCGCATGTGTCCCTCGATTACATCCTCAAGCTCTTCAAGAGCGTAGAACTCGGCCCGGACAGCACGATCTCCCTGGCTTCGAGCAACGGGATCCTCTTGGCCCGCCGGCCAAACCATGCCGCTTTCGCGGGTCGGGACATCTCCAGCTCGATCGTCTTCCGCGAGAAGCTCCCGACCGCACCAACGGGCGATTACGAGGCGGCATCTGCGATCGACGGGGTGACCCGCCTCTTCAGCTACCGCAAGCTCGACAAGCTTCCGGCCATCGTGACGGTCGGCCTGCCCGAAGCGGAGGTGCTGGCACCCTGGCGTGCGGACCTCGAACGACACATCCTTTTCACCCTGGCAGCCGTCCTCGGACTTCTCTTCCTGGGCCTGCAGCTGTCACGGGAGGTGCGGCACCGCGACCACATCGAGCAGGCCCTTCTCGCGAGCGAGCGCCGCCTGCGGCTTGCCTTGAAGGCTGGCCGCATGTGGGAGTGGGAGCTGGATCTATCGACCCAGCTGATCACAGGGTCGAAGGATGCGCAGGAGTGCGTGGGGATCCATTCAATTTCCTTTCCGGACTACCTCGACTGCGTCCATCCGGAAGATCGGTCCAAGGTCGAGAAAGCGTACCACCACGCTCTCATGGACAAGAATCTGCACCTGCAGTTCCGTTTCCTCCGCCCCGACGGGAAGGCGATGTGGCGCGAGGTGCGTGGCGATTACCATTCCGAGGAGGGAGCCCCCGGGCGTCTGATCGGCGTCAGCTTCGACATCACTGCAATGAAAAAGGCCGAACGAGCGCTGCAAGAGAGCGAGGGACTCTACAGGCTCGTGGCCGAGAGCACGAGCGACATGATCGTCCGCGCAGCCCTCGGGGTTGCCGGCGCCCGCCTCTACCTGTCGCCGGCAACCCGCGATGTGCTGGGCTACGACCCGGACGAACTCATCGGCACCGAGCCGGCAGCGCTGCTGCACCCGGACGACCTCGAGGGCTGGCGCGATAAGGTCTCCGCCCTGTCGCGGGGCGAGATCGACCGCACCACGAACATCCACAGGCTGCGGCACAAGAGCGGTGCCTGGGTCACTGTCGAAGTGAGCTACCGCCTGCTGCGCAAGCCCTCCGGAGAGCCGATGGAGCTCGTCAGCGTGGTGCGCGACATCACCGAGCGTCAGCGGCTCGAAGCCCAGCTCGCGCAATCGCAGAAGATGGAGGCGGTGGGCCAGCTCACGGGTGGCATCGCCCACGACTTCAATAACCTCCTCACCGTCATCGTGGGCAATGCCGAGCTCCTGGCCGAGGACCCGTCCGATCCGGTCACCTGCCGCACCCTGTCGCGCATGATCCTCGAGGCAGCCGAACGCGGCGCGGATCTGACCCAGAAGCTCCTCGCTTTCGGGCGCCGGCAGTCTCTCCGGCCCGAGCCGATCGACCTGAACGGCGCCGTGCGGAGCATGGTCCCCCTGCTTCAGCGGACCATCGGCGAGCACATCGACCTGCGAGCCGACCTGCCCGCCGGCACGCGCGGCGTGCTCGTCGACCGGGCTCTCCTTGAAAGTGCGCTCCTGAATCTGGCGGTGAACGCCCGGGACGCAATGGCTCACGGCGGCACGCTCGCGATCACGACCGGCGAGCGGCCGGCCGGGCCTGCCGAGGGTGGGATGACCGAGGGGCAGCCTCTGGTCTTCGTGACGGTGAGCGACACGGGGACTGGCATGAGCGCCGAAGTGATGGCGCGTGCCTTCGAACCGTTCTTCACCACGAAGGAGGTCGGCAAGGGATCCGGACTCGGCCTCTCCATGGTCTACGGCTTCGCCCAGCAATCGGGCGGCCATGTCTCCATCCGGAGTGCTCCCGGCGAGGGATCGGCCATCACCATTGTCCTTCCCGCCGCGCGAGTCCCGGTCCCGGAGGCCGTCGCGCCGCAGGAGGTGCCGCTGGCATCGAGGCATCAGGCGTCGGTGCTGGTCGTCGAGGACGAACCCGACGTGCAGCGCTATGCGACCTCGACCCTTCTCGCGGCGGGCTGCAAGGTCACGGCCGTCGCCACAGGCCCGGATGCCCTCGCCGCCCTGGAGCGGGACGGCGGCTTCGATGTCCTCTTTACCGATGTGGTCCTCCCGCGCGGCATGAGCGGCATCGAGCTCGCGCGCCGCGCCCGCACCCTGCGGCCGGACCTGCGGGTGCTCCTGACCTCCGGCTATCCGGAGGACGTGTTCGCCGCCCACGGCCCCCTGGAGGACGGCCTCCCGCTCCTGCGCAAGCCTTACCGGCGCGCGGATCTGGCGGCTGCGCTCCGCACGGCCCTGGACGAGGCTCCCGAGCTGGAACGGCAATCCCTCTCCTGACGGACCAGCCTCGCGTGCCTGTCGCCCGGCTCCAGATACGGGAAGGCAGAGGCATGTCCGACCGTTTGCCCTCCCCGGCGCGCAAAGCGATTCCGTGCCGCACGGATCCGCTCTAGATGAACCCGTTCGAGGAGAGCGGGATGAAAGTCGCGACGCACAGCGGAACGTTCCATGCCGACGATGTTTTCGCCTTTGCGGTGCTGCGCGCCGCGCTCGACCGTGTCGAGCTCGTCCGCAGCCGGGACCCACAGGAGCTCGAACGGGCCGATCTGGTCTTCGACGTCGGCGGTCTCTACGAGCCGGAGCGGCGGCGCTACGATCACCATATGCGCGAGCGGCCCCTACGGCCGGACGGCACGACCCCCTACAGCTCCGTCGGCCTGATCTGGCGCGATTACGGTCGCGCGGCGTTGCGGCACTGGCTGCCGGCGCCCGGCGACGCGCTGGTCGAAGCGGTATGGACGGACCTCGACGGGGGGCTCATCCTGGAGATCGACCGCGCCGACAACGGCGTCGCCTCGGTCGCGACAGGACACCTCTCGCAGGTCGTCGAGGCCTTCAACCCTGCCTGGGACGAGGCGCGCGACGAGGATTCGGCGTTCGTCGAGGCCGCGGATTTCGCGGTTGGCGTGCTGACCCGGGCCTGCACCCAGGCTGCGGCGGAGTTCCGAGCCGTCTCGATGGTGCTCGACGCCGCCCGGCGTGCGGAGGATCAGCGGGTGATGGTGCTCGACCGCAAGCTGCCGTGGGAGAAGGCGGTGTTCGAAAGCGGCCTCGATGCAGTTCTGTTCGCGATCTACCCCAACGACGAGGGGACGACCTGGTACTGTCGCACCGTGCCGCCGGAGCTCGGATCCTTCGGCCAGCGATTGCCGCTGCCGGCAGCCTGGGGCGGGTTGCGCGACGAGGCGTTCTCGGCGGCAAGCGGCGTGCCCGACGGCGTGTTCTGCCATCCGAGCCTGTTCATCTGCGCAGCGCGCTCGCGCGAGTCGGTGCTGGCGCTCGCGCGCAAGGCCATCGCGGCAGCCGGCGCGTGACCGGAACGTCGCGTCAAGCGCTCCGACGCACGTCCGGCATGAATAACGGGACGTTAAGCCTCCGGTCCTAGGGTCCGCCGGTCGAGCGGATTCTGCGACGGGGCGGACGGGATGATCACGAGGCGCCGGCTTCTCGCCATGGCGGGAGCATCGCTGCTCCCGACGCCGGCCGTGGCGCGCCGTCTCTCGTCGGAGACAGATGCGGCCTGGTACGGATCGGAGCCCGGCGGGGAGAGTGGTCGCTTCTTCGAGGTGGCCCGCGGCGGCTATGCCGGCGTGATCGAGGACGAGCGCTTCGCCATTCCGGTGATCCGCCCGGACCGCTTCAGCCCCTCCTACCGGCGCCAGGTCGTGCCCTATGGCGGCCCCGAGGCCCCCGGGACGCTCGTGGTGGGCACCGCCGAGCGGCATCTCTACCTGGTGCTGCATGGCGGCAAAGCGCTGCGTTACGGCATTGGCGTCGGCCGCCAGGGCTTCGCATGGTCCGGAACCGCCACGGTCGGCCGCAAGGCGAAGTGGCCCGACTGGCGCCCTCCGGCCGAAATGATGCAGCGCCGGCAGGACCTCCCGGGCTTCATGCCGGGGGGGCCGGGCAATCCCCTCGGCGCCCGGGCCCTGTACCTCTATCAGGGTGACCGCGATACGCTCTACCGCATCCACGGCACAAACGAGCCGGACTCCATCGGCCGGGCCGTGTCGAGCGGCTGCATCCGCCTCCTCAACCAGGATGTCCATGACCTCTACGAGCGTGTCCCGATCGGGGCGGTCGTGAAGGTCTCCGGCCCGGCAAGCGCACCGCGCACGTTCGAATCCAGGCGGGGCTCGGGAACTGCTCCCTCCTGGTGGATGGAATAATCGGCAGGCACTCGGTCCCCCGCTGACAGTGGCGCCCAGCGCCGGGCCAACGCCTCCGCCCGCAGCTGCATCGCGCATCCCAGCCCGGCACATGTCATAGGTGGAACGATCGCAGGGAACTCAACCGGCGTGCGGCCGCTTCTCCGTATGAACCGGAGCGGGAGCTGGTCCCGGCGGGTGGACGTGGGCTGCGCGACCGATCGGCTCGCCGGCCGGCAACGCCGCTCGCAGGCGGCCACTTCGGCACCGACTGTCCTGGATGCGAGCCTCACGCGGATGATCGGAGAGACCTGGCGCCTGCTCACAGCAGCAGCGATCGGCTGGTGGAACGACCGGGCGATGAGCCTCGGCGCGGCGATCGCCTTCTTCACGATCTTCTCCCTCGCTCCGATGCTTCTGGCCGCCATTGCTGTGGCGGGGCTTGCGTTCGGGCGGGAGGCCGCCCAGGGCGCGGTGGTCGCGGAGCTCGGCGGTATCCTTGGGACCGACGCCGCCCGGGCGATCGAGGCCATGATCGCCAGCGCCAGCAACGTAGGGTCGGGCGTGATCGGAACCGCCATCGGGCTCGTGACCTTCCTGGCCCTCGTGACCGGCGCCGTGATCGAACTCCAGGACGATCTCAACCTGATCTGGAAGGTCAAGGCCCGAGAGTCCTACGGGCTCGCCGACTTCATCCGGACCCGGCTCTTGAGCCTCGCGCTCGTGCTTGGAATCGGCTTCCTGCTCCTGGTTTCGCTCGTGATCGACACGGCACTCAGCGCGGTCGGATCCTACCTCGACGCCGCCTTCTCGGGCGCGACGACGATCCTTTGGATCCTCAACAGTGCCGTGTCCCTGACGGTCGCGACGACCCTGTTCGCGATGATCTTCAAGATCCTGCCGGACGTGGACCTCACCTGGCGCGACGTCGGGACCGGTGCGCTCGTGACCGCCCTCCTCTTTACAGGAGGCAAGGTGCTGATCGGGCTCTATCTCGGACGCAGCAACATCGCCTCGAGCTACGGGGCAGCGGCCTCGGTCATGACGATCCAGCTCTGGGTCTATTACTCCTCGCTCATTCTGCTCTTCAGGGCCGAATTCACGAAGGCCTATGCGGAGAGCCGCGGCAGTCGCCGACCGGCCACCCTGGCACGGCAGACGCCGGATCAGGCTGTTGCCGGCGCCGGACTCCACCGAAATCGCCGTGCGGAGGACGAAAAGCATGACTTCGCCGAACAGCACCGACCCTAACACGAATCTCGAGCGCTCGGCCGAGAAGCTGGCCGAGACGTCCCAGGGTGTGAAGGATTCGTCGCGGACGCTGACCGCGTCCACCGAGAAGATGAAAGCCTCGACCGAGACCATGAAGGACTCGGCCGAGCGGCGCACCGAGTTCGCCGCCGACCGTACGGTGCTCGCAGCGGAGCGAACCTATGCGGCCTGGGTCCGCACGGGCCTCGCGTCTCTCGCGAGCGGGATCGGGGCCAAGAAGCTCCTGGAGGGTGTCGTCCCCGAATGGATGATCATCGTGACGGGCTCGCTCCTCGTCCTCTTCAGCGCCCAGTGCTTCGTGGTCGCGGTCTGGCGCGAACTGTTCCCCACCGTCACGGACCCGAACCCCGAGGTCCGCCGCCTGCCGCCGGTTCTGCTCATTGCCGCCAACGGCTTCCTCACTCTGGTGGCGCTCGCGGCCTTGTTCAGCATCTGGTTCGGACGCACGGGCGGAGATTAGGGATCGACGTGGAACGGGGTACGCCCACGGTACGCCTCGACTTGCTTTTCCGCTTGACCTTGCCACCGTAGGAAGGCCGACAGATTCCGGACCGTCACGGTACCGGAGATCCCCACCATGGGAATCACACACGATCTGGACCTCGCGCCCCCTCAGCCTGCCTCATCCGCCCATGAGTGTCGAAGGCGCTACCCCGACGGATACGGATCCGCCGCGCTGACGTGCTTTCCACTCCAGGAGACCACCATGAAAATCCTCTCCCTTGCGGCTGCTCTCGTGGCCCTCACGGGCCCCGCTCTGGGCCAAGCCAGCCATCAGCACCATCCCAGCGGCCATTCGGGCTCTCAGGCCATGCCGGCCGCGCCTGCGCAATCGGAGGCCGTGAAGGCCTATTCCACCGCCATGGACCGGATGCACGGGCCGATGATGCAGGGTGTCCAGGATCCCGACCCGGACGCCGCCTTCGTGAAAGGCATGATCCCGCACCACCAGGGCGCGATCGACATGGCGAAGGTGGTGCTGCAATACGGCAAGGACGAGCAGACCAGGAAGTGGGCAGCCGACGTCATCCGCGAGCAGCAGCGCGAGATCGACGAGATGCAGGCCTGGCTGAAGGCGAAGGGGAAGTAGGCTTGCGGATCGGGCCGGCGCTCAGACGGTGCCGTCCTTCGGCCGTGTGACGGAGACTTCGCCGATACCTGCGAATCGGGCTTGGGCGGTGGCGCCGGGCTCGAGTTCCGGCATGCCCGTGAACGAGCCCGTGGTGACGAAATCTCCGGGGCGCAGCCCGCCTTCCGCCTCGGCCAGGCGGTTGGCGAGCCAGACCACCAGATCGAGCGGATCGCCGGCCGTGTTGCCGCCGACCTGATCGACGATGGTCCGTCCGTCGATGGTCAGGCTCACGTGGGGTTGGGCGTAGGGAGCGTCGCGCACGCCGGTGCCGGACCCGAGCACCATGGCCCCATGGGAGAGCTGGTCGGCAATCCCGAGCAGCGGATCGATGGTCGGCCAGGCCGCGAAGCGGCTGTCGACCACCTCGATCCCGACCTGGACACCCGAGAGCGCGGCGACTACCTCGGCGCGCTCGTATCGCCGCCCGACCGGCGGCAGCGCGGATCCGACTCGGAAGACGAGCTCGGCCTCGATGCGGAAGAGGCCCCGGCCGCTGGCGGGCTGCCCCATCAGCGAATCGAGCAGCGGCGCGCAGGTGGGGTGGGCTGTGGGCGAGCGGGCCCCGACCTTCCAGCCGACGATGCGCCCCATCCGAGCCGCCACGAGAGCCTGGACCCGGTAGGCCTCTGCTTCGTCCGCCGGCACGAGCGCCGCCGGAACGTCCGCGATGGTGCGCCCCCCTGCGCGCGCATCGAGCAGGAGCGCCGTCAGCGCCGAAGCCTTCGAACCGTCCGCCATCGTTTCAATCCCTTCGATCCGCCTTTGCCCGGCAGGTCAGCCTCCCGCGACAGGGAGGCTCCTAACATGATCGAGGCAGCCTGCAAGCGGAGGTGCAAGCGGAGGCCGCTCGAGCCTCCACATTGGGCGACCAGACCGGATGAGCCAAGCGGCCTGAAGGCGCCGTCAGGCCCGTGCCGTGGCGCGCGCCATGTCGGCGGAGAGCGCCGACCAGTTCCGCAGGTCGCCCACGGCGTTCTGGTAGCTCTGCACGATTCGGCCCGCGAGGGGTGACGTGGCGCCGATCTCCCCCAGGAGGTCGGCCGCGGCCTTGCGGGCCCCCTCCATGACCGATCGGGGGAAGGCCTCCAAGGTCACGGGATAGCGGCCGAGAATCTCGGTGAGCGCCGCCGCGTTCTGCTGCATCGCGTCCGCGAGTCCCAGCGAATGCTCGGCGCGGCAGGATTCGACCACCACCTGCCGCAGATCCTCGGACAGCTGCTCCCAGGCCTTCAACGACACCATGAACTCGCTCGCCCCGTTCGGCTTGTTGAAGCCGGGTGCGTAATAAAAGGGCGCGTATTTCGGCAGGCCGGTTTCGAGGTCGCTCGAAGGGGCCAGGAACTCCGCGGCGTCGATGGAGCCCTTCTCGATGGCGGGGAGCAGGTCCCCCGCCGAGACCGACATCGGCACGGCGCCGAGCCGGGCATAGACCTCCGCGCCAAGACCCTGGACGCGGATGCGCATGCCCTTCAGCTCATCGAGACCGCCGAGTTTGCGCCGGAACCACCCGCCCATGGAAGGGCCCGTGTTGCCCGCCAGGAACGCGCGCACGCCGTAAGGCCGGTAGAGCTCGTCCCACAGCGCCTGGCCGTCCCGAAGCTCGATCCAGGCCTGGTGCTCGATCGGTCCGAGGCCGAAGGGCATTGTGGTGAAGAAGCCTGCCGCCGGGATCTTGCCCTGCCAGTAGAGCGCCGCGGTGTGCCCCATCTCGACGGTCCCGGTCGAGACCGCATCGAGGATCGCGAAGGGCGGCACGATCTCGCCCGCCGCGAAGAGATCGACCTGCAGCCGCCCGCCGCTCAAGGTATTGATCCGCTCCGCGATTCGGCGCGCCGAAACGCCCGGGCCGGCCCGATTCTTGGGCCAGGACGTGACCATGCGCCAGCGCAGGCCCTGCGCCCGCGCGACCGACGGAGCCGCAAGAGCGGCACCGCCGAGCGCGAGGGCCGCACGGCGCGACACCCTGGTTTCATCAGACGCAGGCGTAAGGGCCGCCGATCCGGGCGGCCGGAGTTTAGTTCCACCAGGCATGAAAATGATGCACGGGCCCGTGCCCGCTCCCGATCGTGAGGGTTTCCGAGGCGCCGATGGCGGCGCTGATGTAGGTTTTCGCGGCCGCGACGGCGGCGCGAAGGTCGAGGCCCCGCGCCAGGCCCGCCGCGATTGCCGAAGAGAGCGTGCAGCCGGTGCCGTGCGTGTTGCGGGTCGCGGCCCGGGGCGCGGTGAAGCGCTCGACGCCCGCGGCATCGACGAGGATATCGGTGCTCGCCGAACCCTCCGCGTGGCCGCCCTTCACGAGCACGGCCCGGGGCCCGAGCTGGAGAATCCGCTCAGCCTGAGCGCGCATGGCGGCCTCGTCCTGCGCGAGCGGCTCGTCGAGGATCGCAGCGGCTTCGGGCAGGTTCGGGGTGATCACGAGGGCGCGCGGGATCAGCACCCGCCGCAGGGTTTCGATCGCCTCCGGGGCGAGGAGCCGGTCGCCCGAGGCCGCGACCATCACGGGATCGAGCACCACGTTCCTTGCGCCGTGACGGTCGAGCCCCGCCGCCACGGCCTCGATCACCGAGGGCCGCGAGAGCATGCCGATCTTCACGGCACCGACGGCGAGATCGGAGAACACGCTGTCGATCTGCTGCGCGACGAAATCCGGCGGCACGTCGTGGATGCCCTGCACGCCGCGGGTGTTCTGCGCCGTGAGCGCCGTGATGACGCTCGCGCCGTACACACGGAGGGCCGAGAAGGTCTTGAGGTCGGCCTGGATTCCGGCGCCGCCGCCGGAATCGGAGCCCGCGATGGTGACGGCGATCGGGGTCATGCCGCGGCTCCCCGCTCCGCGAGCGCCGCGTCGACGACGGCCCGCAGGCGCCTTGCCTCCGCCGCGGGATCGTCCGCCATGAAGAGCGCCGAGATCACCGCGACCCCGTCGGCGCCGGATGCGATGACCGCGCCGGCATTCGTGGCGTCGATCCCCGCGATGGCGCCGACCGGGATGCTGGCCGCAAGGCGCGCCCGGAACGCGACGCGGGCGAGGCCGCCGAGCCCGATCGGCGGATCGGGGTTGTCCTTGCTGACCGTCGCGAACACGCCGCCGATGCAGGCATAGTCGACGGGCATGCGATACATCGCATCGGTCTGCTCGGCGGTCTTCAGCGTGAGCCCGATGATGGCCTGGCGCCCGAGAAGGCGCCGGGCATCCGCCGGATGCATGTCGCTTTGACCGAGATGCACGCCGTCGGCCTCCGCGGCGAGCGCGATGTCGACGCGGTCGTTGATCAGGAGCGGCACGCCGGAGCCGGCGAGCGCGCTCTTGAGCGCCCGGGCATTCTCGACGAGGCCACGGCCGTCGCCCTGCTTGTCGCGGTACTGGATCAACGTGCAGCCGCCCGCGACCGCGGCCCGAACGAGGTCGGGCAAGGACCGGCCGCGGGTCCGCTCCGGGTCGATGATGCCGTAGAGACTCAAGTCCACCGGGTTCATGAAAGCCTCGCACGCGCCGCGATCGTCGGCGCATCGATCTGATGGAGAGCGTCGAGAATGGCCGGCTGGAACGTGCCGGGTCCCCGCGCGGTCTCGGCCGCGATCTCGCCCGCGACGCCGACGGCGAGGAGTGCACCCGCGGCTGCGTCGAAGGGGTCGTCGGCGAGAGCCGCGAAGGCGGCGACGAGCGCCGTGGCGGCGCAGCCCATGGCGGTGACCTGCGTCATCAGAGGATGACCGTTGGCGATCGAGACGATGCGCCGGCCGTCGGTGACGTGATCGGTCTCTCCCGTGAGCGCGACCACGACACGTTGAGCGGCTGCGAAGTCGCGCACGGCGGCGGGCGAGGCCTCGTGGCCCGCGAGGCTGGCGAACTCGCCGGCATTGCAGCGCAGGATGGCCGGACGCTCGGCAAGGCACGTGTGCGCGAGGGCGAGCCGCGGCGGGGAGGCATCGACGAAGACGGGGTCGAGCACCCAGGGCTTCTGCGCGCCGCGCGCCGCCGCGATGGCGCGGGGGATGCCGGCCCGGCGATCCGCATCGAGGGTGCCGAGATTGACGAGGAGCGCGCCGGCACGGACCGTGAAGGCCGCGACCTCGTCCGGCGCGACCGTCAGCGACGGGATCCCGCCGGCGGCCAGCAGGAGGTTGGCCGTGAAGACCTGCGCGGCCGCATTGGTGATGGCGTGGACGCGCACGCGCTCCCGGCGCAGGCGGTCGAGGAGCGCTCCGGCTCTCGAGGGGATGTCGGGATGGATGTCTGCCGGCGCGGCGTGAAGTCTCGTCATCTCGCTTTCCTCCGCCGGCATGACCCGGTTCAGGTTCGATGGGTTGGCGGAATGCGCCTCTCAGCCCGACCGGGCACCCCAAGGAGATCGGCAACGGTTAGCGCATTTCCTCCGGAGATGGCAAGAGACCAGACCACCACAAATCCTTAGAGTTGTATTGACATCACCCTCGCACTGCCGGAGGATCGCAGCCGTTCCGAGGGGAGTCCCGCGAAGGGGCTGAGATTGGGCTGTCACGCGCCCTGACCCTTGAACCTGATCCGGGTCATACCGGCGGAGGGACTGGAACCTTTCAGCGCTGCCCCCCAGCCACACCCGGATCTCCTCTAAGCTGCTCAAGGGAGATCCACCATGAACGCCCCCGTGACACCCCCGAAGGCCCTGCCGCATTCGGTTACCACCGGACCGATCCAGGGCTCGCGCAAAGTTTACGCTGCGCCCGAGGGCCGGACCGACATCCGCGTGCCCTTCCGCGAGATCGTGCTCTCGGACCCGAACGAGGCTCCGGTCCGGGTCTACGATCCCTCCGGCCCCTATACCGAGACCAACGCCGCCATCGACCTCTCGCGCGGCCTGCCGCTCGTGCGCGAGCCATGGATCGCGGCGCGGGGATATGCCGTGGTGGAGCCCCGCCCCGTAAAGCCCGAGGACAACGGGCACGTCGCCGCCGACAAACTCGTCGCCCCCTGCCCGGCCGAGCGCATGGTCCGCCGGGCCTCGGCCGACCGGATGGTGACGCAATACGAGTTTGCGCGCGCCGGCATCGTCACCGAGGAGATGATCTTCGTCGCCCATCGCGAGAACCTGTGCCGGGCCGAGATGCTCGCAGGCGCGCAGGAGAAGCTCGCCGACGGCGAGAGCTTCGGGGCGGCGATCCCGCCCTTCATCACACCCGAATTCGTGCGGGACGAGGTCGCCCGCGGCCGCGCCATCATCCCGGCCAACATCAACCATCCGGAACTGGAGCCGATGGCGATCGGCCGCAACTTCCTGGTCAAGATCAACGCCAATATCGGTAACTCCGCCGTGGTCTCGACCGCGGCCGAGGAGGTCGAGAAGCTCGTCTGGGCGATCCGCTGGGGCGCCGACACCGTCATGGACCTGTCGACCGGCCGCAACATCCACAACATCCGCTCCTGGATCCTGAGGAACTCCCCCGTCCCGATCGGCACGGTGCCGATCTATCAGGCGCTGGAGAAAGTGGGCGGCGACCCCGTGAAGCTCGACTGGGAGGTCTTCAAGGACACGCTGATCGAGCAGGCCGAGCAGGGCGTCGACTATTTCACGATCCATGCGGGCGTGCGCCTGCCCTACGTGCCGCTCACGGCACGGCGCGTCACCGGCATCGTGTCCCGCGGCGGCTCGATCATGGCGCGCTGGTGCCTGGCGCATCACAGGGAGAGCTTCCTCTACGAGCGCTTCGACGAGATCTGCGACATCATGCGGGCCTATGACGTCTCGTTCTCGCTCGGCGACGGCCTGCGCCCCGGCTCAATCGCGGATGCCAACGATGCCGCGCAATTCGCGGAGCTCGAAACCTTGGGAGAGCTCACGAAGATCGCCTGGGACAAGGGCTGCCAGGTGATGATCGAGGGGCCCGGCCACGTGCCGATGCACAAGATCAAGGTCAACATGGAGAAGCAGCTGCGCGAATGTGGCGAGGCGCCCTTCTATACGCTCGGCCCGCTCACCACCGACATTGCGCCCGGTTACGATCACATCACCTCCGGCATCGGCGCTGCGATGATCGGCTGGTTCGGCACGGCGATGCTCTGTTACGTGACCCCGAAGGAGCATCTCGGCCTTCCCAATCGCGACGATGTGAAGACCGGCGTCATCACCTACAAGATCGCCGCGCACGCGGCCGATCTCGCCAAGGGGCACCCGGCCGCGCAGGTGCGGGACGACGCGCTCTCCCGCGCCCGGTTCGACTTCCGTTGGGAGGACCAGTTCAACCTGTCGCTGGATCCGGACACCGCGCGCGCCTACCACGACGAGACTCTGCCCAAGGACGCCCACAAGGTCGCCCATTTCTGCTCCATGTGCGGCCCGAAATTCTGCTCGATGAAGATCACCCAGGACCTCCGCGCCGAAGTGCAGGCAATGGGCGAGAACGAGCGGCGGGCGCTCGAGGGGATGGCAGCGAAGAGCGAGGAGTTCCTCGCCGGCGGGGGCAAGCTCTACGTCGAGGCAGGCGAGGCCTGAGAACCAGCCCGCGGGGAGGCCCAGTTGGGCCTCTCCGTAGGTCCACCGATCCGGATCTGCCGGCTCATAGGAAAGGGGCGCTTGCGGCGCCGGACCGGTTCTCGGGCTCGGAATGCCATCGGACGCCCTGCGCTACTCGTGCAGGATGGCCGAACGCGGCGAGGTAGCCCGCTAATGCAGGACGGGCCGGACGCGCTTGCGGACCGCCATGAGGTGACCCTCGACCGCGCGCATCCGGGTCATGAGCCGGTCGATCTCGGTCAGGAGTTTCTGTTCGTCCTCGATCGCCCTCTGGCTGTCCTTCGGGTCCGGGCTGAAGCGCTGCCGCTGATGGGCATGCGTGATCCGGTGGTTCAGCTTCTGGTACTCGTCGTAGAGTCGCCGAAGCTCCCTGATCAGTTCGGCTTCGTCGGACACGAGATCCTCGCGGCTGTCAGATGCGTGCGGGAGAGGGGCCGTCCGTGCGCTACGCACAGACCCGCCGTCCGGCGCCGCTCCTTGCGAAGGTATTTTACGCCGCCAGCTGATACGCCGCCATAGTGAGACAATCGGGACCGATCTGCGACGGGTCCTCGACGGCGAGCAGGGCTGCGAGGCGTGCCCGCGCGCGGTTAACCCGGCTCTTGATGGTGCCGACCGCACAGCCGCAGACATTCGCGGCCTCCTCATAGGAGAATCCCTGCGCGCCGACCAGGATCAGCGCCTCGCGCTGGTCGAGGGGAAGCTGCGCGAGGGCGCGGCGGAAATCCTCGAAGTCGAGATGGCCCTGCTGCTCCGGCGCCGCCACGAGGGTGCCGGCATAGATGCCGTCCACGTCCTCGACCTCCCGCCGCCGCTTGCGATGCTCGGAATAGAGATTGTTGCGCAGGATCGTGAAGAGCCAGGCATGCAGATTCGTGCCGCGCTCGAAGCGATCGAAGCTGCTCCAGGCTCGCACCAGCGCGTCCTGGACGAGATCGTCCGCGCGGGTCGGATCGTTGGTCAGTGACAGCGCGAACGCCCGAAGGCTCGGGATCGCTGCGATCAACTCGTCCCGAAGAGCCGGTTCGACACTCATCCTGGCGTCTCTCTCGCTGGTCTCCACCTCCGGACGATCCGGAGATCTCGCCAGATCAACGGCTACCGCCACGCTCGGTTCCTGCCACGCCTGCCGTGCAGCCGGACAGGGCACGGGAGGCGCAGAAGATGGGGTCGGTGATGCTCCCTGCGCGATCGCGCCGCACCTCCGTCGCCCATCACAGCGGGAACGGGAGCTTGGTCGCAACGGTTGGCTAGCGTTCGTCCGGGGGCTTCCATCATGCGCCAAATCGTCTTTAGCTTTATTGGCTGTCTTTCGCTCGCCGGGCTCAGTTCGGGCGCCGCGGCGGAGGCTCTGTCCGACGGGCAGGAATGCCGGCCTCCAGTGGCAAGCGCGCCAGGTTACCGGGACTGCCGGGTTCATGTCCTGGCGGAGCAGCAGGTCTGCCGGTGCCGCGTGGTGCCGGGCCTCGATCTGACCCGCCGATCCGCAATCGACGAAGCCACGGCCGCCTTGTCGCCCCGGACTGGCGCCGCACGGCACCTCGATCGCGGCACAGCAGCCGCCCTGCAGTAGCTGAGCAGAGCGGTCGGTCGCCACGACCTGAATCGCGGGCGAGGCCGTTTCGCCGAGCCGGACCGAGTTCAGTGCATTTCCCCCGGGATACAGCCCGAACCAAGAGGCGGCCGCCGGGCGAGGCGGGGCGGCCCTCCAGGTCGGCGCCTCAGACACCGAACACCGCGTGGCGGCGCGCGTTGTGCCTGCAGCCGACCCGCCGACGCCCAGGATGGGCCAGGATTGCGGGGCGCAGGCCTGCCGACGCTCAGGAGACGCTAATGCCCTCCCCCGGAACGCAACGCGCCATTGAGACCATTATCCTGCTCGCGGAGGAGATCAGCCGCACGGCACCCGAATGCGCGCCGAAGGCGATGCAGATTGCCGAGCTCGCCCGGAGCCTCGACGAGGAGCCCGATCAGGCCACGATCCAGGATGCGATCGACAGCCAGTCCCTCGACAACAGCTTCTCGGATGTCGGCAGCCAGAACGCGGCCCGGGCCGTGGCCGATGCCCTGAAGGGCTGATCCGAGGGATTTGGGGATCGTCGCTGTCTTCGAGGGCGGATGCCGTCAGACGCGGGATCTCCGCCGCAGCACCCTGACGCCCCGTCCCGGGATCGGCAGCATCCGCTCAGACAATCATCGGCTCGTGGGCACCGCGGACTCCGGAGCCGGGAATCGGGGGGCTGGGGCATGCCTGCGGTTCTGCTGTCTCCAAAGGAGCGTTTTGGCCCAGCTTCGCCCGGCGCAGGGCAGCCGCGTCGGAGGCAAAACTTTCTGATGCGGGCGCCTTGCAATCCGGGACCCGAGCCCCCATCTCGGGTTCAGCCTGGTCGCGTTCGTCGCTTGACCAGAAAGACGGCCACGAGCCGGGATGTGACGCCGGATGTACGCGCACCTCCCTGCCCAGTGGCCGTTGGCGCTTCCAGATCCAAACCCTTTGAGCTTGAGACCGATGCTCCCTCAGATCGTTTCGGAGCCTTCTCCGCAATACCAAACGAGCCTACTGGACGTGCGGGCGCGCCAGTGCCGCTTCATCGTGTCCGACGATACCCGCAACGCCATCTGCTGTGGTGCCCCGACCTCCGAGACCTCGAGCTGGTGTCAGTGGCACCGCCAGCTCGTCTACATCCCGGAGCGCGAGCGGCGGCGGGCCGCCTGAGCGCGGCGGGCTCCCGGTGACGACCGAAAATCTTTCGCAAGCGCCGGAACCGTCTGCCGGGAACGGTGTTATGTGTCTGTAACCGGCCATTTCTGCCCCCACGGGCCGGTCCCCTTCAAAAGGCTCCCTTGCGGAGCCTTTTTCTTTGCCTAGTCCTGGCAGCATGAGTCCGGGGTACTAAGCTTGTGGGCACGAAACGCCTCCGCATCGAGTGTCCCGCGCTCGTTGTTGCAGGCTTGGCAGGCGAGCACGACGTTGTTCTCGGTGAGCGCCCCGCCCTGCGATTTCGGTATCAGATGATCGAGGGTAGCGCGATCGGAGGCGCGGTGCAGGCCGAGGCCCGGGCGCAGGACCGGTACACCGCAATAGACGCACAATCCTCTGTCGCGGGCGAAGATCGCCTCGAAGAAGCACGAGTTCCGGTTGCGGCGCACGGCGATCCGGCGCCGGGTCAAGCCTTCGCTTCGCCCATCGTATCGGCCATCGTGGCTTGGCGGGAGCCCATCGGTTTAGTCGCCCCTTCCGTAGTATCCTTGGCGGTCTGATGCTCCATCTCCGCGTTCACCTCGGCCCCGAGCAGGACCACGATGGTGGAGATCCACATCCAGGTCATGAAACCCACGACCGCGCCGAGCGAGCCATAGGTTTCATTGTAGCTGCCGAAATTGGCCGCGTACCACGAGAACAGCATCGAGCCGACGAGCCAGAGCACGGCGGCGAAGAGGCTTCCCGGCGTCACCCATTTCCACTCCGCCTTGTCGCGGCTCGGCCCCCAGCGGTAGAGCACGGCGAGACCCAGGACCACGAGAACGAGGAGCAGCGGCCAGCGCGCGATCGCGAGCGTCCATTCGACAGCCTTTCCCAGGCCGATATAGTCGAACAGGTGCGGCAGAACCGCCGTCGCGACGATGGCGGTGAGGAGGAATACGATCGCGCCGACGGTGAAGAGCAGGGACTGGGCGTTCAGCTTGATGAAGCTGCGCTTCTCCTCCTCGTCGTAAACCACGTTGAGGGCATCGAAGACCGCCTTCATGCCGGCATTGGCGCTCCAGAGCGAAACAGCAAGGCCAGCGGCAAAGCCGAAGCCGAGGCTGCCCTCGCCCTGGCTCGCGATCCGCTTCACCTGCTCGCCCACGATCTCGATCGCCCCGCCCGGCATCACGGTCGACATGGTGGCGAGGTGCCCCTCGATCTCGGCCGGATCCGCCACGAGGCCGTAGAGCGACACGAAAGCCGCGACCGCCGGGAAGATGGCGAGCAGGCCATAGAAGGTCACGCCAGCTGCAACCGCCATGACGCGGTCCTGGCCGATCTCCTCCCAGACGCGCCAGAGGATGTCTTTCCAGCCCCGCGCGGGGATCTGCGTCGGGGTATCGGCCTCGCGCCCACGGCCGGATTCGTGCGCCGCGTGCGGCGGCGCATGCCGCTTGCCCGCTCCGCCCATACCATGACCGCCGGCATCCTGACCGCCTGACTTCGCTGCTGCCACCCGCCCCCTCGGCGCCTCGTCGATGGAAGACCGCGCGACGTAGCGCAGGACGAAAAGCGCCGCGGCGGCGGCGAGAACCGAAAACGAAGTTTTTCCTGCAGCGGTCTGAGACGGCATGACGCAAATTCCTACAATCGCTGGCCTTAACAGTATCGAGGCGCGAATGTTCCGCGGCCGTCGGGACCGGAAGCTCGGGGTTCTCTGGCCGAGCGTACGACGCAGTCCGCCCGTGCGGGCGCGTCGCACCCGCACGAGAAAAGTCCCGCCGAAAGCCTTTCGGCGGGACGAGTTGACCGAGGAGGAGACCTCATCGGAACAACCATGCCGGTTTGAGCCAGGTTCCCTCTAGAGCGCCTTCATCCACAGAATCGGGGTTTTCCCGCATCGGCATCGAACCTGCAGCAACGCTTCGTCGTTCTCCCACCAAGCGTCCATCGGACGCGAAACCCATACATGGAGGAGACTATGCTGAAGATGCATCTCGCTGCCGGCCTTGCCGCGACAGCCCTTATGACGGCGACGGCCTTCGCCCAGACGAGCACGACCACCGCCCCTCCTGCATCGAGCAGCGGCACCTCGAGCACCATGAGCACAGCCGGCTCCGCCGGCGGTTCGACCGGCTCGGCGGCCGCCGGCCAGCTCATGACCCAGATGCAGCCCGATATGATGCGTGGCTCGAAGCTCATGGGTACGGATATCTACGGCTCCGATAACCAGAAGATCGGCGATCTCGACGATGTGATCCTCGACCGCCAGGGCAAGATCCAGGCGATCGTGGTCGGCGTCGGCGGCTTCCTGGGCATCGGCGAGAAGAACGTCGCAATCCCCTATGAGCAGGTCCAGTGGATGTCGAACCAGGAGGTTCAAGCTCAGAGCAACCAGGGCGGCAGCGGCACCAACACGGCTGGCGGCACGACCACCGCTGGCGGCACGACCGCGGCTGGCGGGAGCCAGCCGGCCACGACCGGCAGCACCGGGACGGCTGGCACCACCGCCGGTTCGTCGGGCAGCAGCGACACCATGCCAGCGCGCGGCATGGTGCGGATGACGAAGGCGGATCTGCAGAATGCGCCTGAGTTCCGCTACGACAACAACCGCTCCAATGCCTCAGGCGGAGGTGCGGGCACCAACCCGCCGGCCAGCACGACCCGGCCCGGCAACGCGCCTGCGCAATAAAGCCACTGCCGGAGAGGGGCCTCGAGCCCCTCTCCACCTTCAGTCTCGGACACCGGCCGCCTCGAGGCGGCTTTTTTCTTGAGACCCCGACGAGCTCGGGCAGAGCCATGCGGGGACCGCCGAACGGGACTTGACGGGCCAGCCGCCCTGGCCTCTTGTGAGCGGCACGGGGGCTGACGCGATCCCCCCGTGAGGCGGACGGCCCAAGCATCGCGCTCCTCTCGTGATAGGGAGCGTTCGGTCTTGTCCACTCCAACCCAATTGAGTCCACACGATCTCGCCCTTCTCGTCGGCACGCCGGCCGCGCCGGTGATCCTGGACGTGCGCATCGACGAGGACTTTTCCGCCGATCCCCGTCTCATCCCAGGCACGCAGCGGCGGTCGCACCGTGCGCTCGTGAACGCCGCCGAGGCCGAAGTCCTGCGGGGCCGGAGCGTCGTCGTCATCTGCCAGGGCGGTCTGAAGCTGAGCCAGGGCGCAGCCGCGTGGCTGCGCGTCCACGGGGTCGAAGCCTACAGCCTCGCGGGAGGCTTCGAGGCCTGGCGGGACGCCGGGCTTCCGCTCGTGCGGACGGACGTCGTCCCGCCTCGCGATGCCGAGGGGCGAACCATTTGGGTCACCCGCGAGCGGCCCAAGGTGGACCGGATCGCATGCCCCTGGCTAATCCGCCGCTTCGTCGATCCCAGGGCCGTCTTCCTCTACGTGTCCGCCGCGGAAGTGTCCGCCGTTGCCCAACGCTTCGATGCGACGCCTTTCGATATCGAGGGCGTATTCTGGAGCCATCGCGGCGAGCGCTGCACCTTCGATGTCATGATCGAGGAGTTCGAACTTCGCGTGCCCGCCCTCGACCGCCTGGCCAGGATCGTCCGGGGTGCCGATACCGCGCGCCCCGACCTTGCTCCCGAAGCAGCGGGGCTTCTCGCGATCTCGCTCGGCCTGTCGCAGATGGTCGGCGACGACCTGCGCCAGCTCGAGGCCGGGATGACGCTGTACGATGCGTTCTACCGCTGGAGCCGGGACGCCGTGCATGAAACCCACAACTGGCCTGCTCCTCGTTCCACCCTGGAACAGGTGCCGGCATGAACCGGACGAGCGATTCCATGACTGAATTGAAAACGGTCGACGGTGCCGCCGCAGACCCGAGCCGGCCGGCCACGCATGAAGCCCCGGCACATCCCACCGTCGCGGAGGCATTTTCCGTGTGGCTGCGGGTGGCGGCGCTCAGCTTCGGCGGACCGGCCGGGCAGATCGCGGTGATGCACAGGATCCTCGTCGAGGAGAAGCGCTGGGTCTCCGAGAACCGGTTCCTGCATGCCCTCAACTACTGCATGCTCCTGCCGGGACCCGAAGCGCAGCAGCTCGCCACCTATATCGGCTGGCTCATGCACCGCACCCTCGGGGGCATCATGGCGGGCGGGCTCTTCATCCTGCCCGGTGTCGTCGCGATCATGGCCCTCAGCTACATCTACGTGGCCTTCGGCAATGTCGGCCTGATCGGCGCCCTGTTCTTCGGCCTCAAGGCCGCGGTGCTGGCCGTGGTGCTCCAGGCCGTGGTGCGCGTCGGCCGTCGGGCGCTGAAGAACCGGATCATGCTGGCCCTCGCGGCTGCCGCCTTCATCGGGATCTTCGCGCTGGCTGTGCCCTTCCCGCTCATCGTGCTCGGCGCCGGCGTGATCGGCTATTTCGGCGGACGCGCTGGGCTCCCGGCCTTCGCGGTCGGCGGCGGCCACGGTCCCGGAGGCGCGAAGGGCGGAGCAGACGTGCGCTATCTTCTCGGCGACGAGCTGCCGCTCCACGCGAGCCCGACCACCCGGCAAGCCCTGAGGGTCGCGGCCGTGTGGCTCGTCCTCTGGCTGGTGCCGGTGGCAACGCTCCTCGTGCTGCTCGGCTCTGCCGACACCTTCAGCCAGATTGCCGTCTTCTTCTCCAAGATGGCCATGGTGACCTTCGGGGGCGCCTATGCGGTGCTGGCCTACGTGGCCCAGCAGGCGGTCGAGCACTACGCCTGGCTCCGGCCCGGCGAGATGCTCGACGGTCTCGGCATGGCGGAGACCACGCCCGGGCCGCTGATCATGGTGCTGCAGTTCGTGGGCTTCCTCGCCGCCTACCGCGACCCCGGCACCCTGTCGCCGATGCTCGCCGGCACGCTCGGAGGTCTGCTCGCCACCTGGGTGACCTTCACGCCCTGCTTCCTGTGGATCTTCCTCGGAGCCCCTTTCATCGAGCGGCTGCGCGGCAACCGGGCGCTCGCCGGCGCGCTCTCGGCCATCACGGCCGCGGTCGTGGGGGTGATCCTGAACCTCGCCCTATGGTTCGCGATTCACACCCTCTTCCGCGAGGTGGTACCGGTGCAGGGCTTCGGGTTCTCCTTCGAGCGGCCGGTACTCTCAAGCGTGAACGTCTGGGCCCTGCTGCTCTCGCTGGCGGCCATCGTGGCGATGTTCCGCTTCCAGGTCGGCATGATCGCGACCCTGGCGGCATGCTCGGCGGCCGGCGTACTCCTGTATCTGGCAGGCGCTGTCGCTTGAGACACGACCTCGCAGGAGCCGGCAAGCCCTGAAGCGGCAAATGAAAACGGCGCCGCCCGAAGGCGGCGCCGTCACAGGGATCCGGGCCGTCCCGACCTTTAGCGGTAACGGATCACCTTGGTGGTGCGCACCGGCGCCCGGTAGACCACGCGGGTGCGGTAGGTCGTGCGATAGGGGTAGTAGGCAGGCCCATAGCTGACGACCGGCGCCGCATAGCCGTAGGAATAGGCCGGGGCGTAGGTATAGGCGGGCGCATAGCCGTAACCATAGGCCGGAGCGTAGCCGTAATAGCCGTACGGGGCCGCGTAGGCGCTCGAGGCCGCGGCGCCGATCAGGGCTCCCGCCGCAAGTCCGCCGATGACGCCTGCCGCGATGGCTCCCCCTCTGGGACGAGCTTCCGCCTGGGTCGAGGCGATGGCTCCGAGGCCGACGAGGGCTGCGGCCGAAAGAACAGCGAGCTTCTTCATCCTTCCACTCCTTGAAAACACGGATCACAACAGGATCCGGATGAACGCCAGCCGAACGAGAATGTTTCTGAGGCCGTTCGCCTCAATCGGGCATCCGGATCGGCTCAGGGGCGCCGCTCGCGACCCCGCGCCGGTGAGGTCCCCGGGCGCCCGCATCCTCCACACGTGATTCGCGACGGCACCGCAGGCGCAGAGTCTGCTGGTTGTACGACCGAGCTTGCGCCGGCCATGCCATTTCCGTAACGAAGGGCCCGCCGCGCGGGGTGCGCGGACCGAGCGGAGGACATCCTGATGCGGATCGGCATTCTGGGCGCAGGCAAGATCGGGCGCACGTTGCGCGACATGCTCCTCGCGATCCCGGGAATCGAGGGCGCCTCCCTTGCCGACACCGCCGAGGGCGCGGACGTTCGCCTGGACGCCTCCGACGATGCGGCTCTGCGGGTCTTCATCCGCGATCATCACGCAGTGGTGAGCGCCCTGCCATTCCACCTCAACAAGGAGGTGGCCCGGATCTGCGCCGAGGAACGGCGCTCCTATTTCGACTTCACGGAGGACACCGACACCACCGCCTTCATCCGCACCTTCGCGGATCCGGAGCTCGGGGTGGTGTTCATGCCCCAATGCGGGCTCGCGCCCGGCGCGATCAACATCATCGGAGCGAGCCTGATCGCATCGCTCGACAGCGTTCGCTCGCTCGAGATGCGCGTCGGCGCTCTGCCGCTCTCGGCCAACAACGAGATGAAATATTATCTCTCCTGGTCGAGCGCCGGTCTCATCAACGAATACCTCCAGCCCTGCGACGCCCTCTATCAGCGGCAAGCGGTCAAGACCTTGCCGCTCGAGGGCCTGGAGCAGATCGTCATCGACGGCGTGACCTACGAGGCCTTCAACACCTCGGGTGGCGTCGCGACCATGTGCGAGACCTTCGCGGACCGGGTCGAGGAGCTCAACTATAAGACGATCCGCTATCCCGGCCACCGGGACCACCTGCGCTTCGTGATCCGGGACCTCGGCCTCGGCGATCGGCCCGATCTCCTGACCCAGATCTTCGATCAGGCCGTGCCGCTCACGACCCAGGACGTGGTGCTCATCTACGTCAACGCGGTTGGCATGCTGCGCGGCCGGCCGCAGCAGCTCTCCTACGTCAAGAAGGTGAAGGCGATGGAGAATTACCCGGCGACAGCCATCCAGGCGACGACCGCGGCCGGCATGGCGGCGGTCATCGAACTCTGGCTGCAGGGGAAGTTCTCGAACGGTTTCGTGCGCCAGGAAGACGTGGCCTTCGCGGATTTCCTCGCGACTCAATGGGGCGGCGCGGTCTACCGGTAAATCACGACCGCCTGGGCACCAGGAGGCCCAGCGACGCGGGCGATCGGCCGCACAGGGAGAGCCGCCCCGCCTCTCCCGGCAGCGCCGCTGCGCCCTCGGGCAGAAGGGCAGAATGCGCCTCTCGTCCGCAGTGGCTCGCCCTCTCGGAGGATCGGCCGGAGCGCGCTCAAGGCCCGTAATTATAGCCGCGCCCTTGCCGCGCGTTGCAATTGATCGGGACATCGGACTGGGCGCGCTGGATGCGCGGCTCCGGTTCCAGCCCGACAATCTCACGCAGGATCTTCGTCTTGATCGCGTCCGCGAAGTGCTGCCGCTCGCGCACCGGCACCAGGAAGGCTCCGGCGCCGCCGATCACGCAGTCGCGGTAGTATTCGTCTAAGTTTTCCATGTCGCCGAAGCCGGTGGGGCGCTTGAGCATGATGGGCAGGCCGTTGATCGTGATGCCCTTGGCGACCGCCTCGTCACGGGCGAGTGTCGGCGAGCGGCCGCTGCTGTTCGGCCCGTCCCCCGACACGTCGATAACCTTGCGCATGGGCTCCATACCGGTGTCGTCGAGGAGCCGGCTGCTGAAATCGATAGCGCCTGAAATCGAGGTCTGGAAAATGCGCCCGATCGGCGCCTCCGCGAGCCGGTCCGCGAAGGCGACGGCGCTGCCGGGCCCGTCGATGACCGTCCAGGGCACGACCACCTTCTGGTCGCTCGCGCCGGACCATTCCATGTAGGTCACGACGATCCGCCCCAGCATGCCGCCGCGGACGGCATCATGGACGACGGAGGAGCGGAACGCCTCGACGAAACCCTGGCGCTGCAATTCCTGCTCGTCCGGATCCATGGAGCGCGATACGTCCACGGCGAGGACGAGCGCGACGTCGACCTCGGTGGCGGCCTGGGCTCGCCCGGCACTCCATCCGCCCGCCATGCCGAGCCCGAACAGGAATGCGAGAACGGCAGCAGCGCGGGCCATCGGCAGGGTCTCTCCGTCAGCAGCGGGTCTAAGGACACGTGGCGGAGGAACGGCAGCGGTCAAGGGGCCACGTGCGCTTTGGAGGGCTCTGGGCGGCGCGGTCGCGGCCCCGCCCGATGGGGTGGACACGCATCAGCAGGATGGGCCTTTCGGCGTTGCGCTTCCGGTTGCTTCCCAGCCCGGTTGGGAGTCAACTGCGCCTTTCCCGAACGAGGCCCGATGTGAGTTCAGTTCCCCACCGCACGGTTGATTCGTCCTACGCCTGGACCCGCCTCGCGCTCGCCGTGCTCGTCAGCACCATCGGGGGCGCCGGGATGTGGTCGGTGGTGGTGGTGCTGCCCGCCGTCGAGGCCGAGTTCGGCGTCGCCCGCGCCGGGGCCTCGCTGCCCTATTCTTTCACGATGATCGGCTTCGCCTTCGGGGGCGTGCTCATGGGGCGCCTCGCTGACCGGTTCGGGGTTGCGGTGCCCGTGGCGCTCGGCGCAGTCGCCCTCTGCGTCGGCTATGCCCTCTCGACCCTCACGACCGGTATCCTGTCCTTCGCCCTCGTCCACGGCGTTCTGATCGGACTCCTCGGCAGCTCGGCCTCGTTCAGCCCGCTTCTGGCGGATATCAGCCACTGGTTCGAGCGCCGCCGGGGCATCGCGGTCGCGATCTGCGCCGCGGGCAATTACCTGGCCGGGACGGTGTGGCCGCCCCTGGTGCAGCGCCTCGTCGAGGCGGTGGGCTGGCGCCAGACCCATCTCGGCATCGGCCTGTTCTGCCTCGTCACCATGCTGCCCCTGGCCTGGCTCCTGCGCCACCGCCTCCCCGTCGCGAAAGCCTCCGCGCACGGCCTCGCCCTCGCGCCGGTCCGGAGCGTCGAGGGCCTGTCGCCGCGGGGACTGCAGCTTCTACTTGCGGGCGCAGGTCTGGCCTGCTGCGTCGCCATGTCGATGCCCCAGGTCCATATCGTGGCCTATTGCGGCGATCTCGGCTACGGCGTCGCCCGCGGCGCCGAGATGCTCTCCCTGATGCTCGCCTGCGGGATCGTGAGCCGGGTGGCCTCGGGCTGGATCGCGGATCAGATCGGCGGCGTCGCGACCCTGCTCCTCGGCTCGGTGCTGCAGGGCGTAGCGCTGTTCCTCTATCTCTGGTTTGACGGACTGACCTCGCTCTATGTGATCTCCGCTCTGTTCGGGCTGTTCCAGGGCGGCATCGTGCCGAGCTACGCGCTCATCGTCCGCGAGTACTTCCCCGCCAGCGAGGCCGGCACCCGCGTCGGGATCGTGATCATGGCGACCCTGTTCGGCATGGCGCTGGGCGGCTGGATGTCGGGACTGATCTTCGACCTCACGGGATCCTACCGGGCCGCCTTCGCGAACGGGCTCCTGTGGAACCTCCTCAACGTGTCGCTGGCGCTCTGGCTGCTGCAGCGGTCGAACCGCCGGATGGCGACGGCCTGACCGCGCCTTCGATCAGCGGCCTGGGCCGGCCTCCATCGCTTGCCCTCACGCGCGGCCGTAGACCGGGATCGTCGCGCCCGAGATCGAGCGTGCGCCGTCGGAGAGCAGGAACAGGATCACCTCCGCGAGATCTGCGGGCGGAACCCAGCGGCCGTGATCGGCTTTCGGCATGGCGGCCCGGTTCTCGGGCGTGTCGATGATGCTGGGCGCGATGCAGTTGACCGTTATGTTGCGGTCGAGGAGCTCCTGCGACAGGCTCTCGGTGAGCCGCAGGAGGGCGGCCTTCGAAGCCGCATAGGGCGCGAGCCCGGCGACGCCCGACAAAGCCGGGCGCGCCCCCACCGTGACGATCCTCCCGCCCTGCTCCAGGAGGTGCGGGATCGCCGCCCGGCAGGCCGCGACGGCCGTCTTGAGGTTGGCGGCGAGCATCCGTTCCCAGACGTCCCAGCCCGTCTCCTGCACCGGGGAGCCGCCCTCGAAGCCCCCGACCGTGGCCACGAGGGCATCGATGCGGCCGAACCGGGCCTTCGCGGCCTCGAGCGCGGTCGCCATCGCGGCCTCGTCCGTGAGGTCGAGGCCGCCGAGGGTCATGACCTGCGCACTCGCCGGAGCGGCGGCGCGCTGGCTCCGGTCGAGGAGGACGAGGCGCGCTCCCGCGGCCGCGAGCCGCGCGACCGTCGCCTGCCCGAGGTTTCCGGTCGAGCCGGTGATGACGACGATACGGTCGGAGAGGTCGGTCATGGGGCGCTCCTACAGCGCGGTATCTCCCTGTCGGCCCGCAGCGCTCAGCCGCGGCCGATGAAGGGCATCTTGGTCGCCATCACGGTCATGAACTGGACGTTGGCATCGAGCGGCAGGCTCGCCATGTAGGCGACCGCCTCGCCCACATGCTTCGAGTCCATGCGGGGCTCGGGCTTGGAGGTGCCGTCGGGCTGCAGCACGCCGGCGGTCATGCGCTCCGTCATCGGAGTGGCGGCATTGCCGATATCGACCTGACCGCAGGCGATGTCGTAGGCGCGGCCGTCGAGGGAGGTCGACTTGGTCAGGCCCGTGATCGCGTGCTTCGTCGCCGTATAGGCCACGGAGAGCGGGCGCGGGGTGTGGGCCGAGATCGAACCGTTGTTGATGATGCGGCCGCCGCGGGGATTCTGGTCCTTCATGATCCGGAAGGCCTCCTGGGTGCACAGGAAGGGGCCGGTCAAGTTGGTGTCGACCACGGCCTTCCACTGCTCGAGGGTCAGGTCCTCGAGCGGGATCGCGGGGGCGCCGATGCCGGCGTTGTTGAAGAGCACGTCGAGGCGCCCGAAGGTCTCCTTCACCTGCGCGAACAGGCTGCGGACGGAAGCCGGGTCGGTGACGTCCGCCTGGACCACGAGGGTCCGCGCGCCCCGCGCCAGGGAAGCGGTCTCCTCCAGGGGCTCGCGGCGGCGGCCCGCAAGCGCCACGGCAAAGCCTGCCTCCGCGAGCGCCAGCGCGACCGCGCGGCCCACGCCCGTTCCGGCGCCTGTGACGAGTGCGATCTTCTGCTCAGCCATCGGTATCTCCCTTGGTATGTCGGCGCTGCCGTTCGTGGACCCCGCCCTTCCCGGACCCCAATGTCAGATCGGCCCCGCTTGCACAATCGGCTTCCTGCGGCCCAGCGGGATTGTCCGTCGTGCGGCGCTTCACCAGGGCGGTCGGCCGCGGCCGTCGGTGGCACGCTCCGGCGGCCGCGGGTGACCGCTCGCCGGCCCCGCGACAATTTGTACTCCGGAACGGGTCTGCTTACGACACGTTGCTGAAATGTGCGGCGCAACACAGTCGCAACAACCCGGGCGTAGTGTGCATAGGGTGTTGGGAGATCAACCGATGTCGACTCGCTGTTCGGGTTTTCTGCTGGGCGCCCTTGCCCTCGTTGCCGCCACTGGCGCCCTGGCCAATTCTGACGGGACGCGCACGGCAACCCTTCCCTTCGACGATTGCCTGTCGATCATCAGCGAGATCTCGTCGGACCTCGGCGAGGAGCCAGTCGTTCTCGTGAAGACGGGCGACGTCCACTCGGTCCGGATCGATGCCGAAGATGGCTACGTGACCGTCTCCTGCAGCCGTCCCGACAGCAAGATGACGCTGACGAAGACCGGTTCGACCGTCACTGCCGGCCTCGCGAGCCCGCGCCCGTAAACGAGACAAGGCCTGGGGTCTCCGGCCCGTCGGTGCTGCTTAGGGAGCGCGCCGTCATTCTACCTAGGCGCTTTCCTGGGCGGTCGGCTATCGCCGCGCCCCGGAATCGCCACTCGCGCCTGCCGCATCTTAAGAAAACGGCAACGCTTTGGCGCTATGGACGGATCGGAGGTCCGTCCGATGTCGAACCCATCCTACCTGGCGCTCAGCCGCGAACTCGCCGACATGGCTGCCGCTCTCGACCGGCCGATGGACGAGACCGAGCGGGAGGAGGCCCAGGAGGTCATCGGCTGGGCGCGGGTCGCCCTCCAGAGCGGTCCGGCCTGGAGCCCGATCGGCTCCGCTCCGAAGGATGGCACGGCCGTTCTCGGCTATGTCCGGTTCGCCCGGAGCGGCCATGTGGTCGAGATGCGCTGGGATGGGGTGACCGCCGAATGGGTGACGGCGCCGCCCCGGCGGGTGGTCCTCCCGTCTCATTGGATGCCCCTGCCGAAGCCTCCGGTCTGAACACGGAAGCCGCCTGCGCGAAGAGCGGGACATCCACCTGGCCTGACGGTACCGGCAGGCCCCGGCGGATCTTCGTGCGCCCGGCGCGGATGGAGCCGAGCTGGCTCTCCGATCAGGCAGCCCGACTGCGGGGCTCCGCTTCGCTCGCGAGCGCACGGATCAGGTCTTCCAGCACCGCAATATCGGCCTCGAGTTCGGCCCTCTGCCGCGCGACCGTATCGGGCGAAACGAACGAGCTCGGCTCGCGCACCAGCTCGACATGGAGCTGTCGCAGACGGGCAAGAAGGGAGTGAAGGCTGCTCATGCCGATGACCCTACCCATGCAGGGTTGAACGGACGGTTGAGAGGCTTGGTAGCCCGAATCTTAAGCTCGCTTCCGCTGGGCCCTCGGCCCTGAACCGGCGCCTCCCCGGAGCCCGGACGTCCTTGCGGCGCTCAATGGCCAGCGCGAATTGAATGATCAGAGGGCCTGCCACGCTGTTCCGGGTGGCGGCCCGCCGGCCGCATGACATCGGATGCCGCGGACGACCGGCACACACCGGCCGGAGGACCCACCGGTCGTGCGATCGCCTGGAGGGCCTCGGCCATGCTGAAGGGTCGTCGCAGAAATCCCGCTTCCGGAGTGGGACGGGGCGGCTGGGTCGCGGCGGCGTATACGATCGGGCATTCAGGCTGGCGCTCGCGCAGGCGCTCCGCGAGGGCCAGGCCCTCGGCGGTGCCGGGGCGGCGGATATCAATGAACACGATGTCGACCCGATAGTCGCGGCAAGCTTCGTCGGCCTCGCGTGCGTCTGCCGCGGGGATCACCCGATAGCCGGCATCCGACAGTTCAGCGGCCAGCAGATCCCTGATCAGCGGCTCATCTTCCACGACAAGGACGCATGGTGCGCTCACCGGACTCTCCTATAGCCTTGCGAACGCTGCCTGTTTGCGCTCCCATCGTTGCGTACGGATGTCATGCCATGTTGCACTGCCGCAACGAACCTGCTGCCGCGCCGGTCTGCAATCCCTTGAAGGAGGCGTAAGGCCGTTCGGACTCCGGCTCGGCTCCACTCCCGCCGGAGGACAGGTTGCGGAGCGGGCGGGATCTCGTGGGGTGCAATCTCCGCTCGGGCGCGGATGGGATGCGGGCCGGAGGATCGAATCGGCTATGACGGCAACGGCCGCGGCCTGTCCGCGCAACAATGCGAGGAACCCCATGGAGATCACGAGAGCCGGCACGGTCCCGACGAAGCGTGCGCCCGCGGACGCCTTCACGGGCACGGTCTGGCAGGACCCCATCATCGACGCCCCCGCGCCGGCCCGCATTCGCGCCGCCCGCGTGAGCTTCGAGCCCGGCGCCCGCACGGCCTGGCACACGCATCCCTTGGGACAAACCCTGCATGTCCTCTCGGGCGTCGGGCGGTTTCAGACCTGGGGCGAGCCCGTGCGCGAGATCAGGGCTGGGGACACGATCTGGATCCCCCCGGGCGAGAAGCACTGGCACGGCGCCGCGCCCCGGACCGGGATGGTGCACCTGGCGTTTCACGAAGCCGACGGCAGCACGCATGTGACGTGGCTCGAACACGTCACGGACGAGCAATACGCCGTCGCGCCGGAGGCGTAACGCCGCTGATCAGGGCGTATCGGGCCGGAACGGCTGCCGTCGCCCGCTCGTCGAGTTACGGCGCCAGATATGCCGTGATCCCGATCAGGACGAGTTCGCCGCAAATTACGCCCGCGATTACGGAGCGCCTCAACGCGAAGAAGGCGATGAGGCCAATGGCAAGACTGAACAGCCGCCCCGCCAGGGGCACGGCGCCGAGCGGATCGCTCGGCGCGAACAGGAGCTTCGCCACGACGCCCGCGAGCAGCGTCGTGGCAACCGCGCGCACCCAGACCAGGATCTCCGACCGTTCGTCGAGCCCGCGGGAGAGCAGCACGCCGAGCACGCGCCAGATCTCGGTCGGGAGGAAGCCGACGATTACGACCACGAGGTAGGGCCACAGCGGCCCGGCGAGCGTTTGCAGTCCTGTCACGGGATGGTCCTGAGCCAGCAGCCCGACGCCGGTGCGGTCGGAAAGGCTGTCGTGATGTCGGCTCCCCTCATGGCCTGACCCGCATCCGGCGGCCCAGGAGATAGGCAGCGGTCCCCCCGACGAGACCGACGGCGAGGAGGTCGAAGTCACGTCCGATCAGGGATGTGAACAGGGGAGCAAGCGCGAAGCCGAAGCCGATCGCGCTCCAGTCCGCGATGCTCCGTGCGCCCGCCGACAGGGTAAGGGTGAAGAACACCGGCGTGAGAAACAGGAGTCCGGCGCCGAGCGGCGTCGGCACCGTTCCGGCCAGGTAATACCCGAAGCCGGTGAGGAGCGCGCTCACGCCGATCGTCGTGTTGGCAAAGCCGAAATAGTACGGGAGCCTTTCTTCTGCCGGCAGGGTCGGCAGGCGCCGCAGGTTCTCGGTCCACACCGTGATGGAGACGTAATGGGCCGCGAGGAGCTGCAACGCGAGTCCCTGGCCCGGCCGTCGGAGCAATGGGAGTAGCGAGATCGTCATGGGCAGGAAACGGAGCGACGACAGGCCGATCACGATCGCGAGCGCCGGCAGGGCCGTGCCGGCCGCCAATCCACCATAGAGGATCACCTGTGCGGGACTCGCCCAGATCAGCAGAGTCGAGAGCATCGCGGCGGCAGCGGGATGACCGGTGTCATGCGCGAGGCTGCCGATCCCGAGCACCGAGAGCCCTACAACCCAGGCCGGGAGCACCAGGGAGTCCCGCACGCCGCGCCAGAAAGGAGACCGATTCACGGGGTGACGTCACTCCGGCTCACGGGCGCATTTGCGCCGTCCCGCAGGGACATGTCCCTTACGGCTCCGCATGGCAAGCGCAACCCACTGCCCGAGCTCTGCATTCCGGTTGCGCAGGCCATGCGTTCGATATAGAGAACGTTCATCCTTCGCTACGAACAATGGGTGACGGCATGCTGGAGCAGCGGAACGGGCATGGGCCATGGCACGCGGAGACGCGTCTCGTGCACGAGGGCACGCTGCGCAGCGAGTTCGGCGAGACCTCGGAGGCTCTCTACCTGACGCAGGGCTTCACCTACGAGAGCGCCGAGAGCGCCGAGGCGCGGTTCCTCAACAAGGAGCCGGGCTACAGCTACACCCGTTACAACAACCCCACGATCACCATGTTCGAGGACCGGATCGCCGGGCTCGAAGGCGCCGAAGCCGCGCGAGCCACCGCGACCGGGATGGCGGCCGTCACGGCGGCCATGATGAGTCAGGTCAGGGCCGGCGACCACGTGGTCGCGGCCCGCGGCCTCTTCGGCTCATGCCGGTGGGTCGTGGAGGACCTCCTGCCCCGCTTCGGCGTCGGCTGCACGCTCGTGAACGGAACCGACGTCGAGGCTTGGCGCCAGGCAGTGCGGCCGGAGACAAAGGCGTTCCTGCTCGAAAGCCCCGCGAACCCGACCCTCGAGGTGATCGACATCCGCGCCGTCGCCGACATCGCGCACGAGGCGGGAGCGCTCCTCACCGTCGACAACGTCTTCGCGACACCGCTCTACCAGCGGCCGCTCCAGCTCGGCGCCGATTGCGTGGTCTATTCGGCCACGAAGCACATCGACGGTCAGGGCCGGTGTCTCGGCGGTGTGATCCTCGGCTCGACGGCCTTCATTGAGGAGAAGGTGCAGCAGTTCCTGCGCATGACCGGGCCCTCCCTGTCGCCGTTCAATGCCTGGGTGCTGCTGAAAGGCCTTGAAACCCTGGCCCTGCGCGTGGAGCGCCAGACCCGCACGGCCGGCATCCTCGCCGATGCGCTCCATGACCACCCGAAGCTCGCGCGCCTGACCTATCCCGGCCGGCCCGACCATCCCCAGGCGGATCTCATCGCCCGCCAGATGCTCGGCCCCTCCACGATGGTGGCGCTCGACGTCCGCGGTGGCAAGGAGGGGGCGTTCGCGTTCATGAACGCGCTGCGTCTGATCAAGATTTCCAACAACCTCGGCGATGCCAAGAGCCTCGTGACGCATCCTGCGACCACGACCCACCAGCGCTTCGCACCGGAGGTGCGCGCCGAGATGGGGATCTCGGACGGGCTCGTGCGGTTCTCGGTCGGGCTCGAGCACCCGGACGATCTCCTGCGCGACCTCACCGAGGCGCTGGAGCGGGCCTGAGGGCCCGCTGCGGTCGGCGCGCGGCTCTCTCAGCCGCCGATCAGCATCGCGAGGCCGTAGAACAGCGCCGCGATGGAGCCGGAGGCCGGGATCGTCACGACCCAGGCGACCACGATGCCGCGGGCCACGCCCCAGCGCACCGCCGCGGTTCTCCGCGCAGCACCAACGCCTACGATGGCTCCGCTGATGACCTGCGTGGTCGAGACCGGAATCCCAAGCGTGGTCGCCGTCATGAGGGTCAGCGCCGCGCCCGTCTCGGCGGCGCAGCCCTGCATCGGCGACAGGCGGGTGATCTTCGACCCCATGGTGTGCACGATCCGCCAGCCGCCCGCCAGCGTCCCGAGCCCCATGGCCGTGTGCGCGGCGATCACGACCCAGAACGGAACGTAGAAGGTGTCTCCGAGATGCCCTTGCGTGAACAGGAGCACCGCGATGATCCCCATGGTCTTCTGGGCGTCGTTGCCGCCGTGATTGAGGGAGTAGAACGACGCCGAGATGAATTGGAGAATCCGGAACGTGCGGTCCACGGCGAACGGGGACCAGCGCCGGAACACCCACGAAAAGAAGATGATCAGGACGATTGCGAGACAGGCTCCGATAACTGGCGAGGCCACGATCGCGATCAGGGTCGGCCCGAGCCCCTGCCAGACGATGACCGAGAAGCCCGCCTTGGTGAGCGCCGCCCCGATGAGGCCGCCGATCAGCGCGTGCGACGAGCTCGATGGAATACCCATCCGCCAGGTGATCACGTTCCAGGTGATCGCGCCCATGAGCGCGCCGAAGATCACCGCCGGGTCGATCACGTTGGCGGCGACGATGCCCTTGCCGAGGGTGGCCGCGACCGCGAGCCCGAAGAAGAGAAAGGCGATGAAGTTGAAGAACGCCGCCCAGGCGACGGCCCATTGCGGACGGAGCACCCGGGTCGAGACGATGGTGGCGATCGAGTTCGCCGCATCGTGCATCCCGTTCATGAAGTCGAACAGGAGCGCGAGCGCGACGAGGCCTACGAGGACCGGCAGGGAGAGGATGACGGCGTCCATGGTGCGACGCTCCTCAAGCGCTGACGTCGGATGGCCGAGCACAGGCGATCTGCCCGCCGGCCTCCCGCCGGGTGAGGGTCGCAGCCGTCACGCTGCGCCGCCTCCTACACATGCTCGATCACGATGCTGTGGACCTCGTGGGTCACATCCTCAAGCCGGTCCATGACCCGTTCGAGGTGATCCAGGATCTCGGATGCGACCCAGAAGTCGAGGGCGTGGGCCGGGCCCTTCTGGAACAGGCGGCGGCGGGCTTCATCGTGGAAATCGTCGGTCTCGCCCTCGATCTCGGACATGCGGGCGGCAAGCCCGCTGATCTCGCTCGCATGGGTGCCGACCGAACGCAGCAGAGGCACCGTCCGCTCGACGATGCGGGCCCCCTGGAGGATCCGGTCGGCCATCTCGCGCATCTCGGGCTCGAAGGTGGTGACGTTGAAGAGCACCACGGTCTTCATGGTCTTGCGCATCTGGTCGATGGCGTCGTCCATGGCCGTGATGAGGTCCTTGATGTCACCCCGGTCGAAGGGGGTGATGAAGGAGCGGCGGACCGCTTCGAGCACCTCGCGGGTGACCGCATCGGCATCGTCCTCCCGGTCCATGACGGTCTTGACGTGCCGGGAGAGGTCGGGTCCGCCCTCGATGGCAGCGCGCAACCCCTCGGCGCCGGCTACCACGAGGTTGGCATGCCGCTCGAACAGATCGAAGAACCGATCTTCCTTGGGCATGATGGCCCTGACCCAGCCCAGCATTCGCTCACTCCTTCCCCAATTCCGGTCGCAGGCCATGCCCTGTGCAGCAGACGGGCCCGGGTACGCTGCCCCGGTCATCCCGGCTGATCCACGCGGTCGGACCGGCTTCCCGCCTGCTCCCCTAGAGGTCGCCCTTGTCGACCCGGCTCCCTGGCAGGTACCGGGTTGCGAGCCACACCACCGACAGGATCAGGACGGCGAAGATCACACCCGCGACGGCGATCTGGTACATGCCGGCCCCGGCGGCCATGCCGAGGGAACTCGTCATCCAGAGGCTGGCGGCGGTCGTCAACCCGAAGACGCTGCCTTTGGCGACGAAGATCACCCCTGCGCACAGAAAACCGATGGCTTGAGCGAGGCCCTGGATGGCACGGGTCGGGTCAGGATCCGAATCGCCGCGCGCCGAGACCTCCTCGTAGAGTTCGAGCGCGATCAGCATGGTCATGGCCGAGCTCAGGGCGACGAGCATGTGCGTCCTCACCCCCGCCGAGATGCCGCGCATCTCGCGATCGAGCCCGAGCAGCAGCCCGAAAGCCGAGGCGATCCCGAAGCGCCAGAGAATCTCGCCGAACGGGATGATCGATTTGCCAAGCAGCGGGTCCAGGGTCTCCTCCTCCGTGACAGAACGGTGACATAGACGCTTGGTCAGCCCGGGCAAGGCCTGCAGCTAGGCGGCCCCCGGTCCGCCGCGGACGTCGCTGTGGAAAGGCCGCCTGTCCTGCAGGGCAGCCGGGACATCCTGTCGATGGACCCCCGCTCCTCCGGCGTGTAGGAACGCGCCAGCTTCCCTCCCCTTATCCCAGCCCGGAATACCTCATGCCGCATTATCGTTCCCGCACCACGACCCACGGCCGCAACATGGCCGGCGCCCGCGGCCTCTGGCGCGCCACCGGCATGAAGGACGAGGATTTCGGCAAGCCCATCATCGCGATCGCGAACTCCTTCACCCAGTTCGTGCCCGGCCACGTCCACCTGAAGGACCTGGGGCAGCTCGTGGCCCGCGAGATCGAGAAGGCGGGCGGCGTCGCCAAGGAGTTCAACACCATCGCGGTCGACGACGGCATCGCCATGGGCCACGACGGCATGCTCTACAGCCTGCCCTCGCGGGAGATCATCGCGGATTCCGTCGAGTACATGGTGAACGCCCACTGCGCCGACGCGCTGGTGTGCATCTCGAACTGCGACAAGATCACTCCCGGCATGCTGATGGCGGCGCTCCGCCTCAACATCCCGGTCGTCTTCGTCTCGGGCGGGCCCATGGAGGCCGGCAAGGTGCTGCATCGCGGCAAGGCCAAGGCGCTGGACCTCGTCGACGCCATGGTGGCGGCCGCGGACTCCTCGTACTCGGACGAGGAGGTCAAGGTCATCGAGCGCTCGGCCTGCCCGACCTGCGGCTCGTGCTCGGGCATGTTCACGGCCAATTCCATGAACTGCCTCACGGAGGCGCTCGGCCTCGCGCTGCCCGGTAACGGCACGGTGCTTGCCACCCATGCCGACCGCCGGCGCCTCTTCGTCGAGGCCGGCCACCTGATCGTCGACCTCGCCCGCCGGCATTACGAGCAGGACGACGCCTCCGTGCTGCCGCGGTCGATCGCGAGCTTCCAGGCCTTCGAGAACGCCATGACCCTCGACATCGCCATGGGGGGCTCCACCAACACGGTGCTGCATCTGCTGGCCGCGGCGCACGAGGGCGAGGTGGATTTCACCATGGAGGACATCGACCGGCTCTCGCGCCGGGTACCGGTGCTCTGCAAGGTGGCGCCGGCCGTTCCGAACGTCCACGTCGAGGACGTGCACCGGGCCGGCGGCATCATGGCGATTCTGGGCGAGCTCGACCGGGCCGGGCTGATCCACCGGGAGGTCGGGAGCATCCACGCCGCGTCCTTGGGCGACGCTCTCGAGCGCTGGGACGTCAAGCGATCGGGCAGCGAATCGGTCCGCACCTTCTTCCGCGCTGCGCCCGGCGGCGTGCCGACGCAGGAGGCCTTCAGCCAGGACAGGCGCTGGGACGAGCTCGACCTCGACCGGGAGGGCGGCGTGATCCGCGACGCCGCGCATGCCTTCTCGAAGGACGGCGGTCTCGCGGTTCTCTACGGCAACCTCGCCGAGGACGGCTGCATCGTGAAGACCGCAGGCGTGGATGAGAGCATCCTGGTCTTCGCCGGCCAGGCGCGGGTGTTCGAGAGTCAGGACGCGGCCGTGCAAGGCATCCTGGGCGGCACCGTGGCGGCCGGGGACGTGGTGCTGATCCGCTACGAGGGTCCGCGCGGCGGGCCCGGCATGCAGGAGATGCTCTATCCCACGAGCTACTTGAAGTCGAAGGGCCTGGGCAAAACCTGCGCCCTCGTGACCGACGGGCGCTTCTCGGGCGGAAGCTCGGGCCTCTCCATCGGCCACGTGTCGCCGGAAGCGGCCGAGGGCGGCCTGATCGGTCTTGTGAAGGAAGGCGACCGGATCGAGATCGATATCCCGAATCGCGCGATCCGGCTCGCCATCGGCGAGGACGAGATCGCGCGGCGCCGTGCCGCCATGGAGGCGCGTGGGGCGAAAGCCTGGAAGCCGGCCGAGCGGCAGCGCAAGGTCTCGACGGCCCTCAAAGCCTATGCCGCGCTCACGACCAGCGCGGCCAAGGGTGCGGTTCGCGTGGTGCCGGAATAGCGGATCGCGGGTCCCACCGCGGCGATGTGCGGCGCGGTGGGCGCGGTTGAGGGGCCGCTCGAGGGGGGCCCCGGCCAGCAACGCGTGCGAGCAGGCAGATCCTGGATGGGAAAGCCGTCGCAGGAAAACTTTACGACGCTGCCGTTTCGTCCTCGACCAGCCGCTTGATTTCGAACACCATGGCGGTCACGGCAGCGAGCACCACAAAGAAGGTCAGGCCGCTGCTGATGAGGGACGAGTTCGCGCCTGCCGCGCTGACCGCAGCCGCAAAGGCGAGAACGGGGAATCCGAGAACGAGGACGAGGACGGCGACAGCGGCGCGCGACATGCGAATCTCCGGTGTTGGGAAGGGCGACCTTGGCGATCTGATCTCGGCAAGATGATGGCGGTGCAGTTTACACGCGATAAATCACAGATGTTTCAAGCCGATGCGGCACAAAGTGCCGCAAGCGGAACGTTTTGGCGCGATCTCCGTTATCTCTCGGCTGTTTTGCGACCTGGTTGTCCAAGAACTGCGTGGCATCAGGCGCACAGGGGGGATGAATGACAGGCTCCCAGGCTTCTGCCGGGCTCGTCGATAGTGAGAGGCGTTTGCAGCTTCTCATCAATGCCGTCACCGACTACGCGATCTACATGCTCGACCGGGACGGCTTCGTGGCCAGCTGGAACTCGGGGGCGGAGCGCATCAAGGGCTACACCGCCGAGGAGGTGATCGGGCAGCATTTCTCCCGCTTCTACACGCCCGAGGACCGGGCCGTGGGGCTGCCCGCGC
>JAESFH010000192.1_pt1 | contig 37637 bp, 36 predicted proteins | sample 9269381 | NCBI WGS metagenome assembly JAESFH01 (sample SAMN14504062, study PRJNA617094) | algae metagenome | isolation source: Aphanothece sp. CMT-3BRIN-NPC111 and co-occurring heterotrophs from well... | place: USA: Clark Mountains Wilderness, California | collected 2010-04-18
TTGGCTGCAACAAGACGCAGCCGGGCGATTGCAGCGCTGATGATCAACGCCGCAAACGTGGAACCGGCGCGCCCTCGCGCCGGACGATCGGTTTTGGCGGAAGCCGTGAGACTTCGGCCCGAGGGCGGGCCGGCTCCATCGTGCGTGATCGATGGCTAACAGGCTCGACAGCACGCGAATCGCTGCGAACCATTCATTATGCCGCGGGAAATCAAACTGAGCGGGAGCGAGATCAGCGTGCTGAAAGCGATCGGCTTGAGCGGGACGCAGGTATTCGGGAAAATTTTACTCGGCAAAATCTCGGATGCGGAGCAGGTGGAATTCCTCGACACACTCACCGGGCTGATCGACCAGGGCTACGTCCTCTCGAACAAGGTGAACATCCGCCGGATTGAAGAGGTTGAGACATCGTTCTTCCGCGTGTCGCCCGCCTACGCGCGCGACCTTCGCGAGGCGATGAACCCGATGCGAAAGCGCAATGAAGAACGCGCGCGTCGGCAGCGGCGCGGCTGATTTCTTCGGCGTGGATGCATTGAAGAGAGCGCGGCGGTTCTGGCCGTGGCTGGCAGCGATCGCCACCGGATTGATGTATCGCGCGTGCTTCGCGCCCTTCGATCAAGCGTGGCTGTGCTGGGTCGCTCTCACGCCGTTGGTCATCGCGGTCTGGTTCTCCGGTGAGGACGCGAAGCGCCGCTGGCTGCGCGATCTGCTGCTCGGTTACGTGGCCGGTCTCGCGTTCTTTTGGTCCGTATTTGCGTGGCTCACGACGGTGACGGTGCCCGGCTGGATCATCGTAGGCTTCTACATGGCGATCTACCCGGCGGCCTTCGCCTGGCTTTGCGGCATGTTGCGGCCGAGAGATCGCCCTATTGTCGAGAAGCCCCTCACCGGACTCGATGCCGTTACGCGCCGCGTAGCGGAGAAACGCGCCGCGGCTGCCGGTGCCGAACTGCCGCCGCTGAAGCCACCCGCGCCGGTCAGGACTTCGCCGTGGCTTAGTTCGTTCAGCAACCTCCGGCTGGCGTTCCTCCTCTCGAGCGCCTGGGTCGCGACCGAGATGTTGCGCGGCACTGTCTTCTCGGGCTGGGGCTGGAACATGCTCGGCAGCGCACTGCATTCGCAGTGGCCGCTGATTCAGATGGTCGAATACACCGGCGTGCCCGGGCTGTCGTTCGTCGTCGCCTTCGTAAACATCATCCTCGTCGCGATTGTTTATCGCTTCGTTCTCGAGTCCAGAGCGCGGAAATCGCGGCCGCACTTCGATCTCACGATCACGATGGCGGCGATCATGGGCATGCTCGCCTTTGGCATGCGCGCCATGCAAATCGAGCGTGCGATGAAAACCGTCCGCGTCTCCGCGGTGCAGCCAAACATTCCGCGCGAGCAAAAATTCAATCGCGAGTTCGTGCAGGCGACTTTCGATAAATTCACGAAGCTCAGCGAGCTGGCGCTGCCGTCGCGGCCGGAGTTGCTCGTCTGGCCGGAGAGTTCGATGCCCGGCCCGGTGATGCAGGACGAGGACAGCTACGGGTTTGTGATGGGTTTTGCCGCGAAGACGAAGGTGGATCTGCTGCTGGGCGCGATCGACCAGGACGAGACCGCGGCCTATAATGCGGCGTTACTCGTCACCGACGGCGCCCGGCATGTGCAGCTCTATCGAAAGATGCACCTCGTGCCATTTGGCGAGTACGTTCCCGGCCGGCACACGCTGCCCGGCATCGCGCGCATCGTGGGCGATCAGGTGCCGGACGATTTCGGATTCGGCAAGGAACACACCGTCTTCAAGATGAGCCGCGACGACGTCCAGCTCGCGCCATTGATCTGCTTCGAAGACACGATCGGCGAGCTGACGCGGCAGTTCGTGCGCGGTGGTGCGAATCTGCTCGCGAACGTGACGAATGACGGGTGGTTTCTCGAGACGTCGGGATCGAGGCAGCATCTCGCGAACGCCGTTTTCCGTTGCATCGAAACGCGGCTGCCGATGGTGCGCTCGGCCAACACCGGCGTGACATGTTTCATCAACGAATTCGGCCGCATCACGCAGATCCTGCTCGACGATAACGGCAGCCAATTCACTGAAGGCGTGCTGAGCGGCGATGTATCGGTGCCGGTCGCGTACCAGCCGACGTTCTACGTGCGGCACGGCGAAGTCTTCGGCCAGGCGTGCACCATCGTGGCCGGTCTCACGTTGATCTTTCTGCTCGTCAGGCTGCTCATCCAGCGCAAGCAGCGCGCGTGACAAACAGCAGCAGAGCTGCTCGTTCGCCGTTGCTGCATTTGGGCGACTGGCGTACGTATGAATGCCTTCCCCTTCCCCGCATGAGACGTTTTCTTCCCCTCGCGTGGGCATGCGCAGCGCTGCTGCTCCTGCCGCATCGAACACAAGCTTACGGCCCCGTCGGCCACCAGATCGTCGGCGCGATCGCCGATCAACGGCTCGGAAGCGGGCCGACTGCGGTGAAGCTGCGCAGTCTTCTGCAAGGCTACACGCTCGAGAAAGCGTCGGTGATCCCAGACGAGATCAAGGGTTGGGACAAGAAGGGCGTCGATGATCCAGATATCTTTCGTTACACGTCGCGGCCGCGGCTCGATGCCGAGCTGGCCGACTTCTGGCGCGCGAATCCGCCGACGCGCGATTTGAAGTCGCCGATTCCGAATCACCATTGGTCGCACTACACGGACGTCCCGATCCTGAATCGGCAGAAGTATTCCGACGGCAAGCACGGCCGCAGCCAGTGGGACATCGTGCAGACGATGAAGCTCTGCATCGGCGTTTTGCGCGGTGAGATTCCCGAGGACAACCCGCGGAAGATCACCAAAACCGTCGCGGTGCTGCTGCTCGCGCACTATGTCGGCGACATCCACCAGCCGTTGCACGTCGGCGCGCCGTTCTTCGACGAGAAGGGCAACGAAGTGGATCCGGATAAGACCGGCCATGGTTTAGAGAACCAGGGCGGCAACACCTTCCGCTTCAATCACTCTCCTGCGGCGGCCGAAGCGACCGGCCATAAGCATTCAAAGCTGCACGGGTTCTGGGACACGCGCGCCGTCCTGCTCTTGCTGCCGCAGATTCCGAGGGAGCTGCCGAAGGAAGAGAAAAAAGAGAAAATGACGGCGGCGCGCCGCGCGCTTGCAATGCAAATGGCAGCCGAAGAACCGAAAGGCTGGCGCCCGCCGGCGGAGCTGAAGCCCGGCGATTACCCGGAGCTTTGGGCGAACGAAATCCTGCCGCTGGCGCGTGAAGCGTACGGGCGGCTGCAGTTCAACGGGATCGTGCCGATCGAGAAACATGGCCACATGGTGGTCGTCGGAAACGCGCAGGAAAAACAGATGCCGGACGGTGTGCCGTACCATGAATGGGCCTCGAAGATGATCCGCATCGAGTTGCATAAAGCCGGCTGGCGGCTCGCCGATCTGCTCGAGAAATCGCTGCAGTAGGTGTGCGCGCTGCTGCGACACTCTTGACCCTGCTCGTGCTCGATCACCGCATTTGAATTTCGGTCATGAGCACGATTACGATCACGAGCATGAGTCCTGATACGACGACCGAACAGCCGCCCTCGCCCGTTCTCTTCTTCCACACACTCACCGCCTACCAAAAGAGCTTCGCCGTAAAAGCGGCACTCGATCTCGGAGTCTTCACCGCGATTGGCGACACGCCTGCGACGGCTGGCGAGATCGCATCGCGTTGCAACGCAGCCGAACGCGGCATGCGGATCCTCTGCGATTACCTGACGATCAACGGCTTCCTCGAGAAAGAAGGCGATCGTTACAGCCTGACGCGCGATACCGCGATCTTCCTGAACCAAAACTCTCCCGCGTACGCGGGAACCGCCGCGTCCTTTCTGCTCTCGCCGACGCTCACGAGCGCGTTCGACGATCTCACGAGCGCGGTGCGGAAAGGCGGCAACGCCCAATCCGTCGAAGGAACAATGGCGCCGGAGCATCCTGTCTGGATCGAGTTCGCCCGCGGCATGGCTCCGATGATGATGCCGCTCGCGCAGGCGTTAGCCGATCTCATTCCCCTCGACCAGAGCCGCGACTCGAAGGTGCTCGATGTTTCGGCGAGTCACGGCGTCTTCGGGATCACGATGGCCCAGAAGAATCCGCGCGCGAAAGTTGTCGCCGTTGATTGGGCACCGGTGCTCGCAGTTGCCAGACAAAACGCGCAAGCCGCTGGCCTCGGCGAACGCTTCAGCACCATCGCGGGGAGCGCATTCGAGATCGATTTCGGCGGCGACTACGATGCGGTCCTCGTTCCGAACTTTCTCCACCACTTCGACTTTCCGACTTGCGTCACGTTCCTGCGCAAAACGCATGCGGCGCTGCGGGATGGCGGCCGCGTCGGCATCGTGGAATTCGTGCCAGCGGACGACCGCATCTCACCGCCCGACGCCGCGGCGTTCAGCCTCGTCATGCTCGCTACGACAGCGGCCGGCGATGCTTACACGTTCGCCGAGTTCCAGGAGATGCTTCAGCAAGCGGGCTTCCGCGAGGTCGAGCAGCATCCATTGCCTCCGGGCGTTAACACCGCTGTCATCGCAGTGAAGTAGCAGCTGTTGGCGTACGCGACTCGCGCGCGGGCGAGCATCATTCGCTTGGACGCGCGCGTTCCTCGTCGAAACCAATTCGCTCGCGCACGAAGTAAAGCGGCCGCTGTTTCACCTCGCCATAAATGCGGCCGACGTATTCGCCGATGATACCTAACGAGATCAATTGCACGCCACCCATGAAGAGCGTCGCGATGAAGAGCGAAGCCCATCCCCGCACCCAATGCGACGGATCGAAGAAAAACCGGAGCGCGATCGCGTAGAAAATCCCGAGCAGCGCCAGGCCGAGCACGAAGAAGCCGGTCCAGACCGCGAGCCGCAGCGGCGCGAACGAAAACGAGACGATCGCGTCCGCCGCGAACCGTAACATCTTCACGAGCGAGTATTTCGTTTCGCCTGCAAACCGCGCCTCGCGCCGATACGGCAGCGCGATTTGCCGGAAGCCGACCCAGCTCACCATTCCGCGCAGAAAGCGGTCCCGTTCCGGCATTCGCAACAGTGCATCGACCACCTTTCGATCCATGAGCCGGAAGTCGCCGGCGTTCGCCGGAATCTCCACGCGCGAAACGCGGCTGATGAGCCGGTAGAACTCGCGCGCTGTCCAGACCTTGAACCTGGTCTCGCCGGCACGTTCGGTTCGTTGGCCATAAACAACGTGATATCCTTCACGCCAGCGCGCGTGCATCTGCTCGATCAGCTCCGGCGGATCCTGGAGATCAGCATCGATGATGACGACCGCGTCGCCACTCGCGTGCTCGAGTCCAGCGGTTGTCGCGACCTGCTGACCGAAGTTTCGCGACAGCCGCAGGCAACGAACCCGCGCATCGGCCTCGCTCAGTCCGTGGAGCAGCGCGGGCGTTTGGTCGGAGCTTCCGTCATCGACATAGATGAATTCGAAAGCCGGGCCGGCGATCTTCGCCGTCACCTCAGCGAGGCGCCGATGCGTCTCACCGATCACCGCGGCTTCGTTGTAGCACGGCACGACCACCGAGATCAGCTCGGCACTTTCTTCACGCGTCGAGCTCATGTTCTAAAAGGCCCAAAGTCCCTGCACAAATCGGCTCACGAAGATCGCAAGGAAGTAGATCGACCAGATGGTGATCAGCATCCCGGCGAGCGGTCTCTTTGTCGCAAGTTGTCCGAAGAGGATGAACATCGGGAAAAATGTGAGCGTGTAACGCGGCACGCTGACAACGAACGCCGTGCTGGTGATCAGCAGCCAGTTTGTCGTCATCCAGATCGCATAGGAAGGACGCAATCGCAGCCAGCACCAGATCGTGCAGAAAAATCCGAGCGCGATGAAGACAAACTCATGCAGACCTTCGGTGCGGTTAGAGCCCGGCACGCGTTCCCACACATCCCTGATGCCGATCCAAGGCGGCGTGAACTTCTTGTACCATCGGTCTTCCATCAGCTTCGTGAAAGCGAACGGATCGCCCGTGACGTGGTAGTTCAACGCGAGGTAACCGAGGAACCCGAGGCCGACGACGCCGACCCAGAGCCAACGCCAGTCGATACGTGTCGTTAAGCGATAACGGTGCCACACTTCCGCCGCGAGCGCTGGACCGAGGAGGAGTCCATTGACGCGCGTGAGACACGCACAGAAGCCGAGCATTCCGGCGATCGCCCAGCAATCCCGTCGCGCCGCCAGCATGCACCCGATCACCAGCGCAAGGAACAGACTCTCGGTGTAATTGATGTGCAGGAAGTAACTCGTCGGAAAAATCATCAGGAACCAGACGGCGTTGCGCGCGGCCGTCAGCGAAGCGTCGAGCTGCGTCAGCCGCTGCAAGAGCAAGCCGGCTGCGACTGACGCGATGCCCGACACGATGACGGCCGACGCGAAAAAATCGCGCACCACGAACGCGACGCACCGCACGAGCCACGGAAAGAGCGGATAGAAAACGAGCGAGAACCGCGCTTCTCCAGTCGCGGAGTAGCCCGATTCGGCGAGCAAGCGATAATGCGCCGAATCCCACCGGTTCCACATCGCTTCGAAGCCGGTTCGCTCGTCGGTAAGCGTCTGCAAGCCGACCGCGGCGAAGACAAAAACCAGCGCCTTGATCGCGAGGATCATGAGCACGGTGTGCCAGTCGAGTCTCCGCAACCAGCTGCGGGAACGTGGCGGCTCCGCAGCAGATTCGGTGGCGCGAAGTGCGGATGAATCAGCGGACATGAGGGGCAGCACCGGCGAAACGCCGGCAGTCGTTAGTCCTTAGCGAACAGCTCAACGGCCGTCCAGCGCACAACGTTAACAGCTCTTTTACAGGGAGCTAAATTGAAGCTGACAACGCGACCGCGCATCGCGTATTCGTCACGACATGAAACGTTTATTCCTCCCGGCGTGCGCAATCATCGCCGCGTTCGTCTCCACTGCATTGGGCCAGGCGAAAGTCGAACTGCAACAAGGCGACACGATGAGGACAGTCCTGGAGCGGCACGTCGGGCAGGCGGTGGATCTGCGAATGAAATCGGGCGAAAAGCTCGCCGGCAAGCTGGAGAAGGTGACCGACAAACTTGCGCACGTGTCGCAGCTGACGGGAGCGGAGTTCTTCGACGGTGTCGTCGATATCGATTCGATTGCGGCGGTCGCGCTGCGGACGAAGGCGAAGTAGAACGCCGCTACGGCAGCTCGATGACGCGGTAAAACGCGCGCGCTGATGCGGCGGCGTTGTCATCGACAACCACCATCGTTCCACCATTCCCGGTGATCTCGCCGGCGATACTCGTCCAGTTGCCGCTGTCGAGAGTTGCAGCGCGCTCGACGCGATACCGTTGCCCGTTCGCAGTATCGAATCGCACCACGATCCCCGGCTGCTCGATCGCAATCCCAACGCGCGGCTGCACCCGCACGACGACTGCATCATACGCCACCGGATGCACTCCGTTTGCCGCGCTCAGCATCAACGTATACGTGCCCGGCGCGCTGAAGCTGGCGCTCGTTCGCAGCTGAGCCGCGTCGGCGAACGTCACGCTTCCGGGTCCTGAATAACGCGTCCACTGGATCGTGGCGGAGGCGGCTGGAGCGTCGCTCGTTCCATCAAGCGCCACGTGCGTGCCGAACAATGTCGTTTGATCCGGACCTGCCTGGACACTTATTGCACCCGGCGAGCGCGGTCCTTCTGTCGGTCCGGTGGTTTGGATGACCTCAAATTGATTGATATCGATCGACGAGAGATTGCTGAAAGCATTCGCCGCGAATCGGTGATCCGGTGCGACGGAGATCGAGAAGAAGCCGCCATTATCCGCGACGATCGCGCCGTATTTCTTCAGTGCGCGCAGCACTGCTTTCTCGGCCTTCGTCCAGTTCTCCGGCACAACGAAATTCGTCTTGAGGCGCAGCCGTTGTCCCATCGCTGGATACTCGAGCGACGCCGCGGGGATCGTGGAGGCGAAATGCGTCGCCGGGTAAATGTATTGCCGCCGCGTTTTCGCGACAATCAACCGCAGCGCGTGCTCGATCACGCCGCGTTCGCATTCATCATAGCGGACGAGCGCCGGAAACATCGGCAGCCCCGCGGCATCGGCTGACGTCCAGCCTGGCGGGCGGAGAGCATTACTCGTTAGGCTGAACTTGGCGCCGTTCGATGCGCGCCAGGCGCTGCCGACGAGCCGCGTCAGCCACGTCTCCCAAATGAACCCCGCGCCCGGCATGACGATGATCGCATGGCGATCGCCGCCGGTGTTGTTCACGTCCTGCTGCCATTGTTCCAGCGTGAGCGAGCCAGTGCCGCGCGGCCATGTTTCGATCGGCGTGTTCGGCGCGATCGGGTATGAGCCGTAGGGAAAGGTGCCGCCGTCGAGATCGGATTCGTCGGGATAATTGAAGAACTCGATCGGCTGCCGCGGCTGCGTATCCGGCACGAGAACGTAATTCATCTCGTAGAACGGCCGCAGCGTCTGCCGGCTCGCCGAGAGATCGGCTTTGATCCGCGCGATCATCGCCGCGGAATTCGAGAGCAACGGACGGCCGGAAATGTCTTCGTTCCACGCGCTGTTCGTCGGCATGATCTGCATCGCGGAGACGATCGCGTCGGCTGCGGCGGTGTTGAACAACGTCGGCTCTGTCACGACCGGTGCGGGACCAAGGATGCGGCCTTCGTGGTTGATTCGTTCTGCCAGCGCGGCGCGCGCCGAGAACGCCGCCAGAGCGACGGCGAAGATCGGACAGATCACGCGCGGGTGCAGCGAAATGGTTTCCATAGCGGGAGGCGACCGCCGGCGCGCGGAGGTTACCAGCGCAATGTGACAGTGCCAAGTTGCACTGAGACAGCGAGAATTGCGCCATGACTTTTGGCATTTGCCTCTAGCTTATCGCTCATGAAACGCGACAACTCCGGCCGGACGCGGGTGGTGCAAATTCGCAGCGAGCCGATCGAGCTTTCGCGACTCCTGAAGCTGGCCGGAGCAACCGAAAGTGGCGGCGAAGCAAAGCAGATCGTGAATGATGGGCTTGTCTCCGTGAACGGCGCGGTTGAGACGCGCAAAGGCAGAAAGCTCCGGGCGGGCGATCGCGTGACGTATGGCGAGGAGACGTTCGTAGTCGAAATTGCCTGACGACACATGACCAACACAGCCGACTCTCCACGTTTTTTTCATCAACCCAGCGCCCGCGGCCGAACAAACGACGCGGCGAGTGGGATCAGCCGCGCGCCATTGGAGTTTCACCGGCGCTTCGACGACTACGCACCGACGCCTCTCGTCAGCGCGCCAGACCTCGCGCAGATGCTCAGCGTCGGAGAAGTATTGCTGAAGGTTGAGTCGAGCCGCCTCGGCTTGCCGGCCTTCAAGATTCTCGGAGCATCCTGGGCCGTTTATCGCGCCATCGTTGCACGGCTTGGCGCGCCGTTCGAGCCTTGGCAATCGATTGCCGCACTCGCCGAACGTCTGCGTCCGTTACGCCCGATGACGCTCGCCGCGGCTACCGACGGCAATCACGGCCGCGCGGTGGCGCACATGGCCGCGCTGCTCGGATTCGAAGCGAAGATCTACGTGCCCGCAGGGACGGCGCAGGCGCGGATAGATGGCATCGCGAGTGAAGGTGCGCGCGTCGAGATCGTCGACGGAACGTATGACGATGCCGTGGCGCGGTCCGCTCGCGACGCAAGCGAGCGTTGCCTCGTTATCTCCGACACTTCTTGGCCCGGCTATGAAGAGGTGCCCCGCTGGGTGATGGAGGGTTACTCGACGATCTTGTGGGAGATTGATGACGAACTCGCGCGTCGTGCCGTCGCAGGCCCGGATCTTGTCGCGGTTCAATTCGGTGTCGGTGCGCTAGCAGCAGCGGTCGTTACTCACTACCGGCAGCCGAAGCACGACCGCCAGCCGGTGATTCTGAGCGTCGAACCAACACGCGCGGCGTGCATGCTCGCTTCAATGGAAGCGGGCGAGGTCGTTTCGGTGCCGGGCCCGCACGACTCGATCATGGCGGGGCTGAATTGCGGCCGACCGTCGATCGTCGCCTGGCCGATCGTCTCCACCGGCATCGACGCCTTCATCGCTGTCCCCGACGAACGCGCGCGCGAAGCGATGCGGGCATTGGCGCGCGCCGGCATCGTGGCGGGTGAAACGGGCGGCTCCGGAGTTGCGGGCCTGATCGAATTGCTCACCGGCGCCGACGCCGCAGGTCACCGCGCTGCGCTACGCATCGATCGATCGACGCGCGTGCTCGCGTTTGTCACTGAAGGCGCGACTGATCCGCAGGCTTACGCCGAGATCACCGCGGCTCAGTTGTAACTGTTGGGCCGGACGCTGCCGCGCACTCAGTAGCCAAGAATCCGCGTACGATGGATGCGATGGCGTCGCTCGATCCGACGCAACGGGTCGCGACGCTCCCGCGCAACGTAACGCCCGCGCACCCAGACGCGCCCGCGTCGTCCGTCGCGCCAATGCCCGGGAACCCAGACATAGCGGACATCGTTGTGCCAGTAATATGGCCCGCGCGTGTAATACGGCCGATCGCCGATCGAAACGTGGATGCGCTGTGCGCTCGCCGTGCTCGCCGGAAGAATGCAGCTCGCGGCAAGGATCGCGCCAATCAGAAGCTTACGATGAATCGTCATGTTGAATGTTATTCGGAACGCGCGCGGTCATCGGCTGCAAACCGGCCCGCGGCGAATTCAGCGGCGGATCTGCCGGCGCGTGTTCCCGTCGAGAAGCAACCCTGCAGCAGATAGCCGCCAGTCGGTGCTTCCCAGTCGATCATTTCTCCGGCGACGAAGACGCCTGGCAGCTTTCGGAGCATCAATGCTTCGTCGATCTCGCTCCACGCGATGCCGCCGGCCGAAGAGATCGCCTCGGCGATCGGCCGCGGACCACGCAACCTGATCGTCAGGTTCTTGATCCGCCTAACGAGAGCAACGGGATCATTGCAATCATCGCCGCACAACGTCTCGAGCAACGCCGTTGCCCCTGGACTGAGCTTCAGCGTTTTTGGCCAATCGACCTGTCGATTGTGGCGGGCCAGCCTTTCGAGCAACGCGTCGGCAGTCAGCTGCGGTTTCAAATCAATCACCACCTCGGGTTCGGCCATTTCGCGCAGCCTTCGCCCGTGCCGGTAGATCGCTCCGCCTTCCAATCCATACCGCGTGATCAACAGCTCGCCGGAGACCGTCTCAGCGCCGACTGTCACCGATAGATTCTTCAGCGGCAGACCTTCCGCGCGCGCGAGCAGCGCCGGCGGCCAATCGACATTCCACCCGCAGTTCGCCGGCGCCCACGGCGCAACCACGATACCGTGCTGCGCGAGCAATGCTGGCCACGTGCCGTCCGATCCCGTCTCCGGCCATGACGCGCCTCCCAGCGCGAGCACAACGGCACGAGCAGTGATGGTCGTCGCATCGCTGAACTGTGCCGTTAGCCGACCGTCTGCTGGCGTCAGTGCAAGAAGCCGTGCAGTCATACGAAACTGCACGCCCGCGGCGCGAAGCCGCTGCATCCACGCGCGCAGCAAGATCGCGGCTTTCTGTCCGCGCGGAAAAACGCGCCCGCTCGTGCCGACGTACGTCTCCACGCTGAGCTGCTCCGCCCATTCTCGCAGGTCATCCGGACTGAACGCGCCTAACAAGTCACGCCAGCGCTGCTGCTCGTCGCCGTAACGTTGCGGGAAATTCTCGACCGGCTCGCCGTGAGTCAGATTCAATCCGCCACGGCCGGCCACGAGAAACTTTCGCCCGACAGACGACTGCGCGTCGCACAGCACGACTGACGCTCCGGCCGCTTGTGCGACTTCCGCCGCGCGCAATCCCGCCGGGCCGCCGCCGATCACGAGAACGTCGGCATCGCGGTGAGGCATGCCGGATCGTAGCGGCAAAGTGTGCGGCTCGCGACCGCCACAGCTTCATCCGTGTGCGGATGTTCGGCAGCGAATCGATCGTTCATGCGGTTCTCTACGTCTGGTCGAGTCATCCCGGTGCCCGCGCGACGCAGCTGGATTGCCGCCGTGCGCTACGGCAAGTTCGTTCCGTGGGAGCAGCCGCGAAACCGCGCACGATCATCCATCTCGACATGGATTGCTTCTACGCGGCGATCGAGGTCCGCGATCGCCCGGAGCTCGCCGGGCATCCGGTCGGTGTCGGCGGCACCAGCGGACGCGGTGTGTTGACGACCTGCAACTACGAGGCGCGGAAGTTCGGCGTGCGCTCGGCGATGCCCACGTTCATGGCGCTGCAACGGTGCCCGCACATCATCATGGTGAAGACGCGCTTCGACGTGTACCGGCGCGACTCGCAAATCATCCGCGCGATCCTTCAGCGCTTTTCGCCGCTCGTCGAACCACTCTCGCTCGACGAGGCATATCTGGACGTCACCGATCATCCGGGAGAACCGGGCGCGCTCGCGCAGGTGATCCGGCAACTCATCTTCCGGAAGACGAAGCTGACCGCATCGGCGGGAATTGGGCCTAACAAGTTAATCGCGAAGATCGCGAGCGACTTCAACAAGCCGGACGGCCAATGTGAAGTGCGTCCCGCCGACGTGCCGGACTTTATGCGTGCGCTGCCGGTACGGAAGCTCTGGGGCATCGGCGAAGTCACGGAGCGAAAGCTGGAGCGGCTCGGCGTAATCACGTGCGCCGATTTGCAACGCTTCTCACGTCCCGAATTATGCGAGCACTTCGGCCGCTTCGGCCTTGAGCTCTACGATCAATGCCGCGGTATCGATGATCGTGCAGTGACGCCGCATCGCCAACGTAAGTCGCTCAGCAACGAACGGACGTTCTTCGCCGATCTCGAGACGCTCGAAGATTGCGAAGAGAAGTTGCCGGAACTGTTCGAAGAGCTTGCCGCCGAGCTGGCACAGAAAGCGAGCAGGCGCGTGATCACAAAGATCTTCGTGAAGCTGAAGTTCCACGATTTCACCCGCACGACGGTCGAGCGCGCAGGGCTCGAGCCTGCGCTCGGCAACTACCGCACCTTGCTGCATGAAGGCTTCTCGCGCACCGGAAAGCGGGTGCGCCTGCTCGGCGTCGGCGTGCGCTTCGCCGCCACTGAGCGCGCGGAGACCGCGCAGCTCGCGCTGCTCTAACAGGGCTTGCCAGCGCCACCGTCTCGGGAACGGTATCGGCCGAACCATGGACGCGAATCTCTTCACGCCACTCCAGCTGCGCGATGTGCATCTGCGCAACCGCATCGGCGTCTCGCCCATGTGCCAGTATTCGAGCGAGGATGGCTTCGCGAACGACTGGCATCTCGTGCATCTCGGGAGTCGCGCGGTCGGCGGCGCTGCACTCGTCATCGTCGAAGCAACGGCCGTTGTCCCGGAAGGCCGCATCAGCCCGCATGATCTCGGCCTCTGGAAAAACGAACACATCGCGATGCTCGCGCAGATCTTCCGCTTCATCGAATCGCAAGGCTCCGTGCCCGCGATCCAACTCGCCCACGCCGGCCGCAAAGCGAGCACGGTTCGCCCGTGGGAAGGCAGCGGCGCGGTCGCTGAAGCCGATGGCGGATGGCGCCCGGTCTTTGCGCCAACGGCGGAAGCATTCGACAGCAACTACGTCGTGCCGGATGCGCTCGACGAGCCAGGCATTGCGCAGGTTGTCCGCGCGTTTGCCGATGCTGCGAAGCGCTCGCTCGACGCGGGCGCGAAGATCATCGAGATCCACGCCGCGCACGGTTATCTGCTGCACGAGTTTCTCTCGCCGTTGATCAACAAACGCAGGGACGAATACGGCGGATCATTTGAGAATCGCTCCCGACTCTTGCGCGAAACGATCGAGGCGGTGCGCGCCGTCTGGCCAGAACGCTACCCGCTCTTCGTCCGCATCTCGGCGACCGACTGGGTGCCGGGAGGCTGGGATATTGAGGAAGCCATCAAGCTTTGCCGGCAACTGAAAACGCTGGGCGTGGACTTGATCGACTGCTCATCAGGTGGTGCAGTTCCGCGCGCCCAGATTCCGATCCGGCCCGGCTACCAAGTGCCATTCGCGGAACGAATTCGCCGCGAGGCTGATATTGAGACCGCAGCGGTCGGGATGATCACGCAACCGGCGCAGGCGAACGAGATTATCGAGCGCGGCGGCGCTGATCTCGTCCTGCTGGCGCGCGAGTTCTTGCGCGAGCCGTACTGGCCGTTTAAAGCGGCGCGCGCGCTCGGCACCGAATTACCGCCGCCGGTTCAATACGGTCGCGCATTCACTCGCTAATGAATACTGCCTGGCCGGTCATCCTGTTCTACAAGTATGTGCCGATCGCCGATCCTGAGGCGTTCGCGGCTGACCAGCGTGCACTCTGCTCCGCGCTCGGATTGAAGGGGCGTGTGCTGATCGCGACGGAGGGCATCAACGGCACACTGGCTGGACCTGTTGACGCGGTGAATGAATATACGTCGGCGCTGCACGCGGATGCGCGATTTGCCGACGTCGCGTTCAAGGTGAGCGCGGGCGATGAAAACACGTTCCCGAAGCTCGTCGTGAAAGTGCGCCCGGAGATCGTCACGCTCGGCGCCGGCGATCTCGTTCCGGATCAACGGAACCAACTCTCACCCGCCGAGTGGAAGCGCATGCTGGAAGAAGACACCGGTGTTGTCCTTCTCGACGTGCGCAATCGCTTCGAGTCCGACGCCGGCCGCTTCGAAGGTGCGGTCGTTTGCGAGATCGAGAACTTCCGCGACCTGCCGCGCTACGTCGAAAAGCTGGAGCCGCTCAAGGAGAAGAAGGTGCTGATGTATTGCACCGGCGGCATCCGCTGCGAGAAAGCGTCAGCGCTGCTGCGGAGCCGCGGCTTTCGCGACGTCTACCAGTTGCACGGCGGCATCGTGACGTACCAGGAGCAATTCGGAAACGAGCATTGGCAGGGCGAGTGTTTCGTCTTCGACCAACGCATGACCGTGCGCGTGGACGACCGCCTCGTGCAGATCGGCCGCTGCGCGCATACCGCCCGCGCGACGAGCCGGTTCGTGAATTGTCTCCACGATCCGTGTCACAAGCTCTTCATCCTTTCGGAAGAGGCGGAGCGGGAGAACGCCGACTATCGTCTCTGCCCCGAATGCCTGGCGGCCGGCTTGACGTCTGCGACAGCCGAATATCCGCAGCCTCAGCGCTGACCGACGTAGATCATGTGCGCATAGCGCTTGGCGCGCTCGTGCGCCTTTGCGGGAAATTCTTCGACATCAAAGCCGCAACGCGAGAGCGTTTCGCGGAACTGCGGCTCCGCTTCCGCCGACCAGAACGCGACACGACCGCCGGGCTTCAGCGCGTCGCGGATCAGCTTCAATCCACGGCGGTTGTAGAGCCGCTTGTTGCCGGATTGCACGAAGGAAGTGGGACCGTTATCGACATCGAGCAGGATTGAATCGTAGACGCCCCGGCTGCGGCGGATGATCGCGAAGACGTCGCCGACGAGAACCTCGACGTTCGGTTTCTCAAGCAAGCGACCATTCACCGGCGCGAGGAACTCGCGATTCCAGTCGACGACGTCGGCGATCAACTCAGCAACGTCCGCCACGCCGCGGTCGCCGATGATCTCCAGGACGCGCTTCAGGCTGAATCCGAGACCGAGACCACCAATGAGCACGCGCGGTTTAGGCGCGGCGACGAGATGTCCGCACCCTTTATCGGCGAGCATGATCTCGGACGTGGTCGAGGTGCTGCTCATCAGCTGGCGGCCGTTGAGCTTGATGAAATAATCGCCGTCGTGCTCGTGCAGCGTCAGGCGCGATCCGTCGGGCGTGCGCGTCTCCGCGAGATTCCGGAACGGAATCATGTCTGCGGCCGCGGTGTTCGCATCAGGCGTGCGAGATCTTTCGGCAGCGGTGAGTCGAAACTCATCTCCTGCTGCGTCGCCGGATGTGTGAAGCGGAGTCCGGTCGCGTGGAGTCCTAGCCGGTGCGCGGGGTTCGTCCTAGCGCCGTATTTTTCATCTCCGACGATCGGGCAGCCGACATCCGCTAACTGCACACGGATCTGATGTCGACGGCCCGTTTCCAGTTCCAGCTCAACGAGGCTGAGCTTGCGGTTTTGACCGAGCACCCGGTAGCGCGTGATCGCGTGGCGCGTGAAGTCGCTCGGCGGAGCGCTGTAGACTTTGAAAGGATTGCGCTCGTCGAGATCTGATTCGAAAACTCCTTCGGCGTTCGGCAGTCTCCCCTCAACGACAGCTTCGTACCGTTTCGTCACCTGCTCCCACGCACCTTGGAGCGTCGCTTTTGCTTCGGGCGTCTTGGCGAACACCATCAGGCCCGACGTTTCACGATCGAGCCGATGCACGATCCAGATGCGCTCGCGCGCATTGTCCCTGCCCTGCCGCAGATAATCGGTCAGCTGGAAGTAAGCAGTCTTCTCATCCTCTGCCGCGCTCGCGACGCTGAGCAGGTTTTCGGGTTTATCGATGACGATCAGCGTCGCGTCTTCGAACAAGACCTTCATGCCCGATGACAGCACGGTCTTAGGAATCGCGAATCGATCGGAGCGAACCGCGACCACGTCGCCTGGCACGAGCGGATGATCGAACTGCGATACCGGCCGACCGTTCACCGTGATCGCCTGAAACTTCAGCCAGGTGCGGATCTGCTTCTTCTTCAGGTCCGGCCATTCCGCGAAGAGATACGCAAGTAGCTCGGCGGGAGCTTCGACGGTGAGCGGCTTCGGCATTGTGGCGCGCGCGCCGTTGTTATTGCGCTGGCGCCCAGCTCGGTAGCCGCTTCTCGAGAAACGCCGCGACGCCTTCCTTTGCTTCGGCCGACTCGCGCGCCTGCATGTGGTGCGAGAGCGCGGTCTCGATGTCTTCTTTCACCGAGGTGGACCAGAGCTGCTCCATCAGACGTTTGGCGTTCATCAATGCTCCGGGCGCGCCTTGCAGAACAGCGCGCACGATCTTTTGCGTCTCCGCTTCGACTTCGTCAGCCGGCACAACGCGGTTCACGAGCCCGAGCTCTTTCGCGCGCGCGGCATCGATCAATTCGGCGGTGAAGAGCAACTCGCGGATGTCGCGCTCGCGCACTTGGCGACGCAGGAACGTCATCACGAGGCCAGCGACGAGGCCGCGCTTCGCTTCCGGGTAGCCGATCTTCGTGCGCTCAGCCGCAACCACGAAATCGCAGGCGGACATGATACCCGCGCCACCGGCAACCGCCGCGCCATGCACCACCGCAATCGTGATCAGGCGCGTCTGACTGATGGCGAGCAACATCTTCGCGACCATACCGCCGGACTCGTGCGCTTTGCTCTGATCGGCGGTTTCGTTGAGGTCCATGCCGGTGCAGAAGCTCGCGCCGGCACCGCGCAGAATCAGGATGCGCTGGTTCGTGTCGTTGGAAGCTTCATCGACCGCGGCGACCAGCTCCGTCAGTAGTTCAATCGTGAGCGCATTGCGACGCTCTGGACGGTTTAACGTGAGGGTGGTGATCTGCGGCTGCTTTTCGACGACGACGACGGGCATGAGGTGAGGTAATCGTCAGAGGATGAGCGGTTCTGTCAAACTCGTTGAGTGCCCGCGCGATGCATGGCAAGGCCTCCCGCGCCAGATTCCGACGGAGCGAAAAGTCGAATACCTCCGCGCGTTAATCGACGCCGGCTTTCGCCACATCGATGCCGTGAGCTTCGTCTCGCCGAAAGCGGTGCCGCAGATGGCCGACAGCGAACAAGTGCTCGCGCAGCTCGGCGCGACGGACGGCGTGGAGATCATCGGCATCGTGGTGAACGAGAAAGGCGCGGAGCGGGCAATCGCGACCGGAGCCGTCACAACGCTCGGATTCCCCTACTCCATCTCCGAGACGTTTCTGAGGCGGAACCAAAACCAATCGCCTGAAGAAAACCTGGTGATGCTGCGAAGCATCAGCGAGCGCGCCAATGGCGCGGGCCTTAAGGTCGTCGCCTATATTTCAATGGCGTTCGGGAATCCGTACGGCGACGCATGGAGCGAAACGAAAGTCACGGAAGCGGCGCGCTCGATTGCGCGGACTGGCGTCACCTCAATTTCTCTCGCGGACACCGTTGGCGCCGCGGACCCTGAGCTCGTTCAGCGCGTTGTCGCCGCGGTGTCGAACGACGACCTCGGCTGCGAACTTGGCGTTCACCTGCACAGCACGCGCGCGGGGGCAGCGTCGCGCGTCTTGGCGGCGTATGACGCCGGCTGCCGCCGCTTCGACTGCGCGATCGGCGGCCTTGGCGGCTGCCCCTTCGCGCAGGACGATCTCGTCGGCAATATCCCGACCGAAGAAGTTCTGCATGCGCTCGAAGAGCGCCTCGCTCAGCTACCGATCCTTGGTGCGGTTGCTCGGGTCCTTGCGATGAACAGCGCGATCACCGGCGAGTTTGCGGCCGCCGGAAGTTAAACCTGCACGACGCCCATCTTGAACCGCGCTTTCGGCGTGGGGCGTGAGACGTATTGCAGGAGACGAATCAGCACATCACGCGTTTCGTGCGGCTGGATGATCGCGTCGACCCAGCCGCGCGCGGCGCCGTAGCGGATGTCGGTCTGCTCCTCGTAGCTCTGCTTTACGGTCGCGCGGAGCTCTTCGAGTTCTTCGGGCGTCGCCTTCTTGTCGCCACGATCGCGGGCGCGGGCGAGCACGCTGAACACCGTGTCGGACGCCTGCGCGGCACCCATGACAGCATAGCGCGAGTTCGGCCATGCGAGGATGAAGTTCGGATCGTAGGCCTTGCCGCAAAGCGCATAATTCCCGGCGCCGAATGAGCCGCCGACCACGACGGTGATCTTCGGCACCACCGAGTTGCTGACGGCGTTCACCAGCTTCGCGCCGCTGCGGATGATGCCGCTCTGCTCGGCGTCGCGGCCGACCATGAAACCGGTCACGTCCTGGAAGAAGATGATCGGCAGGCCGGTCTGGTTGCAATCCATGATGAAGCGCGCGGCTTTGTCGGCGCTGTCCGGGTAAATGACGCCGCCCATCTGGATGCCTTCCTTCTTCGTACGGACTTGCTGACGTTGGCTGGCGACAATGCCGACCGGTCGCCCGCCGATCCGCGCGTAAGTGGTGACGAGCGTCTTGCCGTAATCGGCTTTGTATTCGTCGAGCGAATCGGCATCGATGATCGAGGCCATCAGATCGCGCGTGTCGTATGGCTTGTTGCCGTCGAGGCTGATCACGTCGTAGACGGCATCCGGTGGCTTCGCCGCGGCGGGAACGGCGGGGACTTTGCCCATCTTCTTCGCTTCCTCCGCTTCCGGCAGGAGCGCGACTAACGAGCGGATGCGCTTCAGGCACGCGGCGTCGTCTTTTTCGTAGAAATCGACGGTGCCGCTGATCTCCGCGTGCATCTTCGCGCCGCCGAGCTCCTCCTGCTCGACGACTTGACCGATCGCGGCTTTGACCAGCGACGGACCGGCAAGATAGAGCCCGCTGCCTTCCGTCATGAGAATCTTATCGCAAAGGACCGGCAGGTAAGCGCCACCGGCCACGCAATTGCCCATAATCGCCGCGAACTGCGGGATCCCAGCGGCGGAGATCACGGAGTTGTTGCGGAAGATGCGGCCGAAATCGTCTTCATCCGGGAAGATCTCGTCCTGCATCGGGAGGAAAACGCCGGCGGAATCGACCAGATAGATGATAGGCAGGTTGCACTCGAAGCCGATGCGTTGCGCGCGGATCAACTTCTTGGCCGTCTGCGGAAAGAAGGCACCGGCTTTTACCGTCGCATCATTGGCAATGATCAGGCACGGGATGCCGGCGACGTTGCCAATCCCGGCGACGGCGCCTGCTGCCGGAATGCTGCCCCATTGCGGGTACATTTTGTAAGCCGCCCAAAGGCCGATCTCGAAAAATGGCGCGCCTTTGTCGAGCAGCTGCGCGACGCGCTCGCGCGCGAAAAGACGGCCGAGTTTGTGCTGACGATCCTGTCCCGCTTTGCCGCCGCCTTCACGCAGCATCGCTTCTTCCTGGGCGACGGTTTCGCAGCGCTCGCGGAGCGGGTTAACGACGGCAGAAGAAGGTGTGCGGGCCATGAGCGGAAGGAGGCTTAGCCCGCGAGCACAGCAGAATCAAGCGCGCAGCGGGTTCTCAATCGCGGTGATGCGCTGTAGGGCAGGCTGTTAGGTTCCCGTGTCTCAGAAACTGGGAAGCTGACAGCTTCCCCTACAGCCAGCGCGTCACGTCCGCGCCACGCAGCGATCAGTAGAGATCGTTATCCGAGGGATAAACGTTGTCACCGCGGATCGACCGCAGCCGATTGCGGCTGCCGCGCTCGGATTCCGGCCGATTGATCCGCTCCATCGCCGCCTTCACCACCGATGGCACCGCCGCGAGCACGCCGAGCGAGATCAGTGCGATCGCGGTCGCCTGCCGGACCGGGTGTTTGATTTTGTCCGCCACCAGCATCCCGATTCCGAGCCCAAAAGCCGTGCGAGTGAGGACGAGCAAGCTGTCCAACGGGATCTGTTCGGTGGTTTTTGGAATGGATATCGAGAGGGACATCGCATATTCCTATACGTTCCGTTTTCGAAAAAGAAACGGGAATCTCGCGAGCCGCGCGATCGCGGTTTCAGCTGCTTTTTACCTCCTAATGTCGCAATCCATCTACGCGTTGATCCTGGCCGGCGGAAGCGGCGAACGCTTCTGGCCTTTGAGCCGGCGGACGCGACCAAAGCAGCTCCTGCAGTTGGTCTCGGAGAAGACGTTGCTCGAGGAAACGGTGTCGCGGCTCGACGGCCTGGTGCCGCCGGAGCGGATGCTTATTTTGACGAATGTCGAACAGGAAGCCGCCGTGCGCGCGCTGCTCCCGGATTTCCCCAGCGCGAATATCGTCGCCGAGCCGGCGAAGCGCGATACCGCTGCCGCGGTGGCGCTCGGCGCCGGCTGGGTCGCGGCGCGGGATCATATGGCGACGATGGTCGTGCTGCCCGCCGATCACGTCATCAAGGATACCGCTGCTTTTCAAAGCACGGTCGCGACGGCGGCGGTCGCGGCGCAGGAGACCGGCGCGTTGGTGACGATCGGGCTGAAGCCGACGTGGGCCTGTCCCGGTTTCGGCTATATCGAACAAGGAGCGCCCGTGCGGTTGCAATCGGTGGGCAAAGACGCGCCGGAAATCCGCCGCGTGCTGCGCTTCCGTGAAAAACCGAATGCCGAACTGGCGGAGTCGTTTCTCCGCAAAGGGAACTTCCGCTGGAACGCCGGGATGTTCGTCTGGGCGGTGCCGACGGTGCTGAGTGAGTTCAATCGGCACGCGTCCGAGCTCGCGCACTTCATCGCGCAGTGTTCGATGCCGGGCCGATTTGAGCAGGCGCTCGGCGAGAAGTTCGCCGCGTTGCCGAAAATCTCTTTCGACTACGCGATTATGGAGAAAGCCGATCGCGTGCTGGTGGTGGAAGCGACGTTCGATTGGGACGACGTCGGCAGCTGGCAGGCCGTCGCTTCTTATTTCAGAAACGACGGCGACGGGAATGCCGCGAACTGCGATATCACGGCCGTCGATTCTTCGAACAACATCGTATTTGACCAGGACGGCACAAAGATCGCGCTGCTCGGGGTGCACAACCTCATCGTCGTCCGCACGGGCGATGCGCTGCTCGTCTGCCATCGCCACCAGGCCGAGAAGATCAAGAGCCTGATCGGCAAGCTGCCGGCCGAGTTGCAATGAGCGGGATGCAGCTGATGCGCCGTGTCCTCGGCGTCGATTTTGGCCAGGCGCGGATCGGGGTGGCGATTTCTGATGAACTGGGGATGCTCGCGCATCCGGTGGAGACGATTCCCGGCGCGCGCGTTGACGTTGCCGCGAAACGAATCGCGGAGATCGCACGCGAGAGAGACGTCGAACGGGTGGTAATCGGCATGCCGCGCCACATGAATGGCGAAATGGGCGCGGCGGCTGCCGAAGCGACGGCTTTCGCGGAGAAGTTGCGGCCGTTGCTCCGCTGCCCGATCACGATGTGGGACGAGCGGCTGAGCACCACCGCCGCGAATCGCGCGCTCCGCGATGCGGGACAGAAGACGCGCAAGACGCGCGGGATCGTGGATCAGGTGGCGGCGCAGATGATTCTGCAGGGCTATCTCGACAGCCGCCCGAGTGCGCCCGTCGCTGATCCTCGCGACGACCAGGACGATCGCGTCGAATAGATGTCGAGCCGGCTCAGGTTCGTTGTGGCGTATGACGGCGCACCGTTCACCGGTTGGCAGAGCCAGAAAAACGGGGACACCGTTCAGGATCATCTCGAGCGGGCGTTCGGCATTGTCTCGAAGCAACAGGTCCGCGTGCATGGCGCCGGCCGCACGGACGCTGGGGTGCATGCGCTCGCACAAACCGCGCATGCAGATGTGCCGGAGCGCACGCTCACGGCAGAGCAGTGGACCACGGCGTTGAACGCATCGCTGCCGCCTGCGATTCGCGTGCTGCGATCGCGCTACGTCAGCGATGCCTTTCACGCGCGCTTCTCGGCGAAGGGCAAGACCTACCGCTATCGCATCTGGAACGATCGCATCCTGCCGCCGCTGGAGAACGGCCGCGCGTGGCACGTCCCCGCGGCGCTCGACCTGTCAGCGATGCATCGCGAGGCGGCAGCATTCGTCGGCCGGCATGACTTCGCCTCATTCGCCGCAAACCGCGGCAAGCCCGGAGAGGAAACCGTTCGCACCATCGATTCGTTCCGCCTCGCACGCTCGGGCAAGTGCGTGGCGCTGGAGTTTTCCGGCGACGGTTTCCTCTATAAGATGGTGCGGCTCATGACCGGAGCGCTGGTCCGCTGCGGCCGCGGGCAGGCGAGGGAAGGCGAGATTGCGCGGCGTCTCCAGAGTCCCTCAGGGACACCGCCCACGGCGCGACTCGTGGCACCAGCAGGCGGATTATTTCTCGTCCGGGTACGGTACTAAGCCTGCTACTCAGTTTCGCGTCCGCAAGGCAGGTTGGCAGGAGACCTGCTTTATGGATTTTATAATGACGCCGCCCGACGCGCCCAATCAAGACTCGCAGATTCGGCCGGGCCCGTTCTCTTTCTTCCGCCGCAGTCTGGCGTGGCTGTTCAGCCAGAAGCACTTCTACGTCAAGCTCCTCTCCGGCACCGTCGCCGGCGTGATCGTCATCGTCTTTCTGGCGGGCACATTTCTCTTCGTCACTTATCGGAATCACCGTCAGGAGGCGCTCCGCTCGCACACGATCGAAGTGATGCGCTTGAGCAGTGTCATCGAGAACGACATCGCCGCGCTCGAGACAGGCCATCGCGGGTATTTGCTCACCGCGAACGCCGCTTATCTCGAATCGTTCGAAACCAGGCGCGAGGCGATCAAGCAACGCGTCGACGACCTGACCGACCACATCGTGGAGAGTTCCGCGCAGCGAAAGCGCGTGATGAAAGTGCAGGAGATCGTTCAGAAATGGCTCACCACGGTCGCGGCTCCGGAAATGGCAGCGCGCCGCGATCAGCCCGGCCTGACCGGCGCCGCAATTGCGCTCGCCAATACTAGCCCCGGCGGTGCGCTTCTCGGTGACTCTTTGCTCGACCAGGCGCGTGAACTTCTGCGCGCGCTCCAAAGCGAAGAGCAGATCGTGCTGAACCAGCGGATGCGCGACCAGGAGTGGGCCGCGCAGTCGACACAGATTCTCGATCTTCTCCCTAAACTCGAGCGCTCGGTCGTCGAGATGGAGAAAGAAAAGCGCGGCTATCTTTTGACGGGCAACAACGAATTCACCGAAGCGTATCGTCGAGCCACTGCGGCGTTTGCGAGCTATCAAGGCTATCTCGCGATCCTCGTCGCGAAGAGTCCCGAGCAGTCTGCGCTCCTCGCAGAGATTCGTGACGATGTCGAACGCTGGGTCGCCACCTCCGCGACTCCCGAGATGGAAGCCAAGCGGACGGGCCGCGATTACGCCGCCGTGACCGGTGGCGATAATGGCGAAGCATTGATGGCTGCGATCCGCCAGAAGCTTGGCCGGTTTGAGCAAAACGAAATCGCGCTCTACCAGGTCCGATCCGAAGGCGCCAAGCGCGATCGCATCATCAAGACGACGGCGCTGAGCGTGCTGTGCCTCTTCGCGGTCGGGCTCCTGATCGTCTCAAATAGCTACAGCTGCGTCCTCGTGCGGCGCCAGCTGGCAAAGCTCACCGGCGTCGAGTCCCGCATCAAATCGATCATCGAGAATATCCTCGACGGCATGATCACGGTCGACGCGCAGGGGGTAATTTGCTCGATGAACCCCGCGGCTGAGAAAATGTTCGGCTGCATTAATAACGAGATGGTCGGGCACAAGTTTATCAAGCTGGTGCCGAAGTCTTACTCGACCGAGGGTGAAGCCGCGCACCCGGTGCCGTGCGCGTGGGACGATCTCGCCGGCCGGACCGGCAGCACCACGATGGCCGTCGGTCGGACACGGCGGCACGCCACATTCCCAATCGAGATTTCGCTCAGCGAGATGATCGTCGATGGCCAGAAGCTTTACGTTGCAATGATCCGCGATGTCACGGAGCGGAAGCGCTTCGAACAGGAAATCGACGCGGAGAAGGAGAACCTCGCCGTCACCCTCCGTTCGATTGGCGACGGCGTTATCACCACCGATGTCCAGGGCAAGATCATCATGATCAATAATGCCGCGGAGAATCTCACCGGCTGGGAATCGAAAGAGGCGATCGGCCAGCCATTGAAGACAGTCTTCAACGTGGCGATCGATCTCGCCGCGCAGGCCCGGGCGCAAAAGAGCGGCTACCGCAATGAAGCGCAGTCACTCCTGCTCAGCCTGCCGGAAAACGCGACCCTCGTCTCGCGCGACGGCTCCGAGCACGTTGTCGAGCAGGTCGCCTCCCCGATTCGCGACAGCAAGAACGACGTCATGGGCGTCGTGCTCGTCTTCCGCGACATCACCGAGCGCCAGCGTAACGAAGCCGAACGCCGCAAAGCCGACACGCTGGAGCAGCTCGGCCTCCTCGCCGGCGGCATCGCGCATGATTTCAATAACCTCCTCACCGCGATCATCGGCAATATCTCCCTCGCCTCTCTCCTCCTCCCGCCTAACGACGAGATGGGCACGCGCCTGAACGACGCGAAGAACGCCTCGATGCGCGCCCGCGATCTCGCGCAGCAGCTCCTCACCTTCGCCCGCGGCGGCGCGCCGATTAAAAAGACCGCGTCGATCGGCAAGCTCATCCAGGACACCGTCAGCTTCTCGCTCCGCGGCACGCACAGCCGCAGCGAGTTCACCTTCGGCGCCGATCTCTGGCCGGCCGAGATCGATCCCGGCCAGATCAGCCAGGTCGTCGCCAACCTCGTCGTCAACGCCGACCAGGCGATGCCGAACGGCGGCACGTTGCGCGTCAGCTGCGACAACTTCATTTACAACTCCGACACGACACCGGTCATTCCCGACCTCCAGCCCGGCGACTACATCCGCGTCAAGATCAAGGACGAGGGCGTCGGCATTCCCGAGAACTACCTCAAGCGCATCTTCGATCCGTATTTCACAACGAAGGCGAAAGGCAACGGCCTCGGGCTCGCGACCACCTACTCGATCATTAAGAACCACAACGGCCTCATCACCGTCGAGTCGCAGGTGCACTTCGGCTCCACCTTCACGCTCTACCTCCCGGCCGCGCGTAACGTCGAGTTGCCCGTCGAGCCGCCACGCACCATCAACCCTGTTATCACCGGCACCGGCCGCGTGCTGATCGTCGACGATGAAGAAGCGATCCGCGCGCTCGTGGAGTTCACCCTCAGCCGCCTCGGCTACGAAGTCACGGAAGCCGAGACCGCGCTCGATGGCGTGAACATCTACCGTGAAAAACTCGAAGCCGGCGAGCGGTTCGATGCGGTCATCCTCGACCTCACGCTTCCGGGCGGCATGGGCGGCAAGGAAGCGCTGAAGCGCCTCATCGAAATCGACCCGACGGTGAACGCGATCGTCTCCAGCGGGTACGCGATGGATTCGACGATGAGCCGCTACCAGGATTTCGGTTTCCGCGGCGTGATCGCGAAGCCGTACGAAGCTGCCGAGCTCGGCAAGACCGTCCACGAAGTCATCGAGTCCGCACGCGTTAATCTCGCGACGAATTTCGACGGCGGCCGCCTCGCCTCGCGCGTCGCGTAAATCGGTCTCGGCGTTGATCGCCGCGCATCTAGAACTCGCTGACGCGCAGCCGCGGCAGCAATTGCTCGAGAATCGCACCAACTGACTCAGCGACGCTCTGTTGATCCGTGCGCACGACGATCTCTGGATCTTCCGGCGCCTCGTAGGGTGCATCGATCCCGGTGAACTCCCGGATTTCGCCGGCGCGCGCCTTCTTGTAGAGATTCTTCGGATCACGTTCCTCACAGACGTGCAGAGGGGCGTCGACGAACACCTCGATGAAATCGGCTTGTGACTCGAGCGCAATCTCGCGCGCGCGCCGACGGTCGACACGGTAAGGGGAGATGAATGCGGTGATCGCCACCGCGCCCGCATCGGCCATCAGCTTCGCCACTTCGCTCACGCGCCGGATGTTCTCGACCCGGTCCTCCGGCGAGAAGCCGAGGTTCGAGTTCAAGCCATGTCGGATGTTATCGCCATCGAGAACATACGTGTGCATCCCGCGCGCGAAGAGTTCTCCTTCGAGCGCTTGCGCAATCGTCGACTTCCCTGCGCCCGAGAGACCGGTCAGCGAGACGACCGCGCCGCGGTGGCCATTTTGCGCCGCGCGGTGCTGCGCGGTGATCTTGCCCTCGCTCCAGAAAATGTTCTTGCTCTTCACTTCCGCGCGGCTGGTGTAAACGCCGCCAAAAATGATGCCGCCGCCAGCGATGCGACCTTCGTCAATGATCACGAAACGCCCGAGGCTGGGGACGCGATCGTGATTGTCGAAGACGAGTGGTGAACGTGATTGCAGCGTGACGCGGCCGACTTGATTCCGCGCGACCGTGCCCTCGCCAGCAGCAGTCACGGCGAGCGTCGCCGAATCCATCACCTGCTCGATCGCGACGACCTGGCATTTCACTTCCTGCGTCGCGAGGCGCAGGACGTATTGCGCATCTTGCCGGAGCAGCGCGTCAGTGAGCCAGAAGATGTCGGCGCGGAAGCGATTCGCCTGGATCGGCGTCTCTTCCTGGTGTGAGGCAACGTAACCGCGCTCCACGAAGATCTGCTCGCGCAATGTGATGCCGATCGAGTCGCCGGCGATCGCCTCCTCGCGCGGCGGGGCGCTCCACGATTCGATCGTTGCGATGGTCGATGTTTTGTTTGCTGGTGAAAACACCAGCTGATCCCCTGCCCGCAACGACCCGCTCTCAACCCGCCCCGCGATAATCCTGCGCTCGTCGAAGCGATAAACATCCTGCACGCAGAACCGCAGCGGCTGACTAACCGCGCCGGTCGTGTTCTCAAGCTCGTCGAGTGCACCAAGCAGCGTCGGGCCGTCATGCCAGTTCAATGACTCGGTGCGCCGCCACGCGACGTTCTCCCCGTCGCGGGCGGACGCAGGGATGAAGCGGCGCGCCTGCAAGCCTAACGAGCCGAGGAACTCGCGATACTCCCGCTCGATGTCGCCGAATACCTGCGCCGAATAGCCGGCCAGATCCATCTTGTTCACGATCACGATGATCTGCTGAATGCCGAGCAAACTCAGCAGATACGCATGGCGACGGCTCTGTTCCCGCACACCTTCATTCGCGGCCACCACCAGCACAGCGGCGTCAGCGCGCGCCGCGCCGGTGATCATGTTCTTGAGGAACTCCTTGTGCCCCGGGGCGTCGATGATCACGTACTGCCGTCGAGCCGTTCGAAACGGAATCTGCGTCGTGTCGATGGTGACGTTCTGCGCCTGCTCCTCCAGCAAGGCATCGAGGAGAAACGCGTATTCGAAGTCCATTCCTTCGGCAGCGCACGCTTGCTGAATCGCGGCGATTTTCCCTTCCGGCAGCGAATTCGTGTCGTTCAAGATGCGCCCGATCAAGGTCGACTTCCCATGATCGACATGGCCGACAAAGACGACCTTCAGGCGCTGCGCCGTGTCGATCATAAGAAGCCCTTCGCGCGGAGCTTTTGCATGGCGTTGCGCTCGTGATGATCCTGCGCCCGCCCGGCTCGTTCGCTCGTGCGCGTCGCGTCCAGCTCCGCGATGATTTCCTCGACGGTCGCGGCGTTGCTCGCCACCGGTTTCGTGATCGGCATGCAGCCTAACGAGCGGTAGCGCTGGCCGTTGCGCGCGAAATACATCTGCGGAATCGGAATCTGCTCCCGCTGGATGTACCGCCAGATATCGCCCTCCGTCCAGTCGAGCAACGGTTGCACGCGCACGTGCTCGCCGGGTCCTCCGGCGGTCGCGAATTGGCCCCAGAACTCAGGGGGCTGGTCCTTGTACGACCATTCGCTTTGCGCGTTCCGCGGTGAAAAATATCGCTCCTTCCCGCGCGTCGGGTCTTCGTCCCTGCGGATGCCGGTGATCAACGCGTCCCATTTGTGCTCCGCGAGCGCCTGCTGTAACGCGACGCTCTTCAGCTCGTGCGTCACGGTGACCGGATCGTGCGTTTCGTAGCCGATTCCCCGCCCCCGCGCCTCTTCGTTGATCTTCACGATCAGGTTCAGCTTGTAATGCGCCGTCGCCCACGTGCGAAACTCCAGCATCTCCGGGAACTCGTACGTCGTGTCGATGTGCAGGACCGGAAACGGAATCTTCCCGAAGAACGACTTCAGCGACAGCCAGATCAGGACGTTCGAGTCTTTTCCCATCGACCACGGCATCGCGATGTTCTTGAACGCACGATACGCCTCCCGAAAAATGTAGATGCTTTGGCTCTCGAGTTGATCGAGGTGCGTGCGCGGAGCGGACATCCGCCGCCATATTAGCGCAAGCTTCGGCCTTGCACATGGCGGCGGTCGCTGCCTCCAGACTTGCGCTGGCCGCCGCGAAAACTACTGTCCTCGCATGACGGAAACTCGCCCCGCGGCGTACGATTCGAAGATCGAGGGAAACGTGATCTTTACGCGGCTCGACGCGGCCATGAACTGGATGCGGAAGAACTCCCTCTGGCCCATGCCGATGGGCCTCGCCTGCTGCGCGATCGAGTTGATGGCAACCGGCGCGTCGCGTTTCGATATCTCGCGCTTCGGTGCGGAGGTGATGCGCTTCTCGCCGCGGCAATGCGATGTGATGATCGTCGCGGGCACCGTCACCTACAAAATGGCACTCGCCGTGAAGCGCATCTACGAACAAATGCCGGAGCCGAAATGGGTGATCGCGATGGGCGCCTGCGCGTCGACCGGCGGCATGTATCGATCCTACGCCGTGCTCCAGGGAATTGACCAGCTGCTGCCGGTTGATGTTTATGTCTCCGGTTGCCCGCCGCGTCCGGAAGCGCTGCTGGAAGGCCTGATGAAGCTGCAGGAGAAGATTTCTGGCGAACGTTCCTTCGCCGCGCAAAAGCGCGAACTCTTCAAGGATCGCGCGAACGAATACGACGAGGTGATGGCGTGACCGGACCGGAACTCCTCGCGTCGCTGGCGCGGATGTGCGGCGACAAGGTTCGCGACAAGACTGAGTTCCGCGGCGAGACAACTTTCACGGTCAGCCGCGAACATCTGCGCGACGTGGCGCAGTTCTGCCGCGATGAGTTGTCGTTCGATTACCTGCTCGACGTCTCGAGCGTCGATAACTTCGGTGACGAGCCACGCTTCGAGGTTGTCTACGAGCTCTACTCGATGTCACTCGCGGTCCATCTGCGCCTGAAGCTCACAGTCTCGGAAGACGATCCGACGGTCGATACTGTCTCCGACATCTGGCCGACGGCGAATTGGCACGAGCGCGAAGTCTACGACATGATGGGCATTCGGTTTAACAATCATCCCGACCTGCGCCGCATCCTGATGTGGGAAGGTTATCCCTACTTCCCGCTGCGGAAGGAATTCCCGCTCGAGGGCCTGCCGAGCGATATGCCGGATGTGGCTTTCACGGCGGCGGCTCCGCTGGAAGGCGGACCGTTTGTTACCGTGCCCAGCACTGCGACGACGAAGGATCGCGAGCCGCGGGCACGCGGGCACACGAGCGAGACGTAGCGGCTACAGCGCCGCTTCGAGGAGGCGCGCGAAATCTTTCGCGGCGGCGGCGCCCGTTCGCAGGACCTCTTCGTGGCTGAGGTGATTTCCGTCGATCCCGGCGGCCCAGTTCGTCAGGCAGGAGAACCCGGCGACCTCGAGGCCAAGTGCGCGCGCCTGAATTGTCTCGAGCACGGTCGACATGCCGATCGCGTCGGCGCCGAGCTGCCGGAGCATCCGAACTTCCGCGGGGGTTTCGTACTGCGGGCCGACAACGCCGGCGTAGACACCTTCGGATAACGCAATCCCCGCTCGGCGGCCGGCGGCAGCGTAATGCTGGCGCGCTGTCACCGAATAGGCGTCGGTGAGGTCGACGAACTTCGGTGCGCCGAAAAGCGGGGTCGTGCCGGTGAAATTAAGATGATCCTTCAGCATCATCCACGAGCCTGGCTCAAACTCGCGGTTGGCGCTGCCGGCGGCGTTCGTCAGGATCAATCTTTTGATGCCGATGCCGGCGAGGAGGCGAATGCCGGCGGTCACTGCGTGTGCGGAGTGCCCTTCGTACAGATGCACGCGGCCCTGGGCAAAGATGACGCGCGTTCCGCCAAACGCTCCAAGCACGAACCGTCCGGCGTGTCCCGGAATGGACGGCCGCGGAAGATCGACGAACTCTGAGTACGGAATTCCCTGCTCGGCCGCCACGTGATCGACCAGCGAGCTCAACCCGGACCCAAGAACAACCGCCGTCTCAGCGCCCCATTCGCGCAGGCGCTCGTGCGCGGAACCACCCACGCGTCAGGCGGCCGATACCGGAGGCGCAGTCTCCGGCTTCTTCGTTGCGGCCATCACGTCGGGCCGCATTCCATCATCACGGATCGGGACGGTTTTCGTCTCCTGCTTCGGATACGCGATGCGCGTGTGGAGCATCGTCATCAGGGTGAAGCGGAACCGCTCCGCGATGATGCGTAATTCGGCGAGTGTGAGGTCGCATTCGTCGAGCTGCTTGTCGGCGATGCGCTGCGCGATCAAATCGGTCACGAGCTGCTCGATCTTCTGCGGCGTTGGTTTTTCGATGCTCCGCGACGCGCTTTCGACCATGTCGGCGAGGCTGATGATCGCGCTTTCCTTCGTCTGCGGTTTCGGACCGGGGTAACGGAAGCTTTCCTCCTTCACCTCGGGGACGTCTTCCTCGCGCATGTTCATGATCTTGCCGCCGGCGCGGGCGTCTTCCTGCTGCTGGAGGGCGCGCTTGTAGAAGTAATAAACCAGCGAGGTGCCGTGGTGCTCCTGGATGATGTCGACGATGCGGCGATTGAGGTTGTGCTTGAGCGCGAGGTCGACGCCTTCTTTCACGTGCGCGATGATGATGAGCGCGCTCATCGTCGGTGCGAGATCGTCGTGCGGGTTGCGCTCGAAGTTCATGTTCTCGGTGAAGTATTCCGGCTTCACGAGTTTGCCGACGTCGTGGAAATACGAGCAGACGCGGCAGAGCGTCGCGTTGGCCCCGATCGCTTCGGCGGCCGACTCGGCAAGGTTCGCGACGACGAGGCTGTGGTGATACGTCCCCGGCGCTTCGATCGTCATCCGGCGCAGCAGCGGGTGGTTCAAATCCGACGCTTCGAGCCACGAGATATCAGTCGTGATGCGGAACAGCTGCTCGAGCACCGGCAGCAGGCCGCCGACAATCGTCGCGGTGAGAATGCCGTTGCCGATCGCGAAGGCGCTTTGCACCGCGAGCGTCTGCCAATCATTCGCGCCCGGCGTGAAGAGGTCGATCGGCCCGATGACGCCGAACGTGAGCGACAACAACCAGAGCGCGACACCGACTCCAAAGCCCGCGCGAATCAACCGGCTGCGGCGGCGCACCTGCAGCGTCAGGAACACCGCGGTGAAACCGCTGAGCAACGCGCAGGCGAGCAGCGGAGCATCGAAACGGCCGAAGAGAAGCCGGGTCCACAGGCTCACGAACACCGCTGCATAGAGACCATGATTTCGCCCGAGCAAAACGCTCAGCACGAGCGGCGCGAATGCGTACGGCGCGAGCAGCGCGGCCGCCTCGGCGTTGAGGAACGGGAACGACTCGCTCTCCGCAAGCATGAGCACGACGCGCGTCGCGGCCAGCTGGATGAAGATGACGCTGAAGACGAGCAGCAGGCGCGAACTGCGCATGAACGTCGTCGGTTGATTGATCCAAAGCTGCGTAATCGCCGCGGCGAAAAACAACAGCCCGACCACGAAGGCTTTGGTCGGCTCCGCGTGATCGGCATTGAAAATGAGGAGCGCGAGACCGGCGAGGAAACCGCCGAAGATGAGGAATTTGGCGAGCGGCGAGTACTCGAGCTTTCGGACGAACTCGTTAGGCACACGGCGGCGCCGCGTCTTCCCTGAGGCAAGACCGCGCTTCACGAGCTGGTTTCGTTTAAGAAAATCGAACATGCACGGACGCTACTTTCGTGGCGCGCCCCCTGCGTTGGCGGGCGACCGGTGCTGTTGATACGCGTTTATGATCGCACGGACAAGCTCGTGTCGCACGACGTCGCGCTCGTTGAAGTAAACCATCGAGATGCCGTTGACGGTTTTTAGCGCCTGGAGCGCCTCGACGAGTCCCGAGCGCTTGTTCGACGGAAGGTCGATTTGTGTCACGTCGCCGGTGACGACGCATTTTGAATTCTGGCCGATGCGCGTCAGGAGCATGAACATTTGCTCCGTGGTGGTGTTCTGCGCCTCGTCGAGGATGACGAATGCGTTCGCGAGCGTGCGGCCGCGCATGTAGGCGAGCGGTGCGACTTCAATCGTCTGCCGCGCGACGAGGCGCTCGATCTCTTCCGGGTCAAGCATGTCGCGCAACGAATCGTAGAGCGGGCGCAGGTACGGGGTGATCTTTTCCTGAAGATCACCCGGCAGAAAGCCGAGGGCCTCGCCGGCTTCAACGGCAGGTCTCGTTAAGATGATTCGGCTGACTTGCTCTTTTTTGAGCGCGGCGACTGCCATCGCGACGGCGAGGTAAGTCTTGCCGGTTCCAGCGGGTCCGATGCCGAACACGATGTCGTGTTTGGAGATAGCGTCGACGTATTGCCGCTGGCCGAGCGTTCGCGTGACGATCGGCGGCTTGCGCGCTGAGGTGGCGATCTTTGCGTCGACGGCGTCAGCGAGGTCTGCGGTGGACGATTCGGTCACGGAGTTCAAGGCGTAGTTGAACTCGTGTTTGTGAATATCGACGCCTTTTTGTCGAACCTTTTCGAGCTGATCGAAGACGCGTTCGGCACGGGCGATCTGCTCCGGTTCGCCATCCAGCTTCACCCAGCCTTCGCGCGTGGTGACGCGGACGCCGAGGGCTTCCTCAAGCGTCTTGAGCAGCTTGAGGTCATTGGCGAACAGCGCCTGCAAGGCACGCGCGCTCTCAAACTGCAGGGTGCGGGATTCCGGCATTTCAGCCCACGAGAGGCCTGGGAGAGATCACTGCTCGGAGGGGGAAGCGGGTCAGATGGCGGTCGATGCGCGGCGTTTACCGGAAGCCGTAGACGAGCGCCCAGTGTGTGCGTTCCTCCGGCGACTCTTCCACGGTCACGATGATGAAGTAGCTCCCGGTGGCGCGCGGAATCACATGCGCGGCCGCAAATTGCCCCTTTTGCCAGCTATCGGGCTGCTCCACGAGCTTGCCTTCCGCATCGTAGATGTGGACGGAAAGCTTCGCCTTCTCGACCTCCGTGCCGAGCCAGAACCAGTATTCGTTTCCCTTGAAAAGCTGTTGCTTGACGGCCTTCTTCTCGCCCGCGGCGAGGTCTCCGCCCCAATAATCTTCGCGGACCTGGAAGCCTTCTTTGACGTAAGGCTCGGCGGCCTGGAGCGCGAAAGATTGCGCATCATCGACCGAGGCGAAGCTGGATTGGCTGACGAGGAATGTCAGCGCGACACAGCAGGCAGCCTGCAGAATGCGTGAAAGAGAAACGTGCATGAATCGCCTATGGGGTCTTGTTGATGATCTGCGCATCCAACCGTGTCGTGATCTCATTGATTCGCTTCACGGACTCCGGAGAGATGGGTGTGTCACCCGTCGCAATCAGCGGACGCACCTCATTCAGCGCGTTCTGGATCTCCTGGAGCAGTTTGAGGTTAAACTCCGGCATCGCCTGCAGGCGTTCCTGAAAATAATCGAGCAGATCCGGCTGATGCAGCAGTTCTGCACCGTCGGCCGAGAAGCGCTTGTTCACGACGGCGGTCAGAACTTCGGTGCCGCGCAGCCAGCCGCCGAGACTCACGAGATGCGAGAGTTTTTCGTCGTGCACTTCATTCATCGCCTGCTGCACGCTGTTCTGGGTCCGGTCGAGCTCCTGGCGCACGCCGGCCCAATTGCGCTTATCCGCCGCTTCCGTGATCGCCTTCGCGTGCGGCGTGATGGAATTGCCAACGCCGATGCCCTTCGCGAGACCGAGCACGCGCTGGCCGATTTCCTTCACTGTCGGCGCATCTTCCGCCTGGACCGCAATGAACCCATCGGCGATGACGGTCCCGAGCAGCAGCGCAATGCGCGGGCGCTCGGTGAAATTACTGCCCTTCGAATTGCGGACATATTCTTTCCAATTCACGCCGCCGAGCTTATTCAGCGCACCGAAGACTTCGTTAGGCAATGGCACCACCACGTCGTCGACCCGTTTCGAAATTTGTATTTGTTTTACATCGATGCGCTGGGGCGGTTCTGCCGCCTGCGCGGAAAAGGATGCGCCGATGGCAATCACGGCGGCGAGTTTGAGAGATTTTGGGAGCGAGGTCATCCGAGGCTTCGACTGTTGTTTTCGACTTCTATTCAGGATTGGCCGATTACTCTAAGCAGAACTGGCAACCGCACAATCTCCCGCGCCGTTAAACATTTTGATACCCCTGAATCGCAAACGCTCGGATGGATGGCGGCATCTCGGGCAATTTCCTGCAGGTGCAGAATAGGTCGATGATGACGCACGAACGTTTGCGGGAAATCCTAAGCCAGGCGGCTTCGAAACGCCTGCTCGTGATCGGCGACCTGATGCTCGACGAGTTCGTTTGGGGAAAGGTCGGCCGCATTTCACCTGAGGCGCCGGTTCCCGTGGTGGAGGTAACCGGCGAGAGCTTTTACCCGGGCGGCGCGGCGAACGTGGCGCGCAATCTCCGGGAGTTTGTCGACCGGGCGGCGGTGATCGGGATGATCGGCACGGACCGTGGCGGTCGGCAGCTGCGCGACTTGCTCGAGGAAGGCCGAATCGACACCGCCCACGTCGTTCAGGAGGCGACTTTCCCCACGATCGTGAAGACGCGGATCATCGCTCGGCAGCAGCAGGTGGTGCGCGTCGATCGTGAGCGAATGTCGGCGCCGACGCGTGATCACGTAGCGCGAGTGATCGACAGCGTGCGTGACGAGCTGCCGCGCATCGACGCGGTGATCTTCGAGGATTATGCGAAAGGTTTCCTCGGGCCGGAGATGATCGAACAGGTGTCGCAGCTCGCGCATGGCGCCGGCAAGATCGTTACCGTCGATCCGAATCCGCGGCACCCGCTCGCCTGGCGGAACGTCACCGCGGTAAAGCCGAATCGGACGGAGGCGTTCCTCGCGGCGGGCATGCCGGTAACCGACCCGATCGATCCCGCGGATGCCGATTCTTCCATGCGCGAAGTCGGCGATGCGCTGCTGCGGCGCTGGGGCACGGAGAACCTCCTCATTACCCTCGGCGAGCAAGGCATGATGCTGTTCGAGCGCGACGGCGCCACGCACCACATCCCAACTCGCGCGCGCCAGGTGTTCGATGTCTCCGGCGCCGGAGACACTGCGATCGCGCTCTTCACCCTGGCGCTCTGCTGCGGCGCGTCGGCACGCGAAGCGGCCGAGGTGGCGAATCACGCCAGCGCGGTCGTCGTCGGAAAACTCGGCACCGCCACTGTCTCGCCGGAAGAGTTGATCGCCAGCTTCAATGATGACTGCGCGTAACGGCGAACAGCCCGCGGTGTTTCTGGACCGCGACGGCACGATCATTCGCGACGCCGATTATCTTGCGGATCCGAACGGCGTGGAGCCATTCGCCGGTGCATCCGAGGCGTTGCGGCGGCTCAAGGCAGCCGGCTTCAAGATCATCATCATCACCAACCAAAGCGGCATCGGTCGCGGCTATTTCACGGAGGAGCAGTACCGCGCCGTTGAACGCGAAGTCGATCGACAGATTGGCCGGGGGGTGATCGATGCAACGTATCATTGCCCCGATGTTCCAAACAGTGGCTCGCGTTGTCGCAAGCCCGCGCCCGGTATGATCCTGGACGCGCAACGCGACCACGGCATCGATCTGTCGCGTTCGTTCATGATCGGCGACAAGGCGATAGATGCGGAGTGCGGCCGGAACGCGGGCGTGCGGACGATTCTTGTGCCAACCGGAATCGAGCGACGCGAAGGGCGTAGCGAAGCGGATTGGGACGCACGCGATCTGGCAGAAGCGGCGGAAATCATCCTGCGGAATGGCGTTTAAGGCAGCGGGCATCATCCCGGCGCGCTGGGGCTCGACGCGTTTTCCCGGTAAGGCGCTGCATCCGATTGCCGGCAAAGCCTTGCTGCAGCGCGTCTGGGAGCGTTGCGTGCGCGCGAAGTCGCTCGCGAGCGTCATCATCGCGACAGACGACATGCGCATCGCGGAGGCGGCGTTCGATTGGGGCGCGGACGTCGCCATGACCTCGCCGAAACACCACAGCGGGACAGACCGCATCGCTGAAGTCGCCGCGAAGGCGCGCGAGTTTTCTCACATCATCAACATCCAGGGCGACGAGCCGTTGATCGACCCGAAGCTGATCGATCGCCTCACCCGCGAGCTCCAGCGGGATCGAAAGCTGGAGATGATTACGGCGGCGCATCCGTTTGAAACTCCCGCGGACGCGGAGTCGCCGCATCAGGTGAAAGTCGTCCTCGATCGAAACGAAAACGCACTCTACTTCTCGCGCAGCATGATCCCGTTCGTCCGCGAGGCGTTGGAGACGGCGCGCCCTTGGGCCGGAGGATCTTCTCCGCCGCCCGTCGACGCTGCGGCCCGAGGGCGGACCGCCTCCACAGTCCCCGGCGGCAGAACGTCGGCACCGTTCTTCCGGCATCAGGGGATCTACGGTTACACGCGCGATTTGTTACTTCGTTTCGTCCGCTGGAAACCGTCGCCGCTCGAGCGCGCCGAATCGCTGGAGCAATTGCGCGCGCTAGAGAATGGAGTAAGAATTCACGTGCTGCTCACGAAGACAGGATCGCCCGGCATCGACACACCGGAAGACGCAGTCGCGCTGGAGCGGATCCTCGCTCGTCCGGCACGGCGGGAGCATCGGTCATGAAATACATCTTCGTCACAGGCGGCGTGGTCAGCTCGTTAGGCAAAGGCCTCGCCGCGGCGGCGCTCGGCACGTTGCTCGAGCTGCGCGGATTGCGCGTCGTCTTCCAGAAGTTCGATCCATATCTGAACGTCGATCCGGGTACGATGAACCCGTTCCAGCACGGCGAAGTTTACGTGTTGAATGACGGCGCCGAGACCGATCTTGATCTCGGGCATTACGAGCGTTTCACCAATTGCGTCCTGTCGCGCCACAACAATCTCACCAGCGGCCAAGTCTACGAGAGCGTGATCCTGAAAGAGCGCCGCGGCGATTATCTCGGCAAGACGGTGCAGGTGATCCCGCACGTCACGGACCAAATCAAAGCGCGCATCCGCGAAGTTGCG
>JAESFH010000193.1_pt1 | contig 37479 bp, 37 predicted proteins | sample 9269381 | NCBI WGS metagenome assembly JAESFH01 (sample SAMN14504062, study PRJNA617094) | algae metagenome | isolation source: Aphanothece sp. CMT-3BRIN-NPC111 and co-occurring heterotrophs from well... | place: USA: Clark Mountains Wilderness, California | collected 2010-04-18
TCGCGATCTCGTTGGACGCGTATTGCTCAAGTCCCTCTTGCGTCCCTTCGCGAAGATACCCGCGAGCAGCGCCCTCAGCCACATTCCTGACCAGCCCTTTGTACGTTGCCGCTGGGATTCCGGCTTTCTGTGCCGCCCTCCAGAGACTTCTAACACCAAGCAGTCGTTCGGTGATCGCTCCAACTGCGGCGTTGGCGTAGAAGGTCGTGTCTTGCTGCTCTCCGGACGCTCCGGCTTTCTCTGCGTCCTGCCGTTCGGATTCAGCCATCATGCCGCCGCCGACTGCGTAACCGAGCGCCGGGTTGACCAGGCTCGTTACGACGACGGGGGGCAGACTGCCAAACCCGCCTGCGACCTTCGCAAGGGCCGTATCTTCCAGCTCGGGATTTACACCCTTCTCGAAACGCTGCGCAGATTTCCTCTGACGCGCCCAGCGGGCGATTTCCTCGTTGAGGCCGCGAGCGTCAATGCCCATCGACTCCAGCGCGCCACTGACCGCGCCGCCAGTCTTGTCGTCTAGGTCACGGCCAGCCTTCAGGAACGCCCCTAACGCGTCTGCGGTTCCTCCCCCTACGGACGCCTCAAAAACGCGCTTGGCGTTGATCAGCGGGCTGCTGGAGGGCGGGACCGCATCGAGCGGAGTGACGACGCCGTATCCAGCCGGGTCGTCTTCCTCCCACCCGTTATCGCGAAGGTCGGCTTCGTATTCAGGTCGCGTCTGCCGCGCATCAACGCCCTGTGTGTCGAGCTGAACCCGCTGTTTCGGACCGGTCGGCAGCGCGCGATAGATTGGAATCAGCTTGCCCGTAGCACGGTCGAGCTGCATTCCCTCCGTGCCTTCCGCGCCGCCAACCAAGGTATCGCCGCCGATGTCCGGCAGATTCAGCGACGTATCGAAACCTTCAGCGAGACTCGCTCGTGCCGGCTTGTCGTCCGGATCTGCGTCCCACCACTTCTCTGGCTCCGCGATCGCTACGGTTGGATCATTATCCCACCAATTCATCGCTTGATCTTGATGGAGCCGTCCGGCGCTATGTAGCGCGTGCCTGCGGGCAGAGCGTCCCGTTCCTCTTTCGAGTTCACTCGAACCGGCGCGTCCACTGATTCGCCGTTAACCGAGACTGGCGGCAGGCCGATGCTCTCTCGGTAACGCCTTGCGCCGTCGAAGCGGTTAATGAGTTCGTCCGCCTTCTTCTTCGGAAGCTGAAACGCTCGAACTGTCCCGTCCGGCATCGGCACCTCGCCTGCGAAGATCGGCTCCCCGACCGCAAGCGGATCGGAATTGTCGAACGGTGTGCCGTCGGGATTTACAAGTCGTTGATTTCGGACCTTCGGGATGTCGTCGAGTGTTAACCCTGTCTCCGCGATCACATCCTCGTTCAGCTTGTTCGTCATCGAGCGAAGCGCCTTCTCCTCTGGCGTGCTGCTCTGCCGTGTAGGCCTTGAACGGAGCCGCTCCTCCGCAGCCCACTGCTTCGGCGTCATAGGTCCATAAGGCGTGTCAACGTAAGGCGTGCTCCGACTGCGGCGGCTTTCAGCGCCTTGAATCCTCGCCTCAGCGATGGCTCGATCGAGTTCGCGCCGTTCCTTATCGCGCATCAGCTCGTACTCGATCATTCCGCCACGATGCGGACGCTCGCCAGGAACCGAGCCGTCAGCCGTGCCAGCGCGAGGCGGATAAAGCTCGTCCAGCATGTTGTTGTACAGCTTATCCCTCTGCATCTGCTGAATTGCGGGGCCAAGGCGGTCGAACCCGCTCTGGATCATCTGCCAATCTTGTCGGTTCCAGCCCATATTAATTCACCTCCTGTGTGTAACTGCCTATTCGAGCGACTTGTAGCCGGAGCGAAACGCCGCCGCCACGGTGCGTGCTGTGTTTGCGAGAGAGTAGTTGCCCTCGCTATCAAGCTTTAGAGCTAGTTCTTCGTAGTCTTCAGCCTGGAACGGTGTCGGCGCCGTCGACGTATCTCCCTCCTGCCGAAGAGCGTTCCGCTTGAGGAGTGCGAGCCGCGCTAACTCGAATTGCCCTTTACTGATGTAACCTGATGCGGCCTCGTCGTAGTCGACCGCGTTAAATTCCGTTGGCTTCATCGCTTTGCCAATGCCGCTTGATGGCGGTCCTGCAAGAGCTTCTGGCGCTCTAGCGAGACGTGGTTATGAACGTGGGTCTCGGAATTGACGTTGACCTGCGTCTCTGCGGCCTTGCCGTATTTCTTTGGAGCCATGACGCCCATGAGCCACTGCCTGTACTGCACCCGTAACCGCGAGCGCTGGATATGGTCGTGATTGACGACGGTATCGCCGTTGTCGTCGGTGTAAGTGTCGTTACTTCCGTCGTCCGCGATGTCTAAAGCTTCCTCTCGCCAGTAATCGACGCGGAGATCAGCCGCGACGCGATATTGGTCCGCAAAAAGGATTTCTCCGGGAGTTACCTTCCCGCCTCTACGCTTTGCCTCGTCCTCCGACAGCCACTTAAAGACAGTGCTGAGAGCCGGCACGTCCTCGTCAGTCTTGCAGATGCGCGTGAGCGAATTGCCCGCGAGAATCCGCTCGATGATCCGTTGCTCGACCTCGGGCGTCCGTTCACTAGGGCGTGCCATCAGCTCAGGCTGCGGTTCCCCGCGCGCGCGTGCGTGCGGAATGCTCCGATAACTGCTGGCCGTTCGGACTCACCGGCGTTCTGTTGTACGGGAAGTCACCGGAATGATGCACTTCCGATCACCAGCACCAGATGCGGCGCGTTCCGTCTTCGAGTCGGTATCGCAAATCTCGTCCCAACGCCGTTTGACGAGCGTTGCCAGCTCGTGGTCGTCGTCGGCAATATCACTGATGGCTAAGTCGGTCTGCTGTATCGCTCGCGAGTGATGGAAAGCGCGAATAGAGACGCCGTGAACGGTCGAAACGCCTGTTGCTTGCGCGATAGCTTCGAGGGTATCGAGCGTTGCGCGCAGCGCGCCAACGTCCATGGCGCCAATCAGTGCTTCGTGCAAGTCCGACCAGGATAGCGGCTGTTTCATAGGGATGTTAGTGCGACCGCTTCGGAGTGTTGAAGCGAGTGACGAACGTTCGGACTAGAGCAATTGCGATCAGGTAGCGCGTATGTTCTGTCGAACGTAGTGCTGCAGTTACACGGTTGCGAGAAGAATTTAGGTCTCTGCATGCGATTTCTCCGCTCGTTCTTTCTCGATCAGCTTTCGGACCTTTCGAGCAGTGGCGACGCCAATCGTCGTGTAGATCAGCCACACCTTCTCCGGTGCTTTCCAGTCGCCCGGCATGAACTGCCCCATCACAACGCGCGGAGTGAGTGAATCAGCATCGCACTGCCGGATGATTGGACGAATAGCTGCCGCCTGTTCCGGTGTTAATTCGAGCCTCAGCGTGACTCCTCCTCTGATACTCCGCGTCCTGCACAGTATCGCCTGAACTCCCGGTGACGGGTCCAACAACCCTCAAGCGGAAAGTCTTCAGCTCCGATCGTCTTCGCATAGTCCGGCCAGTATGGTGCGTACCTTTGTCTCTCCGCCTCGGTGAGCCTTTCCGGCTCCGCATTGGATGCCGGCGGCTCGGGGTGCTCCTCAGCAGTTTCTCGACATTCCTCTTCCGAATCCGAAAAATCACGCGAGTCGCTACTTACCAGTTGTTCTATGTTAGCGTCGTTCGTGTTAGAGTCGTTCTTGTTAAGATTGTTCTTGTTAATGTTGGCGACCACGTTGGCTACCGGGTTGGCGACCACGTTGGCTAGTGGGTTGGCTACAGGATGGTCAATTTCTGGGCTGCTATTAATGTTGGCGATGAATGGCGGCTTTTCGGGCGTTTCCCTATTAGTGTTGGCGAACGCTTGGCTATCGCTTGGCGATTTGGCTTGGACCGCTGCGGTATCTTCGTCGCGCAACGCCTGGCGCTGCTCGCTTCTGCGGAGTTTTGTGCCGATGACCTTGTCCCGCAGCTCAGAGCGAGACATAGAGAAGGAGATCCACGTTTCGCGCTTCCTGTCGCTCCACCCGTGCTTGTAGCAGGCGAAGAAGTGATCAAGTTCCAGGCGGTCTATGGTCGTTCGGATTTGCGAACGCGTGAGGGCCAGAGGTTCTCGTGCCGTCCTGTGCGTGTCGGGCAACGTGCGCAGATCGTTTTTCCCGCAACAGCCCATCACCCGCGCACTCACCTCCTGCCAGCCACATTTCGCCCATCCTTTCGCGCCAACCTTCGAGAGCAGCGCCGCGAGCACCCGTAGCTCCCGCCAGCTCAGCGACCGCTCGACTCCCTCGCCTTGGATCGTTTGCCAGCAGTCCCACAGCCACCGCGTTCGCAGTTGCACCATGTTATTGCGCGCTGGAGCGCTTACGCCCGCGAGGAAATTGGTTGCCGTTGCAATTCCGATAGCAACTCCTTTTATGCCGCCGGGGGTATTTACGCCGAGGCTGTTAGCCGCCAACGCGATTCGGTAGTCGCCTGCGCTCACGGGTTTGCGGCCTCCGATGCCGTCGAGACCGCACACCGCTCCTTGTTCTTTGAGCGCCTCTAAATCCCAGTCACCATACGCCCGCTCTGCATAGTGCCCTATCGCATAGTCAATGATCGTGGATAGCGTCGCTGTCGGTCTGTCCGGATAGATCGCCAGCAGACCGATCGGAAACGAGAAGAACTGTTTCTTGCCTTCGCTCATTCCTCCGGGTCCTCCGGTTGACGGTAAACTGGTTCCGCTACCGCTACGCGAACATGCCGGGACGCGCAGAGACAGGCCAATGCACGCGCGTAACGCGGGTTCTCAGCCTTTCGATGCTCACGGGCCAGTCGGAGCGCCAGAAGTCTGAACTGTGCGTGATCCGTGGGCTTTGCTAAGCTGTCTTGCGCGGCGGCGATGATCCCGTTATTATCTGCGTCAGATTCAGTAGACAGCAGTTCGCAGGGCCACGTTTCCTCCAGCGACGTGGCCCTTGCTCCATCTGGAGCCCTCAAGCTGCCGCCCCCGTTCCCTTCTGGTTACGAAGGAACGCCGAGACGACGTCATAAGGAACTAGGGTGATACCGCGCAGCTTACCGCGTTCGCGGATGCGAATTAGCTTCCAGTAACCCCGCTTCTCGCCTTCGTAGTAGAAGGGGCGCGTGAGCCCGAAGAAGGGATCGCCACCCCTCGTTGGCATTCGGAACGTCTCCGGACGTAGAGCACTCGCCGCAGCTCCACTTTGCAGGGCAGTTTGAGGATGCCCGCCGTCGTTAATAGCTTTCTCTGACATTGCGATACCAATGCCAGAATGGAGTTACGCGATTGTGTCAGCCCACACGCTGCCGACGGCGAGCGCTAGACGACCAATGACCGCGCAAGAGCAACCAATGCCGCCGATCTGAGCTACCGCTGGCGTACGCGTGCATACGAATGCCACTTTTGAGCGGCTAGAGACGCGTCAATGATGTTTGTTTTGCCGAACAGATTTCCGTTTGGCGCTTCGGTTTTCGCCTGTCTCTTTTACGGCTCGCTTTGCCCGAATAGCTCGAGCCGTCTGCGACTTGTCATTTGCTTTCCACTCGGTGAATTGACCTTGTAAGCTACTAAGTTGGAATGTTGTGAAACCGTTCGCGCGGGCCGAAGCTATAGCGTCGTCGCAAACTTGCTCAGATTCAGAGCGCGCTTTGATAAACTTTCGGAACCACGGCATCGCGCGATCGAAACGGCGCTCGCCCGTGATGAACCTCACGCCAGCCTCAAAAGACCGGTATTGTTCAAGTTCGGCATCATGTTGCTGCGCGAGTTCCGCGAGTTCGTTCAACTCGCGATCCGGATCGATGGCAGTGTGAGCCGCTTTTAGTAACGCCTGCGCGAGCTCGATTGCGTGAGTTGGCTCTTGCTGACACAATACCGGACAGATTCGGGCGGCGAGTACCGCGAGTTCGAACGCGCGCGCGTGAACATCCACTTTTAGTGGGTCCGTAGCCTCACTCATGGACCTCCGACTGCTGGAATCCGCCCAATAGCCTCGCGAAGCGGTTCAACTTCGTGGTGTGTGTATACCTTGTTCATCTCAGCCGACGTGTGACCGGTGAGCTTCTGCCGGACCTCCTGCGACACGCCGGCGTTTGCCATGGCCGAGTTGAAGCTGTGTCGCAGGCTGTGAAACGTCAGGGTGCGAACGGTGCGTCCGTGCTTGCGTCGCTCGCGAGCGATACGGCCGCTGATCTTCGCGCGGGCCATGATGCGACCGAATGTGCGAGACAACCCAGAAGTGCCGCGGCCGGCAAGCTTCGGGAACACGAACGCTTTATCGCGGTCCGGAGCCGACAGGCTTAGGAAGTAGGACTCGAGCTCAGGGTGAATCGGCACCACGACACGCTCTCGCGTTTTTCGCGCCGTGTATTTGATGAGCCGCGCCGGAAGATCGACCGACTCCCACCGCAGATTTGCTCCGTCTTGAAGCCGAGCACCGACGTAATAGCCGACCAGGATCAGTCCCCGCCACTGCTCGCCCGCCTTGAACACACGTTTGCCCGTCGAATCGACGGAAACAGCAGCCTTGATCAGCATGCGAATGTGCTCAGGCGCGAACGTCGCTTTCTCCGACTGCTCCTTCGCAACGTCATCAGGAACCGGATCGAGTGAATCACAGGGGTTCGCGGAGATGTAGCCCTGCTTCTTTGCTGCATTGAAGCCGCCCTTGAGAATCGTGATGTCGAGATTGACTGTGGACGGCGCCAGCCCCTTCCCGACGCGCCGATTCCGAAAGTCCAAAATGTCTTTCGGGGTGAGAGCGCTGATGTTCAGCTTCGCGCGGCCGTTCAACGCGGCGACGAACTCGTCTACGATTTGCTCGTAGCGTTCGCCTGTCTTGTCGGCTTTCGCACTTTTCTTCGCCTCCACCCAATGCCGAAACCACTGCTCGGCGGTGAAGTACGAGAGCGGTTCTCCGGAGGTGCGCTGGAGCACCTCGCCAACCAGCTCGCGAGCGCGAGCCTCAGTCAGCGTTCCAGCGCGCGCCATCTCCTCAGCTCGTTCAAGAGTGAGGCAAACCTCCAACGCTTTCTTCCGTTCGCGCTGCTTTGTCGACTTTTTCAAGCGGCGACCATCAGCCGCTGTGTAGCAGCAGATCCAGAACGGACTGCGCGCCTTTGAGTCTCTGACCAGCGTTGCCACGAAGTCAGAACCGTAGTCAGAACACGGGATCGCGTCAATGACGTTTGATCGTGTAATTCCCTCGGGTTCAGCAGAGGGAGTGCTGGGTCAGGGTATCTAAGTCAAGGTTCGAATCCTTGCGAGGCAGCGATGATGTGGCGTTGTTTTTCCGCTGTGGAACATCCCTGAACATCAGTGGATTTGTTCTGACTGCTGTTCTGGAATCGGCGAAATGCGATTCGCATCGAGCGGCAGGGATCAGCATGGCTTCAGCGTCTTCGTGCTTTCGACTGGCAGCAGGATATCGGTCAGGAGTTGCTCGGGAGGCGTCGTCTCGGGATTGTTCAGATAGATCTCGATCGCTGGCGCTTGCCGCGGGATCAAGCCCGCAGACGGCATGAAGTGGCCGCCGAGCCACCCGTAAGTCTCCGCAAGACGCTCGAACGCGCCATAGTGCGTCGTCGTCGCATAGAGATCGCCACCGATTTCGCGCGTGCCGATCTCGCCCGCCGGCGCAATGTCGCGGCTGACCAGGACGCAGCAATCGAACCTCAGCCTGTCGGGCGGGGTGAGATGCGGATTGTCGTGCGCCATGCCGATCCACATCAAGTCGGTGAGCCCGGGCTGACGCGCGCCCACCCACGCGGTCAGGCGGTTGAACACCGGCGTGACTGCCTCGTATGGACCCACGTGTCTGATGAAACCGACGCGCAGCGAGGGAAGTCGCTCGACGCGCGCACGACGCGGTCCAGCCGGAAGAGTGCGCGGCCGGTATGCAGGTGCGGCGTCGGTGTTTAGCCTCAACGGCGTCACGGCCTGACGCCGATGCGCTTTGCGATACTCCGACGGTGGGCTGCCGAGCGCTGCGCGAAACGCGCGGGTGAACGACTCGTGAGTTTCATAGCCAGCATCGAGGGCGATTTGGATGATCGGTCGTGCGCCGAACACCAACTCATGGGCAGCACGCTCGAGCCGGAGCCTGCGCACATGCTCTTTCACCGGTTCGCCGACGAGTGCGCGGAAAATGCGATGGAAATGATACGGCGCAAACCCGCTTTGCCGGGCCATGGTCTCCAAGGAGAGATCCGCACTCAAATCCGATTCCATTCTCACCAGCAGCCGGAGAATTCGCTCCTGATGACTGATGATCGTGGCCGGCTTCATCGTCATCGGATAAAGAGGATCGAAATGTTCGCAAGAACGGTCAAGCGGGTGGCGATCGTGGGCGTTACGCTCTCATCATGATGACGCTTGGACGCGTGGCGGGGCTGGTCGGTGTGGCCATCCTGGTGTTGACCGCGAACGTGGCGGTCAGCGTGCTCTACATGGTCGTGTACAGCCACTTGATTAACCCCGGCCACGACGAGCCATACTACCGCGAGCACATCAAGGTGGCCGCGCCTTACTGCAGCATCGCCGCTGGCGTGCCGTTGATGTTTCTGGCCGGCTGGTGGGTTGCGGGCTGGTGGGAGGTCGACTTCGCGGTCAAGGCCGCCTTGGTGGTCTGGCTGGCGTACGCTCTCATCGACATCACTGTGTTGGTGGCAGCAGGTCTCACCACCAGAATCGCGGTGTTGTTCACTGTTTCATTCCTCACCAAGTTAGCGGCTGTATGGTTGGGCGCGTTGGCCGGCACGCCCCGCGCCTGAAGCTGCCGGGCCGGATCATATCCGGCACTGGTGAGATCCGCATTTGAAATGACGCTGGCGAGATCGAGCAGACTCTCTCTTCCACGCTCGTCGCGATTGGTGCTGCCGTTGCGTTGCTGAAGTTGCGGCGTTGGCGCAAAAAAGCACTCGCCACGCGATGCAGCTCGCGGTGCGAAGACCGATGCTGCTACGGCTCGGTATCCGGGATTTCCGCTGCTGCCGAAGCTGGGAGCGCGTTGCCGGATCTTGCTTTCACCTGACCGATGTCAGTCGCGTTGATTGCGCCATTCACCACAACGTCCGATCGGAAGTTGCTGCTGGTGAGGGGGAGGCCGGAGCTAGCCTTGACCTGTCCGATGTCGCTAGCGTTGACGATCCCGCTTCCGTTCGTGTCGCCGAGCAGCACGCCCATTATCGCCGAGACGGTCGTTCGATTGCCGGTGTTATCCGCCACGTTCCGCAGCTGGACGGCAACGCGCTGCATATCCGTCACGCCGTTGAGTGTGACGATGAACTCACGCTGATCAGTGCCGACCGCCGCGCTCGTGACATTCCCGGTTCCGGTGACAGCGACGGAGCCGACGCTCGAGATCGGATTTACAAACCGGAAGACAAGGACGTGGGTGTTTCCCGATCCAGGGGATCGGCATTCGACCGGATTTGACGCTAGCAGGTCGATCTCGAACACGCCGGCACTTCCGTGCGTTTTGCGCGAGACGACTGCCGTCAGCGGCACCGGGTTCGGGATCGTGACGCGCGATACCGCGACGGCGCTCAGCGTCTGGCTATCGTTGGTGCGAAATTCAATCGTGCGCTGAGTGATGTCGGGAGCTTCCGCGGTGTTGTTGTAGGTCGCGGTGCGCAGCACCTGCTCGTATTGGCTTCGCGACGCGAGCCCACTCAGCGTCAGCGTGCGACTCGCGGCGGCGCCGCCGAGTGTCGCGACAATCGGCGTTCCTGCTGTGTTAACGGCGAGCGTTTCTGCGACTCCGTCGAGATTATTGGTCAGCCGGATCGTCGCGCCGATCAGCAAATTTTTGTCGTCGGAGACAGTCAGTGCTTCCCCATCAGACGCGTCTGCGTCGACGATCGCGATCGCGCCGCCACCTCCCGCGAATGTGGCCGCGAAATCGATGCCGCTGTCGTTGCCATTCAGATCAACGACGGGAGCTGTGTTCGGAACCGTGCGGGTGTCGCCTGTGACAAGATGTGGCCGGCTCTGTGCGTCGCTCCCACGCGGCATCATTGAGCCGATGAGCGCAAGCACCAGAATCAACCGAGCAACAGGCACGACAAAGCGTTGCCGGTTTGTCACGGCAACACCTCCACGTTGATGCCGAAGCGGAAGACACCGTCCTGGCGAACGCCGAGGCGGAATTGCACATTGATCGCGTTTTCCTGGATGTTCGGCGTCGCGGGATCGTCGACGGGCGGCAGCGGCGTCGCGAGCGTGATGGTGTTCGCCGAGAGCGAACTGTTATACCCGCCGCCGTTCGGCTGGCCTTCGGCGCCGGAAGCCTGTTCGAGCGTGGTGCCGCGGACGGTCGCTGTGCCACCGCCCATCAGCGCGACGACGACATCACTCGAAGTGAGCGCCCACAGTTCGGCGGCGCACGACGCTGTGGAATCGGCGCAAGACGCGCCGGCAGGCAGATTGAAAACACCGGCCGGGAAAGTCGTGATGTCCTCAATGCGAAACCGGAGCCGCGTCACATTCGCCCCGGTATTGTTCACGATTTTCCGCCGAATGAACAATGAACCGAAAGGTGCACTCGGCGGCGCGCTCGTCAGGTCACGCACCTGATTCGGCGAGCAACTGATGCACGCGTTCGGATCGACCAGCTCAATCTTCATGCTCGCGTTGCGGACGATCGGGCTCGTCAAATTCTCCGGACCGGGGGCGCCGACGCGTGCCTGCGGACCAGGTTCTGTGTTGAGCGTGACGCCGGACGGCTCCACGAAGATGAAATCGGCGCGGTTATCATTCGTGTCCTGTGGAAATGCCGCCGGCGACTCGCCGGTGTCGCGAATGCTGACCGCACTCGCGCAATTTGAATCGACCTGGTCCGCAGCCGTGCCGATGCAGCCGCCGGGCAAGCGCCGAACGTACGCATAGGCGGCGTTCAAGTTGCCGTCCAAATTCCGGACACCCGCGCCCTCCTTGTAGAGAGTGTTCGGTTCCTGACTCGGTCCAAGCGCGTCGAGCCGGTTCGCGAGCGTGAAGTTCCCGGCGTTGGCCGTTCGAAACAATGCGATGCCGCGACGCGGCAGTGGAGGAGTCGGCCCGCCGCCGTCGGGATCTTCACCGCCGGAAATATTCGTCATGTAAGTGGCGTCGCATGTCGCGGTCGCGCCGTTTCCCGCCGGATAATTCGCCAGGCTGTAGCCGCCAGAGTTGCAGCCGAGGTAATGGCCGCGCGCCGGAATGACCGTCCCATTCGGGATGATGAAGCGCGTCACGCCATCCGAAGCGACCAGCGCAAAGCCGCTCGAGCCGGCGGCGTTGACGGTGACATCGGAGTTGCTGCTGTTGTAGATCTCGACCAGCTCATCGTTCACGCCGCCGGTACCGCGCCAGCGAAATTCCGAAATGATGAGCTGTGCCTCCGCGTGCTGCGAAACGATCAGAAGGCCGCCCAGGACAGCCGCCAACCAGCCACGTTTGCTCATTCGACACGATTGTGCCCGGAGCGAGCGCATCAGGCAACATGCAACTCGGCACCCTCGCGTCTGGTTGCTGTGCCCGCACTGCGACGGGAGCGGCAGCGTGGCGGTCCCGTCGTTTCGCTGCGACGGTTCACTCCCGCGTCACGAGCCAACGTCCGCGAATGCGCTCAAGGAGCAGAGATGTGCCTTTGCAAACGTCCCCATAGTAGGCACGAACCTGTGACTGGGTAATCACCGACAGCTCGTAGAAACGCCCCTTCGGCGCTTTGATGCCCAGCAGTGGGTCCGGGCTTTCGGCGGTTTCGTAAAGGTCGGTGAGTGGCATGGATCAGCGATTGTCGCGCGCGGTAAATGAAGCATACCCCGCACCGAACCTACGTATAAGTACCATACTCGACGGCACCAAAACCGGGTATCTCCGTGCCGCCTTGCGCGGAGTGAGGCGGCCTGCTGTTATCAGGGCCGCTCGGCGTATGCGTCGAACTGCCGGTGTGCGGGAAGAGGAGCCGCGTGTGATCTCGCGAAGCTGTTTCGCGTACCTCGTCGTGATGACGCCGTTCAGATCGAGCGGCGAACTGACGCGTTGAAATGTTGCCGCGGTCGCCCCACACCCCGCCACCGCTGTCCGGAGTGTGACGCTTCTGCGAGTGCGCTAAGGTCGGGCCGGATACGACGCGGCCTCATGCCGAAGTGCCTGACCAGGCGATGCAGTTGACGGCGAGCAAGCAATCAATTTACGCTTCCTCTGCCTGCTATCGTGCCGCCGGTGCGCACGCCGGTCAGGCATCCGTCTCAAGAGGAGGAAACCGATGGCAGCAGCTTACTTTGTGTGGCACAACCGCGTCACGAACGCGGAGAAGATGCAAGCGTACATCTCGAAGGTGATCGAGACGCTGGCACCGTATCATCCCGAGGTTCTGGTCTTGGATGAGAACTCGCAGGTGGTGGAGGGGAACGCGCCGGGGCCGAGGACGGTTGTGTTTAAGTTCGACTCACGTGACGCAGCGATGGCTTGGTACAACTCCCCGGCATACCGGGAGGTGCTCCCCCTGCGCCTAGCGGCGACAGAGGGCTTTTGTGTGCTCGTCGATGAATTCGTGCCATCAGGGTCGTAGGCATTTGACGTGCAGCCGCACACACTCAGCAGGGCGGCGGACGCGAACTCAGTCCCGGAGCCATCCACCTACGCGCTCCTGGCGGGTGGTGTCGCGTTGAGGGCTTCATGGCCCGTCGCCGCAAGAAACAGCTAAGCTACCTTCACCGGGAACGTATAGGCTGCGCCCACGAACCAGAGCGGCAAGTCCTGCAGCCGCGCGTGAAGGATTCTTACATCCGGGGCGGAAATTACTTGCGTGCCCACGACCGACTTTGCTCCCATGCACACTTCAGTTGCCGCCGCGGGCCGCGACTCCAATCCGTTGAAAGGACCCCACCGTCGTGAAACCTAGCTCGTTTTTCTTGCGCCCTATCTCCTCCACGCTCCTGCTGCTCACTGGCGTGAGCCTGATGGGAGTCGCGCTGATGCCGAACAAAGCGCCCGAAGAGCCCAACTCGCAGAGTCTGCGTCAAGAATGGTTCTATAAGCAGCGAGCCGCTCCGCATGAGTTTGTCCCAACCGGAGCACACCAGCGCGCCATGAGACAGCTCGAGGCGCGGTTAGTCGAAGAAGCAGCGGCTCGTGCACTCTCGCCTGACCTCGACGCATTCTCGGCAGGATCGTGGACTTTTGTCGGCCCGCGCCCGATCCAGACTCCTTTCTCAGCTCCGATCGTCTCCGGTCGGGTCACTGCGCTCGCCGTTGACCCAGGCAACGTTAATACGGTTTATCTTGGAGGTGCTCACGGCGGCGTCTGGAAGACAACCGACGGCGGTGCGAATTGGGCTCCGCTGACTGATAATCAAGCGACGACTGCCGTTGGATCCATCGCACTCGATCCGTCAAATTCGAGCACCATCTATGTCGGTACGGGCGAGGAAAATTTCAGCGGCGACAGCTATTACGGCGCCGGGATTCTGAAGTCGACAAACGGCGGCGCCACCTGGACGCACATGTGCGGCCCGTTTTGCGGACCGGTAGGACAAGATGGATACTACGGCGGCGGCGCGCGCATCGGGAGACTGGCGGTGCATCCTTCAAATGGCCAGGTGCTGCTTGGCGCAGTCCAACTCTTATCCAGGAACGGCGTGTACCGCTCTAGTGACGGCGGCAATTCCTGGACGCGTGTGCTTCCGAGCAATCCGGCCGATCCAGGCACACCGGGCACCTCGGTCCTCTTTGACCCGCACAACGGCAATGTGGCTTATGCCGCGCTGGGCGACGCCTTTGCCGGAGGCACTCCGGGCGTTTACAAATCGACCGATGGTGGCGTGAGCTGGACGCCGGCAAACGGCACCGGTGCGAATGTCCTGGACCTGAATGCCGCGGGCCGCATCGTGCTCGCGATGGCGCCGTCGAACAGCTCGACGCTGTACGTTGGAATCGCCAACGTAAACACCCGAGCGTTGCTTGGTTTCTACAAGACGACGGACGGCGCGACGAACTGGACCCGACTGACTTCCACCCCGGATTATTGCACGCCGCAGTGCAACTACGACCACGTCATCGCGGTGCAGCCGACGAACCCGGATGTCGTCTACGCCGGAGGTGCCTTCACCACTACGCTCGTCCGTTCCACCAACGGCGGAGCGACGTGGGCGACACTGCAGTCGGCCCAGAACTTCGGCTTTTTACATGCCGACATGCACGCGCTCTCGTTTTTCCCAGATGGGAATACGCTCTACCTCGGCAATGACGGCGGCGCCTACAAGACAACCCAGGTCACCGCACCTAATCCCTCCTATACTGCGCTTAACTCCACGTTAGAGCTGACCCAGTTCTATCCCGGCCTATCGATCCATCCGACGGATCCCAACATTTCACTCGGCGGCACGCAGGATAACGGCACCGTACTCTTCTCCGGCGCCCCGACCTGGAACCAGGTGGAGTGTGGCGACGGCGGCTACACCGCGATCGACTTCAATACCCCTTCCACGATGTACACGGCGTGCCAGCAAGTCAGCATCTACAAGTCGACGGGGAACGGGGTATTCGGCAGCTGGAGCTCAGTGGTGAATGGAATCAATCCCACCGACCGGAATGCCTTCATTGCTCCTTTGGTGATGGACCCTTCGAATCCGCAGACACTGTATTTCGGGACCTACCGGGTTTATCGAACGACGAATGGTGCCGCGAGCTGGAGCGCCATCTCTCCAGACCTCACTGGAGGCGGCTCTTTCTTTGGTGTGCTCAACACCATTGCTGTTGCGCCCACTGACTCGAACACGGTGTATGTGGGTACCAAGGATAGCCGGATCCAGGTGAGCACTAATGCGGGCGCCGTGTCACCTGTATGGAGTAATAGGAGTGCAGGCCTGCCGCCGCGGGTGGTCACACACATCGCGGTGGATCGAACTTCTTCTACGACCGCCTACGCGACGTTCAGTGGCTTCACCGGTTTCGGAGACAACCAGGGTCACGTGTTCAAGACGACCAACGGCGGCCAGGGCTGGACCGATATTAGCGGGAACCTCCCGAACACTCCGGTGAACGCGCTTGTCACCGTTCCCAACGCGCCTAACACGCTCATTGTCGGCACTGATGTTGGCGTGTTCTACACGACCAATGGCGGCAGTAGCTGGAACTCTCTCGTAAACGGCTTGCCACGCGTCGCGGTGGTGGGGCTGACCTTACACAGCGCGTCCGGCAAAGTTCGCGCTGCGACCCATGGCCGCGGCGCCTGGGACTTCAACATCGCGGAACTCCCGGCCGCCCTGCAACTGCTCGCGGGCGTTTCGCGCAAGACACACGGTGCGAGTGGGACCTTCGAGATCGCGCTTCCGCTCTCCGGAAATCCGGGCGTGGAATGCCGGAGCAGCGGCGGAAGCCATACCTTGGTTTTTTCCTTCACGAATGATGTGGTGAGCGGCGACGCAGCCGTAACCAGTGGAACCGGAACGGTGGCAAGCTCCTTCGTAGCGGGTGGCAGAATGACGGTGAACTTGAGCGGCGTGGCAGACGTGCAGCAGATTACCGTCACGCTGAACAACGTGACTGATAACTTCGGTCAGGTGCTGCCCGCTACCGCAGTGAGCGTGAACATGCTCGTCGGTGACATTAACAGCAGCAAAACCGTGAACGCTTCGGACATCGGCGCCGTCAAAGCGCAGTCCGGCCTGCCGGTGACCGCCGCGAACTTCCGCTCGGATGTTGCGGTGAATGGATCGATCACAGCCTCCGATATCGGACTCGTGAAGTCTCGCTCAGGTCAGGTGGTGCCGTAGCCGTTCCCGACCTGCTACGCTAGCGACTTCGATTGCTCCTGAAGCCCAGGATTTTGACACGGGAGCCAGGTTGAAGCTCACCAGTTGCTCGTCGGAACCTTGACGAGTCTTTGCTTCAGCTCGCGTTCGTCGACTCCGATCGCCGGATCCAAGCCGAGCGACCGCTCTGCGTCGCGTGTTTCGCTTCCCACACCCGCAGCGCCGCATTCACAACGGCCACGGTGCGCGTCCAGTGCTCGCGGGTGACAGGCGCCGCAACGCCAGACGTCTTTCGTTGTCTCTTGGCTTTCTTTGCCGGCAGCGCCGAGTCCGGGCGTCGTGTCTCCATTTCTACTGGAACACGGGAGAATTGCTGTGGTTGCTCGTAAATTCTCGCGAATTGGTGCACGGCCGGGCACGAGACAAGCCGTTGCCGGCTGCAAGGCGAGTCTACTCCGCCGCGACCGCCGAGCCCGTCCCGCCGCTCCGCTTCGAGTAGCGCACCACGCTCTGCGGCTTCTCGGAAACGCGGAGGTAAATTCGCCCAATGTACTCGCCCACGATCCCGAGGAGCAGCAGCTGCGTGCCTGAAAAGATCAGCAGCGCAGCCATCAGTGACGCCCAGCCGAGAGGCTCTTCGTTGAGATAGTGGTTAATCAGCACCGCCACCAGCGAGATGAAGCCGGTGATGCTAAGGGCGATGCCAGCCAGCGTCGCGAGCCGTAGAGGCATGACCGAAGCGTTTATCAGCATGCTCATCCAGAGCCTGAGCAGCGCGCGCAGGGTGTAACCGCTTTCGCCACTCGGCCTCTCGTCGTGCCGCACTTCGACGACGCCGACTTTCTGCGTCACCTGGAAAATCAGCGCGTCGATATAGGGATACGGGTTGCTGGACTTGCTGATTTCAGCGACCACAAACCGCGAGAGACAGCGAAAGCTCGAGAGATAGAGCCCTTTCGGTTTGTCGATGCTCCAGTCGGCCAGCGTGTTCGTGAGCCAGCTTCCCCAGTTCCGCCAGCGCGCGTGTTTCTTCTCCCGGTAGACAGTGTAAACGACGTCGTGGTTCTGCCTCCGCGCGGCATCGAGGAGCTTCGGCACTTCCGACGGCGGATTTTGCAGATCATCATCCATGGTGACGACGAACTCACCGGCAGCAGCGCGCAGCCCTGCCATCACAGCGTTGTGCTCTCCGAAATTGCGCGAGAGGTTGATCAATGTGATCGGCACGCGCGCGGTTTTCATGGACTCGAGCGCAACAGTTTCCGTCGCATCGCGGCTCCCGTCGTTGACGAGAATGATCTCTGTGCCGCCGGGGATGGAGAGCCCTGCCAGCCCGTCGATCAACGGCGGAAGCGTCGACGCCGAGTTGTAAAGCGGCACGACGATACTGAGTGCGGGCCGGGCGTCGTTCATTTCTGTGCGACCGTAAACAACGAGGTCCCAAACGGCAGCGGCATCCGTCGGCTGAACGCAAGCTCAACGTGCGCGATCGTGGCGAGCGCTGCATTCAACGGCGGCCACACCGGCTTTAAATCCGACCGGACCTCCGGCTCTGTCGCAGCGCGGCGACTCGCCCATCGCACCGCAGCTACCGCGGGAAGCAGGCTCATGTTCCAATACGTCATCCGGTGGCGGGTGAAGCCAGCAGAGTACAAAAGGCTGGCGACGCGAGGTCGAGTATAGCGGCGGGCCATACTCGTTGCCACGTCGTGGCTTCCGCGGAGAAAATCGAATGCGGCGACGTTCATGATCAACCTGCCGCCGGGTCGGAGCACGCGATACATCTCGCGCACTGCTTTTTGATCATCAATTCCGCGCACGACGATGACATCGAGCGATAGCACCACATCGAAGTGCGCATCCTCGAAAGGCAGATCGTCCGTGCTGCCCTGCACCAGCTCTGCTTCGATGCCTCGTTGCCGTGTCAGTTCGAGCGCGCGCTCGCTGTAATCCATCCCCGTGAGCATCGCGTCGGGGAAACGTTCGCGAACCCGCGCGAGCATGCCGCCGGATCCGCAGCCCGCATCCAGCAGCGCGAAGTTCGCCGGCGCCGGCGCGATCGCGGTCAGCACGTGATGGCGCAAGGCGCGATACCACCACAGGTCGTCCTCCACGGACCGCATGATCTCGATCTCTGCGGCGGTCATTCCGCTGCTCGTCGTGTTGGTCTCACGCATTGCACCAGGTCCGAATTGCGGCCGCGACTCGCGCGACCTCGTCGTCTCCGAGGTATGGGTGCATCGGCAAACAGAGCAGCTCACGCGCGATACGTTCGGTGACAGTCAGCGCACCGGAGACAGCGATGCGTCCGGCATAAGCGGGCTGCAGGTGAATAGGAATCGGATAAAGCACAGCGGTATCGATCTGCTCATTCTGCAGATACGTTCGCAATTTGTCGCGCTCCGGAAGATGGATCACAAATTGATGATAGACGTGCTGCACGTCTTCGGACCGTGCAGGGAGACGGAGGGGCAGAGCTGCCAGTTCAGTGTAATAGCGATCGGCTATCTGGCACCGACGCGCGTTACTTCGGTCGAGGTAACGCAGTTTCACACGAAGGATCGCCGCCTGTAGCTCGTCCAGGCGGCTGTTGATCCCGGCGCGATCGCTGACGTAACGCTCCTTCCAGCCATACATGCGCAGCTCACGCATCTTCTCCGCAAGAGAGGCATCGTTCGTGACCACGGCGCCGCCATCGCCCAGCGCGCCAAGGTTCTTCGTCGGATAAAAACTAAACGCTGCCGCGTCGCCCCAGGTGCCGGCGGCGCGGCCATTGATCCGGGCGCCGTGCGCCTGCGCGCAATCTTCGATGATCTTCAGCTGGTGCTGTTTCGCTATTGCTGAGATCGCGGGCAAATCGGCCGACCGGCCATACAGGTGCACAGGAACGACCGCCTTCAGGCGCCGGTCCCCCGCCCTGGCGATCGCCTCTTGCAGCGCGCGCGGTGACATCGTTTGCGTCGCTTCATCGACATCGATCAGGAGCGCAGACGCGCCGGCGCGTTCGATCGCCGCCACCGTCGCGACAGCGGTGTTCGCGACCGTGATTACGGTGTCGCCCGCGCAGATATCCAGCGCGCGCAGAGCCAGCTCGATCGCATCAGTCCCGGTGCCGACGCCGACGGCGGCCGTCGTGCCGACATATGCCGCCCATTCGCTTTCGAAGGCCGCGACCTGCTCACCCAGGATGTATCGTCCGCTCGCCAGCGTGCTGAGTATCGCCGCATCGATCTCAGCGCGGTGCGCGAGGTAATCGCCTCTCGGATCGGACTGCGATATCCGCGTCGCCTCATTCGAGCCGGCCATCGACTTCACAGGTAACGCGCAAGGTGCCGGCGATAAAACGCCACCGTCCGCTCCAGCGTGTCGCGCAACGTCCTCTGCGGTTTCCACCCAAGCTGCGCCTGAATCTTCGCGAAATCGCCATAGTAATCCCCAATGTCGATCGCCTGTCTCTCCGCCGGAAATTCGCGCACGTTGTAGCTGCCGGTGCCGTTCACTTCCACGAGCATCTCCGCCAGGTGCGCCAGATCGATCGGCTCCGCACCGCCAAGGTTGTATGCTTCGCCGTCGGCGCTCGGTTCCGCGGCCGCGACCAGGAACGCATCGACTGCGTCCTCCACGTCAGTGAAGTCCCGCAATTGCTTGCCGCCCCACACCTCGATCGGCTGTCCCTCCAGCAACTTGCGAATCCACACGCCGACAAATGTCTGTCGCGCATCCTTCACCCGCATCCGCGGCCCGATCGTATTCGTCAGGCGCAATGCCGTCGCGCGGAGCGAGTACACGCGGCTGTAGAGGAGATGATATTGCTCACCCGCCATCTTGTTGATCCCGTTTACGTCCACCGGACGCAACGGATGCGTCTCATCGACCGGCAACCGCTCAGGTCTTCCGTAGATTTGGCGCGTGCTCGCGAAGACAATCTTGATGCCGCGATTCGTGGCGCGGCACGCTTCCAGAATCGCCAGTTGCGCGTGGCAATTGATCTCAAGGTCAGGCACCGGATCGCGCATCGAATCGAGATGGCTCGTCTGGCCCGCGAGATTGAAGAGATAGTCTTTGCCCTCGAGCAGGTGGCGCATGCTGTAGGGATCGCGCACATCGGAGATGTTGACGCGCACGCGCTCGCGGATGCCTTCGATGTTGAAGAGATTGCCGCCGTATTCAGGAATAAGGCTGTCGATCAGCGTGACGTCGGCACCGAGACTGACGAGTCGTTCGGCGAGAGTCGACCCGATGAATCCCAAGCCGCCGGTGATCAGGACCTTGCTACCGTCGAATTGACTTCTCATACGAGGAGGCTTCCGACGGAATTCAAGCCACCCATTGCCAAAGAGCAAAGCGGATCATCAGGAATGCCGCCAGGCCGCTCGCGATCAGGAGGTAGGTCTGGTGAAAGGCACGGTTTCTCCCGAGAATTGCGAGTGCGATAAACACGGGAAAGATCATCAGCACGTAGCGCGGCACGGAATCGAAAGTGCCCCAGGAGGTGACGAAGCAGAAACACAAAACCGCGTAGACGGAATACGTCGCACGGAGGCGCACCGCCGCGAACACGATCAGAGCGATCGCGGCGAAGACGAAACCGAAGTTCGTGAGCTCGGGAAACTGCATCGACTCGCGCAGTAACCTGGCCGCTGTGGCCCAGGGCGGCGTCAGTTTTCCCCACGCGCCTCCCCAGGCCGCCTGCGCTTCAGACATCGCCATCATATTCCCGACACGCTGCTTCAGGTAGAGCATGTGCAGAACGGCGGCTGCGGGGATGATGGCGAGCGCGGCAATGTTCGGCCTGATTTCCCGCCACTGCCATCGCCGCTGCGCCAGGTACTCGAGCAACAGCGGCGCTGCGAGGAGAAAGCCAGCCGAGCGGGTCACCGTCGCCGCGCCAGCGAGCAAACCCGCGAGCACCCATCGATTGTTCCTCGCGTAGTAGAACGCCGCGACGGTCGTCGCGAGGAAGACTGATTCCGTGTAGACCGCCGACAGAAACAACGTGCTCGGACAAACCAGCAGATAAAGCACTGTGCGCGCGGCGGTGCGATGATCGAAGTCGATCCGCACGAGGAGAACGAGGTAATAGAGCGCCACCACGAGGGCTGCATTCGACACAACGCAACCGGCAAGGAAGAACGTCGCATCCCTGTCGCCCGGCAGGAGGAAATATACGGCCTTCATCAGCAGCGGATAGATTGGAAAGAACGCGGTGTTCGATTGCTGCCCCGGCGCGAAGCTGTAGCCGTTCTTCGCGATGTCGTGATACCAGGCAGCGTCCCATCGCGACCAAACATTCAGTATCGGGTGCGTCGCGGGCGAGAGCTGCCCGACCACGTCAGCGCGTTGGCCGTCTGCTTTCAGCTCCCAAGCACCCGCGGGTAGTGGCACGCCAGGGAGGGACGAGAGCGCGATGCAGCCCACCAGTGTGAGCATCACGCGCGTCGTGATGAACGGCACCAGGATGTCTTGGAAGATCCACCGGTGACCTCGCGCAGCAGGCCATCGCGCAACCATCTGAGACCACATTCTCGGTGCCAAAAGGAGCTTAGCTCTAGCGAGGGCTGACGAGATTCGACTCGAACACGAAAACGTCGACACCGGTCGCGCGGTGCTGCTCTACGAGACGTGCACGCATCTGCATCGCTGCAGGCAACACCCCTTCCGGGTCACCGTAGTCGGGCCGCACATAGACCAGCGCGAACCGCCGCTCGGCAGCGAGACGATCCACAATCGGCTGCAACGCGTCAGGCGAGGACGCGCCGGGTGCGATGTCCACTGGATCAGCGGCTCTATCGCTTTCCGAGTAGTGATCGAACACAGGCGCGAGAAAGCCGGCGCAGACGAAGACCCGCTCCACAGGCGGGTGGAGGCGATCGAGAAACCGAGCCGCGCCACGAACGTCATCACGGTGATACGCGGGGTTAAAGTAGTGGTTTACCAGGGAGAACGTGGTGACCAGGACAAACAGGATCGATAATCCAATGCCCCACAATCGCTTCTTCGACCCGTGGATCCACACTGCCATCACTTCGACCAAGATCGGGATCACCGCCGGAAACGCGTAGCGGGGATTCAACGGAATGTCAGGATCAACCACATTCAGAACCACCGCACTGCCCCAGAATGTCAGGAGACCCAGAAGGGAGAAATAGAACCCATTCCGCCGAGTCTTCCAAAGCAGCAACAAGCCGTAGCCGAGAAGCACGATGAGGAGCAAGAATGAGAAGACAAGGACGCCGCTGCTGACCGGAGCTTCGCGGAAGACGTCTAATCCAAACAGCCTCAACTTCTCCAGGCTCGGGCCTGCCGACATACCGAACCCGAGGCTCGAGAGCGCGTACGCCGCTGCCGCATAGGTCGGTCCGCGGTGCACCGGTTGGAAACCGACGTTGGCGATGCTCGCGCTGATGATCTCCCACATCCACGGCATGTAGAGGAGCAGAATCAAGCCATTCGCCAGCATCAGGCGGCGCCGATGGTTCATCGAAAGTGGTGGTCGATATAACGCCGCCAGGACGGCAGAAAATCCAACCACGACGAATGCGTACGGAAAGGTGTACAAAGCGAGAACGGCGAACGAGACATAGCCCACGAGCTTCCCAGTGTCCGGAGAAGCACAATACCGGAGCAGGAACAGAAGAGTGACGGTCACGAGCAGGCTCCAGAGCGCGTACGGCCGCGCTTCCTGGCTGTAGTAGATATGCAAGGGCGCGAACACCGCCAGCCAGCCGAGCCACACTCCAAGACGCGAGCCGAAGATCTGCTTGCCCAGCGCCGCGACAACCACGCACTCCGTCGCGCCGAAGATCGCGCTCGGAAGCCGGAGCCAAAACTCCCCCGTCCCGAGTTTTGCCCAGAAGTGCATCAGGGCGAAATAGAGCGGCGGTTTGCTCTCCGCTTCCGGCAGCCGATCCGGCAGCTCGGCAAGCGGTATGCGAGTGACAGTCAGCGTGCAGAATTCATCCCACCAAAGGTTCTGCGAGCCGAGCCCATACAGACGGAGCGCAAGAGCGGCAATGAAGATGCCGATGTACGGGTGCCAGAAACGCGACGTCCATTCGGTGATCGCAAGGTTGAGAGGGCGGCTTGGCACGAAGGCCGATGCTGGCGGGGCGAGCAGCGTCAGTCAAAAATCTTCTTTGGTTTTCGTGAAAAGATTGGTAACTCGGCTTCAGAATGGCTTGTTCGATCCCGTGCTCGGCATGAGCCAAGCACAGGCGCCGCAACGCATCATCCTGCCGCAGAGGTTTCTGCGCGTGGTCTCTTCGTTGATGAACGGGAGCATCCCGCTGCCAAGAATTCGTCGCTCGTCGCGGTGATCGGTCTAAGCGGCTCGCCCGCACCGGTTAGAAATGGCGAGCCGTCACGCGCGCCGCTGACGGTATGGTCCGGTGGTGGCGCTCCTATCCCGCACTCGTTTCCGCTGACCCGAATCGTGGGAGTGCTGGAACGGCGCTGGCGTCCGGCGACGAGATCGTGAACTGTCACGCCGTCACGTATGTCCTGGGTCTACCTTTTCATTGCCGGTCTCACTGAAATCGCCTGGGCGATCGGCCTGAAGCAAAGCCACGGCTGGACGCGCTTTTGGCCAAGCGTCATCACCGGCGCGTTAATGGTCGTCAGCTTTGCGTTTTTGTCGCTCGCGCTGAAAACGCTGCCACTCGGCACCGCGTACGCGGTTTGGACAGGAATCGGCGCCGCCGGCACCGCGATCGTCGGGATTTACTTCTTCGGTGAACCGCGCGACGCGCTGCGGATTCTCTGCATTGCACTCATCATCGCGGGCGTCGCGGGCTTGCGGCTGCTGACGAAGGTGTGAGGTGGCGGTAGTGCCAGCCGAGCTCCCACGAGCGGTGCTTAACCGCTCGCGGATCCGCTGCGTGCGCGTTCCGTGTTGCGCCGCTTGTCCGTCGCGCCGTGCTTTCTCTTTGTCATGTCGAGCGAAGTCGAGACATCTCTTGAAGTCACGCACGAGGCGGCGCGCTCGAAGAAGCGATCTTCAAGAGATTCCTCGACTTCGCTCGGAATGACAACAGGGGAAGGTGCAGAGTGACTAACGGCGCCCGTTGCGCATCGTGCGTTGGAATGATGCGGCAGGCGCGCCGGTAGGGACAACCATCGCGCCGCAAACTGGCGAATCACTTGTAGTCTCATGAATCGGAACATCATCCTCGCTGTGCTGGTATCGCTGCTCTCCGTCTCCCCTGCGTCGGCTGCGACCGAGCAGGAAGTCGTCAATCAATCGGCCCGTATCCTCCGCAGATTCCAGGCGATGCCGGAGACGGCGATCCCGAATCGCGTGCTGCGACAGGCAGAAGGATTGGCGATCATTACCGTCGTGAAAATCGGCTTCGGCCTAAGCGGGAAAGGCGGCCAGGGAGTGGTGGTCGCGCGCACCCCGGATGGTGGCTGGTCCGATCCTTCATTCATCGGGACTGGAGGCGCCGGCTGGGGTCTGCAGATCGGCGCGCAAATCACGGAGTTCGTGTTCGTGTTGAACACGCGGGAGGCGGTGCAGGCGTTCTCGCGCGACGGTAATGTCACGATCGGCGCCGATCTGAGCGCCGCCGCTGGTCCGGTCGGGCGCACCCTGCAGGCGGGTCTGACGCCGCGCGCGGCGGTTTACACCTACAGCCGGAGCGAAGGGTTGTTCGCCGGAGTGTCGCTGGAAGGCGCCGTCATCGCGACGCAGAAGACGGCGAACACGCGCTACTACGGCCGTCCGGTCCGCGCCAGCGAGATCCTCCAGGGACGCGTCCGATCACGCCGCGCGGCCGTTCTTCGCCGGGCCTTGCGGTAGAGCGGATCACGCAAGGTCGCCGCCGTTGGCTTTGCGTCGCGAACGAAAGAAGCTCTGCAGCAGCACGGCGCTTTGTTCGCTGAGCACGCCGGGCGTGATTTCGCACCGGTGGTTCAAGCTGGCGTTCTGAAGCAGGTTCAAGAGGCCGCCGGCAGCGCCGCCGCGCGGATCAGCGCAGCCAAAAACCACGCGTCGCATGCGAACGTGCACGAGCGCGCCGGCACACATCGGGCAGGGCTCCTTCGTCACGTAGAGATCGCAATCGTTCAATCGCCAATCACCGACCGCGGCTTCCGCTTGCGTCACCGCGAGCATCTCGGCGTGCGCGGTCGCGTCTTTCAGCAGCTCCACCTGATTGTAGGCGCGCGCGATGATCCTCCCGCCTTGCACCACGATCGCACCGACGGGCACTTCGCCGGCGTGGAAGGCCTTCTCTGCGAGCCGGAGCGCCTGCTGCATAAACGCAACGTCGCTTTCGGCATCGAGCATCGCTGACCATAGCATCGGATCGAGCCGAGAAGCGACGGCGGAAGCGCGAGTATTTCCTTTACATCCGCGACCTGTCTTTCCACGTTTCGTGCGTGCGCGTGCTTCTCATTTCGGCCGTTCTGGCGACGGCGGTCATTACCGCCCGCGCGCAACAACAGGAGCAGAAGCTCCTCGATCGCCTGCTTAAACCAAACACGGCGCTCGAGAATTCTGCGCAGGGAAAGCAATTCACCGCCGGCGGGGCGACCATCGCGAAGAAGGCGCGAACGAAGTGGTTCTACGTGAGAAATCGACGCGCGGAGAAGCAATTCGTCACCGGCGATTTCGGGACGAAACCATTCCGCACCTCATCGTCGCGCTATCAACGGCAGGAGGCGACCGTCGCCACCCAGACGACGATCCCGAAAATCGACACTCCCTACCCTGCTCCGGGTTATCGCGGCATCCGCGCCGCGCCGGAAAGTGACGCGGCAGTCGAGACTTCAGACTACCGCGACACGCGTCCGTTTCTAGTTCGCGGCAAGAGCCAGAAGGCGCTCAGCCAACAGGATCGCCCGCTCACCGTCGACGAAGTCCGTGAGCTCTTGAACAAGAACAAGTAGCCCGGCGTTTGGCAATTCGCGTAACGTGGGGTTGATGCAACCCGACGAAGCTCTCCACCTGCTGCGGCAGGGCGCAGCGCAGATCATCAGCGAGACCGAGCTACGCGATAAGCTCTCGCTCGGGCGTCCGCTGCGGGTCAAACTCGGCGCGGACCCGACGAGCGCCGATCTTCATCTCGGCCACGCCGTCGTTTTCCGAAAGCTCCGCCAGTTTCAGGATCTCGGCCACGAAGCGATCCTGATCATCGGTGACTTCACAGCGATGATCGGTGATCCGAGCGGTCGCTCGGCGACGCGCCCGCAACTCTCGCGCGACCAGGTTCTGGCGAATGCGGAGTCGTATCGCGAGCAGGCGTTCAAGGTCCTCGATCCGGCGCGCACGAACATCGTCTTCAATGGCGAATGGTTCGCAAAGATGGGGTTTGAAGAAATCATCCGGCTCAATAGCCGCGTGACGCTGCAGCAGATGTTGCAGCGTGAAGACTTCCGCGAACGCGTCGAGCAACAGCAGCCGATCCACGCGCACGAAATTCAATATCCGATCATGCAGGGGTGGGACTCGGTGATGGTGGAAGCCGATGTCGAACTCGGCGGAACCGACCAGCTCTTCAACATTCTCGTCGGTCGCGACTTTCAGAAGCAGGAGGGAATCGCGCCGCAGGTCGTCCTCCTGTTGCCGATCCTCGAAGGGCTCGATGGCGTGAAGAAGATGAGCAAGAGCCTCGGCAATTACATCGGCGTGAACGAAAACGCGGCTGACATGTTCGGCAAGATCATGAGCATCTCCGACGAATCGATGGCGCGCTATTATCCGATTCTGCTCGGGCGCGAGTTGCCGCCGGACGCGCACCCGCTCGAAGCGAAAAAGCAACTCGGCGCCGAGATAGTGCAGACCTATCACTCGGCTGCCGCGGCACAAAGAGTGGTCGAAGATTGGAACGCGCGCTTCAGCGAGAAGCGGCTTGCCGACGCCGACCTCCCGCCCTTTCAGAGCGGGCCGGGCGATGCCGTTTCGGTCGTCGCCGCCGCCTACGCGCAGGCGTTTTCGATCACACGTTCACGCACCGAGGTGCGCCGCCTGATCGAGCAGGGAAGTGTGCAACTCGACGGCGTGAAGTTCACCGATCCCAAAGCAACACTCTCGCTGCGGGCGGGGCAGGTCCTGCGCCTCGACAAGACGCGCGCCGTCAAGGTCAGCTAAATCGCTCGCGTACAATAAAAGAGCGCGGAGCAGATCGCCCCACGCCCTTTTTGTAACCCAACCAACCCTACTCTTACGCCGTTGCCGTCTCGAGCGAGGGGAACAACGCCGGGCGCTCGGCGACCGGAGCCGCGATGCCCTCGAAATGCGCGCGGATGCTGCGCATCTCGGAAGTCACAAACGCATCCACAAAATGGAAGCGGCGATCAAGCCATGCGAACAGCTTGTTCTTAATTTCGTAATGCACCGCTAGCGTCACTTCGGTGCAGTTCGGCCGGATCTCGGTGAAGTCGACCAACCCCATGAGGTCGATGTTTCCGCCGGTCGATTCAAAAGCAAATTGATTCGGATTGTCGCTATCGGCCGCGAGCAGAACGGTGCGAGCTTCGAAGCCGAGCGGGCCGCGGAAGCTGAAGTCGACCGTCTTCGAGGAAGTGACGGTCGCTTTGGTCACCATCACAAACTGACGACGGTAAGATTGGATGCTGGAGAGGCGCGTTTTGCACTCGGCCAGCGACTGACTCATGTGGAGCGTTTTTTGTAGGAGCATAGTTGTAGGAGTTGTGGGGAATATTTTAGCAACGCACATGCCATTAGGCTCTTACGAGGGGCGAGGCGCCCAGACCCGGCGATGATGTGTCACCAAACGCGACACATGTGTTCAAACGGATGACACTCGGGCGTTCGTGTCTGCCGCCAAAAGTGGACGCCAATCAGGTGGAATTTCGCGCATTTCGGGCGTCAATCCGCGCAGCAGTGGCACGTTGAGAAGCCGGCTAAGGACATCGTGATTTGTCGCCGATGCCGCGTCTTCAATACTACTCGCGTCGTTCCACGCCACACCGGCACACGACAGCCCGGACGCGACGACACTCCGAACCGTCAGGAGCGTGTGGTTCAAACAGCCGAGCCGATTGAGCGCGACGACGACGACCGGAAGCTGCATCGCAATGGCGAGATCGCTGACAAAATAGTCTTGCTTGATCGGCACCAGCCAACCTCCGACTCCTTCCACAACAACGAAGTCGAATCGCTGCTGCAAATCGCGAAGACGTTCCAGTAGCCGCTCCGGTTCGATCTCGACGTTCTCCGCGACGGACGCAGTGAGCGGCGCGGCCGGTGTGCGCAACCAGAGCGGATTCACTTCATCGATCGTGAGGTTGTCGCTGCTCGCCGCCAGCAGCAGCTCCGCATCTTCTCGATCGCCGCAACAGATCGGCTTGAACCCCGCGCACCGAATCCCACTCGCGCGCGCCAGCCGCAGCAGAGCTGCCGCGGTGTATGTCTTGCCGACGCCGGTGTCGGTGCCCGTGAGGAACAAACTCACGCGTCAGCCAGTCGCGTCCTACGCCGCCCGCGCGCGATCGGTCGTCACCGCCTCGATCATCGAGCGCAAAATCTTCGATCCATCCGCACTGCCGAGCCGCTCGTCCGCCGCGCGATCAGGATGCGGCATCAGCCCGAACACGTTGCCGTCGTGATTGCAAACGCCCGCGATATTTTCGACGGAGCCGTTCCAGTTCGCCTCCGGCACCACGCGGCCCGCAGAATCAACGTAGCGCAGGATCACCTGCCGGTTGTCGTTCAACTGACGCAGCGTCTCGCCGTCGGCGAAATAGCAGCCTTCGCCATGCGCCACCGGGATGCGCAGCAGCGTGCCTTTCTCGAGCCCGATGGTGAAGGAGGAATGCGCGACCTCGACCCGCAGCGTCGCCATGCGGCAGATGAACCGCTGGGTGCGATTGCGAACCAATGCACCCGGCAGCAGACCCGCCTCACAAAGAATCTGAAAGCCATTGCAAATGCCGATCACCAGCTTGCCCGCGCGTGCATCATCGATCACCGCGCGCATGATCGGAGAAAAGCGGGCGATCGCGCCGCAGCGCAGATAGTCGCCAAATGAAAACCCGCCGGGCAGCACGATCGCGTCAAAGCCGGCCAGCGAGGTCTCCTTGTGCCAGACGTATTCCGCGCTCGCGCCGTCGAGGCCATTGACCGCCGCGAGGCAATCCTGATCGCAATTCGAACCAGGGAATTGAACAACGGCAAACTTCACGCCTTCCCCTCCTCCGCCGGCTGCAAGTGGTAATCCTCGATCACAGGATTCGAGAGCAAGTCACGGCAGAGCTGATGGAGCCGCGGCTCGATGCCATCGCCGGTGCCGTCGACCTCGATCTCGAGATACTTGCCCACGCGCACGCTCCGCACTTCCGGCATGCCGAGATGCTGCATCGCGTCGCGGACGGCCGCGCCCTGCGGATCGAGCACCGCTGCCTTTGGAGTGACGATGACCTTCATCTTCATGCGCTCCAATATTGACGCACCCGCTGCGGCAACAAGCTCAATGTCGCTGACGATCGGCTTGTTCTCGCCTCCGGCAGCTCGCTATGATCCGCGACATGAGAGTCTTTCAATCCGCCGCGGCACCGCTGTTCGTCTTGTTGACTGCAACGCTCGCGATCGCGCGACCGATCGCGCTCGTTGGTGGTCGGTTGATCGATGGCTTCGGCGGACCGCCGCTGGCGAATAGCGTCATCATCATCGAAGGCGAGCGCGTGACCGCGGTCGGGACTGTCGGTGCGCTGCCGATCCCGCCGGACGCAGAAGTCATCTCCACCGAAGGCATGTCGGTTTTGCCGGGGCTATGGGATTGCCACGTCCACACGATGCTGCTCGGCCACAGCGACTACACGCATTGGGACAAGACTTACCCGAAGCGCTTCGGCAGCGAGATTATGCCCGCGGCTGCGCGGCAGCTCCTCATGGCGGGTGTGACGAGCGCGCGTGACCTCGGCGCGCCGCTGCAGGAGAGCATCGAACTCCGCGAGCGCATCAACCGCGGCGAGATCCCTGGCCCGACGCTCTATGTCTCGGGGCCGTTCTTGCAGCACGAGCCGTATCCCGGAACCGAGCAATTCCGGTGGGGAATCAAAGGACCGGCCGACGCAAAGGCAAAGGTGAAGCAACTCGCCGACGCCGGCGTGAACATCATCAAGCTGATCGATCAGGACCAGATGACAATGGAGGAGGTGAAGGCGGTCATCGACGAAGCGCACGCGCGCAAACTTCCCGTCGTCGCGCACGCGCATCGTCCTGAGGAAATCCGCCGCGGCGTTGCGCTCGGCGCCGATTGCTTCGAGCACACCGGCCTCGCAACTTCACCCGGTTACCCGGACGACGTGCTCAAGGCGCTCGCCGAACGGACCGCGAAGATGAACCTCGGGCCGCTCTTCTGGTGCCCGACGATCGAGGGTTTCATCAACTACGAGCACCTGATCCAGAATCCCGAGCAGCTCGACGATCCCGCCTGGCAGGAGGGCGTTCCGGAGGACATTGTCGCCGACATCAAGCGCTCCCTCGCTCATCCGGGCCAGCTCGCGTACTACCAGATCACGCCGCTTCGTGCGAAGACGGTGCGGACGAAGTTCAAACAACTGCAGGACGCAGGCGTCGTGCTACTCATCGGCACCGACAGCGGCATCCCGATGAAGTTCCACAGCAACTCGACGTGGCGCGAGCTCGACGCCTGGGTCAATCACCTCGGCGTTGATGCGATGACGGCGCTCCGTGCGGCGACCTACTGGCCGGCGGTGCAGATGAAGGTCGACAAGGACTACGGCTCAGTGAGCGCGGGCAAATTCGCCGACATCATCGCCGTGAAAGGCGACGTGCTGCGTCACATCGATCTCCTGCAACGCGTGGACATCATCATCAAGCACGGCAAGCGCTACAAGTAAGCCGGCCGGCAGCCGCGGCGGCTGGATGGCGGATTGATCTTCCGCTGCGCGGACGTTGTAGCTGCTCGTCGGCGCGGGAGCTTTTGTGGCCAACGCCTTCGGAAGCGAGCGTTGATGTTGGCGCGCCTGCACGAACTGCCCAATATCCTTCAGCGGTGATGCAGCCTTCGACATCCAGAGATTCCGTCGTGCGCGACTGGCTGCCGGTTGTCGCCTGGACACTTTTCATCTACGCCTCGATCCCGCTGGCGCGCACGGTGCAGGCGTGGGTGATGCAGAATTGGACGCGGGACGCGTTTTCCTGGGCGGTCTATGCATCCGTTGCGATCGGCCTGCTGGCTGCGCTCTACCATTTCCGCCGACGCGCCGCGCCAGCCACGGGGCGCCAGTGGATCGTGCTCGGCGCGCTGGCCGCAGTCTTCGCGTGGGGCACGTGGTATCTGCGCGGCAATGCCGAGGAGGCGATGCATCTGCCGCAATACGCCGTGCTCTCGCTGCTGCTCTACCGCGCCTACAGCCGCCGCTATGGCGACCGCGCCGCGTACGTGTGCGCCGCGCTGCTGGGCGCATTTCTCGGCATCTTCGACGAGGTGATCCAGTGGGTCATCCCGAGCCGGTATTTCGGCATCAATGACATCGTGATTAATGTCCTGTCGCTCCTGCTCATCCAGGCTGCTCTTGCGGCAGGTCTCGCGACGCGCTGCCTCGCGGTCCCGGCGGGGCTGCGTTCCGCACGCGCCGCCTGGGGCCTCGCCGCCCTCGTCCTGCTGCTCCTGCTCGGCTGCTTCTCCAACACGCCCGATGTCTGGCGCCCACTCCATGCGTCCCGGCCGAAGCTCTTGGTCTTCGACGAGGCGATGGTCCAATACGGTCATCGCATCTACGACCCCGAGGTCGGCTGGTTTAAGTCGCGCCTGACCGCGGACCAGTTGCGGGAGACGGACACGGCGCGTGCGGAGGACGCCGGGAAAATCCTGCGACGCCTGGGGCACGATCACAACTACGGTATTTTCCTGCGCTACTACACGCCTATGCGCGACCCGTTCCTGCACGAGCTGCGGGTACACCTGTTCCGCAGGGATCGATACTGGAGTCGCGCACACACGAGGCGCGATGCCGCGAGACGCGACGAATTGATCAGCGTTGCCTTCAGCGAACAGCGCCTGCTCGAAAACTGGTATCCGCACACCTTGCGCGCCTCGGGCAAAGACTGGCCGGCCGACGTTCGCGCGCGCGCGGAAGCCGCCTCTGGCGGCAAGCGGCTCGGCAGCCCGGTCAGCCGCGAGCTGCTGACGTCCTTCACGAAGCCGCAGGCGCAAACGGTTCTCGGAACGCTCCTCCTTGGCGTCGCGCTCGCCGCGGCATATGATCTCCGCCGGCGCCGGAGAAACATGAGATGATCGATCGACGCCGCTTCCTTGCCGCATCCGGGGCCGCCGCCATTTCGCTGGGATGGCCGAAAAAAGCCTCCTGGGCCGCGCCGGGCGGTCCGCCGGAATCGTTGCGTCTCCTGTACTTCACCGACATCCACGCGCGCGTCGAATGGGACACGCCGGAGGCGATGGCCAGCGCCGCGAAGCAGATGAACGAGCAGCGCGCCGACCTGGCGATCTGCGGCGGCGACTGCATTACCGACGGCTTCCAATCCTCGCGCGCCGCGGTCGCGCACCGCTGGCACGCCTACCGCGAGCACCTGCGCGATAAACTTTCGCCGCGCCTGCTCACCGCGATCGGCAACCACGATTTCGTCGGCGCGATTCCGGAGGACGGCAGCGAACCCGAGCCCGACCCGCGCGCCGCATTTCGCGAAGAACTCGACATCCCGCGCACCTTCTTTTCCTCCGAGGCCGCCGGCTATCACATCATCCTGCTCGACAGCATGCAGGTCACCGGCGACGAGCTGAAATACCGCGGCTTTGTCGACGAGGCGCAACTCGCGTGGCTGCGCGACGAGCTCGCGCGCATTGCCGCCGAAACGCCGATCATCCTCGTCACGCACATGCCGCTGCTCACCAGTTTCTTCCAGGCGACGAAGGGCCCGGAAGAACTCGCGCCGCGCAACCGCGTCGTGGTTAACAACCGTGAGGTGCTCGACTGCTTCGCCAAGCACCGGCTGCACCTGGTCCTGCAGGGCCATCTGCACGTCAACGAAATGCTGCGCTGGCGCGGCACGACCTTCATCACCGGCGGCGCGGTCTGCGGCAGTTGGTGGCGCGGTCCCTACCACGGCACCGACGCCGGGTTCGGCGTCTTGACGCTGCGGCCCGACCGCGTGGATTGGGAATACAAGGAAATCGGCTGGGTCCCGCGCCGGCCGTGACTCGAGGATCCAGCCTACGAGGTTGGCGTTCCGCCTTCTTTTTAGCGAAACAGGGGGCTGTGTGACAGCGAGCGATTCTGCACATATATACGGACCGACCCTTTCGCGTCGCTCCCAAGGGTCTGTCGTTGCTCCCGCGGTCGTGCGCGTCAGACTTGCCCTCAACGGCGTTGCGGAGCCACCGATTTGAAGGCGTCGCCGCGGATGATTACGATTCTACCGAATTGCTCGCGCCGCCGATTCAGCAATCCTGCCGGCGCTTCTTCGTCAAAGGCGAGGACAAGGCTGTTCTGCAGATCGCGTCGAGGATGATCTGCGGGCAGCCGGGCGATTCCCTCTAACTTGTGACCTACAAATCGCGCGATCTCTATGGGCTCTTTCCCGCCGTGCGGCTGCCATTTCCAGAGGCTCGAATAGTCACCTCGTTTTTCCTCCGCGTACGGTGCCGCCGCGACCAGAAGTGAATCACTCGCCGGATCCCATTCGAGCGAAGCGATCCCGCGCCCATCCAGATCGAGCGGGCTGTAGAATGACACCTCCGGGGCGCTGTCTGTCTGATCGAACAGCGCATCCAGCTTGCTCACGCGCAACACGATCGCGTGCTTTTTGCCGTTGTCGCCGCTCACGAGGGGCGCTCGTAACCCAATGAGTGCTTCCTGATCGCCAAGAAGCGCCAAGCCTTCGATATTCAGCTGATCCACCGACGCGGGTTCCTCGCTGGAAGCGTCGCCGAGCGGAAGAGCATGAAGTGCTTCCCTAATCCTGTCGGTCAGAGGGACAGACGGTGCGATGTGGACCGGGTTGCCGGCTGCGTCGACCGTCACGCGCAAGAAGACGTGACGTTCAGCTCGCGGCTGGCCCTGGCTGTCGCGAGAGTGCGAGCACAGGAGATAAAGGAAATTCTCCCGCACGGCGGCGGCCTCGATGTCATCATAGTCCTTTTTCCCTAGTCGCGCGAAGGCGTCCCGCCACGAGCGATCGCGTCGAACGGAGAGAACGCCGTCGCCTACATCGGCTGTGAACAGCGCCATCTCCGTGTCGTCGGCCGTGTTATTCAACGGCTGCTTCAGCTTACCAGTTTCGTTATCCGCGATGATGATCTTCCCAGCCACCCACGCGGCGGCAGAGAACTCGAACATCTTGACCTTGCCGGTATCGGCGGCGCGATCTTTGAACTCACCGTAGGCGATGAAGCCAGGAACCTTCCCGAGGTCCGAATATTCAGGAGCCACGGCTGGTTCAGGCACCTCGGACAGAGTGCCATCTTTGGTCGCACAAAGCGCGATGTAAGCGTGCGCCAGTTTCTTGTAGTACCGTTTGCTTTGCGCTGTCCACAGCCACATCAGGATAGCCGAAACAATGAAAATGCCGACGGTCCACGCCACGACCAGCAGCCATAAATCACGCTCGCGTCCGGACTGCGCGGCCGGCGATAACATCGCATAGATCAAACTCGCGATCGCCGAAAGATACAACAGCACCGATACCAATAGCAGAACGCGCAGGACTTTGACGGCAAGGAATTCGTAACGAAGGACGGTGAGAACCGACGCGCCGTTTTCCGCGGAGTGCACGGCTGCATATGCGTGCTGAAACCATGCTTTACTAGCTTTTTCATCGGCTGTGTGGTTGCGAATCGTGGTGCGCACACCCGGCACGGTCACGAGCCTCCCTACGTCTCGGAGCGCCTCCCATTTGAGAGCGTCTTCTTCTTTCCACGGCTTTGGCCAGCCGTCGTCTCCCTGCCATGCGAAACAGGATGGAGGAACCCACCCGACGGCCCGCGGCTCGTCGAGCAGCTTGTCGGCGAGCAGGTTTACGAGCATCCCCGAAAGCGCGGCTGCGACCATTATGCCGGCAAACTCCAGAACTCGCTGCGAACGGCTCGTCGTGACCTCTGCAGTCCGCGCACCTCCGGCCATTCCTTGCTTTTCGGCAGGTCGGTCGGCGTCCGCGCTGCGAGGAGCGAGCTTTTCCGCGGCACAGCGGAAGAGCGAACACATCCGCGTCCCGCAAACTGCGAAGGAGAATCGGCCGGGTGGATCGCCCCGCCACACGGCATCTGCCACGCAGAACGTCAGCGTCATCAATAATCCTAAAAAAAGGATGTCGAACCCGACGAGTTCAACGAGCTGATTAAGCCACTCCATACGGGTGAGCTACTGCAGTGCAGGCGATCGGGAGGTTCCCGCGGCTGCACCTGGTTCACCGGTGATGAAATTCACCATTATGACCTCTCCGTCGTTAACGCAAACAGGGGCTGCACCTTTGCGTCGTGGCGAAGTCCGCCGGCGCGATGAAACCTTGGGTGTTTCATGTGATTGTGACGCCGATCGCTCCGTAGCAGCGGGCGGCGTACTCGGAGTAAATCAATTCCGGGGTCCGCCTTGATCTTCCTGTCGAACTTCTTCCCGAGCGCGCCGCAAAGAATGCATGCTGCGATCTTCGCGATCTCGCCATAACGCGGTCGACCGAGTCCAGGCGAAGGATGAATGCTACGTGGCTCCAGATGCTTCTGGTAGCCACTTGAATCGCTTTCGAGAAGGGGCGTTGCCCTGAGCAGAGGAGCAGGTCCCCGGATTTGATTTTAGTACGGACGTCGTCATAGACCGATGCCGTAGTATTCTTGAAGTATTGTCTGGCGATGGCCATGGCTGTGTTGTCCTTTACATTGCCGGTCTGGCCGGCGGTGGCGTTGTTTTTCCGCGGCGGAGGGCCATTCGGCGTCGACGAGTCTTACCCGCCTGTGGTAGCGGTAAACCTGATTTCGATTGTAGTCCTTGAGGCAGACTTGATTGTCTTTGGGGCTCACGCGGTGCGCGTGACCTGTCGCGGATCTTTATCGTCCCGCATCCCGAGAAATACCGGGTGACGCAGCTTCGCGTCGCGCGTCCACTCGGTGAACTTCAGCTGGCAGACGAACACTGGATTTATCCAGGTGCACCGCCGCATCATCGCGGGCGTGATCCCTTGCACCCATTGCCCTCCTTGTTTCGAGGGCAGATCGGCGAAGGGACAATCGGCGCGCTCTTCGGCTTTGAAGCGCTTGTGCAAGGCCGCGAGCGACTTCGCGTTGAAGCCGCTCCCGACTTTGCCAGCGAAGAGCAGTTTCTCTCCTTCGAAGTAACCGACAAGCAGCGCGCCGAAGTGCTTCCGCGATCCACCCGGTGGCGTGTATCCGCCGATCACAAATTCCTGCGCGTTGAGCACCTTCAGCTTGATCCAGAGGCCACTGCGCCGATCCGGTTCGTAGATCGATCCACGCTGTTTACCGATCAGACCTTCGAGACCGAGTTGCTTTACCTGGCCGAGCAGCGGTTCCGCGTCGGTGCCGACTTCGCCGGAGTAGCGAATCACCTCGTCGGCACTCTCACAAACGCGCTGCAGCAGCTCCTTTCTGCGTTCGAGCGGCTGCGCACTCACCGACTTCCCTTCGGCCTGCAGCAGGTCGAAAACGTAATAATACGTGGGTGACTTCCGGCCCTCCATCTCCACCGCCTGCAACAGCTGAAACGATGATCTCCCCTGCTCGTCGAGCGCGACGACTTCGCCGTCGATCACGCAATCGTTGACCGGCAGACTCCGAACTGCGTGCGCGACTTCGGGGAAGCGCGCCGCGAGCTCGTTTCCGTTCCGCGAGACGAGGTTGACGTTGTCGCCGTTCTTCACGGCAATGATGCGGAAGCCGTCGAACTTCAGCTCATACACCCAATCACCGGCGGTCGGCGCCTGCTCCAGCAGCTTCGGCTTCATCGGCGGGATAAAGCGCGCTTTCGCCGACGGCAGGCCTTTCAGCTGCGCGGCCAGATTGTTGCCGGTGGAGGCACACTTCCGTCGCGATGGGGCGGCCTTTACCGGCGTCTTTCGACCCTTCGCAGCGGCGCGGCGTTTCCGTTCTTCTGCAGCATCTCCGCGATTCGACTGCCACTCCGCGTCCCGTTGTTCCGCAATCTGCTGCATCGTGCGGCCGGTCTTTACCGATTCGTCGTCGCGCTTCTTCGAAATCGGTGCGTGATCTTCGGTTGCCTTTAGCAGGAGCCACTGCGGCTTGTCGGCCTCCATGCGCGTGCGGATTAACGCCCATTCGCCATGCGCCTTCTCGCCGTGCAACACGATGTGCATCCGCCCGTCCTTCAGCGCCTGCAGCGGATCCTCGCCGTAGACGTAATACGTCCCACGGTCCCAGACCATCACCGTACCGCCGCCGTATTGCCCTTTCGGGATCACGCCTTCGAAGGTCGCGTATTCGACCGGGTGATCCTCCACTTCGACGGCGAGATGCTTCTCCCCTTTCTTCAGCGGCAATCCCTTCGGGATCGCCCATGATTTCAGCACGCCTTCCATCTCGAGCCGGAAGTCGTAGTGCAGCCGCGTCGCGTCGTGCTTTTGAATGACGTAACTGCACGCGCCTTTCACTGCTTTCGGCAGCGGTTTGCCGCCGGCGGGCTCCGCGGTGACGGAGAAATTCCGCTTTCGTTTGTACTCCTGCAGGCCCATTCGATTCGGAGCGGCAGTATCGCGACCGCCGCTCCACTACTAGAAACGAAAACGCCACCGCAGTCGCGCGGACTGCGGTGGCGCTTCGTGTGATACTCTCTCGCAAACTATCGGCGTGA
>JAESFH010000194.1_pt1 | contig 37434 bp, 28 predicted proteins | sample 9269381 | NCBI WGS metagenome assembly JAESFH01 (sample SAMN14504062, study PRJNA617094) | algae metagenome | isolation source: Aphanothece sp. CMT-3BRIN-NPC111 and co-occurring heterotrophs from well... | place: USA: Clark Mountains Wilderness, California | collected 2010-04-18
CAGCCGGATGGACGCCATCGACCGCACCCTCGGCGGCCGGGCCGAGGAGATCGCCCGCACGCTCGACGGTCGCGTCGAGGCGATCGATCGGACGCTCAGCAGCCGTGCCGATGCGATCGACCACACCCTGGGCCGGCGGGCGGAGGGCATCCAGGCGACCCTCGACATGGGCCTCGGCTCCATCAACCGCTCCCTCGCGGGACGCGCCGAGGAGATCGTGCGCACGCTCGGCGAGCAGGTCGAAGGCATCGACCAGGTGCTTGCCGGTCGCGCCGAGGAAATCACCCAGGCGGTCGGGACCCGGGTCCACGAGATGAACGAGGTCCTCGGCGGCCGCGCCGAGGAAATCACCTCGGCCCTCGACGAGCGGTTGCGCGACATGGACCGGGCGCTCGGCGGGCGCGCTCACGAGATCACCCGGGCGCTCGGCGGCCATCTGGAGGAACTCCACGCCGTGCTCGGCGGCCGGGCCGACGAGATCACCCACAATCTCAGCGAGCGCTTCGACGCTCTCAACCAGACGCTCGGCAGCCGGACCGAGGACATCGCCACGGTTCTCGACCAGCGCGGCACGATGTTCGAGGAGCGGATCGTCAACCGGCTCGGCGCCATCGCGGCGAGCCTCGACGACCGCGGGCGTGCGCTCTCGGGCACCCTCGGCAATCGCATCGCGGAGATCAGCCACCTCATTGAGGCGAGCGGCGGCGAGCTCGTCGCAGCGCTGGGCGATCGGGGCGAGTCGATCTCCCGCGACGTGCTGGCTGTGACTGACAGCGCCATCCGATCCTTGGACGACCGGAGCGCGCTGCTCCTCGAGCAGATCCAGGAGCGCACCGCCGAGCTCACCTCGCTCTACGCCCAATCCACCGAGGCGCTGCGCGCGGCGGTCGATGAGGGCACTCACCAGGCCGTCGATACGCTGATCGGCACCAGCGAGCGGCTGCGGGATGAGATGGGCGGCGTCCTCGACCGGCTGAATGGAGCCAACCGCCTGCTCCAGGAACTGGTCACGGATGCCACCGGCAATCTCGGCGCGGTCGAGAATGGTCTCGCTGAAAGGGTCAAGGAGATCGACTCGCTGCTCGGCGAGATCTCGAACCGGACCGGCCAGGCCTCGCAGCAGGTCGCCGAGCAGGTGGAGGCGCTGCGCTCTGTATCTTCCGGCGCGATCCAGCAGGCCACCGACCTCGCCCAGACGCTCGAGGAGCGCGGCCGCACGCTGACCGAGAGCACGCGCGAGCAGCTCCGGGCCCTGACAGAGGCGACCACCACCCTGGAACGGGTCGAGGGACGCCTCGGACAGGCGCTGGAGGAGCGGCAGAGCGCTCTGGAGGACCTGCTCGCACGCATCAACGAGCGCTCCGAGGATCTGGAGGGTGTCACGCGCTCCTTCACGACCTTGATGGAGGAATCGCTGCGCGGCGCCGATACCCGGGCACGGCAGCTCGGTGCAATGCTCTCGACCACGGCCGAGGCCACGAGCACGGCCATCGGCGAGCAGTTCGAGCGCATCACGGCGAGCACGAACGAGCAGCTCGAACGGCTGCGCACCACGACGGGCGACGAGAGCGAGCGCGCGGCCGCGGCCCTCCGCACCGCCTACGAGCAGGCCGCCGCCGAGATGGCGGAGGCGCTTGGCCACGCAACCCGGAGCTTCCGGGACACGATGGGTGAGCTGCGCGGCATGACGAGCAAGATCCAGCGCGAGCTGGAAGCCACCCGCGCCGAGCTGCGCCGCGGGGTCATCGACCTGCCCCAGGAAACCCAGGAGACCACCGCTCAGATGCGGCGGGTGGTGGCGGACCAGATCAAGGCGCTGAACGAGCTCGCGTCCCTGGTCTCGCGCTCGAACCGCGTGATGGATGCGGCGCCCGCCGTGCAACCCCGCCGGGTCAACGAGGCGCCGACCGGCGCCATGGTCCAGGACGTGCGGCCGGCCCCGGCCTCTGCGACACGCGCCTTTGCGGAGCCGTTGGCGCCGGTCGCGCGCCCGGAGCCGGTGCGCGAGCGTCCGTCCGTCATGCCTCCGGCTCCAGCCCAGGATGGCGGCAGCCGCCGCGGCGGCCGGCTCTCGGACCTCCTCACCCGCTCCTCGCAGGACGAGAGGGCACGTGCGCCCGAGCCTCCCCGGCCGGCACCGGCGGCCCCTGTCGAGCGCGCCAGCGGACTCGGTTCGCTCGACTCGATCTCGGTCGACATTGCCCGGATGATCGACCACGACACGGCCGTGGAGCTGTGGGATCGCCACCGGCGCGGGGAGCGCAGCGTGTTCACCCGGCAGCTCTACACCCCCCAGGGTCAGCAGGCCTTCGAGGAGATCCAACGCCGCTACCGGCAGGATCCGGCGTTCCGGCAGACCGTGGACCGCTACGTGGCGGAGTTCGAGCGCCTCATCAGCGGGGTGTCGAGCGACGACCATGACCAGGCCCTGGCGAAAGCCTACCTGACGTCAGAGGCCGGCAAGGTCTACACCATGCTGGCGCATGCGAGCGGCCGGCTGGACTAAAGCCGGCTGACGGAAAGCAGCCACGAAAAACGCGGCCTGCGGGCCGCGTTTTGCTGTGATCCTTGAAGGACTGGGGAGGCGGCGCCTACCGGGCCGGATCGGCCTGCGCGACGCGGGCCCGTGCGGCGCTCTCCGCGCTCCGTCTGCCGCCGCCGACCCAATGGGAGATGTCGACGAGCACGCTCGAAAGCGCCTGATCCAGCGCCGGCGCCACGCTCGCGGCATCGACGCGCGCGACCGGCACCCGGGCCCGGAACAGGCGGCCGCCGACCACGCGCCCGTCGCGGTCGCTCACGAGCTTGGCGGAGATTTCCACCAGCGCCTCGTTGGCCGGCACCTGCACCTGGAAGGAGCGGATCTCGGAGGTGAGCAGCACGTCTCCCGCGATGCCGCTGTTCGCCCGCGCGACCGCGCGGATGCCGGAGGTGTTCTCCAGCGTCTGGATCATGCGCGTCTGCACGAGCCGCGGCAGCTGGTCGGCCCATTGCCCCTCGCCCAGCGCCGAGACGGCGCCGCTCTGCTCCTTGACGAGGATGCGCTGGTCGGAGAGCGCCTGCACGGCAATCGGCTCCGCCACGAGCACCTGGCCGATGATTCGGCCCCGCACCGGCTCGGCGGGCGCGGTCAGATCGAAGGTGAGAGGCGGGGCGCCGGACGAGCAGGCCGTCGCCAGGAGTGCGAGGCCGAAGGCCGCGCCGAGCCGGCAAGCCGGCTTCAGGGATCGGGCGGGAACGGTGGGGATACGCATGGCGAAGGAACTCAGCGCCGGCCGTTGTACTGGGGAACGCCGCCGGACTGGCCGCCCCCGAAGATGATCTGCTGCGGATTGCGCTCGAGGCTGCGGACCGCGCGGCCGATGTCGTTGAGGGTCTTGCGGCCCTCGACGGCCAAGGCTTCATACTCCCGCAGGCCCGCTCCTGTGAAGCGGTTGAGGCCCGTCGTGAGCTCGCCGGTGCGCTTGTCCAGGTTGTCGGCAAGCTCGCGGATCGAGCGGGCCGCAAGGCGGATCTCCTCGAAGGTGCCCGGGCCCGAGCCGCCGGTGCCGGCGCCGAGGAAGTTCTCCGCGCCCTGGAGCACGGTATCGACCCGGTCGGCGGACCGGTTGAGTTTCTCGGCAAGCTCCCGGGCCTCGCGGACCGCGCGTTCCACGTCCTCGCTCGACCGTCCGAGCGACCCCGCGAACTTGTCGGCGTTGCTGAGCACCCGGTCGACCTTGGCGGGATCGACCGCCTTGGCGAGATTGCTGATATCGGTGAGCGTCGTATCGATCTTGGGCGCGGTCTCGTTGAGCCGCTTCACGAGGCTCGAGGCATCGCGCAGAGCATCGTTGACGACCTGCCGGTTCTCGCCGAGCGCCTGGGCGAAAGAATCCACGTTGGCGACGATGCGGCTCAGGCGCTCGCGGTCGACCGCACGGACCACGAGGCTCACGTCCGTCGTGAGCGCCTCGACCTTGTCGGCCAGCGGCCCGACGCGGCCGTTGGCGGTCGTCGCCAGGGTCTCGAGCTTCTCGACCAGCGGCGCGACGCGCTCCGTCCCCTTGTCGACGTTGTCGACGATGCGGGCGATCTTCTGCTGGTCGACCGACCGCACGAGGGCGTCGACGTTGCCGGCCGCCGCCTCCAGCTTGTCGGTGAGCGGGCCGATGCGCTCCGTGCCGCGCTCCACGTTGGTCATGATGCGCGCCACCTGAGACCGGTCGATCGACCGGACAAGGTCGTCCACGTTGGTGGCCAGCGTCTCGAGCTTCTCGGCGAGCGGCCCGATGCGCTCCGCGGCCTCGCCGACCCGCTCCATGAAGCGGTCGACGCCCGGAGCGTTGTCGCCGAGGGCCTGGGAGAAGCGCTCCACGTTCTGGACCGTGCGGGTGATGGAGCCCTGGTTGTCGGTAACGACCTGACCGACCGTCTTCAGCACCTCGTCGGCGCGACGGGCGATGTTGCGCGCGCTCTCGATGAGATCCTGGAAATCGGAGCGGTCGGCGAAGAGGGTCGGCAAGCTCTGACCTGGTCCGGGGGCCAGGGGTAGCGCGGACGGCTCGCCGCCGCTCAGGCCGACCTGCGCCACGCCGGTGAGGCCCTGGTATTCGAGGCGGGCCCGGGTGTCGGTGCGGATGGGGGTGTTGCGGTCGACCTCGATGACGGCGACCACCCGCCGGGGATCCTCCGGCAGAAGGCTGATCTCCGTCGCCTCGCCGACCCGGATGCCGTTGAAGAGCACCACGGAGCCCTTGGTGAGCCCGGAGACGGAGCCCTCGAAGACCACGCGCAGGGGCTGGCGTCGCTGGCCGCTGTCGCCGCCTGAGAACCAGAACACGAAGCCGAACGCCGCTGCGATCACCGCAAGGGTGAAGATACCGATCAGCGCGTAATTAGCACGGGTTTCCATCGCTCACCTCGCGCCGGCCGGCGCGTCATTGCCCTTGTTATCTCTTACCGCAAGCGGCGTCCGCTATGACCGGGCGGACACGCTTGCTGCAAAAACTCTCGTCCCGAGCGGCACCTGGTGTCGCCGTCCGGAGGTGCCGCGGTGACGATGCCTTCACCTCAGGCGCCTCCGGCCATCGCCGCTCGGGCGCGCTTGCCGTGAAAATAGGAGCGCAGCCAGGGATGCTCGGAAGCGAGCATGGCCTCGATCGGTCCGGCTGCCAGGATGCGCCCCTCGCCCAGCGCCGCGATGCGGTCGCAGACGCTGTGAAGGCTGTCCAGGTCATGGGTTACCATGAAAACCGTGAGGCCCAAAGTCCGCTGCAGGGTCGCGATCAGGTCGTCGAAATCCCCGGCGCCGATCGGATCGAGGCCGGAGGTCGGCTCGTCGAGGAACAGGATCTCGGGGTCGAGCGCCAGCGCCCGGGCGAGCGCGGCGCGCTTGATCATGCCGCCGGAAAGCTCGGACGGCAGCTTGTCGGCAGCGTCGGGCTTGAGGCCGACCATCTCGATCTTGAGCATGGCGAGCTCGTCGAGGAGCCGGCCCGATAGGGAGAGGTATTCCCGCATCGGCACCTGGACGTTCTGCTTGACGGTAAGCGCCGAGAACAGCGCCCCCTGCTGGAACAGCACGCCCCAGCGACGCTCGACGAGGCGCCGGGCCGCCGGCGAGAGCCCGTCGAGGTTCTCGCCGAACACCTCGATGGTACCCGCCCGCTTTGGGACGAGGCCGAGGATCGCCCGCGTCAGGACCGACTTGCCCTGGCCCGAGCCCCCCACGAAGCCGAGGATCTCGCCGCGGTACACGTCGAGGCTGAGGCCCTTCATGATGGTGCGCTCGCCGAAGCCGACCTCGAGATCGCGCACGCGGATGATCGTCTCGCGGGCACGGTCCGGACGACGCAGGGGCTGCAGCATGTTCATGGACCGCCCCCTAGAACCGGATCGCGGCGAAAAAGATGGCGAAGAAGCCGTCTAGCACGATCACCATGAAGATTGCCTTCACGACCGACGAGGTGACGTGGCGCCCGAGCGATTCCGCCGAGCCCTGTACGGCCATCCCCTCGATGGAGGCGATGATGCCGATGATGAGCGCCATGAAGGGAGCCTTGATCAGACCCACCATGAATGTGTTGAACGCGATCGCGCTCCTGAGACGCGAAAGGAACACGTCCGGGCTGATGTCACCGTAGAGCCAGGCCGTGACCCCGCCGCCGCAGAGCGCCGCGACCGAGGCCAGGAAGGTCAGGAGCGGCAGGCCGATCACCAGGGCCAGGATCCGGGGCAGGATCAGCACCTCCATGGGGTCGAGGCCCATGACGCGGAGCGCGTCTATCTCCTCGCGCATCTTCATCGAGCCGATCTCGGCCGTGAAGGCCGAGCCGGACCGGCCCGCGACCATGATCGAGGTGAGGAGAACGCCGAGCTCGCGCAGGGTGAGGATGCTCGTGAGATCGACGACGAACGGGGTCGCGCCGAAGCGCTGGAGCTGGAAGATGCCCTGTTGCGCGACGATGCAGCCGACCAGGAACGAAATCAGCACGATGATGGGCACGCCCCGGTAGGCGACCTGCTCGAGCTGGTTGACGAGGGAGGTGCCCCGGAAGCGCTGCGGCCGCGCGAGCACGCGCAGGAACGCGGCGACCAGTTCGCCCAGGAACGACACGCCGCCGACGAGGTCCCTCCCCGCCCCCGCCATGGTGCGGCCGACATCGACCAGGAAGTCCATGGCGAAGGAGGACTTGACGGGCTTGCGCTCCTGGAAGCCGCGATAGGCGACCTCGTCGAGGAGGATGCGCTGCTCCGGGCTTGCATTGACGAAATCCGCCGAGAGTCCCTTGGCCCCGAGTTCGTGCCGCGTCCGGTCGAGCACCCAGGCCCCGAGGGTGTCGACGCGGCTCACGGCCGCGAGATCCAGGATGATCCGGCGCCGGTCCGCCTCGACGGCGATGTCGGCCGCCAGGGTCTCGACCATGGCGGCCTGGTCCGCGGTCCAGCGGCCGGAGAGGATCGCCCTCACCTCGTCGTGCGATTTCTCGATACGGGCTTGCGGCTCGTGCGCCAGGATGCTCTGCGCCACGGCTTCCATCGATCCTTGTCCGGCCCTGCCCCTCGAGGCCGCCCGCTCATCGGGGCTTGCTTCGTGCGTCCTGCGATGGTCCGGGTGAGCGCAGGCCGTTCCGCCGCTCCCCGGATCGTTGGCGATCCGCTGGACCTTTTCGTTTTTGTACCGTGCCGGTACAGCAGAAGTCGAGCCCTTTCGCGGACGGGCCCGGCCGTCCAGCCCGACGGTCCGCGCCGGGCTATCACCCCAGTGACAGGAGACGAGGCCCATGGCGCGACGCCTGACCGTCAGCATCGACCGCTTCCCCATCGCGGGCACCTTCACGATCTCGCGCGGCTCCCGTACCGAGGCCGTGGTGGTGACCACAAGGATCGAGGACGGGGGTGCCGTCGGGCGCGGCGAATGCGTGCCCTATCCCCGTTACGGCGAGACCGTAGAGGGCGTCGCCGCCGCAATCGAGGCGATGCGGCCCGCGCTCGAAGCCGGGCTGTCCCGCGAGGCCCTGCAGGACGCGATGCCGGCCGGTGCCGCCCGCAATGCGGTCGACTGCGCGCTCTGGGACCTCGATGCGAAGCGGGCGGGCGTGCGCGCCCACGTGACTGCGGGCGTGAACCGCCTGCCTCCGGTCACGACGGCCTATACGATCAGCCTCGGCACTCCGGAGGCCATGGCGGAAGCGACGGCCAGGGCCGCCGACCGCCCGATCCTGAAGATCAAGCTCGGGGCGCCGGAGGGCGATGTCGCGCGGATCCGGGCGGTGCGGCAGGCGGCACCGGGGGCCACGCTCATCGCGGACGCCAACGAGGGCTGGACAGAGGAGAATCTCGCGGAGCATTTCGCGGCCTGCGCCGAGGCGGGCTTCGCGCTCGTCGAGCAACCCCTGCCCGCCAAAGCGGACGGATTCCTCACAAGCCTTCCCCGTCCGGTGCCGATCTGCGCCGACGAGAGCGTCCACGACCGAGCGAGCCTCGACCGTCTGGTCGGCCTCTACGACGCCGTGAACATCAAGCTCGACAAGACCGGAGGCCTCACGGAGGCGCTGGCGCTGGCCGATGCCGCGGAGGCGCGGGGCCTGTCCCTGATGATCGGCTGCATGGTCGGCACCTCGCTCGCCATGGCGCCGGCCCTGGTGCTGGCGCCCCGGGCCCGCTTCGTCGACCTCGATGGACCGCTCCTCCTCGCCAAGGATCGGGAGCCGGGCCTGACCTACGAGGGCAGCATCGTTCACCCGGCCTCACCTGCACTCTGGGGGTAAGCGCGGGAATTGGCGCCATCGGCTCCGGACCGCACCGACCCGGTCGGGAGTGCGATCGGCATAATGGCGCCGTCTGGCCTCTAGGGTTGGGGGACCTCCCGACCAGCTCTCACCAGCCTCGCAGCCCAGAGGGCGCAAAGGAGCCCGAGCACCCCGAGCGGCGCCATGGCGGCGAAGACGAGCGATCCCTCGGCCCGGTAAAGCGGCCCGCTCACGATCGTGGCGGCCGCCATGCCGAGCGCGGAAGCCGACGCGAAATAACCCTGCGCGCGTCCCCGGCCTGCCGGTGGGGCAAAGGCTGCGAGCGCCGCCATCCCGCCGAGATGCGTCGCGCCGAAGGTGAGGCCGTGCAGGGCCTGCAGGACGAAAGTCGCCGCGAGCCCCGGATCGAGCGCCAGCGCCGCGAACCGGACGGCAGCGGCGGCGCCCCCGAGCATGACGAGTCCGAGCGCCGCGCGTCCCCGCCCGACAGCCTGGCCGAAGGCGTAGAAGATCCCGATCTCCGCGACGACGCCGATCGCCCAGAGATAACCGATCGCCGTGTCCGAGAAGCCGAGCGCCCGCCAGTGGATGCTCCCGAAGGCATAGATCGCGCCGTGGCTCGCCTGGGTCGTTGCCACCGCCGCGATCACGAACCAGAGCACCCGGGGCAGCGCGGCGCTGCCAGGGGCGGGATCCGGGGCTTCCGGGATCCGCACGCCGGTCCCCGGGGGCAGCGCAAGGATTGTGGTCGTCAATGCGATGAGAGGCGTGACAGCCAGGGCCCATAGGATGATCCATGGTCCGGCCGCATCCACGAGGTAGCCGGCCGCGATGCTCGCAGCCAGAAAGGCGATCGAACCCCACACGCGGACGCGACCGTAGTTCAGCGGAGCCCCGTCGCGGATCGCGTTGGTGGTCACGAGGTCGTTGCCGGGGATCACGGCGGCTTGAGCCAGCGCGAGCGTTGCGACCATCGCCATGACCGCGAACTCGTTCTCGACGAAGAACAGGACGGGATATCCGGCCGCTTGCGCGGCATGGCAGCCGATGAGAAGCCTGCGGGCACCCAGGCCCTTATCGGCGAGGCCGAGCAGGGGCGCCGTCGCGAGGATCCGCACCAGGATCGGGATGGCGATCACGATCCCGATGGTGGACGCGCTCATGGCCTTGCTCTGCAGCCAAACGGGAAAGAACGAGAGATAAACCCCGATCCCGATGAAGCTCGCGGCATGGAGCGCCGACAGGCGCAAGCCGAGGCGAGAGGCTAAGGGCATGGTGACGTCGGACCCAACCGTGGGAGAAGCTGCGGAACCTCTGTTAGGGCGAAGCGCGTGATATCGCGAGGCGTTGTTCCTGAGCGGTGCGTTCCCTCCCCCCTCTGTCTCCAGCGCTCGGCGTTTGCACTGGCGCCGGTTCGTTAAGCGGGGCAAATTGCAATCCGCCGCACTCAGATCAGGGGATATGGTGATGAGACCCGAGGAAATCCGCGAGCTGATGGCGGCACGCGAGAGCCTGTGCGGCCGCCGCGGCGAACTCGCACGGGATGTCGCCACCGCGCCTCACGCAGCAATGGAGACCGTGGAGGCGCTCACGAAGGTTCTCGTCGCCATCGAGGCCATAGACCGCGCTCTGAACGAGGCCGGTCACCCCTACATGAGCGATCAGCTTCGCGCCGAAACGGATCACGCGGCACCTGCGCTATCGCAGCGCTAAGAGAAGGAACGAGGCGAGTGCCCGCACGCCGGACCAACCGAGGCGATATCATCCAGGTCCTCAACAGGCTGGTGCGTGAGGGCGTCATCGCGTCCTTCGAGACGGATCTCTTCGACAAGTTCGACGAAGGGGCCGCGCCGTCCGTCAGCGTGACGGTGAAGGACCCGGACAATCCCGAGCCGGCGCTCCAACTCGTCCGGGAGGCATTGGCACCGCTCGGGATCGACGTCACGGTGCTTCTGAGCACCTGGCAATCGGGCGGGCGGCGGCCATGACCGTTCCCGAATGCATCAAGGCCCGCGAGCGCCCGCTGACGCAAATTGCCGGGGGAGCGAGAGCCTCTTGCACCTACGCTCGCGCGAAAGAAGGCTGCTCCTTCTGCGCCGGACGCAGCCGGTCCTCACGACGATGGGGATGATGCAACGGCAGGTGGGGCCGGGAGTCAGACCCGGGGCGCCTGCGTCCCAAGGGCGCCGGTTCAGCAGCCGGTGCAGATGCCCTTCACGGCGCTCGCGGAGCGCTGCTCCATCGTGCGCAGTCGATCGACGTGCACACGGTGAGCTTCCGCCGCTTGCTCGCTTCGGTGCGCCAACCAGCGCTTGAGCTCCTCGGGATCCTCCGGGAACAGCTCGGGCGCGGTCGCCGCATCCACGACACCGCGAGGAGCCGATGCAACCCTGATCTCTGACGGCCGGGACGAGCGCTTCGTCTCGGAAGCCGAAACGACCCGCCGGGCGGACGCCTTCCAGGGTGCGTATTCCTTGAAGTAGGAATCCGGCTCGTCCTGATCCTCGAAGCCAACCTCCTGCGCGACCTGCGTTGCCGCGAGCGACACGTCCTCAGCCGAGGTGACCTCCGGTTGAAGGCTCATGCAGCCGCTCAAGCCCAGGCTCAGGATTGTGGCGGCGACAGCTGCCCGCCTCGGCACGAACCGGATCATTGATTCCACGCCCCCATTTCCTTTCCTCTCTAAGCGGATCGGAGCCGTAAGCCAACCCTGCACCATCGCGGGGTTGGCTGCGGGCTGCCCTAGAGCCGTTTCGACTTGCGTCGAATCAGCTCTCCTCCTGTTGTCGGCGCGTTTTCTTCACGTGAGCCGGATCCACCTCACTCGAAAACGCTCTAGAAGCGCCCGCCCGTGGGAGGCTCCTGCTCCTGCGGCGCACCGGACGGCTCGCTCGGCCGCGGGTCCGGAAAGCCAAGCTGCTCGTTGGGAAGGCGCTCCCTGGATGGCGCCGGCCTGTCGTCCCGTTGCTCCCGCCGCTGCTGGCGTCTCTCTTCTCGCCGTCGCAGGCGCTCCTCGCGAGGCAATTGCCGCAGCTCCCTTTGCTCCTGCCTGCGCTCTTCTTTAAGCCTCTCCCGCTCCTCCTGGCGCTCCTCACGCCGCTGCTCCCGGCGCTCCGCGCGAAGCCGCTCGCGCTCCCTGCGCCGCTCCTCGCGCGGGTCACTCGCCTCCGTGTCGAACTGCGCAAGCGTGATGGAGCCCTGCTCGGGATCCGCTCGGGCGTGCGCGGGGCTCGCGAAAAGGAGAAGGAGCGGAAGGGCGAAGGACAGGACGCAGAAACGGGCGAAAGCCTTCTCGGTCACGGGTTCACGCTCCTGATCGGCTGCGGAAGGGGAAGGTGCATCAATGGCACCATGCCTCGCGAAGGTAGGAATTGCCTGTTCAAACGCAACCGGCGCGGTGGCGCCACCAGGCCCGTCCCAGGCGATCTCCCCGATGCCGGACGAGGCGGGATACAGGTCCGTCGGCTTCAGCGGGCGTACTGATCTGCGCTGCAGAAGTGCAGAGTACCGACCAGGTCGACCCGGATCTTCGTGCAAGCCCCGTCGATCGACCGCCAACCGCAGGCCCTTGGGTATCAAAGGGTTACGTCCGACAACGATTAAACCCCTGTTAAAACGGGTGCGGTATGCCTGTCTTCGTCAGCAATGAGCGACAGCCGGACCCCCCCGGCCCCGGCGGACCGGACAGCATGGCCGAAGACCGAGCGACTTCTCCAACGACCTTTTCCGATTACGACGCCATTGAGAGAGCCGTCGCGGAAACGGAGCGCGGACGCTGGTTCCTGAGCGAGTTTTCCCGCCGGGTCCGCATGGCTGAGACCCGAACGCTCCTGGATGCCATCGCCCGGCTCGAGGGCGTCCTCACCGAAGGCCATGAGGCACCCGACGTGGCGCCGATCCGCTCCGGCCTTGTCGACATGGCCGACCTCATTTCCAGGACCCGGGCCCGAGTCGCGATCGCCCCGTTCGATACCCTCGAGCCGTCCGCAGTCGACCCCCTCGCCGTCGTGGCCCGCACCAGCCGCCGGGTTGCCGCAAGCCTGGCCGCGACCGCGGACCACATCCGCGACACGGCCGCATCCCTCCGCGACCGGGGCGTCGGCGTGGACGTCTGCCGCGCCGTCGAGAGGCACGCCACCGAGGTTTCGACGACCGCCAAGATCCAGGATCTCACGGCGCAGCGCGTAGGCGCCATCGTCGAGGCGCTCTGCCGTATCGAGGAGCAGATCGAGGGTTTGCGCCTGCACGGCGAAGGACCGGCTCCGGGCGGTGCCGTTGCACCCGCCGCTCCGGAAACAAGGGTCGAGTCTGCGTTTGCCCGGCTCAACCCGTTCGCGCTTCCGGCCTCGGGCCAGCTGCGCTCCCCGTCCCGGGAGACACCAAGCCGCGTGACCTGACGCGTCCCGGCACCGGGCTGTGCCGGCTCCCCGAGCGATGCGGGAGACCTTGCTCAAACGTGAGATCTCGTGGCCACGGTGAGGAGCTTCATGCGCTTGGCGCAGGGGCTCCATGGGCGGGGCGGCCTTCACCCCTCGTCGGACCCATGATTCTGTGAGCCTCCGCCCCCGATTCGATTGCTCCTCGTGAAACCTCTCCTCGGCATCGGCCTGAAAGTTCTGTCGGCCCTCGTCTTCACCCTGATGTCCGCGGGGCTGAAGATCGTGAGCGCGCGCTATCCGACCGGGGAACTCGTGTTCTTCCGCTCGGCCTTCGCGATCGTGCCGCTGCTGATCTGGCTGTCCTGGCGCGGCGATCTCCTTGCCTCCTTGCGGACCAAGAGCATCGGAGGGCATTTCCTGCGCGGCATCATGGGCAGCTCCGCGATGTTCTCGGGGTTCTTTGCCCTCTCCTTCCTGCCGCTGCACGAGGCGATCGCGATCGGCTATGCAGCGCCGCTGATCGTGGTCGTGCTGGCGGCCGTGATGCTGAAGGAGACCGTGCGGGCCTATCGCTGGGCTGCCGTGTCCATCGGGTTCGTTGGCGTCCTCATCATGCTCTCGCCGCATCTCGGCGCCAGCCTTTCCGCGGGTGGCCTCCAGGCCGGTGCCGGAATCGGCGCGCTCTTCGCGATCGTCGGGGCCTTCTGCTCGGCGGGCGCGGCCATTCAGGTGCGACGGCTGACCGCAAGCGAGAAGACCGGTGCGATCGTGCTCTACTTCTCGCTCCTGACCACGCTCCTCGGCCTCTCGACCCTGGCGCTCGGCTGGCGGATGCCCACGGGGCTCGACGCCGTGCTCCTCGTCTCCATCGGCATCCTCGGCGGCATCGGGCAAATCCTGATGACGCAGAGCTACCGCTACGCCGACACCTCGATCATCGCGCCCTTCGAGTACACGACCATGATCTGGGCGCTGCTGATCGGCTGGTTCGCCTTCGGCGACCTCCCGACCGCCATGGTCAGCGTCGGGGCCGGCATCGTGGCCGCGGCCGGCCTGTTCGTGCTCTGGCGCGAGCGGCAACTCGGGCTCGTCCGCAAGGAGATCGAAGCCTCCGTGCCGCAGCGCGCGACAGGCGGATAGGCGGCGCGGAATCCCACGCAGCCGAGGCCCCGCCGGCACGCTCCGTTGCCCTCGCGAACTTGTTCCACTAAAAAAACGTCTGTTCGATCTTTCGGAATGGAGGCGGGGGCGTATGGGAATCGAGGGCCGCGACCGGCAGCGGACGTTGGAGGTTGGCGCGCAGGTTTTGTCGGGCCAGCTCGGCAAGACGATCCAGCGCCTGCGCAAGGCCTACAACCTGTCGCTCTCCGAACTCGCCGAGCAGTCCGGCGTCGCGAAGTCGATCATCAGCCAGATCGAGCGCAACGAGACCAATCCGACCCTGGCGACGATCTGGCGCCTCAGCCAGGCCCTCGACGTGTCGATCGAGCGCGTCCTCGCCACGAGCGACGAGGAACCGTTCATCCAGAAATCCACCCGCTCCGATACGCCCATCCTGGTGTCGGACGACGGCAAGATGCGGCTGGCCATCATCGGCTGGATCAAGACCGTCGAGTGGCTGCAATGGTACGACGTCCAAGCCGATCCCGGCGGTGTGCTCGACTCCGACCCCCATCAGCGCGGCTCGGTCGAATGCCTCTCGGTGCTGGAGGGCGAGTTCGAGGTCGAGGTCGGGGGCGCGACCCAGCACGCCAAGGCCGGCGAGACCCTGCGCTATCGCTGCGACCGGCCGCACCTCGTGCGTTGCGTCGGCAGCGCGCCAGGGCGCGCCACCATGGTCTGCATCCTGAAAGCGGCCGTGATGGATTGAGGCGCCGGTCCTCGGCCCACGTGCCGGGACCGCCGATCAAGGCCCCTACCGGGGGCCTTTTCGGCCCGGGCGCGGCGGCAGGGATTTCACGTATTCCGCCATCGCGGCCCGGTCGGCTTCCGGGACCTGGGAGGTCCGCGCCACGACCGCCGACATGGTAGAGCCGACGAAGTCGCCGCTCGGGGTCATGCCGGAGGACAGGAGTTCCTGGATGTCGGCTGCCGACCAATCCTTTAGCCCGTTTTCATGCGGCGTGATGTTGGGCACCCGCCCGCGCCCTTCCGGGTTCGGCCCGCCGGAAAAGCGCTCGTCGTCCGGAATGGCGCCGAGCGCATTGCGCGGGCTGTGGCACTCGGCGCAATGGGCCGGACCTTCCACAAGGTAGGCACCGCGATTCCACGTCGTGCTCTTCGAGGGATCGGGCGCGAAGGCGCGCCCGTCCAGGAAAGCGACCTTCCACAGGCCCAGGCCCCGGCGGATGTTGAAGGGGAACGGCAGCTCGTGCTCCCGGGCGCGGCCCTCGACGGGCGGCAGCGTGCGGAGAAATCCGAAGAGGTCGCGCAGGTCCGTGACGCTCATGCGCTGGTAGGAGGTGTAGGGGAACGCCGGATAATAGTGCCGCCCGTCCGGCGAGACGCCGTCGCGCATGGCGCGGACGAACTGGGCCGGCGTCCAGGACCCGATCCCATCCCGCGGATGCGGCGAGATGTTGGGGACGTAGAAGGTCCCGAAGGCTGAACGCAGGGCATAGCCGCCGCCGAGGCGGGTCTTGTCCTGGTCGTCCGGCACGGCGTGGCAGGAGATGCAGCCGCCGGCGTAGAACAGGGTCCTGCCGTTGGCGAGGTTCGCCTCCCCGGCCGGGATCGGCTCGAGGCCGAATGTCTGCCGGTCGGGGCTGGTGAGGAACCAAAAGCCGAGCGCCCCGATCAGCACCACGACCAGAAGACCAATGGCGACGCGCCTCATCGGCGTTCTCCCCGGCAGACAGGCGGGCCGGAGCCCGCCTGCACCGCCGTTGTCGTTCCCGTGTTCAAAGCCGCGCCTAGCGGTTGAGCCGGTAGGCCTCGTGGCAGGAGCCGCAATTCGCCGTGACCCGCTGGAAGTTGGCCTGGAACGATGCCAGGTCCGTTACGGCGGTCGCAGCCTGGTTTGAATCCTGCACGATCTTGGCTGCCGCCGCCCTGAAGCCCTGCGGGTCCTCCCAGATTCGTGCGCTCGCCCGGGTGTCGCCGGTCTTCGTGTTCTCCGGAAACAGGGTCGGAAACCGGTTCATACCTGCCGAGACGCCTGCGAAGACTTCCCTTGCCTTGGCGACGTCGAAGGGAGCCTCCCCCCGGATCATCTGGGTGCCAACGCGGGTCGCGGCGCCGTTGCCCTTCATGATGTTCTTGCGCTCCGCGATCGGATCACCCTGCGCGATCGCGGCGGAAATTCCGACGATCAGCGCAGCGCCGATCAGAATGGAACGGACCATCAAAGCTCTCCCGGTTTCATTGTTTGCGAGCCGGTCTGGCTCCGAGAGGAAGCATAGAACGGCCAAGGCACGTCGGCACAGCCGTCACGAAAAGTTTATCGCTCAGCTTGATTACTGACCCGCTTTCGCGACGCCCTCCGCCGAGGCGTTGGGAATCATCCCTTCCGCTGTCAGGCTGCTTTCGCGGAGCGGGCCGCCTGGATCGCGGCGAAGACCCGGTCGGGAGTCGCGGGCATGTCGATGTGTCGGATGCCGAAGCCGCGCCAGAGGGCATCGGCGACCGCGTTCATGGTCGTGGGCGTGCCGCCGATCGCACCGGCCTCGCCGGCCCCCTTCATGCCGAGAATGTTGGTGGTCGAGGGGACATTGCGGGTCTCGAAATGGAAATCCGGCACGTCGGCCGCACGTGGCAGGCGGTAATCCATGAAGGAGGCCGTCACGAGCTGCCCCTCCGCGTCGTAGACGGTGCGCTCGTGCAAGGCCTGCCCGATTCCCTGCACGACCCCGCCATGCACCTGGCCGGCGAGGAGGAGCGGGTTCAGGGTCACGCCGAAGTCGTCGACGATGGTGTAGCGCAGCACTTCGGTCTCGCCGGTCTCGGGATCGATCTCGACCTCGCAGACATGCGTGCCGTTCGGAAAGGTCGCCTGCGGCGGAGTCCAGCTGTCGGATGCTGTGAGCAGCTCCGGCGTCGCACCGGGCCGCTTGGCGAGGTCCTCGAACGCGATGCTGCGGTCCGTGCCCGCGACGCGCACGCCGCCGTCCGCGATTTCGAGATCCGAGACCCCCGCTTCGAGGGCATCGGCCGCGAGGCGCTTCAGGTTCTCGGCGAGGGTGCGGGAGGCCCCCGCGACCGATGCGCCGCCGACGGGGATCGACCGCGAACCGCCGGTGCCGCCGCCGGTGGCGACGCGATCGGTGTCGCCCTGGTGGACGTGCACGCGCTCGACCGGGATATCGAGATGCTGGGAAACGAGCTGGGCATAGGCGGTCGCGTGCCCCTGCCCGGTGGATTGCGTGCCGATCAGGACGGTGACCGTGCCGTCCTCTTCGAGCCGCACCTTGGCGTTCTCCGGCGACCCGCCCGAGCAGGCTTCGATGTAGGACGCCAAGCCGATCCCGCGGATACGCCCGGCCTTGCGTGACGCCTCGTAGCGCTCCTGGAAGGTTGCGTAGTCGGCCACCTCCATGGCGCGGCGCATGTGGCCCTCGAACTCGCCGGAATCGTAGATTTTCCCGGTCTGCGTCGTGTGGGGCATCTGCTCGGGCCTGACGAAGTTGAGCGCCCGGATCTCCGCCGGAGCCTTGCCGAGCTCGCGGGCGATGTGGTCGACGAAGCGCTCGATCACGTAGGCGGCCTCGGGCCGTCCGGCGCCGCGGTACGCATCGACGGGGAGTGTGTGGGTATAGTAGCCGCGCACCCGCGCATGCACCGCCGGGATGTCGTAGCAGCCCGGCGACATGCCGGCCCCGGAGGACGGCACGAAGGGCGCGAATTGCGAGAGGTAGGCGCCGAGATCCGCCTTGATATCGACCCGCAGCGCCAGGAAGCGCCCGTCTCGGTCGACCGCCATTGTGGCCGTCGTGATGTTGTCGCGCCCGTGGGCATCGCCGAGGAAGTGTTCGGTCCGGTCCGCGATCCAACGCACCGGTCGCTTCAGCCGCTCGGCCGCGACCGCGCAGAGCGGGTATTCGCGGTACATGAAGAGCTTCGTCCCGAAACCGCCCCCCACGTCCGGCGTGACGACGCGGACGCGCTTGCGGTCCACCTTCAGGATCTGGCGCGCGAGCGTGCCGCGGATGTCGTGGCTGCCCTGGCTGCCGAGCGTGATGGTCCAGCGCCCGGTCGCCTCGTCGTATTCCGCCACGCAGCCGCGCGTTTCGAGGTAGTTCGTGACGAGACGGTTGTTGACGAGGGTCAGCGAAATGGTCCGGTGTGCATTGGCGAAGGCGTTCTCCGTCGCCTCCGCGTTGCCGAGCTCGGTGTCGAAGGCGAGGTTCCCGGGTCGGTCGGGCCAGACGAGCGGCGCGCCGTCGGCCTCGGCCCCCTCGATCCCAACCGCCGCGTCGAGCGGCTCCCAATCGATCTCGACGACTTCGGCAGCGGCGCGTGCCTCCTCCTCGGTCTCGGCCACCACGAAAGCGACTGCGTCGCCGACATGCCGCGCGATGCCGTCCGCGAGCACCGGGTAAGGCGGGAGCGCCATAGCAGAGCCGTCGGCGTTCACCACCGTGCCGAGGCAGGGGATGGTGCCGAGATGCCGGATGTCCGCATGGGTCAAGATCAGCAGCACGCCGGGCATGGCGCGCGCCGTCTCGAGATCCCGGACGGTGAAGCGCGCATGGGCATGCGGGCTTCGCACCACAACGGCGCGGGTCGTGCCCTCCGGCAGGTGATCGGGCGTATAGCGCCCGGTGCCCGTGACGAAGCGCTGGTCCTCGACGCGGCGGACAGGCTGACCCACACCAAATTTCATCGGACGCATCGTCAACTCCGGTTCGAGATCGGGACAGGGCTATGGAGAGCGGGCGCGCCGCCGGTCGACCGCGCGCGACGACTGCGCCTCCACATAGCGGTCATGCAAAGCGCGGACCCTGCGGAACCCGTCGTCCAGGAGGTCCGGCAACGCGAAGTTCTCGTCACCACGGCGCGCCTCCTGGTCGCCTAGGCGATCTCCTCGCCCGCCATGGCCCAGTCCTTGAAGCCGCCCTTGTAGTGCTCGCGGATGTCGTGGCCGAAGGCCTGCGCTAATTCGATGGCGCGCACGGAGCGCACGCCTGCCGCGCAGGAGAACACCACCCGCTTGCCCAGTTCGCGCGGAATCGCGTTCGGGTCGAAGGTGGAGAGCGGCATCGAGACGGAGCCGGGGATATGGCCGGCGGCGAATTCATGCGGCTCGCGCACGTCTACGAGGACGATCGAACCGTCGCGGAGGCCGACCTTCACGGCGTCGCGGTCGAGATCGATGACGGTTGAACCCTGCATCTGTTCACTCCTCAGGCAACGGTGGAGAACGCATCGGCGAACGAGGGCAGCCGCTCCTTGAGACGCAGGAGCGCGATGACTTCGATCTGCCCGATCGCCGTCTCGAATTCCTTCTCCGGATCGTGATCGAGGCGCTCCTCGAACGCGGCCATGATCTCCTCCTTGGAGCGGCCCTTCACGGCCATGATGAAAGGGAAGCCGAATTTCTGCCGGTAGGCATCGTTGAGTGCAAGGAAGCGGTTCCGCTCCTCCTCGGTCAGCCTGTCGAGGCCGGCGGAGGCCTGCTCGCTCTGGGAATCGGCGGTCAGATCCTTGAGCTTGAGACGGCCGGCAAGATCGGGATGCGCGCGGATCAGCGCGAGCTTCTGCTCGCGCGTGGCGCCGGAAAGCACCTGCACGAGAGCGGCGTGGAGACCTTCCGCCGTATCCTGGGCGCTGGCGAGGCCCGCGTCGTAGGCTCTGTCTGCGATCCAGGGCGAATGCTCGAACACGTCGCCGAAAAGTTCGACGAACATCGCCCGGCTCATCCGGCTCGGACGCAGGTCCGCGGGCCGGTGATGGCGGATCCAATGGCGCGCGATGTCGATCCGGCGAGCGACCCACACGCGGTCGTGCGAGGCAACGTAATCGAGGAAGCGCGCCAGCGCCGCGGCGCGGCCGGGACGTCCGACGAGCCGGCAATGGAGGCCGATCGAGAGCATCTTCGGCGCCGTCTCGCCTTCGGCATAGAGCAGATCGAAGGAGTCCTTCAGATAGGCGAAGAACTGGTCGCCGGAATTGAAGCCCTGCGGCGTCGCAAACCGCATGTCGTTGGCATCCAAGGTATAGGGCACGATGAGGTGCGGTCCCCGCGGCCCCTCGACCCAATAGGGCAGCTCGTCGGCATAGGAATCGGCGGAATAGAGGAAGCCCCCCTCCTCCATCGTGAGCCGCAGCGTGTGCTCGGAGGTGCGGCCCTGATAGAAGCCGAGCGGCCGCTCGCCCGTGACCTCCGTGTGGATCCGGACCGCTTCCGCGATATGAGCGCGCTCCTCCTCGGAGGTGAAGTCCTTGTAATCGATCCACTTGAGCCCGTGGCTCGCGATTTCCCAGCCCGCCTCCTTCATGGCCGCGACCGCGCCGGGGTTGCGCTGCATCGCGGTCGCGATGCCGTAGACCGTCACGGGCAGGTTGCGGTCGGTGAACAGCCGCCACAGGCGCCAGAAGCCGGCGCGGGAGCCGTACTCGTAGATCGACTCCATGTTCATGTGGCGCTGGCCCGGCCAGGGGGCGGCACCGACGATCTCGGAGAGGAATGCCTCCGAGGCGCGGTCGCCGTGGAGGATGTTGTTCTCGCCGCCCTCCTCGTAATTGATCACGAACTGCACGCAGATCCGCGCATCGCCCGGCCAGCGCGGGTGCGGCGAATTGCGGCCGTAGCCGACGAGGTCGCGGGGGTAGGTCGTGTCCGTCATGGGGATCTCCGCGTCGCGCGAGAGGCGACGGCCCGGTCAGCTGCCGCGGTAGGTGGAATAGCTCCAGGGCGAGACGAGGAGCGGGACGTGATAGTGCCCGTCGGGCTCGGCCATGGCGAAGCGGATCGGGACCTGATCGAGGAAGGGCGGATCCGCAACTGCGGTGCCGAGGCTCCGGAAATAAGCGCCGACATGGAACACGAGCTCGTAGGCCCCCGGGCGGTAAGATTCGCCCGCCATGAGCGGCGCATCCGTGCGCCCGTCCGCGTTGGTCTCGACGCGACCCACGAGGCGCCGGGCCTCGCCCTCGAGGGCATAGAGTTCGATGGCGACGCCCCTGGCGGGACGGCCATGGACGGTGTCGAGGACATGTGTGGAGAGGCGGCCCATCGGGACTCCTGTGACGCCGGGCGACTGTTCCGACCTTGGGCGCCGCCGTCAAGGCGCCTGCGCCGCAACCCTGCTGCGCCCGCGGAGGGGCGCCCATCGGTTTCGAATCCGCCCTCCATTCGCGAAGACTCTATCGGCCGCGGGCCGCCCGTCCGACGTCCGCCACGTCGACCTGCACCTTTGAGGTGCTCCCGCCCCGGTCCACGGTGAGTTCGACGGGCTTGCCGACTCCGGATTCCTCCAGAACCGCCGTCAGATCCGCAAGGCGCCGCACGGGTCGTCCGTTGGCCGCGACGATGACGTCGCCGAGCTCTCCCGTGGCAGGGTCGACACCGCGCAGGCCCGCGCGCTGGGCCGGCGAGCCCGGCATGGTGCGCACGACCACGACGCCGTGGATCCCGAGCTGCGCCGCGGTCGCCTCCTGGGCCACGATGATTCCGATCCCCGGGGTCGGCATGCGCCCGTTGCGGATGAGCTGAGGCACCACCCGGTTGACCACGTCGACAGGGATCGCGAACCCGATGCCCGCATAGGCGCCGGACGGAGAGTAGATCGCCGTGTTGACGCCGATGAGCCGACCGGCCGAATCGAGCAGCGGCCCGCCCGAGTTGCCCGGGTTGATCGCGGCGTCGGTCTGGATCGCATCGGCGATCTCGCGGCCCTCGCTCGTCGGCAGGCGGCGCTGGAGCGCGCTGATGACGCCCGTGGTCAGGGTCTGGTCGAGACCGAAGGGGTTGCCGATCGCGAAGGTCGCCTGCCCAACCTTCAGATCCGCCGACGTGCCGATCGGGATCGGCGGAGGCGGCTGGCGCACGCCGTTGAGGCGCAGCACCGCGAGATCATAGTTCGGCGCCGTGCCGACGACCACGGCAGGGACGACCTCGCCGGAGGAGAGGCGGATCCGGACGCTGCTGGCGCCCTCGACCACGTGATTGTTGGTCACGACATGGCCGGCGGCATCCCACAGGAAGCCGGTTCCGGTCTGCGCGCCGCCCGGCCCGTCGGGGCTCCCCGGCCCCCCCGGTCCGCCTCGGCCGCCCGGATCTGGATAAGGCTCCTCCATCAGGCGGCGGGGATCGGGCTCGGCGAAAACGTGCACCACGGATGGGGAGATGCGCTCGAACAGCTCGACCGTCGACCGCTCGTCCGCCGCCAGGTCCCCGCGCGATGCCACGGTCCGTGGAGCCGTCTCCGCATAGAGGAAGCGGCTGACATAGGGCTCCGCCACATAGACCGCGACGAGGGCGATGAGGACGAACAGCGCAATACGGACCATGCGGTCGGACAAGGTCGGTCTCCCTTCTGCCGGGTCGGCACGGGACTAACTGTGCCTCGGCCATCCCGCTTCAATGCCGGGCCTCGCGGCGGACATCCAACGCCGTCACGTGGGATCGGGTGCCGTGCGCCGAAAAGCGGATACCATCCTCATCAGAACCGGGTTGCGCCGGCCTGAGGGAGGATGCTCTCCTGGCCCTTCTCGGGCACGGCTCGCCGAAAAGAGGATGGACGGCCCCGAGAGAAAGCCATAAGCCGCTCCAAAGGCAAAGCTTTTCGTGGAAGGCCGCTCGCGCGCATGATCGATCCGCAGATTTCCGAATGGATCAGCCAGATTCTCCGCTGGATCCACGTGATCACCGCCATCGCCTGGATCGGCTCGTCCTTCTACTTCATCCATCTCGATCTCAGCCTGAAGCGGCGGGAGGGCCTGGATCCCGGGATCGGAGGAGAGGCCTGGCAGGTCCATGGCGGCGGCTTCTACAACATGCAGAAATATACCGTCGCGCCGCCCCAGCTCCCCAAGGAGCTGACCTGGTTCAAGTGGGAGAGCTATTCCACCTGGATCTCCGGCTTCTTCCTGATCGTGTGGGTCTATTACCTGCAGGCCGATCTCTACACGATCGATCCCGCCGTGCGTGCGCTCGAACCCTGGCAGGCCGCCGCGATCGGCATCGGCGGGCTGGCGCTCGGCTGGCTGGTGTATGACGGGCTCTGCCGGTCGCCCCTGGGCCGGAACGACCTGGCCCTCGGGATCGTGGTGTTTCTCTACATCCTCGCCGCCGCCTTCGTGTTCCGCCAGCTCTTCAACGGACGCGCCGCCTTTCTCCATACGGGCGCGATGATCGCGACCTGGATGTCGGCCAGCGTTTTCTTCGTCATCATCCCGAACCAGAAGAAGGTCGTGGCGGAGCTGCTGGCCGGCCGCACCCCGGACCCGGCGCTCGGCAAGCAGGCCAAGCAGCGCTCGACCCACAACAACTATCTCACCCTGCCGGTCATCTTCCTGATGCTCTCGAACCATTACCCCCTGGCGTGGTCGTCCCGCTACGCGGTCGCGATCGTGGGGCTCGTCGTGGTCGCGGGCGCGGTCATCCGGCACTTCTTCAATTCGCGCCACGTCGACAAGGGCTCGCCCTGGTGGACCTGGGGGCTCGCGGCGGCCTGCCTTGCGCTCGCGGCCTGGCTCTCGATCCTGGGCAAGCCCGGCAATGCCAACCTCGCCGAGGCGCCCGGCGCCATGCCGGCCGCGTTCGAGGAGGCCGTCCTCGCGGTCCAGTCGCGCTGCTCCATGTGCCATGCAGCCGAGCCCGTGTGGGATGGCATCGCCATAGCGCCGAAGGGCGTCAGGCTCGACACGCCCGAGGAGATCGCCCGACACGCGGAGGCGATCCGGGTGCAGGCCGTTCTCACGCACGCGATGCCGCCCAACAACATCACGGAGATGACCCTGGAGGAGCGCCGTGCAGTGGCCGCATGGCTGTCCCACCGCGACAATGCTATCCGCTAGCACTATAGGACACGCCAATCAGATCCGCCCCGTCGCCGTCCCTCATGAGGCCGGCGGGACGCCAGCTCCACCAGGACCAAAACGATGCTCGACTTGACCCTCGAAGCCGCCCAAACCATCGTCGCCGCCGCGCTGAAAGCGGCCCGGGAGAAGAACTTCAAGCCGCTCGTCGTCGCGGTCTACGACTGCCGGGGCGCGCTCAAGGCCCTGGCGGCAGAGGACGGTTCGAGCCTGAAGCGGGCTGAGATCGCCATGGGCAAGGCCAACGGCGCGCTGGCCCTCGGCGTCGGCTCCCGGGCGATCCACAAGATGGCGCTCGACCGGCCCTACTTCGTCGCCGCGGCCACCCACGCGGTCGGGGGGCTCCTCGTCCCGGTCCCGGGCGGCGTCCTGATCAAGGACCAGCAGGGCGCGCTCCTGGGCGCCGTCGGCGTCTCGGGCGACACCTCGGACAACGACGAGATCGCTGCCGCCGCCGGAATCGAGGCGGCGGGCTTCGTGTTCGACGCCGGGGCCTGAACCGCCCCGACCTTGGCGGCTCCGACCGGAATCGAGGTCTGAACGGAGCCGCGCAGAGGCTGAATAACGCTACGTCACCTCGCGGGACCGTCGAGCGCTCACAGGCGCTGGACACCGACCCTGGAAGGGCACAAGAAAGAGGCTCCAGGTCCGGCGGAAGGCGGAAGCCTTCCCTCGGACCACAGCCCTTTTCAGCCCGGGCCATACCAGAGGGGACGCACTTCATGTCGACTTGGCTCAAACGCACAGCGATCGCGGCTCTCGCCACTGTCGCCCTGGCCGGCGCGGCGGCCGCACAGGTCGTCTACAATCGCGGCAACGACGCCGATCCGGAAACCCTGGACCCCCACAAGACCTCGACGACCTACGAGTCGCACATCCTGCGCGACATGCTCGAAGGTCTCATGATCTACGACGCGGCCGGAAAGGTGATCCCCGGCCTCGCCGAGAAGCACGAGGTGAGCGACGACGGGACCCGGTACCGCTTCACCCTGCGTTCCAATGCCAAGTGGTCGAACGGCGACCCCGTCAAGGCCTCGGACTTCGAATTCTCGCTCCGCCGCATCATGGATCCCGCGACGGGCGCGAAATACGCCAATATCCTCTACCCCATCAAGAACGCCGAGAAGATCAACAAGAACCAGGGCGCGAAGCCCGAGGAGCTCGGCGTGAGGGCGGTGGACGACCGCACCCTCGAGATCACGCTGGAGCGCCCGACCCCCTATTTCCTCGAGCTCCTCACGCACCAGACCGGCCTTCCCGTTCATCCCGCGAGCGTGCAGAAGTTCGGATCCGACTTCGTCAAGCCCGGCAACTACGTCTCCAACGGCGCCTACACCTTGAAGGAGTTCGTGCCGAACTCGCATATCCGCCTGGAGAAGAACGCCAACTTCCACGACGCCGCGAACGTCCGCATCGATGCGGTCGTGTTCCAGCCCCAGAAGGACCTCGCGGCCACCGCACGCCGCTTCGAGGCGGGCGAGCTGCACTCCACGAGCGACTTCCCGGCCGACCAGACGAAATCCCTGCGCGAACGCCTGGGCAGCCAGGTCCGCACCTCGCCTCGCCTCGGGCTCTGGTACATCGCGCTCAACACTTCCAAGAAGAATCTGCAGGACCCGCGCGTGCGTCAGGCGCTCTCCATGGTGATCGACCGCGAGCTGATCTCGGATGCGGTCTGGGGCGGCACGATGCTCCCGGCCTACTCGATCGTCCCGCCCGGCACCGGCAACTACAAGGAGCCGGCCTATGCCGAGTTCAAGGACCAGTCGCCGATCGACCGGGAGGACAAGGCCAAGGAGCTGTTGAAGCAGGCCGGCTACGGCCCCGGCAATCCCCTCAAGGTGGAGCTGCGCTACAACACCACCGACAACAACAAGAACACCGCGGTCCAGATCGCCGATGACTGGAAGCGCATCGGCGTCGAGACCTCGTTCATCAACACGGATGCCAAGACCCACTTCGCCGTCCTGCGCGACACGGGCGATTACGAGGCGGCTCGCGCAGGCTGGATCGCGGATTACTCCGATCCGCAGAACTTCCTGTTCCTGCTCCTGTCCGACAACAAAGGCTTCAACTACGCCAAGTACAGCAACCCCGAGTTCGACGCGCTCATGAAGAAGGCGGAGGCCGAACAGAACCTCGATGCCCGGGCCGGCATCCTCAAGCAGGCCGAAGCCATCGTCATGCGGGATGCGCCCTACATCCCCGTGCTCTATTACGGCAACAACAATCTCGTCTCGCCCAAGCTCAAGGGCTGGGTCGACAACGTGACCGGCGCGCACCCGACCCGGTTCATGTCGATTACGCCTTAAGATCCTGCGCGTCCCGGGTTGCGCCCGGGACGCAGCCGCCGTCGGACCAGGCCCGATCGATCGTCAGACCCGCGAGATCAGCGTGCTCTCCTTCATCCTGCGCCGTTTCATCTCCGCGGTTCCGACGCTCTTCCTCATTGTCACGATCTCGTTCTTCCTGATCCGGGTCGCACCCGGAGGCCCCTTCGACCTGGAGCAGCCGCTCGAGGCGAAGGTGATGGAAAACCTGCGCCGGATCTACAAGCTCGACCGCCCCCTGATCGAGCAGTACGGCCTCTATCTTGCCGCCCTGCTCCGTGGCGATTTCGGGCCCTCGTTCTATTTCCGCGACTTCACGATCGGCGAGCTGTTCGCGCAGGGGCTGCCCGTCTCCATGACCCTGGGCAGCCTGGCGCTGACGCTCGCGGTGCTCGTCGGCGGCACGCTCGGAACCGTCGCGGCCTTCCGGCAGAACTCCTGGGCCGATCACCTCGTGACTGGCTTCGGCACGATGGGGCTGACGGTCCCGAACTTCGTCGTGGCGCCGGTGCTCCAGATCGTGTTCGGGCTGACGTTGGCCTGGTTCCCCGTCGGGGGCTGGAACAACGGCGCAGTGAGAGCCATCGTGCTCCCGGTCATCGTGCTCGCCCTTCCCCAGATCGCGGTCGTGGCGCGCATGATCCGCGCGTCCATGATCGAGGCTCTGCGCTCGAACCACGTTCGAACCCTGCGCTCCCTCGGGCTTCCCACGTCGGTGATCGTGCGCCATGCTCTCCGCGCCGCCTCGCTCCCGGTCGTGTCCTATCTCGGGCCCGCCGCGGCCGCCCTCCTGACCGGCTCGGTCGTCGTCGAGACGATCTTCGCCCTGCCCGGCGTCGGGCGCTACTTCGTCGAAGGCGCGCTGAACCGCGACTACACCCTGGTAATGGGCACGGTCGTGATGGTCGCCGTCTTCATCATGGCCTTCAACCTCATGGTCGACATCCTCTATGCGCTGATCGACCCGCGCGTCCGCTACGAGTGAGGCCGCGATGGCGCAGGGCTCCGTGATCCCCACCGACGCCATCAGCGGCCCCGTCGCGGGCCGCTCGCTCTGGGCCGACGCCCGCGCGCGTCTCATGCGCAACCGGGCTGCGGTCGCAGGCCTCGTCTGGCTCGCCGTGATGGCCCTGTTGTGCACGATCGGGCCGGAGGTGACGGGCCACCGCTACGACCGCATCTACACCGAATACACGCGCATCCCGCCGAGCCTGACCGCGTACCCGAAGCCCGACCAGCTTGCGTCCGGCGCCGAGCGCATCGGCTCCCGCCTGCGGGCGAAGCCGGAGCAGGTCCAGGTGACGGGCGACATCTTCCGCGCGACCTATGTCGGCGCCCGCCCGGTCGACGAGCGTTCGCTCGCCTTCTTCGAGCGGTCCGACATGTTCGGACCCGCGCGCGTGGTCGAGCGTGCGGAGGAAGGCCGGCGTCTCACCGTCGAAGTCGCGGTCGAGCGCCGCTTCTTCCTCTTCGGCACCGACACCAACGGCCGCGATCTCCTGACCCGCACCCTGTTCGCCGGCCGCGTTTCGCTCTCGATCGGCCTCCTCGCCACCTTGGTCGCGATCGTCATCGGGGTGCTGTACGGCGCCGTCTCGGGCTATCTCGGCGGGCGCATCGATCTCGTGATGATGCGCTTCGTCGACGTGCTCTATTCGCTCCCGTTCATCTTCTTCGTGATCATGCTGGTGGTGTTCTTCGGCCGGAACTTCGTGCTGATGTTCATCGCGGTCGGCGCGGTCGAGTGGCTCGACATGGCCCGCATCGTCCGCGGGCAGACGCTCTCGATCAAGCGGCAGGAATACGTCCAGGCCGCGGAGGCGCTCGGCGTCGACACCCGCGGGATCCTGCGCCGTCACGTGATCCCGAATACGCTGGGCCCGGTCGTGGTCTACATGACGCTCCTCGTCCCGAAGGTGATCCTGCTCGAGAGCTTCCTCTCCTTCCTGGGCCTCGGCGTCCAGGAACCGATGACGAGCTGGGGCGTGCTCATCTCGGAGGGCGCACGGAACATCCAGGGCGCGGCGTCCATGCTGATCTTCCCCTCGATCTTCCTGGTCTCGACGTTGTTCGCTCTCAATTTCGTCGGCGACGGACTGCGCGACGCGCTCGATCCGAAGGACCGCTGAGGTGGCGGATCCGCATCAGCCCGTCCTCTCCTTTCGCGGCCTGCACGTCCGCTTCCGCACCGGCGACGGCATCCTCCATGCCGTCAAAGGCATCGACCTCGATGTCGCGGCGGGCGAGACGGTCGCGATCGTGGGCGAATCAGGCTCCGGCAAGAGCCAGAGCGTCATGGCCGCGATGGGGCTCCTGGCCGCGAACGGCTGGGCGGAAGGGTCCGTCCGCTATCGCGGCGAGGAGCTGATCGGTCTGCCGCCGGAGCGGCTCAACCGCTATCGCGGCTCGAAGCTCACCATGATCTTCCAGGAGCCCATGACATCACTCGATCCGCTCTACCGGATCGGCAGCCAGCTCGCCCTGCCTCTCACCACCCATGGCGGCCTGAGCCGGGCACAAGCTCGCGCCCGCGCGATCGAGCTCCTCGACCTTGTCCGCATTCCCGATCCCGCCCGCCGCGTCGATGCCTATCCGCATGAACTCTCGGGCGGGCAGCGCCAGCGGGTGATGATCGCCATGGCGCTGGCCAACGATCCGGACGTGCTCATCGCGGACGAGCCGACGACCGCGCTCGACGTGACGGTGCAGGCCCGCATCCTCGCGCTCCTGACGGACCTGCAGCGGCGGCTCGGCATGGCGATCGTGTTCATCACCCACGATCTCGGCATCGTCCGCCGCTTCGCCGACCGCACCTATGTCATGAAGGACGGCGCTGTCGTGGAGGGCGGCCGCACCGGCGGCCTCTTCGAGCGCCCGGTCCACGCCTATACCCGCATGCTGATCCAAGCCGAGCCGAGCGGGCGCAAGGAACCACCGCCCGCCGGCGCGCCCCTGGTGCTCGATGCCCGCAACGTCGAGGTAGCCTTCACGGTGAAGAGCGGGTTTTTCGGCCGAGGCAGCTACGTTCTGCGTGCGGTCGACGGCGTGAGCCTCAGCGTCCGGGCCGGCGAGACCATCGGGGTCGTCGGCGAATCCGGGTCGGGCAAGTCGACGCTCGGCCGCGCGGTCCTGCGTCTCCTCCCCGCCTCCGGGATGGTGCGGTTCGAGGACCGCAACCTCATGCCCCTCGAACGCGCCGCCATGCGGCCGTTGCGGCGCCACCTGCAGCTCGTCTTCCAGGATCCCTTCGGCTCGCTCTCGCCACGCATGACCGCGGGCGAGATCGTCACGGAAGGCCTGCTCGTCCACCAGCCCTCCATCTCGCGGAAGGAACGCGAGCGACGGGCCGCCCAGGCGTTCGAGGAGGTGCGCCTCGATCCAGCCTGGCGCAACCGCTTCCCGCACGAGTTCTCGGGCGGTCAGCGCCAGCGCATCGCAATCGCCCGCGCCATGATCCTGCACCCGAAGCTCGTGGTGCTGGACGAGCCGACCTCCGCGCTCGACCGCTCGGTCCAGAAGGAGATCGTCGACCTGCTGCGCGACCTGCAGGCCCGGCATGGCCTGGCCTATATCTTCATCAGCCACGACCTCGCCGTGGTGCGCGCCCTCGCGGACGAGATCATCGTGATGAAGAGCGGCCGGGTCGTGGAGCGCGGCCCCGTGGAGCTGATCTTCGACCACCCGCGGGAGGACTACACGCGGGACCTGATCGCCGCAGCCTTCCTGAGCGACCAGGGGGCGGTGCCGGTCCGCTGATCGGAACCCACGGGCCCGGCTCGGGTTTGATTCGGCGTCATGGCAAAGCTCGCCGCCTACCGCGCCAAGCGCGACTTCACCAAGACCTCGGAGCCGGACGGCGGGGTCGCCCGGCAATCCGGGTCGCTCTTCGTGGTCCAGAAGCACGCGGCCTCGCGGCTCCACTACGACTTCCGGCTCGAGCTCGGCGGCGTCCTGAAGAGCTGGGCCATGGCCAGAGGTCCGAGCCTCGTTGCCGGCGAGCGGCGGCTCGCCGTCGAGGTCGAGGACCACCCGGTCGCCTACGGCTCCTTCGAGGGCACGATCCCGGAGGGTGAGTACGGCGGCGGCACGGTACTTCTCTGGGATCAGGGCCGGTGGATCCCGGACGGCGACCCGGAAGAAGGTTACGCCAAGGGCCGCCTCGCCTTTCGGCTCGAGGGCGAGAAGCTGCGCGGCGCCTGGCATCTGCTGCGCATGAAGAAGCGCGCGGACCAGCGCCAGGAGAGCTGGCTTCTCGTCAAGGCAGACGATGCGGAGGCTCGCACGGCGGACGAGCCCGACATCCTCGAGGAGGCTCCGCTCTCGGTGAAATCAGGCCGCACGCTCGACGCGATCGCGGGCCGGCCGGTGGAGGGGAACGCCCCAGCCAAGCGGAAGGCGCCCGCAAAGACCAAGACCGCAGCTAAGGCCGCCCGCTCTCGCTCGCCCGCTTCAGGGAAAAAGGCGGCCGATACGATCGAGATCGCCGGCGTTCCGGTCACGCATCCGGAGCGGGTGCTCTGGGAGGAGCAGGGCGTCACCAAGCGGGCGCTGGCCGAATACTACGTCGCGGTATCCAATTGGATTCTCCCCCATATCGGCGACCGGCCCTTGACCCTGGTGCGCTGCCCGGCGGGTGCGAAAAAGGCATGCTTCTTTCAGAAACATGCCTGGGCGGGACTCTCGGATTTCATCCATCGCCACAGTCTCGGGCCCGATGCCGAGGAAGTCCTGGTCGTGCGCGACGTGAAGGGGCTGGTCGCCCTCGCCCAGGCCGGCGTGCTGGAAATCCACCCCTGGGGCGCCCCGCTCGCCGATGTCGAGCGCCCGGATCGGGTGGTCTTCGACTTCGACCCCGGCGAAGGGGTCGCGTGGCCCGCCGTCGTCGCGGCCGCCCGCGAGATGCACGAGCGGCTCGATGCCCTGAACCTGCGGAATTTCGTGAAGACCACCGGGGGCAAGGGCCTGCACGTGGTCGTGCCGCTGACGCCGCAAGCCGGATGGGATGAGGCAAAGGCGTTCACGAAGGCGCTCTCGGATGCCATGGCGGCGGACAGTCCCGAGCGTTACACCACCACCTCGGTGAAGAGCGAACGGGCGGGACGGATCTTCATCGACTATCTTCGCAACACCCGCGGCGCCACCGCGGTCGCGCCTTATTCCACGCGCGCCCGCCCCGGGGCGCCGGTGTCGGTTCCTTTGAGCTGGGACACGCTCTCCGATGACATGCCCTCGAACCACTTCACGGTCGAGACCCTGGAGGGACATCTCAGGGGCCTGAAGGATCCGTGGGCCGAATTCCTGAAGGTTCGCCAGACCCTGCCGGAGCTGCCGAAGCCCCGGCGCCGGCGCAAGACCGGAACTCGCCAACCGGAGATGTGACGGCTCAGGCCGCCTGCAGGAGGGACTGGATCTTTTCCGCCAGGTCCGTGGCACGATAGGGCTTGTAGAGGAGATCGAGGTCTCCCAGCGGAACCTCGCCGTCCATATAGCCCGTGGTGAGGAGAACCTGCACCGAGGGCCACTTGCTCTTGACGAGCCGCGCCAAATCGATCCCGGTGAGCTCTCCCGGCATGCGCACGTCGCTCAGGACGAGGCGGAAGCCGCTGTCGCTCTGAAGCAGGTTCGCGGCCTCGTCGCCGGTGACCGCTTCCTTGACCTTGAAGCCGAGGGACCTCAGCGTCGAGACGGCGACCTGGCGGACGGCCGGGTCGTCTTCGACCACGAGCACCGACTGCCCCTGCCCGAAGGGCTGGGTGATCTCGACTCGGGTGTCGGCGGGCGACGTCGCGGCCTCGCCCTGAACACGCGGGAGGAAGATCCGGATCGTCGTGCCCTCGTCGAGGGCGCTGTCGATCTCCACATGGCCATCGGATTGCTGCACGAAGCCGTAGACCATCGAGAGACCGAGCCCCGTGCCCTTGCCGCTCTCCTTGGTGGTGAAGAAAGGTTCGAACACCCGCTCCCGCACCTCGGGCGGCATGCCCGTGCCGGTATCGACGACGGAGACCACCACGTAGTCCCCCGGCGGAGGCTTCTCGCCCTCCGCGATGGTGCGGTTCTCCACCGCAATGGTGAGATCGCCGCCCTCCGGCATGGCATCGCGGGCATTCACGGCGAGGTTGAGCAGCGCCGCCTCGAACTGGGCCCGGTCGACGCGGATCGGCCATGCTTCCGAGCATCCGGTCAGGCTCACCTCGATACGCTCGCCCAGCGTCCTCCGCATCAGCTCGAGCAGACCCGGCATCAATGTGTTGACGTCGATGACCGAGGCCTGGAGCGGCTGGCGGCGCGAGAAGGCAAGCAGTCTGTGGGTGAGGTCGGCGCAGCGCTGCGCGCCCTCCATGGCCATGCGGGCGCGCCTCTGCGCCCGCTCGTTGCCTTCGATCGACCGCTGCAGCAGGTCGAGATTGCCGATCACGACGCTCAGCATGTTGTTGAAATCGTGCGCGATGCCGCCGGTCAGCCGCCCGATCGCCTCGAGCTTGCTGGCATGAAGCAGGTTCTGCTCCAGCTGCTTGCGTTCGGTGATGTCGAACCACATCCCGAAGAACTCGCGCGGGCTCCCGTCCTCGTCGCGGGTCACCACGGTCTGGTCGAGCAGGTGGCGATACGTGCCGTCGGCGCAGCACCAGCGGTATTCGAGGGTCACGGAACCGGTGGCGGCGAGCTCCTGCACCTGGGCGAGCACGCGCTCCCGGTCGTCCGCGTGAAGGCGCGAAGCCCAGAAGCCTTCCTCGCGCAGGAAGTCCTCCGGCGCGAAGCCCGTGATGCTCTGGATGCCGTCGTTGGTGAAGTGGAGCCGCCGGTGATCCTCCTGCAGGGAGGCGGTATAGAGCGCGATCGGCAGCGACTGCAGCACGATGGACTGGTGTTCCTCGCGTCGCCTCAGAGCCTGCTCGGTCTTGAGCTTCTCGCTGCGGACCCGCAGGTTCTCCATCAGGAGCCGACGCTCCTCCTCCCCCTGACGCCGGATCTCCTCCGTCTTGCGGTAGAGGTCGACGAAGACGTCCACCTTGGACTTGAGGATCAGGGGCTCGATCGGCTTGAAGACGTAGTCGACCGCGCCCGCGGTATAGCCGCGGAAGACGTGGAGGTCGTCCTTGTTGAACGCTGTCAGGAAGATGATCGGCACCCGCGAGGACCGCTGACGGGCGCGGATCATGCCCGCGACCTCGTAGCCGTCGATCCGGGGCATCTGCACGTCGAGCAAGATGACGGCGAAGTCATCCTGCAGGACATGCCTCAGCGCCGCCTCGCCGGAATCGGCCGTCACGACCTCGACACCAGGCGCCCGCAGCATCTCCTGAACGGCGAGGAGGTTGCGGTGGTCGTCGTCGACGGCCAGGATCTTGGCCGTGACGGGGCCGGGGGCGACGTGAGTCATCACCGGGCGCTCGGTCCCGATCCCTGGCTCCGCCGGCCTCAATCCATCCGTCATGGGTGCAGCCTGTCTCCCGCGGAGCCGTTGGCGACGGGCTCGCCATCCCGGACACCATACGAACTGCGCCCCAACTGAACGCGCAAGACGGCGAGAAGTTGGTCGATATCCACAGGCTTCGACACGTAGTCGGTAGCGCCCGCTTCCAGGCACTTCTCCCGGTCGCCCTTCATGGCCTTGGCCGTGACGGCGATGAGCGGCAGGTTCCTGTACTGCGGGAGCTTGCGGATCTCCTGCATGGTCTCGTAGCCGTCCATCTCGGGCATCATGATGTCGACCAGCATGATGTCGATTCCCGGCGTGCGCTTCAACGTCTCGATACCCTGACGTCCGTTCTCCGCGAACACCACATCCATGCCGTGCTGCTCGAGAGCGCTCGTGAGCGAGAAGATGTTGCGCATGTCGTCGTCGACGATCAGCACCTTGCGACCCTGGAGCGAGGCATCGTCATGGCGCTCCACGATGATCTGCTGGTCCTCCGGGATGTTGGAGATGGCGCGGTGCAGGAACAGCGCCGTCTCGTCCAGGAGCTTCTCGGACGAGCCCGAGCCTTTCAGGATCACCGTCGAGGCGATGCTCTCCAGGCGCCGTTCCTCGGCCTTGGTGAGATCCTGGCCGGTATAGACCACGATCGGCAGGTCCTCGCCGCCGCGCGTGTTGCGGATGCGCTCGATGAGGTCCCCTCCCGGCAGGTCCGGCAGCCCGAGGTCGATGATCGCGCAGTCGAACCGGCGTGCCCGGATGGCCTCGAGCGCCGATTCCGCGGTGCCGACGCTGGTGACGTCGACGTCGCCGTTGCCGAGGAGCTCCGCGACGCTCATGCGCTGGTTGGCGTCATCCTCGACGAGCAGCAGGTTCTTCACCGGGCGGTCGATGAAGTCCCGCGTCCGGGAGAGAGCGTGCATGAGGGCATCGCGCTCGACCGGCTTCTCGAGGAATCCGAAGGCGCCGGCCCTCAGGCCCCGCTTCTTCTGATCGTCGACCGAGATCACGTGGATGGGCACGTGGCGGGTCCGCGGATCGTGCTTCAGCAGGTCCAGCAGCGCCCAGCCGTCCATGTCGGGCAGCCCGATATCGAGCGTGATCGCATGCGGCTTGTAGCGGTGCGCGAGCGCCAGCGCTGAGGCGCCGTCCGTGGCGATCAGCCCCTTGAAGCCCTGCTCGCGCGCCAGCTCCAGGAGGACCGACGCGAACATCGTGTCATCCTCGATGATCAGCACCACGTGGTCGCCGTGGCTGATCGCGTGCCGGTCGTCGGCCGAGGCCGAGAGGGCCATGGGGGCCGAGGACGGGCGGCTGAACGTGATCGGCTCACCCGCCGACGCGCCGTTGCCGTTCGTCCGTGCCGAGGAAAGGTCGGCGCCGGCCGGTGGCTGCAGCGGCAGGAACAGGGTGAAGGTGGAGCCGCGCCCGGGCTGGCTCGACACCACGATCTCGCCGCCGAGAAGGCGCGCGATCTCGCGGCTGATGGCAAGCCCCAGGCCCGTCCCGCCGTAGCGCCGGCTCGTGGTGCCGTCCGCCTGCTGGAACGCCTCGAAGATGATGCGCTGCTTGTCCTCCGGGATGCCGATGCCGGTATCCTGGACCGAGAGCGCGATCCAGTCGCTCCCCGCCCGCAGGGGCGAGCCCTCGGCCGAGCCGATCTTGAGCGTCACCCCGCCCTTCTCGGTAAACTTGAAGGCGTTGGAGAGCAGGTTGCGCAGCACCTGCTGCAGACGCTTCGAATCCGTGCGCACGGCCGGCGGCAGGGACGGTTCGACCTCGATGTGGAAGTCGAGGTTCCGCTCCTCCGCGATCTGGCGGAAGGTCCGCTCCATGTGCTCGACGATGTCGCGGAAGCCGACATTGCTGAGCTCCAGGCTCACGGTGCCGGACTCGATCTTCGAGAGATCGAGGATGTCGTTGATGAGCGCGAGGAGATCCGAGCCTGCCGCGTGGATGGTCTTCGCGAACTCGGTCTGCTTGTCGGTGAGGTTGCCTTCCGGGTTCTCGGTGAGGAGCTTGGAGAGGATGAGCAGCGAGTTGAGCGGCGTGCGCAGCTCGTGGCTCATGTTGGCGAGGAACTGCGACTTGTAGCGCGAGGTGAGCGAGAGCTGCTCGGCTTTTTCCTCCAGCGCCGTCTTGGCGACGGAGACCTCGCGGTTCTTGCCCTCGACCTCCCGCTTCTGAATCTCGAGCAGGCGCGCCTTCTCCTCCAGCTCCTCGTTGGTCTGCTGCAGCTTCTCCTGCTGCGTGCGCAGAAGCTCCTCGGACTGGCGCAGGGTCGCGGCCTGCTGTTCCAGGCGCTCGTTGGTCTTCTTCAGCTCCTCCTGCTGGCTCTGCAGCTCGGTGGTGAGGAGCTGCGACTGCTTCAGGAGCCCTTCCGTGCGCATGTTGGCCGCAATCGTGTTGAGCACGATGCCGATCGACTCGGTGAGCTGATCGAGGAAGGCCTGATGGGTCTCGGAGAAGCGGCTGAAGGAGGCGAGCTCGATCACCGCCTTGACCTCCTGCTCGAACAGCACGGGCAGGACGATGATGTTGAGGGGCGGCGCCTCGCCCAGGGCCGAGCCGATGGTGATGTAGTCGCCCGGCACGTTCGTGAGAAGAATGCGCTTCTTCTCGTAGGCGACCTGGCCGACGAGGCCCTCGCGCAGGCGGAAGCGGTTGCCGAGGCGCTTGCGCTCGGTGAAGGCGTAGGATGCCACGAGGTCGAGCACCGGCTCGCCGCCGTCGCTCTCCACCGTGTAGAACACGCCGCGCTGCGCGTTCACCAGCGGCGCGATCTCGGACAGGATCATGTTCGACACGGTCGAGAGATCCCGCTCGCCCTGCAGCATGCGGGTGAACTTGGCGAGGTTGGTCTTGAGCCAGTCCTGCTCCGCGTTCTTCTGCGTCGTGTCGCGCAGATTGCGGATCATCTCGTTGATGTTGTCTTTCAGGGCCGCGAGCTCGCCCAGCGCCTCCGCGGTGATCGAGCGGGTGAGGTCGCCTCGGGTCACGGCCGTCGCGACCTCCGCGATGGCGCGCACCTGGTTGGTGAGGTTCGCGGCGAGCTGGTTCACGTTGTCGGTGAGATCGCGCCAGAGGCCCGACACGCCCTCGACCCGCGCCTGGCCGCCGAGCTTGCCTTCGGTGCCCACCTCCTTCGCGACGCGCGTCACCTCGGAGGCGAAGGAGTTCAGCTGGTCCACCATCGTGTTGATGGTGTTCTTGAGCTCGAGCATCTCGCCTTTGACGTCGACGGTGATCTTCTTCGAGAGATTCCCGTTCGCGACCGCGGTGGTCACATCAGCGATGTTGCGAACCTGACCCGTCAGGTTGGCCGCCATCATGTTGACGTTGTCGGTGAGGTCCTTCCAGGTCCCGCCGACGCCGCGCACCTGTGCCTGACCGCCGAGCTTTCCTTCCGTGCCCACCTCGCGGGCCACGCGGGTCACCTCGGAGGCGAAGGAGTTCAGCTGGTCCACCATCGTGTTGATGGTGTTCTTCAGCTCGAGGAGCTCGCCCTTCACGTCGACCGTGATCTTCTTGGAGAGGTCGCCGTTCGCGACCGCCGTCGTCACATCGGCGATGTTCCGGACCTGGCCGGTGAGGTTGGCGGCCATCATGTTCACGTTGTCGGTGAGGTCCTTCCAGGTGCCAGCCACGCCCTTGACCTGGGCCTGTCCGCCGAGCTTGCCTTCCGAGCCCACTTCACGGGCCACGCGGGTCACCTCCGAGGCGAAGGAGTTCAGCTGGTCCACCATCGTGTTGATGGTGGATTTCAGCTCCAGCATCTCGCCTTCGACCACGACGGTGATCTTCTTCGACAGGTCTCCCTGAGCGACGGCGGTCACCACGTCTGCGATGCCGCGCACCTGGCCGGTGAGGTTCGCGGCCATGAGGTTCACGTTGTCGGTGAGCCCCTTCCAGACGCCGCCGACGCCTTTCACCTGCGCTTGGCCACCGAGCTTTCCTTCCGAGCCCACCTCGCGCGCCACGCGGGTCACCTCCGAGGCGAAGCTGTTGAGCTGGTCCACCATGGTGTTGATGGTGTTCTTGAGCTCCAGCATCTCGCAGCGGACGTCGACGGTGATCTGCTTCGAGAGATA
>JAESFH010000195.1_pt1 | contig 36702 bp, 26 predicted proteins | sample 9269381 | NCBI WGS metagenome assembly JAESFH01 (sample SAMN14504062, study PRJNA617094) | algae metagenome | isolation source: Aphanothece sp. CMT-3BRIN-NPC111 and co-occurring heterotrophs from well... | place: USA: Clark Mountains Wilderness, California | collected 2010-04-18
GCGATCCGCAGCACGACCAGCACAATCACGCCGCAAGCTTCATTCACGAACGCTGGCACCGCGACGCAGACGAACGTGCCGGTGCGGTTCAGAATTCTAAACTCCTCGATGATGGTGGTGTATGACATGACCGCCAGCATTCCGACCATGAACTCGGGGGAGACGGTCATCGTCACCTTCCCGAGCACGACGATCTCCACTCAGGGTACTTACACGGCTCAAGCGATCTCGGAGCTCCCGGGCGATGTGGATGCGGGGAACAACACCGCGTCTAGCACATTCCGCCTCTTCGCGCCGGTAGCTGGCGGCACCTACACCGCCGGCGCGGGCGGCAACTATCCCTCCTTGACCACTCCGGGCGGCCTGTTTGAAGCGATGAACTTTGGAGGCGTCACGGGTGATGTCGTCATCAACATCATCTCTGATCTGACGGCGGAGACTGGACAGGTCCCGCTAAACAACATCCCCGGCGGCTTCAGCGTCACGATCAAACCCAGCGGAGCGCCGCGTGTCATTTCCGGTACCTCGGCATCGAGCGCGGGTCTGATCACCCTCCTCGGTGCTGACGGGGTCACGATCGACGGTTCGCTCTCCGGCGGCACCGATCGCAGCCTCACGATCACCAATAATCAAGCGACGACCACTGCGGTAATCTGGATCCGGAGTGCAAATGCATCGGACGGCGCGACGAACAACACCGTCAAGAACTGCATCATCAACGGTGCGCCGGGACCGAACTCGACCACTACTGTCGGGATCCTATCGGGTGGCGCGACGCTCGGTGGTGCCGCCGAGGCCGCGAACAGCAATAACACCGTCCAGAATAACTGGATCTACCGGGTGCAGAATTCGCTGTTCCTGGTCGGTGGCTCAACAGCGCCGGTCTTCGACCAGAATTGGATGATTGCTGACAACGAGATGGGTTCGGCAGTACCAGCGGATAAGAACATCTTCCGCGGTATGCTCATCGGGAATGCCTCGAACTTCACGATCACTCGTAACTTCGTGCACGGCATCCAGTCGACAGGAACTACCACCGCCGGAATGAGCGGTATTCAACTCGGCTTCCTGCTCAACACCGGGACAGTCACTCGCAACGTGATCACCGATATCAAAAACATCAGTGCTACCGGCACTTTCGCGCACGGTATCTCGGTCATCGCGACGTCGACCAGCTCGAACGTGACGATTGCAAACAACTTCATCTCGGATATCGCAGCTAACGGCAGCGCGACTATACCGAACAATGGCTTCGGTATCGCATTCATCTCTGTGGCTCCGGGCGGCTCGGGGTACAATGTGTTCTTCAATTCGGTCAATCTAGGCACGAACCAGGCTACAGCGCAGACGTCGGCGGCGATGTTTGTGGCTACATCCTTCAACGTCGCGGGAGCGATTGACGCGCGAAACAACATCTTCGCGAACACGCAGACGACCGGCACGCGCTACGGTGTTTACAGTCAGGCGCCGGCAACGGTGTTCTCGATGATCAACTACAACGATTACTTCGCGCAGAACGTTGGGTTTATCGGCGGCAGCGCGCGACCGACGTTGATGGATTGGCAAACTGCCACCGGCCAGGATGCAAATTCGCTCGCCGTCGATCCGCAATTCGTGTCGCCCACAAACCTGCACCTGATGGCGGGATCGCCTCTCCTGGGCGCCGGAACGGCAATCGCTGGCATCACCATCGATATCGATGGTCAACCACGTCAGACCCCGCCGGAGATTGGAGCGGACGAGGTCTACGCCCCAATGGCGTTGGCTGCGGTTTCGCGGAAGACGCACGCCGGCGCTGGCACGTTCGATATCCCGCTGCCCGGAGTCGAATCACGCAGCGACGGCTCTGGTAACCATCAGGTGGTCTTAGTGTTCGCGTCGCCTGTAACCTTTACCGGCGCGACGGCGACCGGTGCCTCGGTCGCCTCGACCAGCGGCAACGGCACGAATACGGTCACCGTGAACCTCACCGGAGTCGCCAACGCGACCAGAGTTACGATTACCGTGCAGGGCGTGAACGATGGCTCGAGCACTGGTGACGTCGTCACGATGATGGGCGTGCTGCAGGGTGACAGCAACGGCAGCGGCAGCGTCACCGCCAGCGACATCGGTCAGGTGAAAGCCTCGGCCGGCACGGTCACGGCGGCAAACTTCCGCGCCGACCTGAACGTGAACGGCACCATCAACGCGACGGACATCGGCATCGTGAAGGCGCGTGCCGGCACGATGCTGCCCCCGTAAGCCGTTGCCGTAGCGAAACTCAGTCCGGCCGCGTTTGGATTCGTCCAGGCGCGGCCGGCTCGTTTTTGGCGATATCGCCGCCCGCCGCGCTACTCAGACGCGCCTCTGGCCATTGCCGCCCGCCGGGAGCGAGATTATCCTCACGCCGAAATGCGCGATCGCGTGTTTATCTTCCCATGCACACCGGTAACTCGATCATCATGCAGGCGCCAAAAGAGGCAATTTTCGAGACCGCAGCGAACCTCGAGCTATGGCCGAAAATCCTGCCGCATTACCGTTACATCCGGTATCTGGAGCGCGGCGCCACACGTAATGTCGTCATCATGGCCGCCGTGCGTTCTGGCATTCCGATCTCGTGGACTTCCGAGCAGATCATCGACCGCGCCAAGCTCGAGGTGCGCTTCCATCATTTAAAGGCCTTCACGAAAGGGATGCGCGTCGTCTGGACGTTTCGTGAAACCCCGTCCGGCGTGCTCGTCAGCATCAGGCATGATCTGCAATTCCGCGTCCCCGCGCTGGCTCCGGTCGCCGATCGCATCATCGGCGGATTCTTCATCGAACATATCGCCGGCGAAACGCTGCGTTGCATGAAGGCACATCTCGAAGCGCAGCATCAACTCGCGGCCTGACGCATGCGCAACGGGAAGCAGCGCCGGGCAGTGATCACCGGCATCGGACCGATCACCTGCATTGGCACCGGCAAGGACGAGTTCTGGCGCGGTATCCTCGCCGAAAAAAGCGGCATTCAGCGAATCACCGGTTTCGATACCACGGCCTTTCACGCGCATTGCGGTGGCGAAATCCGCGATTGGATTCCGGAAGATCATTTTCCGCCGCATCGTCTGAAGCGGCTCGATCGCTACGCGCAATTCTCCGTCGCCTCAGCCAGGATGGCGCTCGATGACGCTGGACTCCCCTACTCCCGCGACCTGCCTCAGGACCGCGTCGGCGTGAGCTTCGGGACGGCGCTCGGTGGAATCGCGAACGCAGAGGATCAACACGCACACTTCCTTAAGAAGGGGACACGCGGCGTGAAGCAGACGCTCGCGCTGCAGGTCTTCGGCGGCTCCGCGCACTCAAACATCGCGATCGAGTTCGGCTTTCGCGGCGTCGGCACGACGAATTCGAACAGCTGCGCGAGTGGCACCGTCGCGGTCGGCGAGGCGCTGCGTTATATCCGCGACGATTTTGCTGACGTCGTCATCGCCGGTGGCGCCGAGGCACCGCTGAGTCCGCTCACTTTCGGCGCCTTCGCGATCATCAAGACGATGAGCCAACACACGGGCGACCCGGCCGAAGCCTGCCGCCCGTTTGATCATGCGCGAGACGGCTTTGTCATGGGCGAAGGTGGAGCCTCGCTCGTGATCGAAGAGCTCGAGCACGCGCGTGCGCGCGGCGCGCACATCTACGCCGAGGTGCTCGGCTACAGCTTGAACAACGACGCCTTCCACATGACCTCGCCGCTTCCGGGCGGCGAATCATGCATCCGGGCGATGCACGACGCGCTCAGCGATGCAGCCGTCGCGCCGGAGCAGATCGGCTACGTGAATGCGCACGCCAGCTCGACGCAGCTGAACGACAGCACCGAGACGATGGCGCTGAAGCAGGTTTTCGGCGACCACGCGCAGCGGCTGGCGATCAGCGGGACAAAACCGTTCACCGCTCACCCGCTCGGTGCGACCGGTGCAATCGAGGTGGCGATCTGCGCGCTCGCGCTCGATCAGCAATGGATTCCGCCCACGCTCAACCGCGACAATCCCGATCCAGCTTGCGACCTCGACGTTGTGCCAAATCACGGCCGCGCGGCGCACTTCGATCACGTGCTGAGTAACTCGTTTGGATTCGGCGGCATCAATTCCTGCGTGATCCTCGGGCGCGTCCGCGATTGATTGATGCGCGCGGTTCTTGCGGATCGCAGTCGCGCAGCCGATAGCTTTCGCCCATGATCCGACCAGCCGCGATCTTCACCGCCATTACGCTCCTCTGCTGCGCTACTGCAGCCGAAGCGCAGTGGCCGTGGTCAAAGCCGCGCCCGAAGCCGACGCCCGTCCCGGTTGCGAAGGCGCCACCGTCGCCGGTGAAGAAGACCGCTCCGGTGATCCCGCCGCGCGCGCGACCGGCGCCTACGCCGATGATCGCGCTCCCGAATTATGACGAGGAGACCAGCACCCGGCTCCAGATTTTTCTCGATAACAACAACTTCGGCCCGGGGAAGATCGACGGCGAGATGGGCGAGTTCTTCCGCAAGGCGCTCGTCGCTTACAAGAAGGCAAACGGAATGGAAGTGACCGGCGCCGTCGATCAGTCGTTCCTCGATCAAGTCCCGCAAGCGTTCACCGACTACACCATCCCGCCCGAGGCGCTGAACTTCGTCGGCCCCGTCTCCGGAAAACCGTCCGAGCAGGCAAAGTTAAAGGCGCTGAAATACGGCTCGCTCCTGGAGTTCATCTGCGAGCGTTTCCACGCCGCGGAAGCGTTCGTGCGGAAGATCAATCCCGGCGTGAACCTCGATCAGCTAGAGCCCGGCGACATCGTGAAAGTGCCGAACGTCCGACCATTCGAAATTGAGCTGTTGAAGGAAGGGTTCGTGCCGGAAAATCCCGCGCTCGCCGGCCGAAAGATCGTCATCGACACCTACGAGCGCTTTCTCGAGATCCACGAGAACGACAAGATCATCGCCGAGTTTCCAATCACGCCCGGCTCGCGTTCATTGCCCGCGCCGATCGGCACCTGGAAGATCCTCGGCATTGCGACGCTGCCATGGTTCCGCCACGATGAGGGCGTTCTCAACGCCGGCGTCAAAACAGGCAGCTTCTACAATCTCCCCGCCGGCCCGAACAACCCGGTCGGCGTGCTCTGGATGGGCTTGAACAAGCCGCACGTCGGCGTGCACGGCACGAATAATCCTGAGACGATCGGCCGCGCCGCGAGTCACGGCTGCATCCGCACCGCCAACTGGGACGCCGCGCGGATCAAGGACATGGTGACCAAAGGGACGGTAGTGGAGATCTTCTGACCCGGCGCATACGACGGAGCACGGCCGTCCCGGCTGTGCGGCCGGTAGGCGTCTCGCCTGCCGCCTGTGGCGACCGTCAGAATGAGCAGGCGAGACGCCTGCTCTCCGCACAGCCGGGACGGCCGTGCTCCAATGTCGTCTCCGCGCCTCCAAGCGAATCGGGCGAATTTTTTTCGCGCGGATTTGCGAGGTCATGCGTCTAGGCTGGTGAAGGCACCAGATGGACCCGAACGATCGCGAGATATACCAGGCGGCCATAAGAGGCGATCGCGACGCCTTTGAGACAATCATCCGCGGCTCCAGCCGTCAGCTTTTTGCGATCGCATATGGGGTGCTGCAGAACCGCGCCGAAGCTGAAGACGTCGTCCAGGACGCGTCCGTCAAAGCCTGGAAGTCCCGCTGGCGCGTGCGCGACCCGGAGAAATTTCCCGCCTGGCTGGCGACGATCGCGCGACACCGTGCACAGGATATCGCGCGCAGCCGACGCACCGTTCCCCTCGGCGACGAGCTTGCCGAACTCGCCGATGACACTTCGGCAGCGGAAGATGAACAAGCGCGCGAAGCTCACCGCGGCAGCCATGTTCATCGCGCGCTCGCGGCATTGCCCGAGACACATCGCATCGCCCTCACACTCCGCTATTTCGACGCGCTCGATTACGCCACGATCGAGCAAACGCTCGGCCTAACGAACGGCGCGCTCCGCGGCATTCTCGGCCGCGCGCTGCAAACCATGCGCAAGCGCCTCCAGCCGGCGCTCGCCTCCACCGAGTAACGACATGGCAACGACCCAGGACATTCACAACGACATCGAGCCGTGGCTCGCAGCAGCGGTGCACGGCCAGCTCGCGCCGGACGAGAACAGCGCTTTCGAGCAACACCTCGCCGACTGCGCGACCTGCAGACGACTTTTCGAAGAGGAACAGACTATGAGCAGAATGATAGAGCAGACCCTTGACGCCGCGCGACCCGACCTTGCGTTCGAACAGCGGATCGTGTCCGGCTTCCGTCGCCACGCTCCCGTGCGGACGAGCTGGCTCGCAGCTTTGAGCAAGCTGATGCGCATGCGCGCGACCCAAATTGCCGGCGTCGCCGCGCTGCTGCTCGCACTTGTTCAGATGGGTCGCATCGTGACTGGCGAGGACAGCTCCGTCGCGATGCCGAGGCGCGCGATGGCCGCCAAACCAGCGGCGGTAGCTGAGAGCCGCGCGCGACAAGATCTTCCTGCATCCGGAGGAGCAGCTCTTCAGGCGCAATCCAACGGAGCGCCCGGCCGCGACGCCGCGCGCCAGCCGCAGGCGAAGTTTGCCGATCAAGCGCGAGCGCAGCGCGCGGAGACGACGGCCGCTCCTCCTCCATCGATGGTGCAATCTGAACCGGCCCCGGCGCCGCAGGCGTCATCTCGCGCCATGCAGGCTGCGCCTTCTGAGTTCGACGCCAATGCTGCAACCGATACTGCTGAAAGCGTAGCCCTAGAGGAACCCGGCTCGCCACCCCAAGCCGCTCCGGCCGATGCCAACCGTAAGCTCGTCCGCAATGCCCGGGTCGAGCTGGAAGTCATCAAATTCGACGACGCTGTCCAGAAGATTACCGGCTTCGCGGCGGAGGATCGCGGCTACGTTGCGACAAGCAGCTCGCAAAAGCTGGCGAATGGAAAACTGCAGGGCGAGATCATCGTCAAAGTTCTGCCGGAACATCTCGAGCGATTTCTGCTGAAACTCCGCGGCCTGGGCGAAGTGAAGAACCAGTCGCTCGGCACCGAAGACGTAACGAAGCAGTATTTCGACACGGACTCACGCCTGAAGAGCGCACGCGTGATGGAGCAGCGGCTGATCGACATGCTGAAGACGAAGACCGGCAAAGTCGCCGACCTGCTCGAAGTGGAGCGAGAACTCGGCCGCGTGCGTTCGCAGATCGAGGAGATGCAGGGTGCGCTCAAATACATGGACGCGCAGGTCGCGTTTGCCACGGTCACAATCACGCTTGCGGAGAAAGACATGAATACGCCGGCGGCGTTCCTGTTGAAGCGGCGCGCGCGGCTCGCGCTCTTCTCGACGGATGTCGAGAAGACGTTCGGCGAGGTGAAGAGCGTGGTTGAGGGCGCGAAGGCGCAGCTCTCGTCGTCGACGCTTGATCGCGATAGCTCTGGCGAAGCGACGGCGCGACTCGTGTTGTTGATCGTGCCGGAAGAAGCCGACGCGCTGATCGACCGCATCAAAGGCATGGGCCGGGTGCAGAATTACACCGAGCAAACCGATCGCATCGCGCAAGGCGGCAGCGGCATGGCGCAGGAGGCGAAGGTCGAGCGCGACAAGGTGGAGCTGAGCATCACGATCTCGCGCAACGAACAGGAGCCGGCGTTGCAAAATACGAGCCTGCGCATCCTAACCGGTGAAGTAGGCGACAAAGTCGCGCGCCTGAAGGAGGACGCCGCAAAATTCGGCGCCGAGATCCGCAGTTCATCCTTCAGCCGCGATCCGGATGGCCAGGAGATCGCGCATATCACGCTGCGTGTGGCGATGAAGAACTACGCGCCGCTGATGTCGTCGTTCAATGAACTCGGGAAGGTGAAGGATGTGAGCGTGCAGCGGGAGGATCGCCGCGGGGCCGTCAATGAAGAGACCGCGCCGGCTGACATCAGCATTCAGGTCTACAGCCAAGGGCGAATCGTCGGTGACGAAACGGGTTTGTGGGCGACATTGCGAAACACGATCGCGCAAGGTGCCGCCGCCTTGATGTGGAGCCTGCGGATGATTGGTGTGGCGGTGGCATTCCTCGCGCCGTGGCTCATCGCACTCGCTGCACTCATCTGGATCATGCGCCGGATCTCGCGCGCGCGGGCTGCTCGCCGCGCGGAGCACGACCAAAGTGCGTGATCGAATACCGGGTGCTGGGGAGCGCACGCCTCTGGCGTGCTGGTGATCGCATTCTGCGACCACGGACTTTTGAACAGCGGACGTCTCGGTCGTAACGACTCCGACGAAAGTTCGTCGCGGCAGAATGCCGCGACCAGCACGCTGCAAGCGTGCGCTCCCCCGGCGCTGTTGCGTTACCGCAAAAGAACTGCGAACACCGGCGTGAGCAGCGCGACATCTGCGAGCGCGGTGCGCACATCCTGCGCGATTCGGCGACCGAGCAGATGCAGCAGCGCGAGCAGAGCTGCACTTGCTGCGAGGCACCAGTAGACCTCGCGGTGGTCGTGTCCGGAAAGTGCCAGGCCGGCGCTGACCGCGAATACCACCACGAGCGCCGGCACTACGGCAAAGCCAATCACCGGAAACGCGGTCGCAATCGAGACGCGCTGCTGCGCAAGATCGAGATATCGCTCCCATGCCGCGATGCAGATGCAGTTCAACGCGCACACCCACGCGAACAGCAACCACGGCCCGAGCATCGGACGTGTTAGCTCACCGGCCAGCGGCACCATCGCCCCGGCTGCAAACAACAGTCCAATGCTCACCTCCTTCGCCGGCACAACGCACCACACCGTCGGCCGCAGCCGATTGAGCGCGAGATATCCAACCGCGCAAGCGCCCACGACCGCGCCGGCGGCAAACTGCCGAGCGTCCAACGCCGCAGCGATCACCCACACATCCGCAATCGCGACGATAGCTATGCCCGCTAGCCACGCCTTCCGATGCCGCAGGCAAAACCGCTGCCGCAACGCCGTCGAAAGCCGCAGATCAATCGACACGCTATCCCCGAACCGATCCGCGAGATAGATCAGCCACGCCGTCAGAAACAGCGCGACCGTCGCGCCGCCATTCACCGCCGCGCCGAAGCTCCGCGCGAACGCCCATTGCCACGCAATCGCCACCAACGGCGCATCGAGACAGACGACGTTCAGCCACGTCAACGGCGAGGCGCGGAGTCGCCGCGCATCACGCGCACGACCACGTCGTCCGCCCGCAAACGACTTGCTCGTCGGCGCTTCGATCATACCGTAAACTACGTCCGGCACGCGGTCGTTCTTCCTATGCAATCAAACGCCATTTCGACGAATAACGCGGCCGTCGCCGCGCTCCCGAAACACCTCCTCCAGTTTGCGGTCGATCAGCGCTACGACGACTACACGCCAGTCGATCACGCGGTCTGGCGTTTCATCATGCGGCAGAACACCTTTTTCCTGAAGGAGTACGCGCACAAGGTTTACTTCCAGGGTCTGCTCGAGACCGGCATCTCGTTCGAGCGCATTCCGCGCATCGACGAGATGAACGACATCCTCGGCCGGATCGGCTGGGGTGCGGTCGCGGTCGATGGGTTCATTCCGCCGGCGGCGTTCATGGAATTCCAAGCCTACAAGGTGCTCGTGATCGCGTGCGACATGCGGCAGATCCATCACATCGAATACACGCCCGCGCCTGATATCGTGCACGAGGCGGCGGGTCACGCGCCCATCATTGTCGATCGCGAGTATTCCAATTACCTGCAGCGCTTCGGCGAAGTCGGCGCGAAGGCGATGCAATCGCGCAAGGACTTCGAGCTTTACGAGGCGATTCGGCATCTCTCGATTTTGAAGGAGCTGCCGAATTCCGACCCGAAGGAAGTGGAGGAAGCGACGCGTGAAGTCGAGTATCGGCAGGCGAATCTCGGTGAGCCATCGGAGATGGCGCTGCTCTCCCGGCTGCATTGGTGGACGGTCGAGTATGGGCTCATCGGCACCCTTGAGAACCCGAAGATCTATGGCGCAGGCCTGCTGTCGTCGATCGGCGAATCGGTCTCCTGCCTCGAGCCGCACGTGAAGAAGCTTTGGTATTCAGTCGACGCCGCCCAGCAGGCGTTCGACATCACAACGAAGCAACCGCAGCTGTTCGTCTGCCGTGATTTTCAGCATCTCAGCGATGTGCTCGAAGAGTTCGCGAGCAGGATGGCGTATCGGGTTGGCGGCCTTGAAGGATTGAACAAGGCGGTCGAGTGCAAACGCGCTGCGACGGCGCAGTATTCATCCGGTTTGCAGGTGACGGGTGTGTTCACGGAAGTGCTGACCGACGAGAACCAGCAGCCGATCTATCTACGCACGAGCGGACCAACGGCGCTCGCGTTCAACAACAAACAGCTCGACGGCCACAGCAAGGAGCGCCACGCCGAAGGCTTCGGCGCGCCCATCGGCACCTCGCGCGAGACGGATCTGCGCGAAGGCAAAGATGCGCGCGTGGAGTTTCACAGTGGTGTGACTGTCAGCGGCCGCGTCGAGCGCATTCTGCAGCAGGACGGCAAGCCGATCCTCGTCACCTTCTCGAACTGCACCGTCAAGCTCGGTGATCGCGTGCTCTTCGATCCGAGCTGGGGCGAATACGACATGGCAGTCGGTGAGCGGATCACGTCCGTCTTCAACGGCGCGGCCGACAAGGATGCTTACCTCGAAGTCGCGCTCGTCCCGAAAGAGCGCACCATCAAGGTACCGTCCGACGAGAAGCGGCGGAAATTGGAAAATCTGTATCAGCAGGTTCGCGACATTCGTGACCGGAAAGTCGGCTACGAGCGACTCGGTGAGATTTGGGAAACGCAGCAAGCCGAGCACGCCGACGACTGGCTGCTCTCAATGGAGATCTTTGAAATTCTCGATGACGCCGGCGAGCAGAACGATCTGAAGCAGCGGATCGTGACATTCCTGAATCAGAAGAAACTCGTCGACAAAGACAAAGCGACGTTGATCGAGTGGGGTTTCCGCCTGGTGACGTATCACAAGGCCGGCCTGCAAACGGCGGCGCAATAAACGGACCACAGCCGTCTCAGCTCTGCGGAGAGCGGGCGTCCCGCCTGCTCAGAAGCCGACTGCCGCGCCATCGCGTCGCGAGTCGCTCGCGCCGAGTCGCACGCCCGTTTTTTCCTCGACCATCACGCCTTGCGCGTCGCTCATGTCGCGCTGCTGCGTCGAAATCTTGTGGCCACGCGCTTCAAGCGCGCGACGCGTGTCCGCTGACAACCCGAGCGGCTCCGTCACGACTTCATCCGGCAACCACTGATGATGCACGCGCGGCGCGTCGATTGCCTCCTGCAGGTTCATTCCATGGTCGATCACATTCGTGATCACTTGCAGGACGGTGTTGATAATCGTCGTGCCGCCGGGCGTTCCGATCGCGAAGAACAAGCTGCCGTCCGGACGCAGGACGAATGTCGGTGTCATCGACGAGAGCGGGCGTTTACCGGGCGCGATTGCGTTTCGCTCGCTCTGGATCGCGCCGAAAAGATTCGGCGCGCCTGCCTTCGCGGTGAAATCATCCATCTCGTTGTTCAACAACACGCCGGTGCCTTTCGCGACCACACCGGAGCCGTACGCGCCGTTCAGCGTGTAGGTGTTCGAAACAGCATTGCCTGCCGGGTCGACGATCGTGAAGTGCGTCGTTTGCATCGGCTCGTGGCCGGGCGGCTTTCCGGCCTGAATGTCCGCGCTCGATGAAGCGCGCTCGAGATCGATCGTGCTGCGCTGCCGCTCGGCGTACGCCTTGTCGATCATGCCGTCGACCGGCACAGCCGTAAAATCGGTATCGCCCATGTACTCGGCACGATCGGCATACGCACGGCGCATCGTCTCGACGAGCACGTGATAATATTCGGACGACAAGGGCCCCAGCTTCGCGACATCAAACCCTTCCAGGATGTTCAGCATCTGAAGCAGAACCGCACCACCGGATGACGGCGGTGGCATCGAGATGATCTCGTGGCCGCGATACGTCCCGCGCAACGGTGCGCGCTCTTTCGCCGCGTAATTGCGCAGATCGTCTGCCGTGATGAGCCCGCGGTTGCGCTGCATGTCCGCCGCGATCAGCCGCGCGGTCTCCCCTGCGTAGAATTCGCGCGGCCCTTTCTTCTGCAAACGCGCCAGCGTCGCGGCGAGCTCCGGTTGCTTCAGCGTCTCGCCTTCGCGGTAGAGCTTGCCGTCGCGAAGGAAAATGCGCCGGCTGTCGGCATACCCGGAGAGAATGTTCTGGTTGTCGGCGAGCGACTGCTGCGTCCGATGCGAAACGACGAACCCTTGCGCGGCGAGCTTCCGGGCCGGCTCGATCAACTGCGCCCAGGTCAACTTGCCGGACCCCTGTTGCTTCAGCGCGAAAGCCATACCGGCGACTGTTCCCGGCACTCCCGCCGCGCGATAGCCGATTAGCGATGAGCCCTCGCCTTTAATCAACTCGCCTTCCGGCGTCAGATACATGTCGCGCGTCGCGGCGGCCGGCGCCGTCTCGCGATAATCGATCGCCGTCACGGTTCCGTCGCTCCGGCGCAGCATCATGAACCCGCCGCCGCCGAGATTGCCGGCGATCGGATATGTCACGGCGAGCGCGAACGCGACCGCGACCGCAGCATCGACCGCATTGCCGCCGCGCTTCATCACCCCGACACCGACTTCGCTCGCCACGCGATCCGTCGAAGCCACCATCCCGTGCGGCGCTCGAACGGGATCGCGCCACGCGGCATCGGCCGGTGCGACAGCCATCGACAGCAGAACAGCGAGGACGTTTCGGAAGAACTTCATGCGGTTACAAGCGTCCCGTCACGTTCAGCAGATCAATGTTTTCGAGCGCGACTTCCGGCGGACGCGAAAGCGCGAAGGCGACCGCGTCCGCGATCTCCGTCGGCGGCATCATTTTCTCGCGCGGCCAATCCCCGTCCACTGCGTTCCAGATGTCGGTGTTCGTGGCGGCGGGATAAACATTGATCACACGGATGCCGCGCGGCCGGAGTTCTTCGCGCACAGCTTGTGAGAACCCTTCGAGCGCGAACTTCGTCATGCAATAGCTGCTCCAATTCGGGAACCCAGTCTTCGCCGCGATCGAAAGCACATTCACGATGCTGGCGCCCGTCGCCATATTGGCAGCGAAGGCTTTTGTGAGAAGAAACGGCGCCGTCACATTGATCGCGAGCATCGTTTGCCATTCTTCGAGCGAGATCGCCTCGAGCGGCTTTACCACAGCGATGCCGGCGTTATTGATGAGCGCGTCGAGTGGCTCGCCGCCGACAGCTTCGATCATCGCATCGATGGCAGCCGGATCACGCAGGTCGAAGACGAGCGACTGTGACGCACTGCCGACGGCCTCGACCGAACGGCGAGTTTCTTCCAATGCCTGACGATCGCGTCCGTGCAACAGAAGCAAGGTTTCCTTGCTCGCGATCTTCTGCGCGATCGCCCGGCCAATGCCGCGGCTGGCGCCGGTGATGAGATACCGTTTCATAATTAGTCGACGTCGGGTCCGGAGCAACGTTCGCAGCGCATTTAGAATTTCAAAATGCACGATGTCGAATACAACGGACTCGCATGCTTGATCCTTCAGAGGACGAAATTCGGCGATGGGGTCAGTCCGCCATCGCCGCGATGGCGGAGTATCTCGGCGGGATTCGCCAACGCGGCGTGTATCCCGACACGTCGTCGGCGGAAATCCGCGCGTTGCTCGAGCGAGAGCTGCCGCTGGATGGCGCGCCGTTCGATGAGCTGCTAACGACTTTCCGCAACACGATCGTGCCGCTCAGCCGACAGAACGCGCATCCCCGGATGTTCGGCTACGTGCAGGCTCCCGGCAGTGCGATTGCCGCGTTCGCCGATCTGCTCGCATCGAGTTTGAATGCGAATCTCACCGCGTGGCGATCTGCACCCGCCGCGGTGGAGATCGAGCGCCTGACGATCGACTGGATCAAACAGATTCTCGGCTTCAACCACGCAGCCGGAGGGTTGTTCGTGAGCGGCGGCTCGATGGCGAACTTCGCGGCGATCGCGGCGGCACGACGTGCAAAAGCACCTGTGGAGTTCGCGGCCAAAGGCGCGCAGACATTGCCGCAGCCGATGCGGATCTATGCGTCCGGCGAAGCGCATCACTCCGTCGTTAAAGCAGCGACGCTCTTATGCATCGGCGACGAGAACGTCAGCACCGTGGCAGTTGATGAACGGTTCAGGCTGCGCACGGACGATCTCATTGCGAACATCGAGGCTGACGTCGCTGCAGGACGACTGCCGTTCTGCGTGGTTGCCAACGCAGGGACGGTAAACACGGGCGCGTGCGATCCGCTCGCGGAGGTGCGCGCGATCGCGGATCGATTCGGCCTCTGGATGCACGTCGATGGGAGCTACGGCGGGTTCGCTATCATGGCGCCGTCTGCGCGAGCTATGCTCGCTGGCCTTGAGCAGGCCGATTCGATCGCGCTCGATCCGCACAAATGGCTCTACCTGCCGGTCGATTGCGGCTGCGTGATCTACCGCGATCCGGCCACGGCGCGCGCGACGTTTGCGCACGACGCCGATTACACGCGCATCATCGACGCCGAGGCGGACGAAGCGTTCGCGTTCTGGGACTACGGTCCCGAACTCTCGCGCCGCTTTCGAGCGCTGAAGGTCTGGATGTTGATTAAGGCCGTCGGGACAAGTGCGCTAGCCGAGTCGATCGAGAAAGATCTCGCGTGTGCGCGGCATCTCGAGCGGCTGGTGCGCGAGAGCGATGACTTCGAAATGCTCGCGCCGGTCGAGCTGTCGATCTTCTGCTTCCGCTACCTGCCTCCCGGGTTCGAGCGTGGCCGCAATGATGGGGAGATCAGCATGTTTAACGAGCGTCTGCTCGTCGCGCTGCAGCGAGACGGCAGCTCGTACCTGTCGAATGCCACGATCGCCGGTCGATTCGCGCTGCGTGGTTGCGTGATGAACTACCGCACTCAGCCGCGCGACATGGAAATCCTGCTCGATGATCTGCGCCGCGTCGCCGCGTCAATGCGTAGCTCGGCGTAAGGTGAAGCGGTTGTTCGCCGTCTCCCACAGACGCAGCCGTTCCAGTCGGTCCCAGACGAGCGGGTTCGTTTTTTCCCAAAGCACTTGCACGATGTTTTCGCCGGTCGAGGGACGGCGGCGGAACTCCTCCGTTTCGAGATCGAGGTGGCGATTGTCCCAATCATGGACGGACGCACGAAGCGCGTTCTGGAATTCGACGAAATTGCAGAGCGTGCCGCTTCGCTCGTCGAGTTTTCCACCGATTGTCGCTTCGCTGACGTACAGATGACCGTGGCCGCGCGGATTGTTGCACTTGCCGTACATCGCCAGGTTTTCCTCCTCTGAATGCTCGTAGCTTTGCAGTCGATGCGACGCGCTGAACGGCACCTGCATCGCCAGCAGATGCTCGCCCGCCGCGTTGTACTCGGCGAAGAAATCGGATCGCTCGTGCAAGCGAACGCGATGCACAGGCACAGAGCTGCTCGCTCGGCGAAAAATGTATGTCGCGACCATCTCGGTCGTAATCGGCAACTCGCGCAGACCCGCGACTTCAATGTTGAGATTGCGGTGATCGAGTTCACCTACGAGGGATGCCAGGCACGCGGCGACATTTGCCTGCGCGACGTCTGTCGATCGAATCGTCAGGCGCGCGCGATAATCGTGACCATGCCCGTGCGGCGATGAGGCACTGCCGAAAAGCTGCTCGTTCTCTTCCGGTGAAAGGTGCGGCGACATCGTCGTGCGCGCGGCCGAGAAGCGGAACTCATGATGCGCTTCAGTGATGCCGTTCGTGTACGCGGTGGCGGTTCGTTGCGGTGTTTCTTCAAGATGCACCGCTGTCAGCTCGGCACCCGAACCGCTAAACAACGGCGCTACTTCGGTCGCGAGCTGACGGGCGACGTTTTCTGCCGTCGGGACGGTCTCGGCGAACGCGCGATTATCTTCGTTCAGGAACTTGTGGTCGTAGCCATCATCGATGATCGCGCCGGCCCGTCGTTTGATCTCGCTGATGTTCATCAGCATGCCGGTCGCAGGATCGACTGCGCCGGTGAAGACAAACCACGCCACGTAATTGCGGCCGGCACCGTAGCGCGCGTGCGTCTCTGCGCCAAATGCGCGTTCGTTTTCCTGCGCGCGCAAGCGCGAATCGAACAGCCGGCGCGACGCAGAAAACTCGAGGCGCTTGCTGACCGTCAACAACATGACGTCAGCCGTGTTACTGCTTCAGCAACGCGAGGAACTCCGAACGGGTCCGTGCGTCCTCTTTGAAGGAACCGAGGAGGCATGACGTGGTCATGACGGAGTTCTGCTTCTCCACCCCGCGCATCATCATGCACAGATGCTTTGCTTCGATGACAACGCCGACTCCGCCGGGATGTAGCGTCGTCATGAGCGCATCGGCAATCTGCGTGGTGAGTTGTTCCTGGATTTGCAGGCGGCGCGCAAAAACGTCGACGATCCGTGCGACTTTCGAGAGCCCAATCACCTTCCCGTTGGGAATGTAGGCGACGTGCGCTTTGCCGATGAATGGCAGGAGATGGTGTTCGCACATCGAGTAGAGTTCGATGTCTTTCACGAGCACGATCTCGCTCGCGTCGGTATGGAAGATCGCCTGGTTGACGATTTCCGTGAGATCCTGCCGATAACCGTTCGTCAGGAATTCGAACGCCTTCGCAGCACGGCCTGGCGTCTTGAGCAAGCCCTCGCGCTGCGGGTCTTCGCCGACAGCTTCGAGGATCTCGTGGAACGAGCGTTGGAGACTTGCCACGCGGGCCGCGCCGCAGCGTGGGATGTCGCGGATGCGGCGCTCGGCTGCCTGCAGCTCGGTTTCGCCATTGCCACCCTCGTTCGCCGGGACGTCGGAATCACCATCGCGTTTCACGCGATCACGCTAGCCGCCATCCTGCGCGAAAACAATAGAGCGCCCGCGCTTGCATTCAGCGCCGGTGCCTGAGAATCACGTTTTACGCTCGCCTGCGCTTTCGCCACGCCACCACCGACAACACAGCGCCGCCCAGAACGCCGAGGCCGACCGTACTGGGTTCTGGAACCACATTGATGGTCGCCACCGCGATGAAAGCACGATCCTCGAAGCCACCTCCGGTCCGATCGGTGACAATGCTGCGACTGGTGGAGATCGTATACTGCCCAACCGGAGCGTTCATCGTACTTAAGGTTATCGTAGCGATCGTGTAGGTGCCGGGCGGGTCTGTGTCCGAACCGTTATTCGTCGCACCCAGATCGAAACCATTCTCTGGATTGAGCAGGCACGCGTCACCACAGGGTCCGGGAGAAAACGGCCCAATGGGATATGGCGAACCCGTTGGGTCAATCGCTGTGATCCCAAAGAGACCGCTGCCGGCAGCGTTGCTCCGCAAGAAGTAGGTGATACCGCTCGAGACGAAGTTGGTGTTGATCGTGAGCGTCAGTGTGAACGATTGGTTGCTAGTGATGTTGACAGTCGAGCTGCCGTTGCTGCCGGTTAAAGTCGCGGTAACAACAGGCGCTTGCGCACGGCCGCTCTCAGGAGCGAGTAGGGGGCAGACGACCAGCGCAGTAACGAGCAATATTCTGCAAACGTTCCGGGTGCTCAGATCAGTGGATGGGTTCATAATCCGGTTTTCTGGTTCCTTCCGGAGTCACTTCGTACTACGGTACGCCGCAACCAGTTCGGAGTTTTTGTTACCAAAATTTCATTTATCCGAAGCTCAGGACAGCCCAGCCCCGGCAGACGGTTTCGGCCGCATGGGCTGTCTCCGCCAGACCATCACCGACAACAGTGCGCCGCCGAACAGAGCCAGGCCGACAATGGAGGGCTCGGGAACGACATTGATCGTTGCGACCGCGGTAAACGGACGATCCGCGAAGCCACCTGCGCTGCGATCCGTGATAATTCCCCGATCCGTCGAGATCGTATACTGGCCAAGCGGAGCGTTCAACGTATTGAACGTAAACGTGGCAATGGTGTACGTGCCCGCCGAAACGGTGCCGCCGTGAACCGCGCCGCCCAGGTCGTTGTTGTTAGACGGATCGAGCAGGCACGGGTCACCGGGACCAGAACAGATCAGAGGCGAGGGCGGGTACGGAGAGCCGGTTGCGTCGAAAGTTGTGATCCGAAAGAGACCGCTCCCCGCAGCGTTGCTCCGGAAGAAGTAACTGATACCGCCGGAGACGAAGTTGGTTTGAATCGTGAGCGTCAGCGTGAACGACTGGTTGCTCGTGATGTTTACGGTGGAGCTGCCGTTGCTGCCAGTTAAGGTCGCGGTAACAACAGGCGCTTGCGCGCGCGTCAAAGTTGGAAACGCGAGCGAGGCGAGTAGCGCAATCAGAAGCAATGACCTTCGAATCGTCGAGAGCGGCAGGTGGAGATATGGTTTCATGATGGTGGTTCTATGGGGATTAAGCCCAACCTCTCATGGGAAGCAGTTGAAATAACCAACAATGCCTCGCGTTATAGCTAAGTGTCACAAAAGCGTCAACGCTTTACTTCCTAGTTCTCCGGAAGATGAAGGCGTAGAGAGACTAACCGGTCGACGTCTCACGACAGACGTAGCGAAACCATGTAGCAACGCCGCTGCGTCGGTGTTCTTTGGCCAACGCAGCGCTGCAGGTGCTGCGGACGCGTCGACGCAGCGACGCGGCTACAGCACTTACCTCTGACGCGCGTTAGTCGAGCCAGCTAAGCGGATACTTCTCGTCGTCGAGCGCTACTGCCTGTTCCGTTAGCTCGAGTGTGTGCTCGGTGTCGAACATGACAGCCAGCTCTTCCGTGCGCACGGCATCCTTACTCGCCATGATGGTGCCTGGATGCGGACCGTGCGGAATGCCACGCGGGTGAAGCGTGATCGAGCCGGCTTCGATGCCTTTGCGCGAACCGAAGTTGCCGCGCACGTAGAAGAGCACTTCGTCTGCTTCCACGTTGTCGTGCACCCAAGGGATCTTCACCGCTTCCGGATGATAATCGAGCAAGCGCGGCGCGAAGGTGCAGATCACGTAGCCTTTTACCTCGAACGTCTGATGAATCGGCGGCGGCTGATGCACCGTGCCGGTGATCGGCTCGAAGTCCTGGGCGTTGAACGTGAACGGGTAAACGAAGCCATCCCAGCCGACGACGTCGAACGGGTGATGTGCGTGCACGACGCGCGTCCAGCGGGCGCCGTCTTTCACGAGCACCTGCACGTCTTCGTCCTTGTCGATCGCCAGGATCTCGGTCGGGCCGTGAAAATCGCGTTCTGAGTACGGAGAGCCCATGCGGATTTGGCCGTCGTGGTTAAGATAACGGCGCGGAATACGCACCGGGCCGGTAGATTCTAGAATGAGATAATCTTCCTCAGTGACATTGTCGGGCACGAGTCGATAGGTGATCCCGCGCGGGATGACGATGTAATCCTCTGCACGATAGCGCAGCTTTCCGAACATCGATTCCAGGGTGCCGCCGCCCTTGAAGACAAAGATGACCTCGTCGGCGCCGCCGTTCCGGTAGTACTCATATTCGCCGTAGGCTGTGGCTGGTTTGTGCCGGTAGGCAACCATATCCTCGTTGAACATCATCGGGATGCGACCGGTGTAGAGGTCACCCTGCCGCGGGATGTGTGCAGCTTTCAGGTGGTGGTGCCGCAGCGGCGCTTCGCCGGCTCGCTTGAGCGGCTCGTTCTTCAACAGCTCGACGTTCCGCACGCGGGTCGGCGGGCGGACGTGGTACATGATCGAGTAAGCTTCATTAAAGCCTTCGGTCGTGATGACGTGCTCGTAGTAGATGCCCTCGTTCTTGTAACCCGGCCCAGCGCCATTGCGATGGAACCAGATGTGATGCTTGCGTGGGATTTCCCCGAGCTTTTGATAATGCGGCATGGTCTCCCCTCTCCTCCTACTTACAGATTGCCTCGGGCGTCCTGCTCCTTCTCGAGCGCCTCGAACAGCGCTTTGAAGTTGCCTTTACCGAAGCTCTTCGCACCCTTCCGCTGAATGATCTCGAAGAATAACGTCGGCCGGTCTTCCACTGGCTTCGTGAAGATCTGGAGCAGATAGCCTTCGTCGTCGCGATCGATCAGAATGCCGAGCCGCTGGAGCGGTTCGAGGTCTTCGTCGATCTTGCCCACGCGATCGAGCACCGTCTCGTAGTAGGTCGCCGGGATGTTCAGAAACTCGACGCCGCGGTTTTGCAAATCGGTCACCGTCTTGACGATGTCGTTAGTCGCGAGCGCGCAATGCTGCACGCCCTCGCCACCGTAGAAATCGAGATACTCCTCGACCTGCGATTTCTTTTTGCCCTCGGCCGGCTCATTGATCGGGAATTTGACGAAGCCGTTGCCGTTGCTCATGACCTTCGACATGAGCGCGGAGTATTCGGTCGAAATGTCGTTGTCGTCGAACGTCAGGATGTTCCGGAAGCCCATCACGTCCTCGTAGAATTTGACCCACGGATTCATCTGGTTCCATCCGACGTTGCCGACGCAGTGGTCGACGTAGAGCAGCCCAGTCTCCGGTGGATTGTATTTCGACTCCCATTTCCGGAAGCCCGGCATGAAGACGCCGTTGTAATCGCCGCGCTCGATAAAGAGGTGCACGGTGTCGCCGTAGGTGTGGATGCCGCTCATGACGAGGCGGCCGTTCTCGTCCTGCAGCGTCGTCGGCTCCATGTAGCTCTTGCCGCCGCGCCTCGTCGTTTCGTTCCAGGCGGAGGTCGCGTCTTCCACTTTCAACGCCAGCACTTTCACGCCGTCGCCATGCTTGTAGATGTGATCGGCAATCGGGTTGTTCGGCCGGAGCGGCGTCGTCAGCATCAGCGTCAATTTGTTCTGACGAATGACATAACGCGCGGTCTCTCTGTTGCCGGTCTCCGGGCCGGAATAGGCGAGGCTCTGGAAGCCAAACGCCGTCTTGTAATAGTGCGCCGCCTGCTTCGCGTTGCCGACGTAAAACTCGACGTAATCGGTGCCCTGCAGCGGGAGAAAGTCCTCTTCTTTCGCGAGGTGGCGGTTTTTCGGTGCGGGAGCGAGTGTTGTTTCCATAGAGCGAGTTTTTGGGGTTGAACGACGAGCGTCAAACTAGCCCAGCGCGCCGAGCTTTCAATTCCCCTTCAAACACCCGCTGTCGCGCGATCTTCACCGCACGAAAGCCGCGTCGCTGCGCGTCGTTGTTCCCCCAAAAGAAGCAACCGGCAGGAGTTCCCCGCCTCGTTTGCGCGTGACATCCGCTGGCTCCAACCGTATCTCGCCTGCCGATGGCCGCAGATGCCGGAAGAAAAATGAAGACGCGCGAGAAACCGCGAGGGTGGTGGATCATCACGCTCCTCGCCATTGCGATTGCCCTCTATGGATTGCGTCACGCATTCCTCGGCGAACGCGCTTTCGTGGCAGTGCTGGCGGAGTCCTTCCGCACGCGCCCGTGGGGCATTTTCCTGCACGCGCTGCTCGCGTCAGTGGCATTGGGCATCGGCCCCTTTCAATTTCACCGCGGGCTACTCGCTCGCCGGCGCCGGTTGCATCGGAATCTCGGCCAGGTTTACGTCGTCTGCGCGTTTTTCGGTGGTGGAGTGACCGGACTGTACGTCGCCGCGTATTCGCACGGTGGCTGGATTACGCATGCCGGCTTCGGTGCACTCGCGCTGCTAACGGCGATTACAACCGCGCTGGCGTACGTCAGGATCAAAGCGCGGAATGTTGCCGCGCATCGCGAATGGATGATCCGCAGCTTCGCGCTCGTGTTTGCAGCGGTAACGCTGCGTCTCTGGCTGCCATTCTTTATCGCGCTCTACGGCGGCGCCTTTACGCCGGCATATCAATGGGTTTCGTGGCTTTGCTGGGTGCCCAATCTGCTGTGCGCAGAGTGGCTGATCGCGAGATCGCGCCGGGCCGTGCAGATCCCTGCCGTCGCGTAGGCCGCCGAAAGGCAGCCCAGGATGTTCAACCTCGCCCGACGTGTGGCGGTCTCCTGGCGCTGGACCGCTTTGATCGCCATTCATCCCGGTGCACAACCGCTCATCACTTTTCGCCCGCACGAACGACCGCGTGGTGACAAGCTGCGCATCAATCGGGCAATGCATTGGCTTGTCACAGACATGCGGCACCACAAATAAATGAGCACCATGCCTAACGACTTTGCGATTCAGGTGCAGGGTTTGCGCAAATCCTATGGAGCGGTCGATGCGGTGAAGGGTGTCGACTTCGATGTTCGCCGGGGCGAAGTCTTCGGTCTGCTCGGCCCGAACGGCGCCGGGAAGACGAGCACCGTCGAGATTCTGGAGGGCTTACGGCCGCGCTCGGGGGGCGACGTGCGGGTACTCGATTTCGACCCGAGCCGGCAGCGGAAGCAGTTGAAGGACCGCATCGGCGTTTGTCTGCAATCCACGAACCTGCCCGACAAGATGACGGTGCTCGAAGCGCTCAAGGTCTTCGGCGCGTTCTATTCGCGCACGGTCGATGCCGATCAGTTGCTCGAGCGCCTCCAGCTTGGCGACAAACGCAAGGCCGCCTACGCGACGCTTTCCGGTGGACAGAAACAGCGGCTCGCGATCGCGCTCGCGTTGATCAACGAACCGCAGCTCCTGTTTCTGGACGAGCCGACGACGGGACTCGACCCGCAGGTGCGTCTGGAGATCAGCGACCTGATCCTCGAGCTGCGCTCGGAGAAACGCACGATCGTGCTGACAACACACTACATCGAGGAGGCGGAGCGGCTCTGTGACCGCGTGGCGATCGTCGATGCCGGCAAGATCATCGCAATCGGCAGCCCGCGCGAGCTCCAGGAGAAAAGCGCAACCCAATCGAGCATTGAAGTCACGCTCACCGAACCGTGTCGCAGCGCCGAATTGCCGTCCTGGCCGGAGGCGATCAGCCGCACGCTGAGCGACGATCGCCGGCGCATCAGCGTCAGCTCGCAGCGTCCAGCGCGCACGCTCGTCGAGCTGGTGAAATGGATCGACCGCGAGGGATTGGAACTGGAGGACGTGCGGCTGAATCGACCCACGCTCGAAGACGTCTTCATTGAGCTAACCGGGAAACGCCTGCGCGACTAGTGCACCCGAACCATCAGCAAGAACGAGGAGCGAATCATGTCTGAACTTCTTAAGGTCGGAATTTTTACAGCGGCCTCGGCCGCGGTGAGCGTGATGACTATTGCCTTGTTTGGCGGTCCAGTCTGGTACGCCATCGGTCCGGTGCTCGTTTTCACCGCCTACGCGGTGAAGCTTAAGCTAAGGCAGCTCCGAGACGACCCGCGGCTGGTGATGGGCGTTATCGCGGCGGTCTCTGCGGCGATGGTGGTATTCGCCTGGTTCAACCGTGACGGCAGCATCTAGCCGAGCGATGACGTTGAAAGCATTTCTAGCGCTCCTTGAGATCGATCTCAAGCTCACCCTCCGCGACAAGTCGGCAGCGTTTTTTAACTACCTGTTCCCGCTGATTTTTTTCTTCATGTTCGGGCAGTTGATGAATGCGAGCCAGGGCTCCGCCATCCTGCGTGTCGTTTCGATGGTGACATTGTTCGGCATCCTCGGAAACGGCCTCTTCGGCGCCGGCATGCGCGCCGTCTCCGACCGCGAGGCAAACGTGCTGCGTCGCTACAAAGTCGCGCCGATCACGCCGCTGCCGCTCCTTCTCGCATCGGTCGTCACCGGCATGTTGCTCTACCTTCCCGCGCTCGCGCTCATGCTGACGCTCGCGCATTTCATTTACGGAATGCAGGTGCCGGCGAACCTCGTCTCGCTCGTTTTGTTCGTCTGCGTCGCGTCCGCGGCCTTCCGCGCGCTCGGCCTCATCATCGCGGCCGTCGTGAACAACACTCAGCAAAGCAACCTGCTCATCCAGCCGGTCTTCATGATCATGATGTTCCTCGGCGGGGGGATGTTCCCTCTCTCTTTCCTGCCCGAGTGGCTGCAACTCGTGACGCAGTTCATTCCCGCGACGTATGTGAACAACGGCGTTTCCGGCATTCTCCAGCAGGGCGAATCGATCGCGCAGAACTGGCACTCGGTCGTCGCGCTTCTCATCACCGCCGCGGTGGCGCTGTTCATCGCGACGAAAATCTTCCGCTGGGAGAAGGAGGAGAGACTCCGCCCGTCCGCGAAGTTATGGGTGCTCGCGGTCCTGCTGCCATTCCTTTTTCTCGGCGCCTACCAGGCTTGGAGCCGGCAGGATCTCGCGAAAGCGAAAATCCTCGAGCGGGATCTGCGCCGCGGTCGGTCTTGGTTGGTTCAGGATGCGCGTATCTTCGTCGGCGACGGCAGGGTGATCGAGTCCGGCTCGGTGCTGATCCGGAAGGGAAGGATCGAGAAGGTGTTCGAAGGCCGCCCGCCCGACGCGAAGTCGCTCGACGCGGAACCGCTGGAGGCGGCCGGCAAGACTCTCCTTCCCGGCTTGATCGACGTGCACGCGCACCTCGGCTCGGCCGGCGGTTTCTACGACGACTGGAGCAAGTTCGACTCGAAGAAAGCAATCGAGCGGGCGCTGAAGGCGTATCTCTACTGTGGCGTCACGGCTGTGCGGAGCGCCGCCGACGCCGTCGATACGCTGCTCGATGTGCGACGGCCATTCGCGAGCGGCGAGAAGCTGGGCGCGGAGCTTCTCCTCTGCGGGCCGATCTTTACGGCCGAGGGCGGACACGGGACGCAGTTCGCAAAGTTCCTGCCGGAGCCGATGCGACCGGCGCACAACGACCAATTCATCCGCCTGCCGAAATCGCGCGAAGAAGCGCGGCGGCAGGTGGACGAGCTCGCCGCAAAAGGCGTCGACGCGATCAAAGGCGTGCTCGAATCCGGCTCCGAAGGGATGCCGTTCAATCGCATGGACGCAAACATCCTCGCTGCTGTCGCCGAGCAGGCGCGGGCGAAGAATTTGCCGATCGCGATCCACACCGGCAGCAGCCGGGACGTGGCCGATGCGGTCGCGCTCGGCGCCACGTCGATCGAGCACGGCTCCTTCGCCGATGAGATTCCTGAGACCACGTTCGCGGAGATGAAGGCGAAAGGGATCGCCTACAATCCGACACTCAGCGTCGCCGAGGGCTACACCAACTTCTCGCGCGGCGACACCGAGCTGCTCAAGCGTTCGTTAGTCCAGCAGGTCGCGCCGAAAGGTTTGATCGAAGGCACGCAGAACGCTGCGACCGGCGAGCAGTTCGCCGGCGCGCGCGAAGGCATTAAACATTACCCGATCTCGCTCGACCAAGGGAGCCGCAATCTGCTACGCGCCTGGCAGGCCGGCGTTACGCTCGTGACCGGCTCCGACGCGGGCAACTTCCTCATCTTCCACGGGCCAACGGTGCAGCGCGAGATCGAGCTCTGGATCGCCGCTGGCATCCCGCCGGAAGTCGCGTTGCAGGCCGCGACCGCGAACGCTGCGAAACTGCTGCGGATTGACGGGCGCGTCGGCACGATCGCGGAAGGAAAGGAAGCGACGCTGCTGCTCGTGGACGGCAATCCTCTCCAGGATGTGCGCGCGCTCTCCGCGATCTCGACCGTCTTTATGAAAGGCGAACGCGTCGGGCGCACGGAGTTGCTGAAGGAGTGACGCCTCCGTAGGGGAAGCTGTTAGCTTCCCGCGTTGCAGATCACAACCGGCCAGACACGGGAAGCTGACAGCTTCCCCTACAGTTATTTCGCCTAACGAACCGCGCGCATGACAACCGACATCACCTTCGAGCAACCGGCTCGAGCGCCAGTTTCGCTCTGGAAAGCGGGCCGCGCGTATTGGGCGTGCCAGATCACGGGCTGGACGTTGATGTTCGTGCTGAACGTCATCGCGTCGCTCGCGGTGATGCCGTTTCACTGGAGGTACGTGCTCGTGAACGCGGCGCTCAGCATTGTCGGCTTGACGCTGACCCATTGCCTGCGCGCAATCAGTCGCGCGCGACGCTGGGAACAACTGCCGTTCTCGAAGCTGTTGCCGCGGGCAGGCCTCGCCATCCTCCTTTGCGTCGCGGGGACGCTCCTGATTTTCTTCGGCGCCGACCACGCGTTAGACGCCGTGTTTGGCGAAAGGAACGTCTTCGGCCCGGAACCGAAGTTCAACTGGGTCGCGGGCGCGTTCGTCGTCATGTCGGCGAACCTGAGCATCGTCTATCTGACATGGTGCGGCATTTATTACGGTGTGCAGCTGCTGCGGCGGCAACAAGGGGCCGAAACCGCGCGCTGGCGTCTGCAGGCGGCGTTGTCGGCGGCCGAGCTCGGTGCGCTGAAGGCGCAGTTGAACCCCCACTTTCTCTTCAATGCGCTGAACGGCCTCCGCGGATTGATCGTCGAAGATCCCGCGCGTGCGCAGCATGTCGTCACCCGGCTCGCGGCGATCCTGCGCTATTCGCTCCAGGCGAGCGAGCGCGAGACGGTGCCGTTAGCGGAAGAGCTGCGCATGGTTGACGATTATCTCGAGCTCGAGGGTGTTCGATTTGAGGAACGGCTGCGCGTGGTGCGCGACATCGCGGCCGATGCGCTCGGTGTCCAGGTCCCACCGATGGTCGTGCAGACGCTCGTCGAAAACGCCATCAAGTATGGCGTCTCGCGCGACCCGGAGCCGAGCGAGGTCTCGATCAGCGCGCGCGTCGACACGGAATCACTCGAAGTGAGAGTCGGCAACACCGGTACAATCGCACCGCGAAACGACGGCACCGGCGTTGGTCTCCGCAATGCCGCCGAACGCATCCACCGCCTCTGGGGTGACGATGCCTCACTGCGCCTCGCGGAAGATCAACCGGGCCATGTGACGGCGACGCTTCGCATTCCACGATGACCGCGCTGATCATCGATGACGAACGTCTCGCGCGCGGTGAGCTGCGCCGTCTGCTCGCCGCGCACGACGAGATCGCGATCGTCGGCGAAGCCGCGAACGCGACTGAGGCAGAAGCACGCATCGCGGAGCTTCGCCCGGAGTTGCTCTTCCTCGACATCCAGATGCCGGGTCGCAACGGCTTTGAGTTACTCACGGGCTTAAAGCGGCCGCCGCGCGTCATCTTCACCACCGCGTACGACGAGTACGCCTTCCGCGCGTTTGAAGTGAGCGCAGTCGATTACCTGCTGAAGCCGATCGACGCGGCGCGCCTCGCGCAGGCGATTGAGCGCCTCCACCAGCCGCCCGTGGAGACTCCCCTCGCCGCTTCCGGATCGCCGCGCCGGCTCGGCGAGAATGATCAAGTGCTCCTCCGGGAAGGCGACAACTGCTGGTTCGTGAAGATGCGCGACATCCGCCTTTTCGAATCGGAAGGCAATTACACGCGCGTCTACTTTGCCGAGCACGGTCCGCTGCTCCCCCGCTCGCTCAATACGCTCGAAGAACGTCTCGACCCGCAGCTGTTCTTCCGCGCAAATCGGCAGCACATTATCAACCTCCGCTGCGTCGAGAAGATCGAGCCGTGGTTCAGCGGTGGACTTCTCGTTAGGCTGAATGGCGGGGCGAAAATCGAGATGTCGCGCCGTCAGGGTCAGCGCTTCCGCGAGCTCATGAGCCTTTGAGCGCGTCGTCTGTCGCGGCCTTGATGATCCGCCAGACGTTGCGCAGGTGTTCTTCGGTTGTCAGCAGGTTGCCGAGACCGAGTCGCATGACCGGACGGCCGCGCAGCTTCGTCTGCATCAGATACGTTTCGCCGCCCGCGTTGATATTTCCAACGAGACGGCCGTTGATCGTTTCGTCCGCCGCGACAACACGAAAACAGACGACGCCCATCACGGTCGGCGCGGCGAGCTCGAACTGCGGATCGTCGTTGATCCACTCGCTGAACAAGTGCGCCAGGCGAATGTGTTCGCGAATGCGGGCGGCGATGCCGACGCGGCCGAAGGTGCGCCAGACCATCCATGCCTTCAGGGCGCGGAAACGTCGGCCCAATTGCACGCCGTAGTCCATGTAATTGATCTCCGCGCCGGCCGCGTCGCCGCGCAGATACTCGGGCACGAGCGTGAACACCCTGCGCAGGCGAGCGATGTTGCGCACGTAGAGCGCGCTGAAATCGAACGGCACGAAGAGCATCTTGTGGGGGTTGATGACGAGGGAGTCGGCTTCGTTCGAGCCAGCCGTGACCCACGCGCACTCGGGCAGCAACGCCAGCCCGCCCCCATACGCTGCATCGATGTGCAGCCACATCTGGTGCTCCGTGCAGACGGCGGCGATCTCCGCGACTGGATCGACACTCGCGGTCGACGTGGTGCCGACCGTCGCCACGACGGCGAGCGGTTTAAACCCAGCGCGAAGATCTGCTGCTACTGCTTCACGAAGCGCGTCGACGTCCATCTGGAATTCGGCATCGCTCGTAATTCGGCGGACATTTTCTTCGCCGAGCCCGAGCGCGATCGCGGCTTTGTCGACGGAGCTGTGCGCCTGGTCGGATGCGTAGATGCGGAACGTCGGAACGTCCCCGCGTCCCGAAAGTCCGCGTGCGCGAATCGCCGTGCTCGCTTCCTCGCGCGCGGCGGCGAGCGCATGCATCGTGGAGATCGATGCGGTGTCGTAAACGACCCCGCTGAATTCATCGCCGAGGCCGAGCCATTGCTGAAGCCAGTGCAACACATGCGTCTCGAGCTCGGTCGCGACGGGCGAAGTGCGCCACGTCATGGCGTTGATGTTCAACGCGGCTGCGATCATCTCCGCGAGAATGCCGGGAGCGGTCGTCGTCGCGCCGAAGTAGCCGACGAACTGCGGGTGCGCCCAATGCATGACGCCAGGCATGATGACCCGATCGACGTCGGCGAGGATGTCGGCGAGCGGTTCGCCTTGCTCGGGCGCGTCGGCGGGAAGTTGCGCGCGGATCGCTCCGGGTGGCGCGGTCGGCGAGATCCGAAGGTTCCCGATGTTCTCGCGATAGTCGGCAATCCAATCCGCGATCTCGTGCAGATGCCGCCGGAACTCGTCACCCGGGATGTCGCCTAACGAACCCTCGTCGCCCATCATTTCGACTGCTGCGCGGCCGCATCCGCCGCCACCCGCCCGCCTTCCACCCAATCGCGGCCGGTCCCCTTCGTGAGCAACTTATCGCCGAAGGGATAGCCACCATGACGGAAGTACCAATACACCGCCCAGTAGGTGCTGAACGACCGCTCGAAAACCCAAAGCGGCGCGTAGAGGCAGATCCAGCCAGGGATGTATTCGCCGGCTTCCCCGCGCGCGCCGCCGGCACACGCCAGCGCGGTCGCGAAAATCGAGATCAGCACGACGCAGAGCATGAACCCAGCGGTCCCGGCGACGAATGCGCTCGCGATGATGAGCATCGGCAAGATCAGGAACAATGCCGTCTTCCCGCGAAGCCCGAAATCTTCGTACGCCTGCCGCGGCCGTTGCTCTTTCCATTTTCGCAACGTCGGCGGTCGCTTCTGCACGAAGAAATCGATCGCGTAATGAACAGATGCCCCGAACCGCGCGAAGTGCCGGATGATCTCTTCGTTATCGAAAAGCACATCGCCATCGTAGTGGCCAAGGCGGAGCATCGTGGAACGTCGAAAGGCGCACGTGCCCGGATAATCGCCGGTCTTGAGCGTCGCACGATTGATCAACATCCGCGCTGATTCCATCCGCGCCCACCACGGCAGCGGTGAAAGATAATTCTGCGGGCGCACCATCTCGTACTCATCGAGCAGCGCGCGCATCTTCTCGAGATCGGCCGCGGTGTAACGGATGTCGTCATCCGCGAGCACGATCTTCTCGCAGGTAGCCAGCTCCACGCCGGTGTGGATGCCGTTCACCTTGTCGTTTTTGTAGCCGAAGCGCTTGTCCACCGTCTCGTGCCGCGCCAGCGGCGACCAGAGCGCGTGATGCTGCGCAAACACTTCCGGCGGCGAGCCATCCACCACGATCAACTCGCAGTCGGCTGCGCGGAGCATCTCGAAGTAGACGACAAACTCCTGCGCCTCCGCCTCGGAGAACACGGCGCGCCGGATCGGCAGCAGATAGGTGCAGCAGTTCATGCGCGTCCTACCTGCGCGCGGCGTTCCGCAGTTTGTTAAAAGGCGAAGCCAAAGCTGAAATGAAACGCACCGAACGCCTCTTCTGCGCGTGGGTCCGGATTGACGCCGTAGTCGAGACGCAGCGGACCGATCGGCAGATTGTAGCGAATCCCGAGGCCGATCGCGTAACGCATGTCGCCGAAGCCAAGGTCATCTTCGCTGGCCAGAAGATTACCGGCATCAAAAAATACCGCGCCACGAATTTCGCCCCACACCGGAAAGGTGTATTCGGCATTGAAGACGGTGAAGAATTCGCCGCCGATCGGGTCGCCGTCGAAATTCGGGCCGAGCTCGCGTTCGCCAAAGCTGCGCACGCTGTTGGCGCCGCCATTAAAGAAGCGCTCATCGATCGGAATCTCGCTCCCGCCAGTCGCCTGGATCACGCCGCCCCGCGCGCCGAGCGCGAGATGTGATTGGCGGAACCAATTCCGAAAGCCGCTCTTTTCGTCATCGGCATCGGGATTGACGTCGACGACCTTCTTCTCCGGCGCGAACGGCAGGTAGTAGCTCACGCGCGCCGTGCTGCGCACGAACTCGATCTCGCTGCCGAGGAAATCGCTCGCGTAATCGAGGGTGTTATCGACGACAAACCCGCGCGGCGAAACGAGCGGGCTCTTGCGCAGATCGAGCGTCTGCGTGTAGCCGATGGAGTTTACTTGATACGACTTTCGTCCGAGGAATTCCTCCGGAATCTCCGCACTGGTGACCTCAACGTGCCGCGCCATGAAGACCGCACCGACTTGATACGCCTTCGTGATCTTGCGACTCAGGTCGACCCGCGCGCCGGCTTCGAACTTCGAATAGCCGTCATAGTCGAATGTCAGCGCGGCGAGTCGCATCTTGAGCGCGTACTCGGTGTCGAAGAGATACGGATCCTCCCACAGGATTTCGCCCTTGTAGCCGCGACTCGACCATTCCGCGGATGTGGTTAACGGCCGGCCGTACCCGAACAAGTTCCGGTCGCGGTAGGACGCGCCCACGATGAGCCCGGCGTACGTGCCCGCGCCTAACGAGAAGCCAAATTCCTTGCTCTTCGCTTCCTCGACCGCAATTTCGAGATGGAGCATGTTCCCCTCGACGGCGCGCGGTTTGACCTGAAGGATATTGAACAAGCCAGTCCGCATCATGTCGCGGAATGTCTCGTCGACCGCTTCCGGGCTGTAGCGCTTACCGCTCAATTTTCCGAAGCGCTTCTTCAGGAAGCTCGGCCGCAACCGCTGCAAGCCAGTCACGCTGACGCCATCGAAGTGGTAGATTGGCCCTGAGGAGATTGTCACCCGAACCGGAACATGACCGTTGCGCGCGGCTTCGGGAGTTCCCGTCGCCGTGACCTTCACGTCGTAGTAGCCGCGCGCTTTGTAGAAGGCTTCGAGGCGCCGCGGGATGTCGGCGAGCCGGCGATCGGTGTATGGCTCGGCGAGGAGATCAGCCATCTCTTCGCGCAGCTGGTCCGGCGAGAAAGCGGTGCTGCCAGTAAACGAAAGATCGCCGAACGAATAGCGGCGGCCTTCGACGATCGCGACGTTCGCGTCGACCGCCGTGCCCCCTTCGCGATAGGAGTAATGCGGCGCCTGCACGATTGCATTGAGATAACCCTCGGAAATGTAGAGGCGGCGCACGAGATCGACGCCCTCTTCGACATCACCCGGCACAAACGGTAACGCCTTCGTCGTCTTCCCGTAGCGTTCCCGCGTCGGCCCGACGACAAACTCGAACAGCTTTTCGGAATCGATGTTCTCGTTGCCGACGAAGTTGATGTTCGCCAGCGTCACGCGCGTCCCTTCATCGATATCGAGCCGCAGCCGGCCGCCGGAAATCGAATAGCGCACCTCCACTTTCTCGAAGCCGTTCTTCCGATAGAACAGCTCGAGAAAAAACGCGGCATCATCCGCGCGCGCGGCCGTCAGGCCCAACTCCTCGATCGCGGTGATCTGCTCCTTCAGCTGGGTGCGAAGCTCTTCTTCTTTGAACGCCGTCGCACCGTTGATCGTGACGTTGGCTGATTGCGCGATCTTGTTCTGCTCTTTGTTGACCTGGCGCTCAGCTTTGTCTTTTTCCTTCAGCTGCGGGGTGTCGACGGCGCGTTGCGCAGAGGCGAAGTGCGGGAAAAGCGCAGTCAGGCTCACCACGATGCACAACGTGAAGCGCTGTAGCCGCGTCGCTGCGTCGACGCGCCGCGCGTTTGTTGCAATACACGCGCTGCACGCCGACACAGCGGCGTGGCTACAGTTTGCGATCGATCGGATCGCTCTGCCGGCTGCCGCAGCGCGTCTCATCATCGAAACCGAAGGAGATATTTCACCGTGCCGCGGAAATCGCCCTCCACGCCGATGTCGCCGATGAGGAGGACCTGATCGGTGACGCGATAGCGCGCAGTTGCAGTTTGCTGGCCGGTGCGAGGATCGACATTGCCGATATCCACCTGCAGGCGATCGAAGACGGAGTTGCTCTTCGTCGATTGCCCTTTTTTGAACACCTTCTGATAGAGCTGTTGTCCTAACAACATGACCGCGCGACCTGCAAGCACATTGGAGCCGCTGAGCAATTCCTCACGCGTGGTCCCGGTCGCGAGCAGCGAGATGATTTCCTCCTGCGGGAGCGGCGGCTCACTCGTGAAAACGGCCTCGGGTTTGTTCGCCGTGCCGTAAACGTAAACGCGCACCGTGTAGTCGCGGATGAGCGAGGTACCTTGCAGGTCGAGGCCGGGATTGAACGGATCTTCGGGATTGAAATAGAGGAAGCCCTGCGTGATCTCGAGTCGGCTAAATGGCAAGGTCGCCTCGACATTCTGCAGCCGCACGGAACCGTTGAGCTTCGGCTCAAGTCCGGTCCCGGTGAGGCGCATATCTACGATTGCTCCGCCATTCGCGAGATTGCCGCGGATCATGAATGGATCCTTCGTCTTGACCGCAACGTCGAACGTCCAATCGCGCAGCGGCGGATCGGGAAACGACAGAGCCGGTCGGTCGGAAGGCGGCTTCGGGCCAGGAGGCGGACGACCGGGGACGCCAATCGGAATCAGGTCGAGGTTTTTCAGAAACTGGCTGTTCGTCAGCGCGACCTCGCCCGTCACCGCGGCACTCATGAGCGGACCGACGACGCGCAGATTCGCATCGGCGCGCGCAGTGAGATCGTCGTTACGCGCGACGAGCACGGCATCGGCGCGCAGCTGAAGATCGAATGTCGGCTCCGTCAGTTTCGGGAACGTGATCCGCCCAGCGACGGTGAACGGCCCGCCCGCGAGATCGCCGCGAAATTGCTGCAACGTCAGCGTGTCGTCGGTAAACACGAGACGCGCGGTAAAGCCGGTCAGCGCGGGCAGCGTCGCGTTGCTGAAACGCGCCGCGTTGATCGTCATATCGGCGGAGCCGCTGAAGACCGGCCGCGCGATCGTGCCGCCGACGTTCACATCGAGCGCCGCATTGCCATCGATGCGCTGCAACGCCGGCACGAATTGACGCACGAAATTCACCGAGCTGCGCGGCATCTGCACGTTCGCGCGCAGCGGTGTTTGCTCGTCGATCTTCTTGTTCGCGATGATCTCAGCAACCGGCAGAGGCACGTTTGCCGTGATCGCGATCGGCTGGATACGCGTCTGCTCGAGCTTGCCGTTCACGAGCAACTGGTTGTTCTCGACGCGCGCGTTCAGCGCGAATGTGGCCGGCGTGAAATCCTCCAGTTTTTCCGAGCGCAATCCGGTCAGCTGGAGATCGAGCGTCGCGCGCACATTCTCCAGCGTCCCCTGCGCATCGAATTTGATATTCGCGAGGCCGCGCACCGGAATCTCGATGCCGAGATCCCTCGTCAATTTGTTGATGTCGAGGTTCTCGGTTTGGAAATTGACGAGCACCTCGCCATCGGGCGTAAACAATGGGCGATCGGTTCCGACGTTCTCCCACACGAACGGCACCGCGACGTAGCCATCAGCGTATTTCGCTTCGCCCTGGATGACCTGCACCTTTGTCATCTCGAGCTTCCCGTCCTTCGCCTGCATGATCGCCTGGAACATCAGCTTGTCGCTCGAGACGTAGACGATCGGCACGTTCAGTTCTTCCGGCGTGTAGTTCGCGTCGATGTTCGCTTCCAGATCCTCGAGGTCCGCGAAGCGGCCGTTGTCGAGGATAAGCTTGAGCGTGCCGGTGTTTTTGAAGGTGGAGATCGCGCCGCTGCCCTGCCAATTGATCGCCAACGCACCGGCGAGCTCCGTCGGCTTGCGAAGCGTCGCCAGGAACGACTCAAACGTGCCGAGATCGGCCACGCTCAGTGCAAGTGTGCCGCTATATGGATACGGCGCTTCGATGCCGGCGGTGCCGTTGGCGCGGATGAAATCGCTCTTATTCAGCTGCGCCGTGAGATCGTTGAGATAAACGACTTTGCCGGCCGTGCTGCCGCTCGCGCTCAGTTCCGGCACGACGAGATTACGCGCGCGCAAGTTTTCTCCATAGACGTTGAATGATCCCGCGCCGACGCCACCGCGGAAATCGCTCTGCGCCCACAGCTGCAGCGACCCGGTCACGCGATCCGGCGAATCGCCTTCCCAATAATCGCCTACCTGCGGCGCGACGAGGGCGATGTCGATTGCGCCGGGTTGCAGCTTCGCCTGTGCAATGTCGGCCGGGAGCAGATACTCGCCGCGGACGGTGAGGCGATTGTCGCCGCGGTTCGCGATCAGTTGCTGCACGGTCACGTTCGGTCCATTCGTGCGCAGTTCGCCGGCCACCGCATCAATCGCGAAGCCGCTCGCCCGCACCTCCGTCAGATCGAACCCGATCTCGGAGGTGAGGCCGTCGAAGTACGGGCGTTTCTCTTCAGGCGGCGGCATGCGCTTCGTCGCACGAACGTTGACGATCGCCTTATGCACGGTGCCCTGTCCGAAGTCGATCGGCCCACCCGCAATGGAGATGTCCGCGCTTATTGTGCCGTTCCCCACCTTGATCTGCCCGTTCACTTCGGCACTTCCGGTGATCGGCTGCGGCATCCCGGCGGTGATCTCGCCGATCGAAGGCAGCTGCGCGCGGAGCTGAATGGTCCCAGGTTGATGCCCCAAACCGCCGACCGTCTCCGGCAACTCCGCAGCGCCTTGCATCGTAATTTTGTTCGAGCCACGGGTGAGCTCCAGGTGGTTGATCTCGGCGCGCCCATCCCGCGCCAGCATGTCGATGTCGGCACGATCAAACGTGACGCCGGACGCCTCGAGATTTTCGATCTGGCCGCGGATCGTCCCATTCCAGGAGTTCGGCTGGTCTGCTCTGCCCGCGAGCTTGATTGATAGATTCCGCACGTCGCCGTTGATGCCCGGCGGGATCGGACCCGCAGGCCCGACCGTCTCGGCGCCGGCGGCGTCTGCGCCTTCCTTTGCGGCCGCTTCCGTCGCATCCGCGATTGCTGTCGCGGTGTCTTCTTTCTGCGCCGCCGCCGCTGGCTGCAGGTATTTCCGGACGGTGTCTAGCGAAGTGTCCGCGACGTTGAGGTCGATCTTCGTTTCCACCGAACCCTCCTGCGCGCCGAGCGACATCGTGGTGTCGATCTTGCCGCCCGCGACCGTTCCCTTCAGACCCACAGCGAGCTGATTCGAGCCGATCTGTGATGCATCGACGTTGACTACATCCAGCTTCGTCTGCTCATCGAGCGTGAGATTGCGCAGGAAAAGATTGCGGTTTTCGTACGTCGTCTGCGCCTTCACGCCGGTCCACGTCTTGCCGCTCGCGAGCTGTAGTTTCGCGATGCGCAGCTCGCCCGCCTGCTTCGGGTTCAGTACGAGATTCAGCCCCTCGATAATCAGATCTTCAGGCTGCGATGCCATCCGCACGTTGACGTTCGAGAGCGTCAGCCGGTCGGGGAAGAAGGCCGGTAACGTAAACTTCTGGTTCTTCTCCGGCTCGATCTTCGGCGGCGCTTTCGCCGGATCGAGCACGACGGTTGCGTTTCGTAGCTCTACGTCCTGGAGGAACTCCGACGCGCCATGCCGGAGCAACCCCCAGAGGCTGTAGTCAGCACGCAACAGGTCGGCATCGAGCGACTGGAGCGCAGACGGCCCAGTCGCAACCGCGTGGATGCTGCGCAGCTCGATCCCGCCGACCACGGAGCCGGCGACGCGGAAATCGATCTTCAGGTTCTGCCCCGCGGCCGCCTTCGTCGCTACCTTGCGAACTACCGCATGGAGGATCGGCCGGTGAAACGCCGCCAGCACGAGCACGAGGATGCCGAAACCGATTCCGACTCGTTTGAGCCAGATTCGGAGCGACGATCTTGGAGTCGAGCCGGGTTCATCCACGTGGGCGTTACAGTAATTCTACCGAGGTAAAGAGCAATCGGCGACCCAGGCTGAGGCGGTTGCGATAAATTTGCACCCGCACCGCGGACCAACTGCGTATTGGCAGTAAATACCCGATGGGACTTAATCCATTCGCTTCCGCGGCCGCCGAGCCGCCCCCGGTGTTACGCCACGCGACGCACGGTGGATTCGTCCCGAGCCGAATCGCTCCTCAGGCCGGCGATCCGTTCCTCGCTCAGGCGCACGCCGGGTTCCGTGATTTCGTTACCGCGCAGGAGTTTCCCTGCGTCGGCGCACGTGCCGCTTACAATCACGAGTCGTACGTGCTCGCGATCTACGACGAGATCGGCTCCGTAGCTGCGACGGCCGAGCTCGCGCAGGACCTGTTTGAATTCACGCGCTCGCAGCTGCGCGAGGAGAGCGAGTATGCCACCTTTGTCGCCGTGTTCCGCCAGCCGGAGCGGTGCGATGAGGTCGCGTTCGAAGAACGCCTCTGGCGTCAGCTTGGCAATCTGAACCGCCTCGACGCCGAGCACTACGCCTGGGATCCAAGCGTCCGCTCCGAC